>Ga0247727_10018738_pt1 | contig 10835 bp, 9 predicted proteins | sample WisWelCaveWW1625_FD_202498 | JGI IMG/M metagenome (GOLD analysis project Ga0247727, IMG submission 202498) | Biofilm microbial communities from Wishing Well Cave, Virginia, United States - WW16-25 | ecosystem: Environmental > Aquatic > Deep subsurface > Groundwater > Cave microbial mat | place...
TCAGCGACGCCCCCGGCGGCCCATCGGCCTCCGCCTCGACTCGAACCGCGCCCGCCGCCCGCCCGTTGCGCGGCTCCGCCGAGGACATCCTGGAGGCGAGCGGCCTGCCTCGTCCTCGTTCCACCCAGCGGGCCAACACCGACTTCAGGCCGGCGCTCAAGAAGAGCAAGCCCGGCCAAGGGCCCGATCCGGCCCGGCTGGACCCGACCTTGCGCATCGACCTGCTGGCCAAGGTGCAGGCGGTCGGATACGAGGGCGTCGACCGCAACCTGTTTCAGTTCGGCGCCGCCAGGCCCAAGCTCACCCCGCAGCAACAGGCTGAAGCGGCCAAGCAGCAGGCCGCCGCCGCCGCCCCCAAGCAGCCCGACGCCCCGCCGCCCGCCCCGTCGAAGCCCTCCGCGCCCGCGATCAACATGAAGTACTTCGGCTACGTCAACCGTCCGGGCGACGCCCGCAAGCGCGCGTTCCTCATCGACGGCGAGGAGATCTACGTGGCGGTCGAGGGCGAGGTGATCAAGAAGCGCTACAAGATCGTCCGCATCGGGATCAACTCCCTGGTGGTCGAGGACATCGATTTCCAGAGCCAGCAGACGCTGCCTCTGCAGGAGGGATGAGGTGAGCCGCCCGCCGCGCCGATCCGGTCCAGGCTACGCGTTGCTGGTGGTGCTGTTCTTCGGCGCTGTCATGGCCATCACCATGGCCGTCACTCTGCCCCGGGCCGCTTTCGAGGCCCAGCGCGACAAAGAAGACACCCTCATCTATCGCGGCAGCCAGTACTCCCGCGCGGTCCAGCTTTACTACCGCAAGCACAAACGTTACCCGGCCAGCATGGAGGACCTGGAGAAGTCCAACAACGTCCGCTTTCTGCGCCGCAAGTATCAGGACCCCATCACGAAGAAGGACGAGTGGCGGATCATCCACATCGGTCCGGCGGGGATGTTCACCGACTCGCTGGTCTATGACAAGCCGAAGCAGAAGAAGGAAGGGGAATCGGCTTCCGGCGCCGCGACCCCGGCCGAGACTGGCTTCGCCGATCGACTGAGAGGCGGCGCTGCGGGGGCGGCGCCCCAGGCGGGAATGGACCCGGCCGCCGGATTCGTCTCCGGTCCGGGCGGCGCCCAGCAGTTCATGCCGCCTGGAGGAGCGCAACCTGGGCAGGGGCAGCCTGGTTTCGCGCAGCCTGGTTTCGCGCAGCCTGGTTTCGCGCAACCTGGATTTGCCCAACCAGGATTTGCCCAACCAGGATTTGCGCAATCCGGCTTCGGGCAATCCGGCTTCGGACAACAGGGCTTCCCGCCTGGAGGACAGCCTGGCGCGGGCTTCGCCGGCGGTCCGGGATCGGGCCCCCGTCCACCGGGCATCTCCATCTTCGGCGCGACGAGCGGGTCGGGACCGGTGCAGCCCGGAGGTCTCCCGATCGGCGGATTCCCCGGAGCGCCCGGCGCGGGCAACGAGGCAGCGCGGATTATCGGCCAGCTCCTCACCACGCCGCGTCCCGGAGGCCTGGCCGGCCTTCAGGGCGGAATTCAGGGCGGCGCGTTCGGAACCCCTCAGGCGGGGGCCGTCTTTGGCGCGGGTATTGCCGGGGTGGCCAGCAAGTCCGAGGCGCGCGGCATCAAGATCTACCAGGAGCGCGAGGTGTACAACGAGTGGGAATTCGTGTACGACTACCGGCGCGACCCGCTGATAGTGGGCGCTCTGGCGGGAGGTGGGATTCCCGGGGTCGGCGGGATTCCCGGCCAGCCGGGGGGCACCGGGGGCCAGCCCGGCGCTTTCGGCGGGCAGCCCGGCGGATTCGGTCAGCAGCCTGGACTCGGCGGGCAGCCCGGGGGATTCGGCCAGCAGCCCGGCGGATTCGGCCAGCAACCCGGCGGATTCGGCCAGCCCGGCGGTTTCGGCGGCTTTGGGCAGCCGGGCTTCGGTCAGCAACCGGGTGGGTTCGGCCAGCAGCCGGGTTTTGGGGGCTTCGGCCAGCCCCCCGTGACGCCGATCAACCCCTCGCAGCCGGGCCTTCCGGGCTCACCCTTCGGGCCACCCCGCGGTCAAGGCGGCCAACCGGTCATCATCACTCCTGGGGCTCCTGTTTCGCCCCCGAACCGCCGCTGAGCAGGGCATCATAATCGGCCGGGGTGTCCACGTCCCGCAACACGCCCGGGTCGTCCACGTCGAGGTACACCGCCTCGTTCTGGTGCGCGCGCACAACCTGCTTGGCGCTGGCCTCGACCGGCAGCGCGAGGATCTCCTCGACGATCCTGCGCCCAAACCAAACGGGATGTCCCCGCCGGCCCTGATAGCGTGGAATCGCCAGGGGCGCGTCGCATCTCGCCGCCATCGCGTACACGGTCGACTCAGCCACAGCCGGGTGATCCACCAGGGTGACCAGCGCGCCGGGCGCCTCTGCCGGCAACGCCCGCAGCCCCGCCTGGAGCGAGGAAAGCTGACCGGCCGCCCACCGCTCGTTCACCACCACGACCAGGCCGGCCCGGTCCGGCAGCGCCGCGCGAATCTGGTCCGCGTGGCGCCCCAGCACGACGATGACGGGCGCGACGTGGCGCAGAAACAGATCCACCGCGTGATCGAGGAAGGTGGAGCCGGCATAAGGGAGCAGGGCCTTGTCGGACCCCATGCGGCTGGACTGGCCGGCGGCGAGGATCACGCCCGCCGGTTTCACTTCATGACGCCCTGGGCGAAGACCGACTTCGAGAGCGGGTTCCAACCGGCCTGGGCGTTGCGGCGAATCCCGATCATCTCCCCCACCACAGCGACCGCAATCTCCTCCGGGGTGACGGCGCCCAGCTCGAGGCCCATCGGCGAGTGAATGCGCTCGAAGCGCTCCCGAGGGATGCCTTCCTTCTCGAGCTCCTTGATGACGCCGATGGCCTTGCGCTTGCTACCGATCATGCCGATATAGCGGGCGGGCGTGTCGATGGCCCACCGCAGGACGCGCATGTCGTCGCGGTGCCCGCGGGTGACGATCACCAGGTAGGAGGATTCGTTCACCTCCAGGTTGGGGAACACGTCCTCGTACTCCTGCGCGAGGACCTCGTCGGCCTCGGGAAACCGCTCGCGGTTGGCGAACGCTTCCCGATTGTCGATCACCACGGTGCGGAAGCCTGCCAGGGCCGCTACCTTGGACAGGCTCTTCGAAATATGCCCGGCGCCGAAGATGTACGCCGAGGGAATCGGCAGCACCGGCTCGATGAATACGTCGAGCTGGCCCCCGCAGATCAGCCCGTTGTCGTAGGCGGCGTCCTGGCCGAGGTTGAAGCTGAGCTGGCGTGGCTTCTCGGTCTCGATGACCTCGCGGGCGGCGTTCCATACCTCGGCTTCAACGCAGCCGCCGCCGATGGTGCCGACCATGGATCCGTCCTCGCGCACCAGCAGCTTGGCGCTCTCGAAGCTCGGAATCGAGCCCCGCACCTCGACGATGGTGGCCAGCGCCGACTTCTGACCCAGGCGGCGGAGGCGCACCAGCTCCTCGAAGACGTCCATGGGAGATGATTATAATACAGTTGTCAGTTGTCAGTTTTCAGTGGCCGGCGCCTCGGGGAGGACGGGGCGGAGTGGCCGGCTCCTCTGGGCGTGGGGCGGAACGGAGAACTGAAGACTGACAACTGACGACTAGTATGCGCGCTGACGACTAATATGCACGCGGTCCGATTTCACGAGCATGGCGGTCCGGAGGTCTTGCGGTACGAGGAGGCGCCGGACCCAGTCGCCGGGGCGCACCAGGTGCTGGTCCGGGTGAAGGGCTGCGCGCTGAATCACCTCGACCTGTTCCTGCGGCGCGGCATCCCGGGGCAGAAGGTCCCGCTGCCGCATATTGCCGGCAGTGACGTGGCGGGGGATGTGGCGGAGCTGGGACCGGGATGCACGCGGGTGAAGGTTGGGGACCGAGTGCTGCTTTCCCCCGGGCAGAGCTGCCGGCAGTGCGGGGAGTGCGCGGCCGGCCGGGACAACTTCTGCCGCAAGTACTCGGTGCTCGGCTACTGGATGGACGGAGGCAACGCCGAGTACATCGCCGTACCGGAGGTGTACGCCCTCCCGATTCCCGGCAAGCTGAGCTTCGAGGAAGCCGCTGCGGCGCCGCTGGTGTTCCTCACGGCCTGGCACATGCTGGTGGGGCGGGCGGGGATCCGCGCCGGCGAGGAAGTGCTCGTGCTGGGGGCGGCGAGCGGGGTCGGCAGCGCCGCTATTCAGATCGCCAGGATGCTCGACTGCCGGGTGATCGCCACCGCCGGGGGCGATGAGAAGCTGGCTCGCGCCCGCGAGCTCGGCGCCCACGACGTGATCGACCACTACCGCCAGAACATCGCCGACGAAGTGAAGCGGCTGACGAACCGGCGGGGGGTGGACGTGGTCTTCGAGCACGTGGGCGCGGCGACCTGGGACCACTCGGTGGGGTGCCTGGCGCACCACGGCCGTCTGGTCACCTGCGGCGCCACCACCGGCTTCGAAGCGCGCCTCGATCTGCGCTACCTCTACTCCCGGCAGCTTTCCCTGCTCGGCTCGTTCATGGGGAGCCTGGGGGAACTGCATGAGGTGCTGAGCCACATCGGGCGCGGAGCGCTGCGGCCGATCGTCGACCGGGTCTACCCGCTGGGAGAGATTCGCGCCGCCCACGAGCGGCTGGAGAATAAGGAGCAGTTCGGGAAGATTGTCCTGACGCCTTGACGGCGCCGGGTTAGGGTCTACCCGCGCGCCAGCTTCATGATGTCGTTGTAAATCACGAAGACGAACAGCAGCATCAGGAACACGAACCCCACCTGCACGATGCGCTCCTTCACCGCCAGGCTGATGTCGCGTCCCATGAGCGACTCGAACAGCAGCAGCATGATGACGCCGCCGTCGAGGATCGGGATGGGCAGCAGGTTGAAGATGCCCAGGTTGAGGCTGATGGCGGACATCAGCAGGATCAGGTCGGTGGACCCCTGGCGGGCCGCCTGGCCGGAAAGGCGCGCGATGCCGATGGGCCCTTCGAGCGATTTGGGCGACATCCGCCGCTGGATGATCCCCTGCAGGAACTGGAAGATCAGGGTGGCGTTCTTGCTGTTCTGCTCGATCGACTCCCGCAGCGCCTCGCCGAAGGACAGCCGCGTGGTGACGCGCTCGTACTTGGCCATCAGGGCCACGCCGATGCGCCAGGCTGCGCCTTCTTCTCCCGATTGGTGGAGGACGGCGGTCAGGGTGGTGGTGCGTCTTTCCCCGTTCCGCAGGTAGTCGAGCGACACCGGGCGGCCGGCGGCCTGCTGCAGGATCTGGGGCAGCTTGTGGCGGGAATAGATGGCCTGCCCCTCGACCGCCGCCAGAATGTCGCCCGGCTTCAGTCCGGCCTTTTCGGCCGGCATTCCGGCGACGACCTCGCCCAACTGGATGGGCACGCGCTCGGACCACCCGGTGTAGCCAATGCCGGTGGAGGGCTCCGCGGTCGGCATTACCTCGACGTCGAACTGTTTGCCGGCGCGCTCGATGCGGAGATCGATGGGCTTGTTGACGCCGGCCACGATGCGCATGGTGACGTCTTCCCAGTTCGGATTCTGCTTGCCGTCGATGGTGACGATGCGGTCGCCCTCGCGCAGGCCCGCTTTGGCCGCCGGCGAGTTGGCGTCCACGTCGCCCAGCACAGCCGGCTGGTCCTGGATCGCCAGCCGCTCGAAGCGGATCATGAACAGCCCCAGCAGCAGCCCGATGGCCAGGAACACGTTCGCCACCGGTCCCATCACAGCGATGATCAGCCGCTGCCACCGCGGCTTGCACATGAATTCCCGCGGGTCGTTGGTGTGCTCGTCGCCGGGCTGCTCGCCGGCCATCTTCACGTAGCCCCCCAGCGGCAGCGCGCACACCCGGTAGTCGGTCTCGCCCCACCGCTTGCCGAATATCCGCGGCCCGAAACCGAAGCTGAAGGCCTCCACCCGGACATCGAAGTATTTCGCCGCCAGGAAGTGTCCCAGCTCATGGATGAGGATCATCACACCGAGAACGAAGACAACGGCAATCACGTTTTGTACGAAGACCATGAACTCACCCGTTACACCGGAACTTGCCGCCCCGCCAGGATCTCGACCGCCCGCTCGCGCGAGAGGCGGTCGATCTCGAGCACCTCAGCGATCGAGCCGGGCCGCCGCCCCGGCACAGCCGCCAGAGTTTCGGCAACCACGGCCGCCATGGCCGGAAAGCCGATGCGGCCCTCCAGGAAGGCGGCTACCGCCACTTCGTCGGCCGCATTCAAGGTGCAGCCGGCTGAGCCACCGGCGCGGAGCGCCCCGTAAGCCAGCTCCAGGGCGGGGAACTTCTCCCGCTCGGGAGGCTCAAACTGCAATTGTCGCACAGTTTTCCAGTCCAGTCGCCGGTTTTCTGGCGAGACCCGCCGCTCCGGGTAATACAGGGCGTACTGGATGGGCATCTTCATGTCGGTTACCGAAAGCTGGGCGATCACCGAGCCGTCCAGAAGTTCGATCAGGGCGTGGACGGTAGACTGCGGGTGGATGAGGACCTCCACCTGGTCGGGCCGGAAGCCGAACAGGTGACAGGCCTCGATCACCTCGAAGCCCTTGTTCATCAGGGTGGCGGAGTTGATGGTGATCCGGCGGCCCATGTTCCAGGTGGGATGGCGGAGCGCCTGGGCCGGCGTGACCCGGTCGAGCGCTTCGCGAGGAGTGGTGCGGAAGGGCCCGCCGGATGCGGTGAGGAACAGCCGCCGAACCTGGGCCGCTTCGCGGCCGTGCAGGCACTGGTGGACCCCGTTGTGCTCGCTGTCGACCGGAAGCAACTCGGCGCCGGAGGAACGAGCGGCGGCCATGATGAGTTCCCCGGCCGCCACCAGCACTTCCTTGTTCGCCAGCGCCACACGCTTGCCGCGGCGCACTGCCTCGTAGGTGGCTTCCAGGCCCGCCACGCCGACTGCGGCCGAGACGACCGTGTCGACCTCGCCGGCGGTGGCCACCGCCAGGTTGCCTTCCGGTCCGTGGAGGATCTCCGGGCGCTTGCCTCCCAGTCTCCCCGCGAGTCCGGACGCCGCTTCCGCGGTGGCCACAGATACCAACCGGGGCCGGAACTCGGCGACCTGGCGCTCGAGCGCGTCGAGGTTGCCCCCGGCGGCGAGGGACCACACCTCCAACTCGCCGCCGCTCTCCCGGACCACCTCGAGCGTGCTGGTTCCGATTGAGCCGGTCGAGCCCAGGATGGCGAGGCGTCTCACCGGGGGAGGTGGAGCAGGTGAGTCAGTCTTTCCACTGCCGGGCACGCCGAGAGACATGAGTTGTGACTGCGAGGCGCGGCGCCGTTAGAAGTCGCCTTCCTTGTACAGCGACGCTACATACTTCTCGTATCCGTTGTACATCAGGGTCGGACGGCGCTCCATGGTGGGGATGACCTTCTCGTGGGCCTGGGACCACCGCTGGTGCGGGCGCTTCGGGTTGACGTTCGAATACCAACCGTATTCCACGCTCTGCACCTGGTTCCACAGCGTCGGCGGGCGTTTGGCGGTGAGCTCGATCTTGACGATCGACTTGATGCTCTTCAGGCCGTACTTCCACGGCACGATCAGGCGGATCGGCGCGCCGTTCTGCTTCGGCAGCGGCTTGCCGTAGAGGCCGGTGACGAACAGGGACAGCTCGTTCATCGCCTCGTCGATGCGCAGGGCCTCGAAATACGGCCAGGGATAGTGCGGCTGGGCGGCGATGCCGGGCATCACCGCGGGCCTGTACACCGTGACCATGCGCAGGAACTTGGCCTCGGGCTTGGGCTGGACCTCCTTGAGCAGGGCCGAGATCGGGAAGCCGGTCCAGGGCACCGCCATCGACCAGGCCTCGACGCAGCGCATCCGGTAGGTGCGTTCCTCGAGCGGCATGCGGCGGAGCAGGTCATCGACGTCGTAGGTCTTCGGTTTGGCCACCAGGCCGCTCACCTCGACCTTCCACGGACTGGTCTCGAACTTCCCCACCAGGTCCTTGACCCGCTGTTTGTCGAGGGTAAACTCGTAGAAGTTGTTGTAGCCGGTGGCTGCCCACTCCTCGGTGATCGGCCGGTCGAGCTCGTAGGTCGGGTTGCGCCTGGCCGGGTAGGGGCTGGTGGCGGCGGCCCGCGCCAGCAGGCCATTCAGTCCGGCGAAACCGAGTCCCTCAAGGAACCGGCGGCGGTTGTGGTAAACGTTCTCGGGCGCAGCCTCGCGCTCCGGTATTTCCCAGCCTCGTGGAATCTTGATTAACATGGGCGCCTCCCGGAGGATTGGAGTCCCCAAACTGCAACTCGGTAACATTATAGCGCCGGATAGGGCGGGGGAAACAACAGCAGTTCCCTCGCTGCGCTCGGGAAGACAAGGGCGCGAGTCGGGATGACAATGGCGCGAGACCGACATCGGCCGCAGCCCGCTCTTGTGTCGCGCACTCGATGGGCGAGACGTGGTAGGTTTGGTGGCGAATGACACGACGGGAAGCGGCTCGCGGCTTGCTGGTGTGGATGGCCGGCTCACCGCTGGCGGGGGCGCAGCAGGAGTTGGCGGCGCCCACCGAGCGGTTGCCGTCGATCGAGGACCTGGTCAGCGTTTTCGAGTTCGAGCCGGTAGCCAAAGCCAAGATTCTGCGAAGCTCCTATGACTATGTAGCAGGCGGCGTGGAGGACGAGTGGACGCTGCGGCGGAACCGCGAGATGTTCGGACGGCTGACGCTGCGGCCGCGGTTTTTGCGGGATACGAGCAAGCTGGACCTGGGGATGGAGTTGTTCGGGACGCGGTTGGAGGCCCCGATTCTGCTTTCCCCGACGGGGAACCTGGGGCTGTTGCACCAGGAAGGAGAACTGGCCACGGCGCGGGGCGCCGGGGCGGCCAAGACGATCCTGACGGTGAGCAGCGCGGCCAGCAACCCGTTGGAGAAGATTGCCGCGGCGGCGACGGGTCCCTTATGGTTTCAGTTGTACGCGGCGGCGGACCTGGACGGCACGCGCGAGCGCGTGGAGCGGGCCGTGGCCGCCGGGTGCCGGGCGGTGTGCTTCACAGTGGACTCGCAGTACGGGCCGCGCCGGGAGCGGCCGCTGCGCGACCGTTCTTCGCGCGCGGAGACACCGGCGGGAGCGCGGGCGCGGCAGCCGGGCGGGCGGGGGAGCGTCTCGGAGCTGCCGGAGCGGTATCGGCTGCGGCCGTCGCTGGCGGCCAAGCTCACCTGGGCGTTTCTGGACGAGCTGAAGGCTTGGGCCAAAGTGCCGGTGCTGATCAAGGGAATCCTGACGGCGGAGGACGCGCGGCTGTGCGTGGAGCGGGGCGCGGCGGGGATCATCGTGTCGAACCACGGGGCGCGGCGCCTCGACCACACGCCATCCACCATCGAGGTGCTGCCGGAGATCGTCGACGCGGCTGAGGGCAAGATCCCGGTGCTGATCGACGGCGGATTCCGCCGCGGGACCGACATCCTGAAGGCGCTGGCGCTCGGGGCCAAGGCGGTAATGGTGGGACGTCCGGCGGTGTGGGGACTGGGGGCGTACGGGGCGGCGGGGGTGCAGCGGGTGATCGAACTGCTGCAAACGGAGCTGGCGCGAGCGATGGGGCTGGCCGGGTGCGCGAGCCTGGCGTCGATCAACCGCAGCGTGGTGAGGATGGAGCGATAGGGGATGACGCGGCGCGAGGCGTGCGGGAACCTGCTCGGATGGATGGCGGCCTCGCCATTGGCGCGGGCGCAGCGGCTGGGCCTTCCGCACGCGGTCGAAAACTTCCCGGCTCTCGACGACGTGGTGAACGTGTTCGACTTCGAGGGGGTGGCGCGGACGAAGCTGGCGCGGGACGCCTACGACTTCATCGCCGGGGGCGTCGACGACGAGTGGACGCTGCGGCGGAACCGGGAGGCGTTCAACCGCATTCTCCTGCGGCCGCGCTTTTTGACCGACGTGAGCCGGCTGGACCTGTCGTTGGAGCTATTCGGCGCGCAAATGGAGATGCCCATTCTGGTTTGTCCGATGGGCGGCCACCAACGGGCGCACCCGGAAGGCGAACTGGCGACGGCGCGGGCGGCGGGCGCGGTGAAGACGATCCTGGCGGTGAGCACGAATTCCAGTTACCCGATCGACAAGATCACCGCGGCGGCGGCGGGTCCGGTGTGGTTTCAGCTTTACGTCGGGCCGGACCTGGAGGGGACGCGGGAGAAGGTGGAGCGGGCCGTAGCCGCCGGGTGCAAGGCGGTGTGCTTGACGCTCGACCTGACCCACGAGACGCATCGGGAACGGAACCTGAAGAACCGGATCGATCTGTCGCGCTCGCCGGGGATCGGGCCGCCGGGCGGGCGGCGGCGCGGGCCTGCCTCGCCCCCGCGGTACCGGCTGCCGCCTGGGTATATGCCGGAGCTGACCTGGTCGTTTTTCGACGAGCTGGCCGGCTATGCCAAGGTTCCGGTATTACTGAAGGGCATCCTCACCGCCGAAGACGCGCGGCTGGCGGTGGAGCACGGGGCAGCCGGGGTGATCGTGTCGAACCACGGCGGGCGGGCGCTCGACACCGTACCGGGCACCATCGAGGTGCTGCCGGAGATCGTGGACGCGGTGGCGGGGAAGATTCCGGTGCTGATCGACGGCGGGTTTCGCCGCGGGACGGACATCCTGATGGCGCTGGCGATCGGCGCCAAGGCGGTGATGGTGGGGCGTCCGCTGATGTGGGCGCTGGCGGCCTACGGGCAGGCGGGAGTCCAGCGGGCGCTCGAATTACTGCAGACGGAGCTGGCGCGGGCGATGGGTCAGGCGGGGCGGGCGACGCTGGGGTCGATCGACCGGAGCCTGGTGCGGACGGGCTTACTCGTACCGTAGCGCGACCATCGGGTCCACGCGGGTGGCCCGCCGGGCCGGGATCCAGCAGGCGG
>Ga0247727_10018739_pt1 | contig 10835 bp, 13 predicted proteins | sample WisWelCaveWW1625_FD_202498 | JGI IMG/M metagenome (GOLD analysis project Ga0247727, IMG submission 202498) | Biofilm microbial communities from Wishing Well Cave, Virginia, United States - WW16-25 | ecosystem: Environmental > Aquatic > Deep subsurface > Groundwater > Cave microbial mat | place...
GACCCCCTACCGGGTCAGCCACCCGCGAAGCCCTCCACGCCGACGAGCGGGACGAAGCGGCAGGGTACGGAGGCGCGCTCGACCGGCCCCTCTCGAGTCCGCACGACGAGCACCAGCTCTTGCCCCCAGCGCGATCCGCGGGGAAGGACGAGCCGCCCTCCCTCGGCGAGCTGCTCGTAGAGGGCCGGCGGCACCGTCGGCGCCGCAGCCGCGACCGCGATCGCGTCGAACGGAGCGCGTTTCGGAACACCGAGCGAGCCGTCCCCGAGGAGGACCTCGACCCGCGCGTAGCCGGCTTCGGCCAGCGCCACACGAGCCCGCTCGGCCAGCTCGGGGACGCGCTCGATCGTCACTACGTCCCGGGCGAGCTCGGCCAGGACCGCCGCCTGGTAGCCGGAGCCCGTCCCGACGTCGAGGACACGCTCGTCGCCCGAGAGCTCGAGTAGCGCACAGATGGTCCCGACGATGAACGGTTGGGAGATCGTCTGCCCGGATCCGATCGGGAGTGCCCCATCCTCGTACGCATTGCGGCGCAGGTTCTCGGGCAGAAAGAGCTCGCGCGGAACCTGGCCCATCGCCGCAAGCACGCGCTCGTCCGCGATTCCACGCCGCCGAAGCTGCTGCTCGACCATGGCAGCCCGCGCCTGGGCCGCGTCGACCGGCGTGGGCGGCGCCGCTCGTCCGACGCGGTTCATTTAGCGAGGGTTCGCAACCCCGCGAACCGGTCCGCTCGGCGTCCGCGCATCCGCGCCGCCAGGAGCGGGATCCCGGCGGCCTCGACGTACCCCGCCAGCGGAATCAGCGCAACGAGGCAGACGAGCGCCCCGGCCAGGCCGAGGTAGGCCGCAACCCCAACGCGGGTTGCACCGCGCCGGAGGGCGCCGCGGACGACGAGCGCTGCCGAGAAGGCGCCCAAGAAGCCGGCGACTCCGCCTGCGAAGGTCTCGGTCGTGTCGCCGATCAGGACGCCGAGGATCGCTCCAGCGGCCGTGCCGGCAAGCGCGGCCGCGCTCGCCCCGGCGGCGGTCGACCCGAGAAGTCCCATGAGAACGAGGCCCAGCCCGAGGCCAAGCCCGAGACAGAGGCCGATCGTGTACCACGCGCCCATCGCTCGCCAGTGTAGTGGCGGGAATCCGACCTGAGGTTTCGCGCGTACTCAGTGCTGAGAACTACGGAGAGGGGAGGTTCAACCATGCGCAAGCGCACGGGCCTGACAGTCGCCGTGATCTTCGGTGTCGCCCTGGTGGCCGTCCTGGGCGCCTCGGCCGCGTTCGCAGACGATGACGAGGGGAAGAACAGCTTCAAGGCCACGCTGAACGGCTACAACGAGGTCGTCGGATCGTCCTCCGCGACGGACTCGGGCTCGGTGTCCACGGGCGCCCGCGGGACCTTCCGGGCCAGGCTCAGGGACGACGGGACAGCGCTCGACTTCACGCTCACCTACTCGGGCATCGAGGGCGGGGCCGTAACGCAGGCGCATCCGCACTTCGCCCAGCGCCACGTGGGCGGAAGCATCTTCGGTTTCCTCTGCGGCGGGCCGAAGCCCGCGTGTCCGACGCCGGAGGGCACGGTCGAGGGCACGTGGACGTCCGCCGACATCATTGGCCCAGCAGGCCAGGGAGTCGCGGCCGGTTCCTTCGCGGAGTTCGTGCGCGCGCTGCGCGCGGGCGCGGTGTACATCAACGTCCACTCGTCGGGCGCGACGCCGAGCTATCCAGAGGGTGAGATCCGCGGTCAGGTGCGCGGAGGCGGCGACGGCGACTAGGCACCGCTAGACTGCTTCGACCAGTGCCTGAGAGCCCGGCATGCGCCGGGCTCTCGCCGGCTTCTAGGGTGCTTCGAGCCTCCGGATCACCGCCAGCCCGAACTCGGCCGCCCGTGCGCCGTCCACGACGCGGTGGTCAAAGGTCACCGCGATCGTGCCGGTCCGCCGCACGACGATCTCGCCGTCGCGCACGACCGGCCTCGGCGCAACGCGGCCGACGCTCAGGATCGCGACCTCCGGGTGACTCACGATCGGCGTGGAGAGGAGGCCGGCGAGCTTCCCGGCGCTGGTGACGGTGAAGGTCGAGCCGCGCACTTCCTCCGGCTTCAGCGTGCCCGCGCGCGCGCCGTCGGCGAGATCCGCGCGCAAATCGACGACGAGAACGACGACTGACCGCGACTCGACCGGCGGTTACGCGCCGTCCGGGTCGCGCTCCACGCGTAGATCACGCCGAACCATCTGACTTCGGCCTGGCTGACGGCCGCCCTTACTTCTTGCGAACACGGCCGCTACTTCTTGCGAACACGGCCGCGTTACCGTGGCTCGTGCCGAACGCCGAATCCGGCGCAAAGAAAGGGGAGTGATCTCATGCGTAAGCGCACAGGCATGACCCTGGCCGTGACACTCGTCGGTGCTCTGGCGCTGACCGCCCTGGCGTCGTACGGAATCGCAGGGCCGCCCAAGGGCAACCTGAAGTCGAAGCGGATGAGCGGCTACCTCGAGGTGCCGTCCGTCTCAACGAGCGGGCGAGGCTCGATCGAGGTGAAGATTCGCAACGGCTCGAAGATGGAGTACAAACTTTCGTACTCGGGGCTTTCGAGCAACGCCCTCTTTGCTCACATCCACTTCGCGCAGCCGAGCGTCAACGGCGGCGTCGCCGCATTCCTCTGCGGCGGCGGGGGCAAGCCCGCCTGCCCCGCCACCTCAGGCACCGTCAGCGGAATGATCGTCCCCGCCGACGTCCTCGCAATTGCGGGGCCGCCTCCTCAAGGCATCGGTGCAGGGGAGTTCGGCGAGCTGGCCGCCGCCATGAAGGCCGGCTTCACGTACGCGAACGTGCATACGTCGAGCTTCACCGGCGGGGAACTGCGCGGTCAGATCTCGCCCTCCGGCCACGGGGACGACGACTGACGGAAACGAGCGGTGTGGCCCGGCGGGCGGTCAGCTCGTCGGGCCACGCTCCAAGCGGGAGATCACGGAGAGCCCGAACTCGGCCGCACGGGCTCCATCGACGACCCGGTGATCGAACGTCACGGCGATCGTTCCCGTCCGCCGCACGACCATCTCGCCCTCGCGCACGACCGGCCGCGGCGCGACGCGGCCGACGCTGAGAATCGCCACCTCGGGGTGGTTGACGATCGGGGTGGAGAAGAGTCCCGCGAGCTTCCCTGCGCTGGTGACGGTGAAGGTCGAGCCGCGCACTTCCTCCGGCTTCAGCGTGCCGGCGCGGGCTCCCTCGGCGAGACGCCGCACCTCGGCGTCGATCTCCGCGACGGACTTCGCGTCTGCGCCGCGGACGACTGGCACGACCAGTCCCTGCTCCGCCTGCACGGCGACTCCGATGTCGTACCGGTCGAGACAGACGATCTCGTCACCTTCGAGGCGTGCGTTCAACTCGGGGAACCCGGCAAGCGACTCCGCGCAGGCTTTGACGACCGCCGCGACGAGCTGCTCCATCCCGATCGCCTCAAAGTCGCACTCCTCGACCCACGTGACGGGGGGAACCTCACGGTGCGCCCGAGCCATGTGCTCGGCGATCAGCCTCCTGACGCCGCGAAGTGGCACGCGACGGCCCTCGGCCGGAGCCCGAGCTGCCACGGCACGAACGTCCTCCTCCGTGATCTGCCCTGCGAGCCCTGTGCCGGTCACGGCCGCGATGTCGACCCCGAGCTCCTGCGCGACCTTCCGGACGAGAGGCGTCGCAGAGATACGCGCGGTCGCGGCTGCCTCCCGCGGGCTGCTTCGAGCCGATGCCGCACTTGGCGTACGCGCGACTTCGGGAATCTCTTCTCCAGGCTCCCCGATCACGATCAGAACCGCGCCGACCCGAGCGATCTCGCCCTCGCCGACCAGAATGCGAAGAACGGTTCCCGCGTAAGGCGACGGTATCTCGACGGTCGCCTTGTCCGTCTGGATCTCGACGAGCGGGTCGTCCTCCGCGATCTCCTGCCCTTCGGCAACGAGCCAGCGGGCGACCTCGCCCTCCGTCAGACCTTCGCCGAGGTCGGGAAGCTTGAACTCGTTGGCCACGTCAGGAGATTGTCGTGGAGCCGATCGCATCGTGCGGCAACACGGCGTGCACGCCCTTGGCGCCGTTCACGACCTGCGTGACTCGGAGGTCAACGACGACGCTTGCCAGCGCGAATGCATCGGCCCGCTCGATGCCGTGCTCCCGTTCGATCAGGTCGATCATCCCTTTGGTCGCGATCGCCGCCGCCACGTTCAGATCCTCGTCAAAACCGAAGGTGATCCACGCGTCGGCGGTGCGCGCGATCGGCCACTCGAGCGACAGGTCGTCGCGGACGTCGAGGGTCAGCTCCGCCTCGACCGGGCTCTCGATCGCGCAGCCGCACACCTCGCCGTCGCCCTGGCACGCATGACCGTCACCCGCGGAAAGGAGCGCCCCGTCGACTGGAATCGGCAGGAAGAGCGTCGCACCGGGAACGAGCTCCTTGCAGTCGATGTTCCCACCCCACCGGCGCGGCGGGGTCGTCGAGTGGCGGCCGGGCTCCGGCGGTGGCATACCCACCACGCCAAGGAACGGGCGCAGCGCAACTTGAAGCTCGGCCGCGCGCCCGACACCGTTGTCCGCGTCGAGCTCCCACCAGAGGGCGTGCTCGTCGTCGGTCGGCGTAATCCCCCAGCTCCCCGGTCGAACCGCGTCGATCCGCACGGACAGGGTCTGCCCCGAGCGGGCGCCGCACACCTCGATGGGGCCAGCGAGCGCATGCCCGGCGTCGAGCTCGTCGTCGCGAGGCTCGAAGCGCTCGCGGGACTCGAGCCACCAGCCCGCGTTCGGAGTCGCAATTCGCACGGTGTCGCCGGGCGCGATGGTGAGGACGGGCTCGAGGTCGCGTGAGAAGTGCCCGTGCAGCGTGCCCCGTTCGAGCGGGATCTCGTGGAGCGTCACGAAGTCAGCAGCCGTCTAACGGCATCGACCACGCGCTCCGCCGAGGGCATGTAGGCGTCCTCGATCTGCCAGTAGGGATACGGAACGTCGTAGCCCGTGACGCGCAGGACCGGGCCGCGGAGGTCGTAGATCGCCTTCTCCGCGAGCACCGCCGCGACCTCGGCCGCGAACCCGCAGACGCGCGGGGCCTCCTGTACGACGACAGCCCGGCCGGTCTTTGCGACCGAGTCCAGGAGCGTCGCCTCGTCGAGAGGCTTCAGCGTCCGCAGGTCGAGCACCTCGCAGGACGCCTCGCCGTCGAGCGCCTCGGCTGCACGCTCCGCGACCGGGACCATCGCTCCGTAGGCGACGAGCGTGACGTCCGTTCCCTCGCGCACGACGCGCGCCTCCCCGAGCGGGACGACGTACTCGCCTTCGGGCACCTCGCCGCGCGCGATCCGGTAGATGAGCTTGGGCTCGAAGACGACGACGGGATCGGGGTCGCGGATCGCCGCCGCCAGAAGCCCCTTCGCGTCCGCAGGAGTAGAGGGAATCGCCACCTTGACCCCCGGCGTATGGACGTAGTACGTCTCCGGCGAATCGTCGTGGAGCTCCGGCGCGCGCACGCCTCCTCCGTAGGGCATCCGGACGACGAGCGGAAACGACATCTTCCCCCGCGTCCGCCAGCGGTACCGACCGACGTGGTTGATCAGCTGGTCGAGCGCGGGGTAGCTGAATGCGTCGTACTGCATCTCACAGACCGGCCGCCAGCCCGCCATGCAAAGGCCCACCGCGGTGCCGAGAATGCCCGCCTCGGCGAGCGGCGTGTCGACGCAGCGATCCGCGCCGAAGCGGTCTTGTAGTCCAACCGTCGCGCGGAAGACGCCCCCGAGCCGGCCGACGTCCTCGCCCAGCACGAGCACGTCGGGGTCGCGCTCCATCTCGACATGAAGCGCCTCGTTCACCGCCTCGACGAGGAGGAGCTGCTTCACCCTAGGATCCTTCTCAGTTCCTCCAGATCGGCCATGAGCGAGGCGGGCGGATCCGAGTACGCATGCTCGAAGACGAGGGAGACGTCCGCCGGCGGCTCTGCCTCAGCCTCGGCGATCGCGGCGCGCATGAGCTCGAGCGCTCCACTCCGAATCTCCTCCGCTTGCGCATCGGTGAGCACGCCCACACGCTTCAAGTAGCGCTCGTAACGGCCGAGGCATTCGTTCTCCTTCTCCTCCGCGACCCGCTCCTCGTCGACGTAGAGGGACGAATCGTCCGCCGTGGCGTGCGGCGCCGCGCGGTACGTGACCGCCTCGATGAAGGTCGGCCCCTCGCCCGCACGGGCGCGATCGACCGCTTCACGCGTCGCCTGGTAGACGGCAAGGACGTCGCCGCCGTCCACGCGCACGCCGGGCATCCCGTAGCCGATCGCCTTGTCTGCAAGCGTCGGCGCCGCAGTCTGCGCCTCGACCGGAGTCGAGATCGCCCACTGGTTGTTGTTGCAGAAGAGGATGGCGGGCGCCTTCATGACGCCCGCGAAGGTCGCTCCCTCGTGAAACGACCCCTCTGAGGTGGCGCCGTCGCCGAAGTACGCGATCGCCACCCGATCTTCGCCCTTCAAACGCGAGCCCCAGGCGAAGCCGACTGCGTGCGGCACATGCGTCCCGATCGGGATGCAGATCGACGCGACGTTGGAGTCCTCGGGGTTCCACCAGCCCGCCGGGTGACCGCGCCACCAGGAGAGAGGGGTCGAGGCGGCCATGCCGCGGAGCAGCCCGATCGCGGACTCGCGGTAGCTTGGGAAGATCCAGTCACGCCGCTCGAGTGCGAAGACCGAGCCCACCTGCATCGCCTCGTGGTTCCAGAAGATCGCGTACGTCCCGATCCGCCCCTGCCGGTGGTAGACGACCGACCGCTCGTCGTAGGTGCGAAGAAGGACGAGGTTGCGGTAGAGCGCGAGGAGATCGTCCGAGCTCAGGCCCTCGACCTCGCCGTCGGGGAGTGCGCCGCCGTCGCCGATGATGCGGCGCAGCCCTCCTTCCGCCGGCAGCACCTGGCTCATCGCGCGCTCAGTCTATTTGGAACCGCCTCGCGCGCTCCGGTGTATTCGGCGTGGCGTCGAATCGAAGGAGGGCTCACATGAAACGCCTCGTCCTCGTACTTGCGGCGGTCCTTCTCGTCGCCGCCCTGATACCCGCGGCCACGCTAGCCAAGGGCGCGAGCGAGGCGGAGATCGCAGGCCCCGGCATCGACGAGCCAATCTCGCTGGCCGTTCAACCAGGAGAAGAGCGGGGCTGGCAGGAGCAGCGCTGGCAGTTCTTGCAGCTCGTCGAAACGGCCGGCTTCTACCCTGCCGTTTTCGCCCGGAGCCCCGACCCCATGCTGGACGAGCGACCTGTTGGTGAGCTCGGGCCGAAGTACACGATCACGTACGTCATGCCCGGACCGAACAACGACGTGGATCACCTCGTTCAGGACCTGTACCCATACGCAGAGCCGGACCCGGTGACGTACGTAGCGCCCGGCCAGCCCTTCTTCGGCACCGAACGGACGCGCGGGGGCTGGTACGTCTCGACGACGGCCCTCAAGGACAACCTCGTCGCAGTCGGCTTGCCGCCGAACGCACCCACCGGCAGCGACAGTCCGCGCTTCCTCTGGACGATCGTGGGCGCGCTTGCAGCTCTTGGAGCGGCGCTCGCCGTCGGCGGGCTTGCGGCGGTACGGATTCGCCGTGGCCGTCAGACGAGGACCGTCACGGCCTGACGCTCGGCCTCGAACAGGGCGCGCTCGACATCACCGAGGTCCTCTCCGTCAGCCTGGAGCGGCAAGGGTCGGTCGCACACGATCTCGACTCGATCCGCGTCGTGTACGTAGAGGACGTCACGCTCGCGCGTCCGGTCACCGCGCCCGAGCGCGTAGCCGACGATCCTGGGGACGTCTCGGCCGCGCACGCGCGTCGGCGCGACGAGATCGAGGCCGCCGTCGAAGGTCGCGTCGGGTGCGAACCGAAGTGGAATCCGGCCGGCGTAGCTGTAGACCGGGGAGTTCGAGACGAGCGCGAGTGCGGCCCGACCGTGCCCCGTCACCTCGAGCGCAGGCTCGAGGCGGAAGCGGCGGCGTGAAAGCGCCCGCACGCTCGTCCACGCAAAGGTGAAATCGCCCGGTCGACGCCCGTCCGGCCGGCGTCCGAGATTGTCGACAGCACGAACGATCTCCGCGTCGAGCCCGATACCCGCACAGAAACCGAACCTGTGCCCATTGACGCGGCCGAGGCCGATGCGACGCGGCGCGCCCTCGGCGACCCGGCGAGCCGCGTCGACCGGGTTCCGCGGAAGCCCGAGCGCCCGCGGCAGGACGCTCGTGCCGCCGCCGGGAATGAGCCCCAACGGCGTGGCGCCGTCGATCCCGTTCAGAACCTCGTTGTACGTCCCGTCCCCGCCGAAGACGTAGATCGCATCCACGCGTCCGGAGAGTTCTCGCGCCAGCTCGCTCGCCTCGCCCTTTCGGCTCGTCAGCCGAGTCTCTGTTTCGAGCGGCAACGCGTCTTGCACAGCGGCGAGCCGCGAGTCGTCGACACCGCTCGCCCAGGGGTTGACGATCAGCAGGGCGCGCACGGGTGCATCATGGAGGTTGCAGTGCATCCGACGAGCTTGTGGCACGCCCTCGAGGACGGGCGCGTGCAGTGCGACGTGTGTCCGCGCGAGTGCAGGCTGCACGAGGGTCAGCGCGGCTTCTGCTTCGTGCGTGCATGCGAGGGTGGCGAGATCGTCCTCACGACCTACGGCCGATCGAGCGGCTTCTGCGTCGACCCGATAGAGAAGAAGCCGCTGAACCACTTCCTCCCCGGGACGCCCGTGCTCTCGTTCGGCACCGCCGGATGCAACCTCGGCTGCAAGTTCTGTCAGAACTGGGACATCTCGAAGTCCCGCGAGATCGACACCCTCGCCGACTCCGCCTCGCCGGAGGCGATCGCCGACGCGGCGCTTCGGCTCGGCTGCCGGAGCGTTGCGTTCACCTACAACGACCCCGTCATCTTCCTCGAGTACGCCGTGGACGTTGCCGATGCGTGCCGCGAGCGGGGGCTTCGGGCAGTCGCGGTCACCGCCGGCTACGTCAGCCCTGGCGCGCGGGAGGAGCTCTTCGCGCACATGGACGCCGCGAACGTCGACCTCAAGGGCTTCACCGAGGGCTTCTACGCGAAGACCTGCGCCGGTCACCTCGAGCCTGTTCTCGAGACGCTCGAGTACCTCGTCCACGAGACCGACGTGTGGGTCGAGGTCACGACGCTCCTGATACCTGGGCTCAACGACTCGGATCGGGAGATCGACGACGAGACGCGCTGGTTCGTCGAGCGGCTGGGCGCCGACGTACCGCTTCACTTCACGGCCTTCCACCCGGACTGGAAGATGCGCGACCGGCCGAACACCCCTCCGGCGACACTCACGAGGGCGAGGGAGATCGCCGTCGCAAACGGGCTCCGCTACGTCTACACCGGTAACGTCCACGACCGCGCGGGGCAGAGCACGTACTGCCATGCATGCATGGCGTTGCTCGTCGAGCGTGACTGGTACGAGCTGGGTGCGTGGAACCTCGAGGACGGCCGCTGTGCAGCGTGCGGCGAGGCGTGCGCCGGTGTCTTCGAGGCCCGGCCCGGAACCTGGGGCTCGCGGCGCCTCCCGGTCCGGCTCGCGGCGTGATCCGGCAGCCAGTGGTCGCAGGACTCTTCTATCCGGAGGATCCGAGCGAGCTCGCCGGGGCGGTGGACGCCCTCCTCCACCAGGCGGATTCCGAGCCGGCATCGGGGCTGCGTGGGCTCGTGGCTCCTCATGCCGGGTACGTGTACTCGGGACCTGTTGCCGCAACGGCGTTCGCGCTCGCACCGCGCACGGCGAGGGTCGCACTGCTGGGCCCGTCGCACTTCGTCCCACTCGACGGGCTCGCCGTTTCGGGCGCCGACTCGTGGGCGACGCCGCTCGGCGAGGTGCCCGTGGCCGCAGATCTGCGCGAGGCTGCGGTCGCGGCCGGGGCGGTGGTCGACGACCTCCCGCACACCCGCGAGCACGCCCTCGAGGTAGAGCTGCCGTTCCTCCAGCGGGCGTGCGCGGGCAGGCTGGAGATCCTGCCGGTCGCAGTCGGTCGCGCCAGCGCGGAATACGTCGCGGCTCTGATCGAGGCCGTCGACGCACTTGTCGTGGTCTCGACGGACCTGAGCCACTACCACGACGCAGCGACGGCGAGGCGCCTCGACGGCGTGACGGCGGACGCGGTCGTGCGGCGGGAGGCGAGCGCGATTCACTCGGATGCTGCATGCGGGGTCTTCGCACTTCGCGGGCTCGTCGAGCACGCCCGCCGAGCCGATCTCGCGGTGGAGCTGCTCGACCTGCGCACATCCGCGGACACGGCCGGCGAGCCGGAGCGCGTGGTCGGCTACGGGGCGTTCGCGGTTCGCGGCGTCGCGTAGCCGCGGATGCCGTCAACAAGGATCGCGGTGAAGCGGTCCGCGAGCTCGTCCGTGTCGCGGCCGGGCGTGAGCCACGTGTAGGCCCAGTTCGCTGCGGAGAGGACGAGGAGCGCTGCGGCTCCTGCGTCGAGGTCGGTCCTCAGCCCTCCTGATTCGACGCCTTCGCGGAGAAGCCCGCGCCAACGCTCTTCGTACCGGCGCCGCTCGGCCATGATCTCCTCTCGATAGGCGTCATCGAGGTAGCGCCACTCGCGAGTGAAGACCGTTGCGACGTCGATCTGCTCCGCGACGACCCGCAGGTGGCCGCGCAGCGCGAGCCGAATGCGATCGACGGGGGGCACATCCTCCAGGACCGCATCGAGCGCCGCGTGGAAGGCGCGCGCGCCTTCCCGCATCGTCTCGAAGAGGAGCTCCTGCTTCGAGCCGGTGAGCGAGTACAGCGAGCCCTTCTGGACGCCGAGCGCCTCGGCGATGTGCCCCATCGACGTTCCGTGGAAGCCGCGCTCGGC
>Ga0247727_10018740_pt1 | contig 10834 bp, 10 predicted proteins | sample WisWelCaveWW1625_FD_202498 | JGI IMG/M metagenome (GOLD analysis project Ga0247727, IMG submission 202498) | Biofilm microbial communities from Wishing Well Cave, Virginia, United States - WW16-25 | ecosystem: Environmental > Aquatic > Deep subsurface > Groundwater > Cave microbial mat | place...
TGATGCCGTCAGATACTGAAATGAGTTTCACCTGGAAGTAGTTGAGCCGCAGCACCAAGGTCAGCATCTGGTGGTTACTCCTAGACAGCCGCGAAAGGTCGTCCACCACCAGGGCGTCGAACTCCTTCTGCTCGGCCGCCCGCTCGACCGCTTGTAGACCCGGCCGTAGTAGCAGGGAACCAGAGATCGCTTCATCGGTGTAGATGTGCTGCTCATCCAGCGTCATCCCATGCTCGGCGATGTACTGCTTGCAGACACGAACCTGGTCTAGGATGCTTTTCTCGCTCTGATTCTCCGAGGAATATCTGGCGTAAATGGCCGCTCTCATGTCATGCCACCGTTGCTGGAAAATGCCGCAGGATGCTGTTTGATCGTCCGAACGTACTCTTCGGCGAGGATCGAGACCACCACATCAAGAAGCTGCCTCACCGCAGCATCCTCTGTCCATGCGAGCCGCGCGGGCTGTGCCGTATTCGGTTGAGCAACCGCAAGAATCTCGATTTTATCCCCGTCAGGGTATATACTAGCGCGCAGAAAATGGGGCCGTTGAGCCCACTGTACCATATGTCTAAAATATCCCTTAAAAGGTATATTGTCAAGTTCTTTTGACGCTACCGCAGTGGAGCAGAGCATGGACGCCAAGAAACTAGGCAAGCGAATCCGCCTCGCCCGAGTCGAAGCTGACCTGACCCAGACCGACCTCGCCAATAAGATTCACGCCAAGCAGAAAAGCATCTCCCGCTATGAAACTGGCGCCTCCATTCCCACCATTAAGACACTGGTCAGAATTGCAAGCGTCCTCAAAAAACCCACCACATATTTTCTAGAAAACTTAGGCTAGCGTCGCTGAGTCAACTCAGAAGGAGGGCGGAATGCGCCGAGCTACGCCGCTTGGAACTGCAGTGTTAACCAGTATATTTCTGGTTCTGGCAGTAGCCACAAAATTGCCGAACATCGGAGCGCAAGCAAACATCGTTCAGCAGCTTAGGAGTATCCAAACGACAGAGCTTAAGCAGACCCTTGTTGCCTCGGGTACTGAGATTGGCGATCCGCCTGAAATTAAGGGAGTCCGTTTCAATAACGACGCACGTGGGGCGCAACACGGTATGCTCGCGGTTGGAAGGGCGGTCTCTACACTGAAATCCAGGCGGGTCGATCAACCAAACGTAACTACATTGCGATCCCCAGTCGCCATCGATGTATACAAGGCCACAGTTAATGGGACTGTCTTGGTGGCTAGCGGTGATGGTTTTGGATCGGGAGCATTGATCAGCGCCGATGGGAAAATTTTGACAAATTGGCATGTCGTTGTGAATTCCCCAAAGGTCTCTGTTGTGTTCAAACCTGATGGGGAACGTGAACCCAGAGAGGACGACGTACTGAGCGCGACGGTGTTAGCGGTAGATAAGGTTGCTGATCTCGCGCTGATACAAGTTTCTAACGTTCCCCAGCACGCCAAGGCGGTGCAACTTGGAGCACTAGAGACCGTACGCGTTGGTCAGGATGTGTATGCCATTGGCCATCCAGAAGGTTACATCTGGACCTACACAATGGGCATCGTGAGTGCGATCCGGCCGGATTTTGAGTGGGACTCTGGCATGCCGGAACAACACAAGGCAACCATTGTGCAGACGCAAACCGCCCTTAATCCTGGAAGTTCCGGCGGGCCGCTATTCGATGAGTACCGACTCCTGATAGGGCTTAACTCCATTAAGGCATCTGGCGAGGGGTTGAACTTTGCGGTGTCTGTCCGAGACATCAGGTCGTTTCTCGAGAGAGTTCAGCGAGGCGATACACGCATTTCCGACATATGGTTACAGCCGCAGAGTTCACCCCGAGTAATCGGCTACTGGGATCAGAATCAAAATGGGATAGTTGACACATATGGCTACGATGAGACTGGTGACTCATTAGCTGATTTTTGGGCAGTTGATGCCAATGAAAACAAGGTGTTTGACTATGGGACTGACTACCTAGCATTCGATGAGAACAAGAATGGTTGGTTCGAAGCTATCGTGACTGATTCCAACGGCGATGGCTTGTATGATTTTTGGGCCTTCGACGTCAACGGCGATAACAAATTTGACTATTACGCGACTGACGTGAATGGAGATGGTGTATTCGAGAAGTACTGGCCGATCGGCTAGAGGGTAGCTGTGGCATGGGTCTTCAGTTTCGGAGACTAGTCGCCGTAGGTCTAAGCACCGCGTTCATGGCGGAAATAGGAGCGGCAGAAACATCTCACCCCAAGGTTAGTGAAACGCTCACGAGGCAAGAGCTTCTCGAGATAATACACAGATCTATAGATATCAATGAAGGTTTGCAGGTATGTGATGGCGTGGACATGACACGAGCCCAAAAATACGCTATCACGTCTTTTCAGGAAATGCCGTCTCTGCGACAAATATGGCGAGAAGCCGAAGAGGCCAATGGGAGTGGACGCTACGACGTCGCGGTGGATCGATACAAAGTTCTACTAGGCCAGTTCACAATGCGACAGGACATATTCGGAACAATAGCAATGTGGGACGTCCTAGCAGGAACGCTACTGGATCAAAACCGATACGCTGAGGCCGAAGAGTACGCTAGAAAATATCTTGGATGCGCAATTGCCACTGGTGACCGAAAGCAGACCGCCTATGCATTCGCGAACCTGGCGCATGTTCATAGCGGCAAAGGAGAGCCGAGGGAAGCAGCGCGGCTCTTTTCTGTCGCGCTGCAATATGCGGAGGGTCTGGGCGACATTTCAATAATAGGTGCAATTCATCAGAGAAAGGCGAGACATCACCAACGGTATATGGAGTGGGAAGCGGCACTAACGCACTTTCAATTGGCGGGGCAGATCCACGACAAGCTAGGACGTGAGCGAGAGAAGGCGATTGTACTGTCAGAGATTGGTGGGGTGCATTGGCTATCCGACAAGCCTGAGGTAGCCCTGGATTACTTTAGGAAGGCCGAGCCGGTATTCCGCAGGCTTAACGATAAGCAGCTTCTGGGCATGGAGCTATTTTTTATTGGCCAAGTACAAGCAGCACAACGCCATCTGCCTGAAGCATTGCGTTCCTTAACCGAGGCGCGGGACATCCTTAGATCCGTTGAGGACAAGACCTGGCTGCCGAAGGTCCTGTGGGAGTTGTCTGAGCATGTTAGGGAACAAGAAGCGCTCTCATACCTGGAAGAAGCGGCAGAAATTTGGCATCAGGCTGGAGTCAGAGATGGTGAAGCGGTTGTCAGCCTGGACATAGCGAAGATTCACGCAAGTCGAGGCGACTATCAGTCTGCAGTGAACGAACTGAGAAAGGCCTTGATAATCGTCGATGAGGAGTCGAGGAATGAGATTAGCATCATAGTGTTAACTGAGCTGGGTGCGATGTACGACCAGTTGGGCGACAGACACTCAGCCCAGCGTTACTACAAAGAGGGCTTAGTGCGTGCTGTAGAGCTTGGGGAAAACAAGGTTGCGGTAACACAGGCATTGCGACTGGCGGCATGGTCAAAGGATGCTCACGAAGCCACGGAATATATTCACCTGGCTTTGTCCTCGGCAAAGAAATCGCAGGATCCAGGCCTGATAGTTCTTTCCTACTTGCAGGCTGGGAGCATTTCCTATGCCACCGGGGACATGCGATCGGCAATGCATTATGCAGAGGAAGCCTTAAAGTTAGCCAAAGATGAATCAAGAGAGTCAGTACCGTCATGCTTGCGGGTCATGGGCCATCTGCTGCAGCTACAGGGCGATATGGACGGTTCGAAAAAGTACTACACAGAGAGCTTAACTTTGAGCACAACGAGCGGTCATGAAGATGAAATAGTTGCGGACGTAACAGCTCTTGGCGATCTCGCGTTCGTTAGAAGAGATTATTCGCTAGCCCATGAGTATTTTCGGAATGCGCTAGGATATCTAGAGACCACTTCCGTAGCTAAGATCGGGCTGCTCTGGCGGCTTGCAAGGACCCTTGCCGCCGGTGGCAAGGATGAGGATGCAAAACGCGCTTATGCTAATTGCCTCGAGGCTATAGAACACTATGCTGTGTGGTTGCAAGAAGAGGAACTAGCAGCCAGATTCATTGCTGCACATGATGGGATCTACAACGATTTTATAGCCCTGCTATTGCTCACTGGTGGAGGTTACGAAGCCTGGCTTGTCCATGAGAGACAGAGGGCTTTCTCGACATATAAGGCTGGCGGTGTTCCAGATATGGAGGCACTGCGAGTTCCTGACGTCGCCGGGCTGTATGCATCCATTGCAGAGTTGCAACACGGAGCGGCAGGCGGCAGACCTGCTTCAGCCGTATTCCTGGGTGATAAAGACGAATTATATTTCCGAATTGCTAAACGCTTGGAGGCGGTTTCCTATTTGAAGAGTTCACAGGAGACCAAGCCCAGAAGCAGGAGCGCCACATTTCCAGTAATAAGGTCAATTCAAGAGATACAGCAGCAGATTCTGCGGGATGGTAAGTCAGCGATTGTACAATATCGGCTTATCGGTGATGCGCTCGCGGTTTGGGTGATTACAAAGGATGGCTTTCGCGCTAAGGTAATTCCCGATGCCAATGGGGTAAGAACTACAGCACGTGTTTACTATCTGATGCTTTCAGATCCAAGGATTGGACGAGAACCAACCCGATTAGGGTCGGTCGGTCACAGTCTATATACGTCACTACTTGAGCCAATCCACGAAGCCTTGACCTCAGTGGATACAATTGTGGTGATACCCGAGGGCGAACTCAGCTATCTACCATTCGAAACCCTGGTGATGGAAGATGTATCGCAGCATCATGTGGGTGTAGGCGAGTTACCATTTGCGTTAAGGCGATGGCGGTTTACATATGCGACATCTGGTCGAGAACTATTCGAAGTCATGCGTTCTGATACGAGTGGAAAGAGGAAGGTGACACTGGCTGCGTTTGGTGGAATTGCCTACCAAGAGATACCCAGAGCCGAAAACTCAGATGCAAGCAATATTGCTGCTGCAGGACAGAGTGTTCGCGGAATCTTCGAGATAGCCGGAGTTCCCCTATCACCCTTGCCGAATTCACTGCAGGAAGTCAGGAGTATAGGTAAGTACTTTGGTGAAAAAAGGGCGCGACTATTTGTGGGCAGCGACGCAAGTGAGGGAAACGTCAAGAGCAGCAAAGAAGTATCACAGGCGGCATATCTGCATTTCGCAACCCATGGATTGGTGGACGAGAGGCTACCGAAGTTATCAGGGTTGGCACTATACGCGGGCGATGCGACGAAGGACGATGGTTTTCTGCAGCTATATGAGATCGAAGATTTGAAGTTGAACGCTGATCTGATAACACTGTCTGCGTGTAGTACAGCACTAGGAGAGCATATCGCCGGTTATGGAATCAGAGGGCTTACAAGGGGGTTTATCCATGCAGGGGCGTCTTCTGTTGTGGCGTCTCTGTGGAATGTTGAAGACGAGTCAACAGCTTTGCTAATGGAGTCTTTCTATAAGGATCTTCTGAGGGGAAGAAGCGATAAAGCATCAGCGCTAAGGTCTTCAAAACTGGAGCTCATGGAGGATGATCGATACGGTGCACCCTATTTTTGGGGTGGGTTCGTGCTGTTCGGAGATTGGAATTAATTAGCGGCGCAGTACAGTCCCACCTGGCTGATCTGGTCTGGCATATTGCCGGGAAGGCCAAGACCTCAAGAGCCAATATTCAGTATGCTTAAGAAAATAAGAATCCGGGGTTTTAGATCATTCAGCCAAGATAGCTTCCAGGAGGCAGTGTTCACACCGGTAACATTCATTGTCGGAGAGAACAGTTCTGGCAAAAGCAATTTGCTCGAGGCGGTTAAGTTCGCCCTAGATCCCAAGAACTCTACTATCAAACGGGAAGACTTCAGCATAAGACGCAGTACCAGTTCTAAAGGAAAGGTCACAGAAAAGAAGGCAAAAAGTATCGATATCGAGTTGGTCTTTGACAACCCAAGATCGCATTTTCCAATAGAGGCACTGTACGGTCTGAGGCATGCGCAGGAAGTCACCTTAGGCTGTAGAGCCACAGGTAGGGGCGAGGGGAAGTATGTTAAGGAATTTCGGATAAACAATAGACCGATCATGAGGATCAAGAAATATAGGAGGTTGCAACCGGAGGAAGCTGCAAAGAGAGTTTTGAGCAGACTGAAGTACGATATTTCTCCGGTTACCAGGAGCTCTGAGAGCATCAAGGAACTCAAGCAGTTGTTACCAATGCGTACCAGCAGTACCAGCCGAGCGGCTTTGGAGAGATTTGAGCGGACCGTTCAGTCGACGTTCAAGAGATGGGAATCAAAGCTTTACAAGGATCTCAGGAAGCGAATTGCCATCGACGCGGTGATCGACGACGCCGGTGCGTTAGGTTCATTGACACTGGACGTAAATGTAGTGGATGACTTCACGATCCCACTCCGAAATAGCGGCCAGGGATTTATCAGTGATGTCTTGCTCTACCTATTCTTGATGAGAAACCGGGGAGCCATTGTTGCTGTCGAAGAACCAGAAATCCATAAACATCCAAATAGGATTAGGCGATTCGTGGAAGTGGTTAGAAAGCAGAAAGCCCCGTCACAAGTGCTGCTAACCACACACTCTCCGCTCTTAGCGACGTCTGCTGGCTTAGATGAAATAGTCTTTGTGAGCAAGTCCGGCCGATATACGAGGGTCCAACAGTTAAACACTGAAGGATTGCGGGAGGACCAGAAAAGAGAGTTTACGAGGATTCGTGCGAAACTGTTTCAGCAATACCAAAGTACAGAGATGCTATTCTCAAGCGGGATTATTCTTGTTGAAGGTCCAACAGATAGAATTGCATACGATCTTGCGGGCTTGTCGATGGATTTAGGTCTTCGAGAGAAGGGATTCACTATAATCGAGCTAGGTGGTGCTGACAGTTTCAGTCCCTACATCACACTCTGCAGTTTATTGGATATTCCATGGGTTCTATTGCTTGATCAAAATCGATTTATACAATCTGGACAAAAAGGCAAGGCGTTGCAAGAACTTGAGAAGCGGCAATGGATCACGAAAGATGCCGGAGAGAAGTTGCTGAAGGAGTGGAAGTATGTCCGTAGGAGAAGGGCATACTGCGCTGAAATAAATGATCAGCTAAGGAAATATCATGGCGCTATCGTACCGCTTCCACATGATGACATTACAGATGCGGCGAGAAGCGCATTGGAAAGTGCTTTTCATAGAGCGATTATCAACGATGGGTGGTATAGGGACGTTCACGATCGGCTTGTTGGGCACCAGTTTGAAACAGACACGGCAAGAATTAAGAGTCGTGTTATCCAGGGCATTGACGATATTTCCGAACTCTCTCAAATCCTCGAAAGACTTCCGCCAAATGCGATGGGCGACATTGGCTCCTCACTCCGGTATGCAGTCCAAGCCCTCAAAAAGCCCGAGTAACTAGAATGAACTGCTGCGAGAAACCTGAACGGCCAATGGTGCTGCCTAGCTGATCCGGGCTGGCACGGTTTGGAACGCGAGGCAGAGTTGACAGTACATCAAAAATAGTGTATCCTTGAGCATGTCAGATGAGTCGTATGAGATCGTATTCTACCGGAGCCCACGAGGGGAGTGCTTCGCCGAGGACTTCCTGGATGGGCTTGCGGCGAAGGTTCGTGGGAAGATCCTGCGGTGGATTGAGGCGTTAGAGACGCACGGGCCCAACTTGCCTCGGCCTTACGCGGACGTCGTCCGAGGGAAGGTGAGGGAGCTGAGAATTGTCTTTGGCGGGAACCAGTACCGGCTGCTGTATTACTTTGCGGGCAAGCAGATCGTAATCACGCATGGGTTCGTCAAGAAGACCGGGCCCGTGCCGGTGAGTGAACTCGATCGGGCAGAGCGGCTGATGCAGGAGTGGCACCAGCATGGAGCATAAGAGCAGGAACGGAAGCCTGAAAGGCGGACGGCGGTTTCGCGACTATCTGAAGGAGCAACTCAAGGACCCGGCTGTCCGGGAGGCCTACGAGGAAGAGGGTCTTTTCGTCGAGCTGGCGATCCAGATCGGCCGTTTGCGCCAACGGAGGGGCTTAAGCCAACGTGCGTTGGCCAAACGGCTCCACACCTCTCAGCAGACGATTTCCCGGCTGGAAAGTCCTCGGAACGGCAGCCTCTCGCTGCGCACGCTCGTCAAACTTGCTCACGCCCTTGGCAAGGAAGTGAAGGTCCAGTTTGTCTAGCTATTGCATTATTTTCGGTTACGGAACCAGAAAATTGATGATTGCGGGACTTCGGAGATGTTTTGGCTCGAAGAAGCTTATAACTATTTGAACGTGAAACAGATAAGCAGAATTCCAGAGTTAGGTGATCCCCCATTTTCGCGCAATCTTCACGGCTTTTTGCGTCCAAACTCGTGGGCTTTTCTGGCCAGGCTCGGACTGACGTGAAGAGCTTCGCCGATCTGCTTGTAGGACATCCCCAGAAGGTGGAGCTGAGACACCTTTCGGGCGATTCTTTGATATAATGGCGTCTGTTGAATAGGTTTTATCGGGATCCGGGCTGTGATCTCGCCGATGGTGCGGATTGGTTGCAGCCGGGTCCACTGTTTTTCATTTCACAGTCGTTGGAAAGGTTGTTGTCCGTTGTCTGATCACCGCCAGTTTTCTCCTCAGCGACACGCCCGCGGGTTCCTGTCTTCGCCTCTTCGGCTGCTGAGCGCCGTTCTCCTCCTGTCCACCTGGGGCTGCGAGTCGACGCCGGGGTCCGCCGGTGCTCCTCTGCGCAGTCCATCGAGAGCCTACCCCGCGCCGCTCGCCGGCCCCATCGAAACCATCGTAATCGACGCCGGCCACGGCGGCCATGACCCCGGGACGTCGCACTACGGCCTGAAGGAAAAGCACATGGCGCTGGACATCGCCCGGCGCCTGCGTGCCCCGCTGCAGGAGCGGGGCTTCCGCGTGGTGATGACGCGCGAGGCGGATCAGTTCATCCCGTTGAGCGGCCGGCCGGCGATCGCCAACCGGCTGGGAGCGGATCTGTTCGTCAGCGTGCACATCAACGCCAACCGTAACCGGCAGGTTGCCGGCGTGGAGGTCTACTACCCGCGGGAGTCGGTGGTCGCCTCCTCGGCCCAGTGGCCGCCGTCGGTTTCCTCAGGGGACATCGGCATCCCCTCAGTGGTCGTGAAGCAGATCCTGTGGGATCTCGTCCTGAGCCGGACGCGCTCGCAATCCCGCCGGCTGGCCTCGGCGCTGTGCGCCTCGATGCGGGAAGGCCTGCAGGTGCGCTGTCGGGGGATCAGGGCGGCCCGGTTCGTCGTGCTGCGGGAGGCCTGGATGCCCGCCGTCCTCGTCGAGGTCGGCTACGTGACGAATCGCGCCGAGGCCCGACGGCTGGGAAGCACGGAGTACCGCCAGGCGGCCGCGCAGTCCATCGCCCAGGGGATTGTCTCCTACGCCCGGGAAATCGGCGCGCAGCACATCTGACCATGAACGGCGCGCGCCAGCCGATCGGGGTGTTCGACTCAGGCATCGGCGGCCTCACCGTCGTCAAGGCGCTGATCGACGATCTGCCCTCGGAGTCCATCATCTACTTCGGCGACACTGCCCGCGTGCCCTACGGCACGAAATCGAAGACGACCATCGTGAAGTTCTCGCTGGAGAACGTCGAGTTCCTCCTGCGCTTCGGCGTGAAGTGCATCGTGATCGCCTGCAACACCTCCTCCTCCTGGGCGCTGCCGACGCTGCGCAAGTACTTCAAGGTGCCGATCGTCGGCGTCATCCGGCCCGGGGCGCAGGCGGCGGTGCGCGCCACGCGGAACAAGCGCATCGGGGTCATCGGCACCAGCGCCACCATCCTGAGCGGAGCCTATGAGGCCGCCATCAAGCGGATCGACCCATCGATGGCGGTGTTCTCTCGGCACTGCCCGCTCTTCGTCCCGCTGGTGGAGGAGGGGTGGCTGGGCGGCCGGATCTGCCAGGCGGTGGCGAAGGAGTACCTGGAGCCGCTCAGGCGCCATCGGATCGACACGCTGATCCTCGGCTGCACCCACTACCCCTTGCTGGCGCCAGCCATCCGCCGCGCGCTCGGGGCGGACGTGGCCCTCGTCGATTCCGCGCAGCAGACCGCCGCCGAAGTGCGGGGGGTGCTCATGGGCGCCGATGCGCTCGCCCAGCGGAACGGCCACCCGCGGTACCGGTTCTTCGTCACGGATGAGCCCGCCCACTTCCACAGGATCGGCCGCCGGTTCTTGCGCCAGGTCGCCGGCTCGGTCAAACGGGTGAAGCTGCGCTGATGGCCGCCCAACGAGCCGACGGCCGGCCGGCCGACCACCTGCGGCGCGTGGTACTCCGCCCGGGCACGATGAAGTTCGCCGAAGCCTCCTGCCTCATCGAGTGGGGCGACACGCACGTCATCTGCACCGCCACCCTCCAGGAGAAAGTGCCGCCGTTTTTGCGCAACAGCGGCACCGGATGGGTGACCGCCGAATACGGCATGCTGCCGCGATCCAGCCTCCAGCGGATCGAGCGGGAGTCGGTGCGCGGGCGGCTGAGCGGCCGCACGCAGGAGATCCAGCGGCTCATCGGCCGCAGCCTGCGGACGGTGGTGGATCTGGCCGGGCTGGGGGAGCGCAGCATCATCGTCGATTGCGACGTGGTGCAGGCCGACGGCGGCACCCGCTGCGCGGCGATCACCGGCGGCTTCGTCGCCCTCGTCGAGCTGCTGCGCCACCTGCGCAAGCAGGGGCTGCTCCAGGCGCTGCCGGTGCGTGATTTCCTCGCGGCGGTCAGCGTCGGCATCGTGGAGGGGCATCCGGCGCTGGATCTCAACTATGCCGAGGACGCCTCGGCCGAGGTGGACATGAACGTCGTCATGACCGGCCGCGGCGGGTTT
>Ga0247727_10018741_pt1 | contig 10833 bp, 6 predicted proteins | sample WisWelCaveWW1625_FD_202498 | JGI IMG/M metagenome (GOLD analysis project Ga0247727, IMG submission 202498) | Biofilm microbial communities from Wishing Well Cave, Virginia, United States - WW16-25 | ecosystem: Environmental > Aquatic > Deep subsurface > Groundwater > Cave microbial mat | place...
GATTGCTTCGCTCCCTCGGTCTCGATACGTGGCGCGACAATCATGCGTCACTACTCGACCAGCGCTCGCTCGCAATGACAGGCATTATTGCCACGCGTCATGCGGCAGGACGGCGTGGACTCCCAATACCTTGTTGGCGATCTGCGTGACGCGTAAATCCACGACGACGCTGGCGAGGGCGAGCGCGTCGGCGCGGGTGACGCCGCGTTGTTCGACCATGAGATCAAGCATAGCGTCGAGGGCGGTACGGGCGGCGACGTTCAGGCTTTCGTCGAAGCCGAGGGTCAGCCAGCAGGTCGAAGTCCAGACGCGAGGCGTGGGGATGGTCAGGTTTGGGTGCAGGCGAAACGTCAGCCGCGCGTCCTCCATCGGACATTCAATCGCGGTGTTGCTGACTTCGCCGTCGCTCTGCGCGGCGTGACCGTCGCCCGTGGAAAATAATCCGCCCGCGACCGCGATGGGCAGATACAGAATACTGCCCGCGACCAGTTCCTTGCAATCCATGTTGCCGCCGGTGACGCGCGGCGGATTTGTTTTGTGTTGACCTTCCTCGGCAGGCGGCATACCCATCACGCCCATAAACGGACGGAGCGGGACTTGATGACCGTGCTGGTTGCGCCCGCGCATGTGAATCGGATCGAGTTCCCACAGATGCATCACCTGACCCTCCGCAGTTTTGCCGCCGACCGTCCAACCCCACTTGCCCGGCTGAATGGACTCGATGTGGATGGCGAGAGTCATACCCGGCTCGGCGCCGCGTATGAATACGGGACCGCACAAGGCGTGTCCTTTAGGACCCTCTATGTTTGTTGTCGCGAACTTGCGCGGCGGCTGGTCGCCTTTCGGATCGAAGAGCGTGATGTTGAAGTTTTCCAGACCCCATTCGGCGTCAATGGTTTTGAAGTGGACGGTGTCGCCCGAATCAATCGTGAGGACGGGTTTGAGATCGCGCGAGAAAAATCCGTGAAGCGTGTTTTCATCCGGTTCGATTTTGAACGTAGCCATGCAATGCTCCTCTCCATCCTGAGTTGGTAATCTTATACGCCATTACGCGATTATAAAACAAAAGCGCCGCCGCTCATCTCGAAGTTATAATCACGATCATCTTTCAGCCATAAAAGGAACTGCCCATGTCGGAACTCAACGCGCAATCAGCCTCCCTCGCCGACGGACTCCTCTCCGCAGGCTGTATCAAATTCGGCGACTTCACCCTCAAGTCGGGACTCACGAGTCCCGTCTACATTGACCTGCGGCGGATCATCTCCCACCCAAAACTTCTCGCGGATATCGCGCAAGCATATCTTCCAATTCTCTCCAATCTCCAATTCTCTCGCATTGCAGGTTTACCCTACGCCGCCATTCCCATCGCCACCGCCATCAGCCTGGCGGGAAACTATCCCATGATCTACCCGCGCAAGGAAGCCAAGACCTACGGCACAAAAGCCGAGATCGAAGGCGAGTATCAAACGGGCGAGACGGTCGTCGTCATTGACGATCTCGCCACAACAGGCGGAAGCAAATTTGAAGCCATCGAAAAATTGACGGGCGGCGGTTTGATCGTGAAGGATGTCGTCGTGCTGGTGGATCGTCAATCGGGCGCGAAGGAGTCGCTGGCGCAGGCGGGCTATTCCATGCACGCGGCGCTGACAATTAGTCAATTGTTGGAGTATTGGGAGGAGGCGGGGAAGGTGGGAAAGGATAAAATTGAGGAGACGAGGAAGTTTTTGAAACAGAGGAATTGAAGATGCCTGACAAACGAAGAAATGCCGTATATTATGACGGAGAGCGTCCAATGAACTTATACCCCTCCGGCGCCGTCGCCTTCCTCTTCACCGATATCGAAGGCTCGACCAAACTCGCGCAGCAATATCCCGATTTCATGCCTGCGCTATTGGCACGGCATCATGAAATTCTGAATCGGACGATTGAAGCGCGCAATGGCAATGTCTTTCAAATTGTCGGCGATTCTTTTTGCGCGGCGTTCCACACCGCCGATGACGCGTTGAATGCCGCGCTGGACGCTCAACGGCTATTACACAACGAAGCATGGTCGCCCGCGCCGATCAAGGTCCGCATGGGATTACATACGGGCTTTGCCGAAAGACACGCGGATGGTTATCGAGGCTATCTCACCCTCGCGCGCGTGCAGCGCGTCATGTCCTGCGGACACGGCGGGCAAATCCTGCTCTCGCTCGACATGACAGAGCAGGCGCGCGAACAATTGCCGCAGGACGCGGGACTGCGCGATCTGGGTCGGCATCACCTGAAGGGCATCACTCAGGCTGAACATCTCTTCCAACTTGTCACCGACGACCTGCCCGCGAACTTCCCTCCGCTCAAATCCACGCCGGTCGCGCCTTCCATGCGAAAAGAAGTTTTCTCGCTGCTCGATCATATCGTGCGCGGACAATTGATCGGTCGCGAGGGCGAGATGTCTGAACTCGAGGGATTTTGGAATCGCGCCGAACGCGGAGAAGGTCATCTTGTTTTGCTCTCCGGCGAACCAGGCGTTGGCAAGACGAGGCTTGTAGAGGAGATCACTGCCTTTTCAACTCTGCGCGGCGCGCTGGTATTGGAAGGACATTTCCACCCCGAACTCGGTGTAACGTATCTTGGCTTACGCGAGGCATTACAGGATTATCTGCGCTCGCTCTCGGCCGATCAAGCGCGCGCGGCAATCGGCTCCACCGCGCCGGAACTTGTTAAACTCGTCCCGGAAGTCGAAGCCATCGTTGGGAACATCACGCCGAATCCGCCGATGGGTGAATTGGAAGCCGAACGCCTGCGACTCTTCGATTACGTGACCCAGTTTCTGATTCGCTTGACGAAAAAAACTCCCATGCTATTCGTGTTGGAAGACTTGCATTGGGCGGATGGTCCCAGCCTGTTGTTTTTGCATTTTCTGTTGCGGAATACGCGTCAGGTTCCCATCCTTGTGCTTGGCACATATCGCGAAACCGAACTTGACCCAGTCCGACCGTTTTACGAAACGTTGCTTGGATTGAATCGTGATCGTTTGTATACGCGCGTCGCATTGCACGGCTTGGATGCGAAGAACGTTGAGAGGTTGGTGGCGGCTCTGCTCGATGGTCCGGTGGAGGCGTCATTGGTCTCGGCGATCACGCGCGACACGGAGGGGAATCCGTTTTTTATCGAAGAGGTGGTCAAAGGCTTGGTCGAGCGAAACAGCTTGCGTCAGGAAAGAGGCGTGTGGAAACCGATCGAAGAGGCTGAACACTTCATCCCGCAGAGCATCCAGATCGCGCTCGGCAAACGGCTTGAGACATTATCCGAGGACGCGCGCGCCGCCCTATCGCTTGCCTCAGTTCTCGGACGCGAGTTCGACATGGATGTTTTGTTGAACATGTCTGAATGGGAGGAAGACCGCATGTTAGACGCGCTGGATGAATCCGTCAAAGCGCAACTCATCACTGAGTTGAGAATACACGGAAAGGAAACCTATCGCTTTGCCCATGCGTTATTGGCGCAGGTGATCTATGACGCGATCAACACGCGGCGGCGGGCGCGCTTCCATCAACAGGCTGGCGAGTCGTTGGAGCGCGTGTACGCGCGAAAACCGGAGGAGCAGGTTGAAGCGCTGGCGTATCATTTCTCGCGCGCGTCATCGAGCGCCGCGGATAAAGCCGTGACCTATGGTCTGCGCGCGGCGGAGAAGGCAGTCGCAGTGTACGCGCACGATCAAGCCATTCGCTATTACACCGAAGTATTGGAAGCGCTTCATGATCTCGACGACGCTCAAACCGAAGCGCGCGCCTGGGAATTGATGGGCGACGCAAAGATGAGACTTTATTATGCGAGGGGCGCAATCAAAGCATTTGAAAAAGCGCTCTCTGTGTTGGAGAAGGCGAAGCTTGCAGATGGATACGAATATTGTCGTCTATCCTCTAAACTTGGCGAGTTGATCATCCGCGAACGAAAGGACTCGAAACGGGCGCGTGAATACCTGGAGCGCGCGCTTGCCAGCCCCGCCGCTCCGCCGGAAAGCCCGCAACGCGCGAAATGCCTGGCGGCGCTTGCCATCTGCCTCCTGGAGGAGGGATTGCTGGAAGAGGCGCAGGCGCAAGCCGAGTCCGCCATCAAACTGGCTGAACGACTGCAATATTCTGAAGGCATTGCCAAAGGTTGCGGCGCGCTGTGCAATGTGTTCGAAGCCAGAGGCGACCTTGTTTCATACGAGCAAACCTCCGAACGGCAGGTGGCGGCGCTCGACCAGAACGGCGACTTGTACAGTATCTTTGACGCCTATCTCAATATCATGACCTTGAGAGGACGGCGCGGCGATTACGAACGCTGGGAACATTTCGCGCTGGCAGGCTTGGACTTTTGCCGCAAGTTCAACGCGCCGGGTTGGGAGGGAACGATCCTGTCCAGTTATCTCTATTTGCTCGATTTTACGGGGCGCTGGGACGAAGCATTGAAGCACGGCGAGCGCGTCCTGCCGCTCTTCGAGCGGGTGGGTTGTAGTTCCTGCTTCATGTATATTTATTGGTGCCTGGCTGATATCGAATCAAAACGAGGCAACCACGAACAATCACGGCAATATTCGAAAAGCATGTACGACATCAAAGATCAACTCAGGTGGGGAGACCCGGCGGCAGATATCCGGTGGAATTTCTTTGAACATGTATTCCGAAGCGAATGGGATTCGGCTTGGGAATTGGTTGAGAGATTCCGCGCGGAAGGCTACCCGGTCCTCGGCATAACCTCCACCTCGATGTGGTTGTGGAGTGTGAAAGTTGCGGAGGTCGCCGCGCGCGCCGGTCATTTGGAGGAAGCGCAATATCTCGCCAAAGAAGCGCTGTTGCTGTTTCAAAATATTGGCGCGCCCGCCGGGCTTGCCGAAAGCCATCTTGCTCTCGGATTGGTACATGCCGGTCACGAAGAATGGGACGAGGCAATCACAGAGTTCGGGCAGGCGCTTGACTTGTACCGCGCCCTCAATCATGTATGGGATATTGCCTCTACGCTGTACGAGTTGGGAACCGTCCATGCCGCGCGCGGCAATGAAGGAGATAAAGATAAAGTGCGACAGGAATTTAATGAGGCGTTGAAACTATTTACGGAGTTGAAGGCACAGCCAGTCGTGGATAAAGTTCAAGCGGCGCTAGGAGAACTAAATGAATAACCTCCCATCTGGCACGGTTACCTTCCTCTTCACCGATATTGAAGGCAGTACCAAACTCGCGCAGCAATATCCCGATTTCATGCCTGCTCTTTTAGCGCGGCACCATGCAATTCTGAATCAAGCCATTGACGCGCATAACGGCTATGTATTTCAAATCGTCGGCGATTCGTTCAGCGCGGCATTTCATAACGCGATAGACGGATTAAAGGCGGTCTTATCCGCCCAACGCAGATTACAAGCAGAGATATGGGGCGAGACGGGCGCGATCAAAGTTCGTATGGGATTACATACAGGCACAGCCGAGCTATTGCCTGATGGTAAATATGAGGGGTACGCCACGATCGCATCTACGCAGCGTGTGATGTCTGCCGCGCATGGTGGGCAAACACTCCTCACACAAACCACGTATGAGTTATTGCAAAATGCTTTGCCAGACGCTGTGGCGCTGCGTGACATGAGTGAACATCGCCTCAAAGATTTGCGTACACCGTTGCGTTTATATCAAGTCAATGCGCCTGATCTTCCGCAAGATTTTCCTCCCATCAAATCGCTTGATACCCAACCCAATAACCTCCCTGCTCAACTCACATCTTTCATTGGACGCGAAAAAGAAATTGCCGAGATCAAAGCGTCGCTTAATTCAGCGCGTCTTGTGACGCTAACAGGTTCAGGCGGCACAGGCAAGACACGGCTTTCGATTGAGGTTGGCACGCAACTGCTATCAAAATTTTCAAACGGTGTGTGGCTGATCGAACTTGCGCCGCTCAGCGACGAGTCGCAGATTATCCCCGCACTGGCGCAGGCGTTTGATTTACAAGAGTTGCCATTCAATCCGCTGAAAAATCTGGTCATGGATTATTTGCGCGATAAAAAACTCCTGCTCATCCTCGATAACTGCGAGCATCTCATCGCCGCCTGTGCGCGCCTCGCCGATGAACTCCTGCATCAATGCGCGGGACTCAAAATCCTTGCCAGCAGCCGCGAAGCCTTGGGCATTGCGGGCGAAGTGGCGTATCGCACACCTTCGCTTGCGGATTCCGAATCAACCAGCCTGTTCGTAGACCGCGCCCGCGCCGCCAATTCAAAATTTTCTCTCACCGATTCAAACGCTTCTTCCGTCGCCCAAATCTGCTCCCGTCTCGATGGCATTCCTTTGGCAATAGAACTCGCCGCCGCGCGGACGAAACTGCTTTCGGCAGACCAAATCGCCGCACGCCTTGATGACCTCTTCCGCCTGCTCGTGGGCGGCAGTCGCACCGCGTTGCCGCGTCAACAAACATTGCGGGCGTTGATTGATTGGAGTTATGACTTACTCTCGGAAGAAGAAAAGAATCTACTGCGCATCTCGTCGGTCTTCGTTGGCGGCTGGACGTTGGATGCGCTCGAAGCAGTGTCCGAAGACCCGCATGCACTGGAGCATCTCGAAGGGCTGGTCAACAAATCGTTGGTGGTGACAGAAGAGCGTGAAAGCGAAATGCGCTATTTCCTGTTGGAGACGATCAGGCAATACGCAAGGGAAAAGCTATTCGAAGCGAAGCAATCGTCGGCGGCGCGTGATCGGCACTTCGTCTATTTCGATGAACTTTCAGAAAAGATGTGGCAGGCGTTCCGTTCGCCCAAAGATCAACTTGCCTGGCGCGACAAAGTGGATGATGAGCTTGAAAATCTTCGTACTGCGCTGGAATGGGGATTGGAAAACAAAATTGAAGATGCCGTCCATTTAGCTGCAAACTTTTGCACCGTTTCAGGCTGGATAAGCAATCTGACAGAGGATCTGGCATTGGCTGAATCAGTCGTCAAAAAAATCAAGTCTTTGCCACCCGTGGAGGGAGACGCCCATATCCGTCGTCAGAAATTCCTTGCCAGGGTTTTGTTTGCGCTGGGGATGGTTGGCATGGGCAGAGGCATCGAGTCTGTCAGGGCTTTGCAGGAAGCGATCGCCATTTCACGCTTCACTGGCGACAGACTCATCTTAGGCTATAGTTTGGAAATGTATTTCACTGCCGGGAGATTCAACGATGCACCAAGTGCGTTGGAGGCTGCAGAGGAAGGATTGCTCATTTTTACCGAGGAGATCAACGATCATTGGGGACTTGCCATGGCTTATCAAAACATGGTCAGTATTGCCGCACAAAAAGGCGATCTCAGCGAAAAGGAAAAATATTTCGGAAAGCTCAAAGAGCTGATGCGGGAGGCTCCCACCTCGTTTCAGTCTGGAATATTTTTCCTGGGCATTGCCTTGGACGAGAGTGTTCGTGGTAATTACGAGACTGCGAAACAACTTTTTGAGAACGGTCTGAATATTTTCAGGCGCTTGCGAAACAGAAATTTTCAAACAATATTTGCGAGTGAGTTAGGTCATATCGCCCGGCATACCGGAGATATCAATCAGGCGAATAAAATCTACACGGAAACTCTTAGAAGCTGGCAGGACCTCGGCAACCGCGCCGCCGTTGCACACGAACTGGAATGTTTTGGGTTTATCTCAATTGCAGAGGAAGAGCCTCAACGCGCTATAAAACTCTTTGGCGCGGCGGAAGCTCTGCGTGAAAGAATCCAATCGCCGATGACGGATTATGAACAAATCGAATACGACCAGTCTATTGCTCAGTTGCGCGCCATGCTCGCGGAAGCGGAGTTCAATACGCTGTGGGCGGAGGGTCGCGCCATGACGATGGAACAGGCGATACAATTTGCGCTGAACGACTGATAATGAAAGGACTTCATAATGACAAAGACAATTTGGTGGTTACGTTTGGTTGGAGGATTTTATCTCCTCCTCGCGCTGACAAGCCTGAGGGTCTTGTTTGTAGACTCGCAAATGTTCGGCGCGATGTTTCCGTTCGCCGCGGATGCTCTTTCCGTTCGCGCATTCGCCGACGCGTGGCTCATCTTTGTATTGGAGATGGGAGTATTGGGCGTTATCATGCTTTACTACGCGCGCGACTCGTCACACAACAGAATCCTCGTGCTGACCGTTTCCATCCTCGAATTGATTCGCGGCGCGGGCGGCGACCTGTTGTGGATGACGCGCGGCTGGCCCCTGGCAAACTACATCCTATTTATGATCGTGCATTTGATCATCGCGGGGACGGGATTATTATTCCTGCGGCAGGAATCGGGACTAAAATAAGAACCCATAACAGATGACACCTAATTTACCCTCCGGCACCGTCACCTTCCTCTTCACGGACATTGAAGGCAGCACCAAACTCGCGCAGAATCATCCTGATGCGATGCCTCTTCTTTTAGCGCGGCACCACAAGATTTTGAATCAAGCCATTGACGCGCACAATGGCTATGTCTTTCAAATCGTCGGCGATTCTTTTTCAGCCGCGTTCCACTCCGCCAGCGACGCGGTGAATGCCGCGCTCGATGCGCAACGCGTATTGCATGAGACTTCCGAAGTTTCGAAAACTTCGGAAGTCTTGATGGTTCGTGTCCGCATGGGGATTCACACCGGCGCGGCGGAATGGAAGTCTGATTCAAAAGATGCACATTATGAAGGGTATGCAACACTCGCGACAACTCAGCGCATTATGTCCGTAGGGCATGGCGGGCAGGTGTTGATTTCCAATGTGACTCAACAACTTATCCGCGATGGTTTGCCAGATGGATTAACCCTCCGCGATATGGGCGAACGCAGGCTCAAGGATTTGATCCGCCCCGAACATCTCTATCAACTCGTCATCCCAAATCTCCCCGCTGATTTTCCTCCGCTCAAAACATTGGATGTCTATCGCCACAACTTGCCAACTCAATTGACTAGTTTCATTGGGCGCGAAAAGGAAGTGGAACAAATCAAGAATCGGCTGGAGAAGAATCGCATGGTCACGCTGACAGGTTCGGGCGGAGTCGGAAAGACGCGGCTTTCCATCCAGGTCGCTTCTGAATTGTTGAGCGAATATCCCAACGGTGCATGGCTCGTGGAACTCGCGCCAATCACCGACCCTGAATTCGTGGCGCGGGCAATTTGCGCTATATGGGATGTTTCTCTGCAAGGCAATGCATCCCCTTTGACCGTGCTGACTGAGTATTTACACGCGAAGAAGCTTCTGTTGGTGGTGAATAACTGCGAGCATCTCATTAATACATGTGCTCAGATTTGTGAAACCCTCTTACAAGTCTGCCCTAACATACGCCTTATCGCAAGCAGCCGCGAGGCTCTAGGCATTGACGGTGAAAACTCCTATCATGTGCCTTCGCTTTCAGTGCCTGATCCCAAAGGTGATCTGGCTGCCATCGAAGGGATGGAATCTGTGAAATTGTTCATGGATCGGGCTACTGCCGTCCACCCCGAATTTGAAATAACTGCATCCAACGCATCTTCCGTCGCCCAAATCTGTAAACGCCTCGATGGTATCCCTCTGGCGATTGAACTCGCAGCATCGCGTGTGAAGTTACTCACAGTAGAGCAGATCGCTTCACGTCTCGATCATGCTTTTCGCTTGTTGACAGGTCGAAGCCGCACGGCATTGCCGCGCCAGCAGACCTTGCGTGCGCTGATCGATTGGAGTTACAACCTGCTTTCGGAACAGGAGAAAATTCTGTTCCGCAGGCTGGCGGTCTTCGCAGGCGGGTGGACGATGGAAGCGGTAGAATCAGTTTGCAGTGGTGAGGGAATTGAGCCAGAAGAGGTGCTTGATCTGATGGCACATCTTGTGGATAAATCACTGGTTGTCGTCACAAGTGAAGGAGCCGAATCCCGTTATCGCAGGCTGGAAACCATCCGCCAATATGCGCGTGAGAAGTTCCTGGAAGCAGGTGGTAGCGAGATCACTCGAGATCGGCATCTGGCTTATTATGTGAAGTTGGTGGAACAAGCCGAACCTGAACTATATCGTTCCAATCAATTAAGATGGTTGAATCGCTTGGACGATGAACTCTACAATCTACGCATGGCGTTGGAGTGGGCGCTTGCCACTAACATTGAAGCGGGTTTGCGGATCGCCGCTCTTCCTTGGCGGTTTTGGGATGGGCAGGGTCATTGGCAGGAGGTGGCGAAATGGCTGACAGTATTCTTAGATCGCTACCATAAAACTGACACGTTGCATGTTCATGCCTTGGTCGTTTTGGCTCTTTATTTTTATAGGCAAAGTAATCTTCCCGAGACGATCAGGCTTGCTGAACAGGGATTGCAGATGGCACGCGCCCTATCAGATAAACAACTTGAGGCGTTCAGCCTGTCTTTACTGGGCGTAGTTACTCACTTGCAAGGAAATGTAGGAGAAGGTGTTTCTCTTTTGGAAGAAAGTATTGCCATATCCCGCACCCTGGGGGACAAAATTAGTCAAGCAGATACGTTGGGTTGGCTATCCCTTATTCATCACGATAATGAAGCGATGGATTTATCTCGGGAAAGTCTGAGACTCTATCGTGAGTTTGGTCATTTGTCTGGCATCAAGAATAGCTTGATAACATTAGCTCGAGAAACCATTTGGAGGGGAGATTTTTCCTCGCCCGTTCCTTGGTTAGATGAAGCACTCTCCATTTCCCGTCAACTTGGTGACAAGACAGATGAAGCGATGACTCTCACTGGTATTGGAATACTTGCCTATTGCAATACCTTCGCCAAAACGAAGTTAAAAAAGTAGGGCTTTTCGGGTAAAGTAGGTTTGCGAAAACAGACCGAAACCGAGAAGCCCATGACAGAGATTTTAGCGCTTTTACAAAACCTTGCGCCTGTA
>Ga0247727_10018742_pt1 | contig 10833 bp, 9 predicted proteins | sample WisWelCaveWW1625_FD_202498 | JGI IMG/M metagenome (GOLD analysis project Ga0247727, IMG submission 202498) | Biofilm microbial communities from Wishing Well Cave, Virginia, United States - WW16-25 | ecosystem: Environmental > Aquatic > Deep subsurface > Groundwater > Cave microbial mat | place...
CGCTGAATGGGAGTCGTTGAAGGCAGCCTTTGAGCGCGGCGAATTGGAGATCACGCATGAGCGCAGTCACGAGTACGGCGCACTCATCATCCACAGTCTCGAAACCGGCCAGCCGCGGGTGGTCTATGGCAACGTTCCCAATCGCGGCCTGATTGACAACCTGCCCCAGGGCTGTTGCGTGGAAGTGCCGTGCCTGGTGGACACGAACGGGGTACAAGCGACTCGCATCGACGCACTGCCGCCCCACCTCGCTGCCCTCATGCAAACTAACATCAGCGTACAAGCCCTCACAGTAGAGGCCGCCCTCACCCGTAAGCGCGAGCATGTCTATCACGCCGCCATGCTCGACCCACACACCGCCGCCGAACTCAGCCTCGATCAGATTTGGGCGCTGGTGGACGAGTTAATAGAGGCACATGGGGAGATGTTGCCGGAGTATCACTAACAGTATGATATGATCCACTCTCTCTCCGTCGGCAAACGGCGCGGCCTACAGCAATGCGCCTCCGCGCGCGGCGCGTTTACGGCACTGGCCCTCGACCACCGGCAGAACTTGCGTCACGCCCTCAACCCGTCTGCACCCGACTCGGTGAGCGATGCCGAACTCACGGCCTTCAAGCTGGAAGTGACGCGGGCGCTGGCCCCTGCCGCCACCGCCGTTTTGCTCGACCCCGAATATAGCGTGGCCCAAGCGATTGCCTCCGGCGACTTGCCCGGTGACAAAGGCCTCGTCGTCGCCGCGGAAGCGACGGGTTACACCGGCAACTCAGCCGCGCGGCAAAGCCGCCTGCTCGACGGCTGGAGTGTAGCCAAAGCCAAGCGCATGGGCGCGAGCATGGTTAAACTGCTCGTCTACTATCACCCCGATTCAGCGACTACCGCCGAAATCGAATCCTTCGTCAAACAGGTGGCCGCCGATTGCGCCGCCAGCGACCTCGCACTGATGTTGGAGCCGCTCTCGTATTCGCTCAACCCGGCAGAGAAAAAACTTTCGCCTGCCGAACGCCGCCGCGTCGTCGTCGAGACTGCCCGCCGCCTCATGCTCCCCGGCGTGGATTTGCTCAAGGCCGAGTTCCCGGCCGAGGCGACGGATGAAGGCGAGTGGGCGGGCGCCTGCGCCGAACTCTCCGCCGCCTGCCCCGGGCCGTGGATTGTGCTATCGGCGGCGGTGGATTTTGAAACCTATCTGCGCCAGGTGCGCCTCGCCTGTGAAGCGGGCGCGAGCGGCATTGCAGTGGGTCGCGCAGTGTGGAAGGAAGCCGTAAGCCTTACAAGCGAGGCACGCACACACTTCCTCCGCGAGGTTGCCCTGCCGCGCCTTGCCCGCCTGACATCTTTGTGCAATGCGCTGGCGCGGCCCTGGACGGATTTTTATGAAGCGCCGAGTATTGATTCGAAGTGGTATGCAAGTTACCAGTGAACAGTCATCAGCAGACTGATGACTGTTCGCTGATCACCGTTCACTTTTCTCTATGCCTCACGACTTCGACGTCCTTGTCGTTGGCGAACTCAACGCCGATTTGATTCTGCGTGGTGACGTGACTCCAGCCTTCGGGCAAGTGGAGAAACTGATTGACGACGCCACGCTCACCATCGGCAGTTCCTCCGCCATCTGCGCTTGTGGACTGGCCCGGCTCGGCCTCAAAGTCGGATTCGCGGGCAAGGTCGGCAATGATCTCTTCGGCCATTTCATGCGCGAGGCGCTGGCCGCGCATGGCATCGGCACGACTGGTATTCGCGTTGACCCTGTTCTCAAAACCGGCTTGACCGTCATCCTGTCGCGCGGCGAGGATCGGGCGATACTGACTTATTCCGGCTCTATTGCCGCACTGCGCTGGGCCGATCTCGACCTCTCGCTGTTGAATCAAACCCGGCACCTTCATCTCGGCAGTTACTATTTGCTCGACGGTCTGCGGCCCGAGGTGCCAAGACTCTTTGGCGAGGCCAGAGCCCGCGGCCTTACAGTCTCGCTGGATACCAATTACGACCCGGCAGAAAAATGGGACCGGTTAACCGAGGTCTTGCCACAGATCGACATCTTTCTGCCCAACAAGACCGAACTGCTGGCGGTTGCCCGCCGGAGCGATGTCGAGTCGGCGCTGGCGGCATTGGTAGCGGCGCTGGATCGGCGTCTTGTCGTCGCCGTCAAACTTGGCGAGCGCGGCGCCATCGCCCGGTATGGTCATCAACAGATTCAGACGGAAAGTTTACCGGTCAAAGTCGTGGACACGACCGGGGCGGGCGATTCATTTGATGCCGGTTTTATTTTTGGTTTCCTGAACAGATGGGAGTTGTCGAAGACACTACGCTTCGCCTGCATCTGCGGCTCGCTCTCCACCCGGGCGGCGGGCGGTACAGGCGCGCAGGCCACGTTGGAAGAAGCACTGGCGTACATGTGACGTTTTTACGGACGACGCACTACGTAATACGTAGTGCGTCGTAGTGCGTATCTTCGATGATTTTGTGTCTTACTCCCAACCCGGCTCTCGATCGTACCCTGGTCGTTCCTGATCTCCGAATGGGCGAGGTCAATCGCGCCACCCGGGTCATCGCCGCCGCGGGAGGCAAGGGGCTGAATGTGGCTCGCGCCATCCACACACTCGGCGGCGACCCCTTGTGCGCCGGGTTCCTGGGCGGAAGCACAGGCCGCCTCGTCGCCCAACTTGCCAGCGAGGAAGAGATGCAGGGATTGTGGACGTGGATCGAGGGCGAAACGCGAACGTGCCTTATCGTCGTCGATCCGCGGAGCCGCGAGGCAACCGTCATCAACGCGCCGGGGCCTGCAGTCACGGCCAGCGACTGGAGACGATGGCAGTCGGATGTTTTGCCCGAGGCTACTCGCGCCGAACATATTTGTCTTAGCGGTAGTCTTCCGCCCGGCGCGCCGCTGGAGTCCTTCGCCGGATTTCTGCGCGCGCTGTGTGTTAACGGCCGGCCTCTGTGGGTGGACACGAGTGGTGAGGCCCTGCGGTGCGCGCTGGCCGTGGGCGGGGTGAATATCAAAGTGAACGCCGAGGAGGCCGGTGAAGTTTTAGGCCGTTCGATCGACGATGCAGCGGCGGCTTTGAGCGCGGCGACTGAACTTTGTGAGCGGAGCCGCGCTGAATCCGCCATCATCACATTGGGCGGGCGCGGCGCAGTTGTGGTGCGTGACCAGGGAGGGTGGAGCGCAATGGCGCCAGCCATTCAGGCCGTCAGTGGGGTGGGCAGTGGCGATTCATTTCTCGCGGGCTGGGTGACGGGGCTGGCGGATGGCAAATCCCCGCCCGAGGCCTTGCGCCAGGCGATTGCGGCAGGCGCGGCCAACGCGCTCGCAACAAGCGGCGGGACGTTTAACTTGAACGACCTGGAGCAACTGTTACGTGCCACTACCGTGACACGCCATACACGAACATGAACTAGAGAGACGGCCGGGGCCGTCTCTCTAGTTCATTGCTCTGTAATCACAATCGTGTCGATCCTATCGCCGGCCCGGCGGTCGGCAACCAATTAAGTTATCGTGTTGCTGATTGACTCTCAATAGCCAACATCCTATAATCGCTACATCCAGCCGTTACCGGTAACGACTTTCGCCTCTCATGAGCACCCTGGTTCTGCGCGGCGCACTTGTCCTGACATTGGACGATCGAAAGCGGATTTTTGATCCCGGATATGTAGTCATTCAGGAAGGCCGGATCGTCGAAGTCGCGCCTGGTGAGGGGGCGCCTGGAGATACAACTCTCGATATGAGGGGGCGCTTGATCATGCCTGGCCTGATCAACGCCCACACTCATTCCCCGATGGTGCTCTTTCGCGGCTTGGCCGAAGGCCACTCCCTCCTGACATTGGAGGGATGGTACAACGCCATCCGCACGTGGGAACAGGTGATGGACGCGGACTGGGTATCGCCCGCCGTCGCCGTCTCTTGCGCCGAGATGATCCGCACTGGCACCACCTGTTTCGCCGATCACTACTTTTACATGGATCGGATCGTGCCCGTCGCGCGCCAGTCCGGGATGCGCGCCGCGCTAGCCTACGGCATCGTGGAGATGGGTGACGGGGCCGCACGCACGACGGCGATGCACGAGGCCGAGACCTTTCTAGATTTACTGCAAGGCGACGACCGCCTCACAGGCTGGGTCGGGCCGCACGCCTTCTTTGTGGATAACGGTCCCGAAGCCATTCAATTGGAACTTGCCCTGGCTGACCGTTATCACACCGGCTTGCATATCCACCTCTCGACCAGCGGTGAAGAAGACCGGCATTGCCTCGAACACTTTGGGCGTACCGCTGTGGGACAAATGAAGGCCCTCGGCATCCTCGACCGCCCCCTCATCGCCGCGCACTGCCTCACCATCCCACCCGAGGACTTCCCAACCCTGGCCGCGCATCGCTTCACCGCCGTCATCGCCGCCTCGGCTTGCATGAGGGCCGGCGCAACCGCCGCCCCTCTGCGAGCGATGCGCGACTCCGGGATCAACGCCGCCCTCGGCACCGACAACGTCGCCAATAACAACACCTATGATATGTTCAACGAAATGGAAGCCATTGGCAAACTGATGGCGTTTCGGGACGGGCGTCCAGCGGCGGTCTCCGCACGAGAGATCGTCGAAATGGCGACGATGGGCGGCGCGCGGGCGTTGGGTCTCGCCGACTCGATTGGCTCGCTCGAAGCGGGCAAGTATGCCGACCTGATCGCGCTGGATTTGGACAGCATCGGCTGGGGGCCGCGCGGCGGGCAGGATGTGTTCACCGCGCTGGTCTATGCCGTAAACGGGATGTGCGTGCAAGAGGTGATGGTCGGCGGTGAGTGGCTCTTGCGCGACGGGCGGTGGACGACGCTCGACTATCGGATGGCGCGAGCCGAGTTGGAAACCGCTCACCGCGCCCTGCGCCGCAGAAAGGATGGGCTATGACCCGGATCATCATTGACACCGACCCCGGCGTGGACGACGCCCATGCCATCATGCTTGCCTTTGCTCACCCCGGTGTGCGCGTGGAAGCGATCACCACTGTCGCCGGGAACGTGGGATTGGATCGAACGACCGCCAACGCCTGCACCATTCTCGATGCGCTCGGCATCCCTTTAGGGCAGACGCCGATCTTCGCCGGATGCGATCGCGCCCTCGTCGGCTCCGACTCGCGGGCCGCCCACGTTCATGGCGACGACGGGTTGGGGAACAGCCATTATCCGCCCTCGCCCCGCCCCGTCGAGAAGGAACACGCGGCCCTGGCATTAATTCGAATGGCGACGCAATCGCCCGGCGAGATTTCCCTCGTCGCCATCGGGCCGCTTACCAACGTTGCCCTCGCCACCCGCCTCGATCCCTCACTGCCTCAAAAGTTTAAGCGCTTGGTGGTGATGGGCGGCGCGATTCGTGGGACCGGCAACATGCCCAACCCTTCGACCGAGTTCAACATTTACACCGACCCCGAGGCGGCGGCCATCGTCTTTCAGAGTTGGCCGGGATTATGGCTCCTTTCGTGGGAGACGACGTTGAACTACGCGATCTCAAGTGAACAGGTGCAAGAGATGCTCAACGCCGGCACGCCCAAAGCCGAGTTTTTCCGCCGCCTCACCGAGCACACCCTGGAATTCGTTCGCCAGCGGGGCCGATCGGGCCTGTTCGCCCCCGACCCGTTGGCAATGGCCGTGGTAGTTCAGCCAGACCTCGTCACCAAATCCGAACTGCGCGCCGTCGCCGTCGAATTGCACGGCGCGCACACCCGCGGCCAGACGACAGTGGATTGGTTTGGCCTCACCGGGCATGCATCCACCGTCAACATCGTTCTGGAATTAAACTACGAACGTTTTTGGAAAATGATGCGCGCCGCCATAGCATAAACATGCGATAGTCGTAGGAGTGCCACAATGTCCTCTGACCCCTGGACGAGAGTCCGCACCCGGCATGATTTGCCTGCCGATGAAGTGATCTCTGCCCTGCAAAAAGAAATCCGGCGCGGTAACGTCGAGAATGCGGCGCTGTTGGCTTACGAGATGTTGACGACCAGCGCCGAACTCGAAGCCAAATTGTGGAGCCGTCTGCAAGTTATCGCCGTGGAAGACGTCGGCCCCGGCGATTGGCAAGCGCCGGTCTTGATCAACGCCCTGTCGCAAATGTCGGAACGTTTCGAACGCGAAGGTCTTCCGCCCGACCGTGGCCTGTTCGCCATCCACGCCGTTCGCTACCTTGCCACGCGCCCCAAAGACCGGTCCAGCGACGAGATGTACAACTGGATCAGGCACGCCGTCGAGGATGACGACCTCCGACCCACTATCCCCGATTACGCCCTGGACGTTCACACCGAACGGGGTAAAGAGATGGGGCGGGGACGGCGGCACTTTTACGAAGAGGCGGCGCAGGTCATTCCTGAGTCAGAAGGCCGCGAGACGGCGTACCGTCAACGATTGCTCGACATGCTGAAAGAGTCTGATTGACCGCAATGCCTCGCCCGACCATTGCCGAGATCGCCCGCCGTGCGCGAGTTTCAAAAATGACCGTTTCACGCGTCATCAACGACCGTCCGGGTGCGTCACCCAAATTGCGGGTGCGCGTGCAAAAGGTCGTCGAGCAAATGGGGTATGTGCCTAGCGCGGTAGCACGCAGTTTATCCAAAGGCCGCAGTGATGTGATCGGCATGTTCGTCCCGGACGTGATCTCGGAGTGGATCACCCCACTCATCCTTGGGGTCGGCGAGGCCGCGGCGGCGCTTGGCTTTCAGATTCTCCTGTGCACTACCGGGCGTGGCGAGGCATTTGCGCCCAACGCTCATGAGTTGTTGATCCGTAGTGAATTGGTGAGCGGATTGATCGCCGCCAGTTGGCGGGTACCGATCACCTTCGCCCAGCAGATGGCCTGGCATGGCACGCCAATCGTGATGATTGACGGTTTCATTCGTCCAAAAGATGTACTGTGGGTGAGCGCCGCCGACCGCCTCGGAGCGTGTGAGGTCACTCAACACCTTATCGCACAGGGCCATCAGCGCATCGGCTTTATCGGCGGCGGGGAGTCGTATTTGGCGCAACAGCGATTGGCCGGGTTCCTGGAGGCGCTGGCTGAGGCAGGCCTCAAAGCGCAGAAGTCGTTCATTCTACAGGGCAACTTCACCCGCGAGTCCGGCTATGCCTGCGCGGCCAGATTGCTCTCGCGCGCTGACCCTCCAACCGCCATCTTTGCCGCCAACGATCCGATGGGGGTCGGCGCATTGCAGGCGGCGCACGATCTGCGCCTGGCCCTGCCGAAAGATTTATCGGTGGTCGGCTTCGACGACACCTTGGCCGCAGGGACTTATCCCCCTCTGACCACAGTGGCCCGCGATTACAAAGAGATGGGCCGGACTGCCATGCGTTTGCTGGTCGAGCGCTTGAACGACGAGGCCCAGCCCGCAACCCCGGCTCAGATTGATGTTCCAATCCGTCTGGTCGTCCGGCAGTCCACCGCGCCGCCCCCGACCCGCACGCATCGCACCAGACGTTGACCGATCAAAGGAGGTGAGCGCCCTGCACAATTCATTCGCCAATCCCATCCGTCTATCGTTTTCAGGAACCTTCAAAGGAGGATCAAAATGAAAAACCGATTGTGGCATCTCATATCTATTCTGGCAATTGCGGCGCTGGTACTGGCGGCTTGCGGCGGAGCGGCAACCACCGAAGCGCCCCAACCCACCGAGGCTCCGAAATACAAATTCGCACTGGTCTTGCCCAACCCACGCGGCGATCGATCGTTCATTGATGCCTCTGTCCGGGGCGCGGAGAAAGCAATGAAGGAACTCCCCGTCGAAGGCACGATCATCGAAGCTCAGGGCATCCCCGATCAAGAGGCAGCTATGCGTTCGGCCCTCGCCCAGCACCCGGACATCGTCCTCGGGCTGGCGATTGAACCAGACACCATACTGGGCCTGGCCGCCGAATTTCCGGATCAAAAGTTTGGCGTCCCATCCGATATCTTCGTGGATAAACTGCCGGACAACGTGGCCGCTTTCCAGATCAACGTCCACGAAGGCTCGTTCCTTGTCGGGTTGATCGCGGGCTCGTTGACCAAAACCAAGACCGTCGGCGCGGTGGTCGGCGGCGACGCGCCCGGCCTCAACCAGTTTTACTATGCTTACAAGCAGGGCGTGCTGGAAGCGTGCAAGGACTGCAAGGTTCTGGTCTCGTATCTGGGCTTCGACTTTGGCAATCCGACGCTGGGCAAGGAAACGGCGCTGGGGCAATACGAGCAGGGCGCGGACATCATCTTTCAGGTGGCGGGCCGCTCCGGCGAGGGTGTGCTGTCTGCCGCACAGGAGAAGGGCCTGTATGCCATTGGCGTGGACTCGAATCAAGACGACATCGCTCCCGGTCACATCATCGTCTCCATGATGAAGCGGGTGGATACCAGCACCTTTCTGCTCGTCAAGAACGCGCTGGAAGGAAAATTCAAGCCCGGCTTCAACACCATCGGGATCAAGGATGGCGCAACCGGCCTCTCCTGGGACGAAGGCTCCACTACTTTCGCCGACAAAGGCCCGGCAGACATGACGGCCACATTGCCCGATACCAAGAAACTCGTGGAAGATTATCGAAATAAGATCCTCAATGACCAATATGTGGTGTGCGATGCTCTGAAAGATGCCGCCAGCCCGATGGCTGAATGCACGGCGGTAAAGTAAGTAAATGCCATCACATATATGCGTGCGGCGCAGTCGTGGGTACGACTGCGCCGCCGCAATCATAGTTACTCATTACGCTTACCGCTCACTGTTGATTGCTATGCCTCCTGCTGTCGAGATGATCAACATCTCCAAATACTTCCCTTCGTCGGGGGTGGAGGCCAACCGTCACGTAAACTTCTCGGCGGAGAAGGCTGAAGTTCATGCACTGGTCGGCGAAAACGGCGCGGGCAAGACCACGCTGATGAACATCCTTTACGGCCTGGTTCAGCCTGACGAGGGGGAACGGCGCCTCAACGGACAGGCCGCCGTCATCAACCACCCGAACGACGCCATCCGCCTCGGACTCGGCATGGTGCATCAGCACTTCAAACTTGTCCCCTCTTTTACTGTGGCGCAGAACATCCTGTTGGGCATGGAGCCAGAGCGCCTGGGCTTGCTGCAACCCGGCCTGGAGAACGAAATGATTCACAAGCTGGCTGAGGATTTTGGGCTGCAAGTAAACCCGACCGACCGCGTGCGCGACTTGCCGGTGGGAGTGCAACAGCGGGTCGAGATTCTCAAGACACTCCAACGCGAAGCGCAAATTCTTCTGCTCGACGAGCCGACAGCGGTGCTCACCCCACAGGAAGTGCACGAGCTATTTGGCATCATTCGCGGTCTCGCCGCACGCGGGCGCACCGTAGTGCTCATCACCCACAAACTACCGGAAGTGATAGCCGTCGCTGATCGCGTCACCGTGATGCGGCGCGGCCAAGTTGTTGGCGTTGCGCCGGTGGCGCAGATGAGCATCCCGGAGTTGGCGCGGATGATGATAGGCCGCGAGGTGCTGTTCACCGTGGAGAAGAAACCGGCCTCGCCTGGCCCGGTGGTTCTCGAAGTTAAGGATTTGATTGTCGCCGGCGCAGGGGGTGCGCCAGCTGTGATGGGCGTCTCGCTTCAGGTCCGCGCTGGCGAAATTCTGGGTATCGCCGGGGTGAACGGCAACGGCCAAACTGAACTGGTCGAGGCCATCACTGGCCTCCGTCCGGTTGAAGGTGGGAGCGTTCAACTATTAGGACGCGAGATCACTGCCCTGCCGGTGGATCAACGCCGGGCACAGGGCATGGCCCATGTCCCCGAAGATCGTTTGGGCGTCGGCCTCAACACGGCGACCACGCTCGACGAGAACGTCGTCGTCAGCCGTTACCGCCTGCCGGAATTTTCGCGCTGGGGCATCCTACTCCTCGCCGCCATTCGCCGCCTGGCCGGGCGCATTGTGGAACTATTCTCCGTTGCATCGGCCCGGCCCGGCGAGGGGATCGCTACGCTCTCCGGCGGCAATTTGCAGAAGGTAGTGTTGGGGCGCGAGCTTGGGGGCGATCCCAAGTTCATCGTCGCCAACCAGCCGACGCGCGGCCTCGATGTGGGCAGTATCGAGTTCGTGCATAAGACCCTGATCGAAGCCCGCGACCGGGGGGCGGCTATTCTGCTCGTCTCGGTGGAACTGGACGAAATTCAATCGCTCAGCGATCACGTCGCCGTGATGTATCGCGGGCAGATCGCCGGCGAGTTGTCGGGAACAGAGGCGACCGAAGAGGATTTGGGCGTGCTGATGGCAGGAGGGCATTTAGAGCAGAAGCAGGAGGCTCTGTGATGAGCAACCATCTCAGAACACAACTAACCGAAGCACTATTGATTCCAACACTGGCGGTGATCTCCGGCTTGGCGGTGGCGAGCATCTTCATCCTTTTCACGAATGTGCCGCCGCTTCAGGCGTATATCGAATTATTCAAAGGCGGATTCAGTTGCGTCGAACTGACGCGCTGCAATTTCTTTCAAACATTGCAACTCGCCACGCCCCTCATGCTCACCGGCCTCTCTGCCGTCGTCGCCTTTCGCTCCGGCATGTTCAATATCGGACAGGAGGGACAGTTCCTCATCGGCGCGACGGTAGCGGCCTGGCTGGGCTTCGCCATCCATCTGCCGCCGGTGATCCATCCGGCTGTGGTGATTGCGGCTTCGATGCTGGCCGCCGGAATCTACGGCTGGATTCCGGGTGTGCTTAAGGTGCGATTGGGCGTCAACGAAGTCATCACCACCATCATTATGAACAACATTGCCAACTTGTTCATGACTTACATCGTCAACTTCCCGTTGCGCGCCGACGCCGGCACGACCGCCCACTCGCCGTTGATTGATGAGGCCGCCCGCCTGCCGGTG
>Ga0247727_10018743_pt1 | contig 10832 bp, 9 predicted proteins | sample WisWelCaveWW1625_FD_202498 | JGI IMG/M metagenome (GOLD analysis project Ga0247727, IMG submission 202498) | Biofilm microbial communities from Wishing Well Cave, Virginia, United States - WW16-25 | ecosystem: Environmental > Aquatic > Deep subsurface > Groundwater > Cave microbial mat | place...
CTAGGCGCTCAATACACCATGGCGGTGTGAGGCCCAATGCGAGTTCGAATAATCGTTCACTGTTCATGCGGCAAAGTTAATCATCCAAGCTATGATTACCCATACAAATCAACATAGAACCTCTTTTCATATCCCCCCAGCCGCTTCACCTCCCACCTGCTGCTTAATAATCTCCGTAATCGTGGTCGCCACTTCCAATGCGCGCAGACCGTCTTCACCGGTAACGAGCGGCGACGTGCCGTTTTGAATGGCCGCAACGAAACTCTCCAATTCCATCTGCAAAGCATTACTCTCCGGCGCTTCGAGCTTTTCGTATAGGATGTGACGCGGCCTTGCGCTTTGCTCCAACTTGCCGAGCACCACTGGAAAAGAAAATCTGCCGCGCACTTCCTCCGGTTCGACCAAACGAAAAACCTCGCTCAAGCCTTGCAAAAAGTCGATCGAGATATAAGCATCGCGCTGGAACAAGCGCATCTTGCGCATCTTTTTTTGCGAGATGCGGCTCGCGGTCACGTTTGCGACGCAGCCGTTCGCAAACTGCAGCCGCGCGTTGGCAATATCCGGCTCCAATGACACGACCGCAACGCCGTTGGCATCCACGCGCGTGAGCGGGCTTTTCACCAAGCTTAAAATAATGTCGATATCGTGAATCATCAAATCCAACACTACGGCCACGTCGGCGCCGCGCGGGTCGAACGAAGCCATGCGATGCGATTCGATGAATTGCGGCGCGAGCGGAAAATCGCGCAGCGCGCGCAGCGCCGCATTGAAACGTTCGATGTGCCCAATTTGCAGAACACAGCTTTGCTGCTGCGCAAGCGCGATCAACTCGCGAGCCTCTGCGAGCGTGGCCGTAATCGGCTTTTCGATGAACACATGCCGCCTTGCCAACAAGGCTTGCTGCGCCAATTCGAAATGAAAACTCGTGGGCACGACGATATTCACGGCTTCACATGCCGCCAGCAATTCTTCCAAAGAGGAAAAGGCTTTGACGCCGTGCTCTCGCGCGACGGCTTGCGAGCGCTGCTGGTCGAAATCATAAACACCGGCAAAGACCGCTCCGGTTACTTCACGATAGAGCTTCGCGTGCAGGCTGCCGAGACGGCCAACGCCCACAACGCCGACATGAAGTTTTTCCATAATCACTCCAATTTGAGAGTCATCAGCCATTGGTGGAGAAACGCAGCGCAGCCATCCTGACTGCAGGCAAGGAGGCCTGCGCTACCTCAAGCATGACTCTAGCCGAGCCAAAGGGCTTGCATTTTTGCGCACGCATGGTTATTATCAACCCGCACAAAAATATTTTTCATCCGAAAACCGGGCCACGAATCATCATGCAGATATAAATGCGTTGCTTCAGATTTCACACCGTTGCCGGCAATACCTGCGCGCGGCCGGCGCTTTCATCTCCAACCTTTTTCCGCCTGAATATCATCTGCTCCGGAATTGAATCGTTTGCACGAACATGCCGGCATCGAATTTCTCCACGCGATGACGTGCCCGGCCATTGCCTAAACTGACACCTCGGAAGGAAGCATGCGTAAAGCAATCGCCTATGTTGTTTTCTTATCCATGTGGGGTTGCGCCAGTTATGATAAAGAGTTTGCCGAGATTTTGCAACAAGAAGATCGGCGCGCGAGCATTCAAGAAGCGCTCAAGTATTCGATCCATCCAAGTTGGCAAGTGCAACGTCGCGTCGCGCTTGCGCTCGGGCGGTTAGGCGATCCCCAAGCCGCGCCGACGCTCGTGAACATGCTGTCTTCCAGTTCGCCGGAAGTGCGCGTCGAAGCCGCTTTTGCGCTCGGACAACTCGCCGTGCCCTCCACGTATGAAGCAATCCTCAAGCTGCTCTCCGAAGAAAAAGATTTGGAAGTACGCCTCACGCTCATCGAAGCCCTGAGCAAAGTCACGGTCGATTCTCTCCCGCCCAGCAGCGATTCCACGTTTCTAGCGTTGCTTGATGATGATATTCCCATCGTGCGCGCGGAAGCGGCTTTGGCTCTTGGCCGGCTCGCGCATCGCAATATCAAACTCGCGCACTGGAGCCCCAAGCTCACGCCGTTGTTGCAAGATAAAGGCGAAGAAGTGCGTTGGCGCGCGGCGTATGCCTTGATGCGTTTGGCAGATTCTTCCAGCGCAACGGCTCTGCGCAGCGCGCTCGATGATCGCAGCGCCCGCGTGCGCATGCAAGCTGCCCGCGCATTGAACGGGATGGATGACGCTGCGGCTTTGCCGGCTCTTGCGAAAACTGCGAGCGCCGATGGTGATTGGCGCGTGCGCGTGAATGCCGCAGCCGCGTTGGGCAAATTTAATTTCACCGGCGAAGCTTTTTCGTTGCAGAGCTTTCCTTTGCAGGATAACGATCTGCACGTTCGTATTGCAGCGTTGCGCGCTCTCGGCGAAGCCGTCGAACGTATGCGCAAAGCGCACGCGAACTTCGAGAGCGAGTCAGTCAAAACTTTTCTCCTCGAACAACTCGTGACGCCAGAACGCAACGGCAGCATCCACAAAAGTTGGCACGAAAAAGCCGCGGCGGCTCATGCCCTGGCGCAACTTTTACAGCGCGAAGCCCTCCCCTTTCTGCTCCCGCTCGCAACGGAAACTGAACCACATTTGCGCGCCGCCTTGGCAAACGCATTAGTTATAACCGAAAGCGAGGAAGCTTTGCCTGTGCTCGAGGTCTTGGCGAGCGATCCTCACACGATGGTGCGCCTCGCCGTTTTGGAAGCGTTGCCGAAAATTTCTGCGCGCTCCCGCCGCAGTGAGAGCGCATTGCCAATATATTTAAACGCCTTGAACAGCGGCGATCATGTGCTGGCAGCCCTCGCCGCGCAAAACCTGGCCGCAGATTCCACGCAACGCTATCAACATGCCGAAGCGATTATTGCCGCGCATCACAAACTCGGCGCCTCACTCGATGCTGAAACCGCGCAAATCATCTTCAAAGCTTTGGCCGATTGCGGCAATCCGGCCGCGCAGCCGTTGCTCGAAGCCGCGTTGCAAACGCCGGACAAAGCGCTAGCGCGCGCCGCCGCCGAGGCTCTGAAACAACTAACCGGCAAAGACTATACTGAACACTTGCCCAAACTCACGGCTCCCGCGCAAAACTATTCTTACGATGAAATCAAAAGCTTGCAAAGCGCGTGGGCGGAGGTGCGAACGGAGTTGGGCGCATTCGAAATCGCCTTCTTGCCGGAAGAAGCGCCGTTGACCGTGCTCAATTTTGTGCGCTTGGCTCAAAAGAATTTTTTTGACGGTCAAGCCCTGCATCGCGTCGTGCCGAATTTCGTCGTGCAAACCGGCGATCCGCGCGGCGATGGTTGGGGCGGGCCCGGCTATGCCATACGCTCGGAGTTCAATCGCTTGCGCTACGTGCGCGGCATGGTCGGTATGGCGAGCGCGGGCAAGGACACGGAAGGCAGTCAATGGTTCGTCACGCATTCCGATCAACCGCATCTCGACGGCCGTTACACCATCTTTGCGCGCGTGCGCAAGGGCATGGACCTTGTCGACAAACTGCAGATCGGCCATCACATAGTGGATATAAAGATTCATCATTAAAGGACGCTTCATGAAAGGATTTTCAACTCTGCTTGTGCTGCTCGGCTGTTGTGGTTGGCAACTCGGCTGTAACTCGAATGCGAAAGAAACGCAAGAAGTCGCCACTGCCCCGCCAATCTTATTGGCGTTTGACGCGGCGCAATCGGATTCCGCTGCGATTGTTTGGGCCGATCGCGTGATGGCGGCCGCGGGCGGCAAAGAAAAACTAGAAGCTGTCAAGCAGCTCTCTTTTCATTTTATCATCAAAGCCGATACCGGCGTCGTCGCGGCTTGGCGGCATGATAGGGACCGTCACAAACACCGCTATCGTTTGGCCGGAACGCTGGCGGGCGGCGAAAAGGTTTTAGTGTTTCTTAATTTGAACACGCAAGACGGCCAGGCGTTTTTGAACGGCAATCCCGCGCCGGAAGAGGAGCTGCAAACGCTGCTGGCTATGGCCTATTCGCGCCTCATTTCCGACACGTATTGGCTGCTGTTCCCGTTCAAGCTGAAAGACCCGGGCGCGCGTTTGCAATATAAAGGCGCGCGGCAAATCGGCGAGGCGAAATTTGAAGTCGTGCATTTGAGTTTCAGTGACGACGTGGGGTTGACGCCCGACAACGCTTTCAATGTTTTCATCGATCCACAATCGCACGAAATCCGGCGCTGGGAATATTTCGAGCAACCGGAGGCGCAACCGTTGATCGCGTGGTGGGACGATTGGCAAAACTTCGACGGCCTCAAATTCGCCACCCAACGCCGTTTGGAAGAAAGCCGCCGCACGATTTCATTCGAAGACCTCACGTTTCCCTCCGCAGTCGATGAAAATCTTTTTCTCGCGCCCGCGCCGGCTCACGCCGGGATGGAGTGAGCTTCCCCATTGCCCATAAGAAAACTGTTTCAGTTGCGGCTGGCCTGAAATTTTGAGTTTGTGGCGGCCTTTAAAATTCCGGCGTTTTGAGTGCATTCCCGGAGCCTCGGGTTTGCAAGAGCATTTTATTGAAATGAAGAGCATCTCTTCACCCGCTTTCGCTAGATTGTCCCCCCAGAAAAACTCTGCTCAAAAAACTTTCGTAGAATCTCGCACAACACACAGGAGGATGGAAATGTCGCAGCCTTTCTCGCGTTCCGTGCGCAGAAGTAGCGTACTTCTGTTTGCTTGCCTTTGTTTAATGCCCTCTTTTGTTCTATCACAATCTCCCGCCAGCCCCATTGTGCAACAAAACGCCGAGCGCACACGCGCGCTGCAAAAGATTCGCGTGTTCGCAGACTCCGTGCGCAAAGTTTGGAAAGTGCCCGGACTCGCGCTCGCCATCGTCATGAATGGAGACGTGATCATGTCCGAAGGTTTTGGCTATCGCAATATGAAAGAACAATTGCCGGTCACTTCGAACACGCTGTTCGCGATTGGCTCCAGTTCGAAAGCATTCACCGCGATGTGCGTCGGCATCTTTGCGGACGAAGGCAAAGTGGATTGGGACAAACCGCTGCGCAACTATCTTCCCACTTTCAAACTGCACGATGATTTCGCTTCTGCACGCATGACGCCGCGCGATCTCGTCACGCATCGCTCGGGCTTGCCGCGCCATGATATGCTCTGGTACGGCGCATCGTTCACGCGCAAAGAAATGTTCGACCGTTTGCAGTATTTGGAGCCGAGCAAAGATTTCCGCACGGACTTTCAATATCAAAATCTCATGTTCCTCACCGCAGGTTATCTCGTCGAGCAAATCAGCGGCAACAGTTGGGAAGATTTCGTGCGCGGCCGCATCTTCAATCCACTCAGCATGACGGGCAGCAACTTCTCCGTACACGAATCGCAAAAGGCTGCGGACTTCGCGCTGCCATATCAAGAGAAGAAAGAAGTCGTCACGCAAATTCCTTTTCGCGACATTTCCGAGATTGGCCCGGCCGGCTCGATCAATTCCAATCTCGCGGACATGTCGAAATGGGTTCTGCTCAATCTCAACAAAGGCAAGGCGGGCGAAACGCAAGTGCTCTCCGAAGCAGGTTTGACGCAAATGCACACGCCCTACATGGCCATGGCGCAGCCGCTCAAATACACCGAGCTTTCGCATGCGAGCTATGGTCTGGGCTGGTTCATTCAAAATTATCGCGGCCACAACCGCGTGTCGCACGGCGGCAATATCGACGGTTTCTCCGCGCTCGTGTCGTTGTTCCCGCAGGACAATTTCGGCGCGGTGTTGCTCACGAATTTGAATGGCAATCCGCTGCCGAGCATTGTGAACAATTTCGTCGCTGATATGCTACTCAATTTAGAGCCGGTGGATTGGAACGTGCGTATCAAGGCCGACGTCGATAAAGCCAAAGAGGAAGGCAAGAAGAAAGAATCCGAGGAGCAAGCCACGCGCAAGTCCGGCACAAAGCCTTCGCATGCGATCGCGGACTATGCGGGCGAGTTTGAGCACGCGGGTTATGGCGTGCTCAAAATTTCTTCGGACGGCAAAGCGCTCAAAGGCAGCTTCAATGCTTTCACCATCGCGATGGAGCATTGGCACTACGACGTGTTTCGCGGCACATTGGTGGAAGATGAAGAGGAGAAGATGTTGCTCTCTTTCCTCACGAATGAAAAGGGCGACGTGGATCGCGTGTCCGTGCCGCTCGAACCCGCCGTGAAGCCGATCATCTTCACGCGCAAAGCTGCGGCGCAAATGTCCGACCCGAAATTTCTCGCACAGTTCCTCGGCGAATACGAATTGAGCGGCCAAACCGTGACCGTCGCCCTGCGCGGCGAGAAAACACTCACCCTCACCGTGCCCGGCCAGCCGACGTACGAGCTTGAGCCTTACAAAGACACCGAATTCAATCTCAAAAGCTTGACCGGCTTCAGTGTGAAATTCACGATGGAGAAGGGCAAAATAACCGCCGCAGTTTTTCACCAACCCAATGGCGTGTTCACGGCAGTGCGGAAAAAATAGATTGTGGATCGTAGATCGTGGATTGTACATCGTGGCGGCATGAAATTGAATGGAGAAGTTTTCTAGGCATACTCCTCTTAAATGTCATTGCAGGAAACTTCTCCAGCTTTGGAGTCAAAATCCAAAGAGCAAAAAACTTTGCTGTAAGCGGATTTCACGAATAAAATGGATAGAGCCGGTTTTATCCGCTATATTCGTAGAATCCGCTTACAATATGCTTTTGGTTACGGTCGGTCTGCATTGTGAATTGCCGCTTGAGTATTTCGCGGTGTGGCTCTATCTTCCCTCCAAAACCCTACTTTAAAAATGGCAGGCAAATTTAAACCATGTTTAACCGACTACTCAACTTCTCCAAAAACAGTAGCCTTTTTCTCTTCGGCGCGCGCGGAACGGGGAAAACTTTCCTGCTGAAAGAACATTTCAAACCTCCGCACGCAGTATATTTTGATCTTCTTTCACCGGAGCAAAACGAAATCTTTAGCCTACGTCCGCAAACACTCATTGAGCAACTGGCCACGTTGGGAAGCGAAACCGAATGGATTGTGATCGACGAGATTCAGAAAATTCCAAAGCTGCTCGACGTGGTGCATCAGCAAATCGAGTCTTCACGCTTCAAGTTTGCGCTCTCCGGTTCGAGCGCACGCAAGCTGAAACGCGGCGGCGCCAATCTGCTCGCGGGCCGTGCTTTTGTGAATCACCTTTTCCCGCTCACCGCGCGCGAGTTGGGCGAACAGTTCTCGCTGGAGTCGGCGCTGGCGTGGGGCACGCTGCCTCGCCTCTCAGCTCTTGAAAGCAGCGCGGACAAGCGCGAGTTTCTGCGGACGTATGCGCACACTTATCTCAAAGAGGAGATTACGGCCGAACAGGTCGTGCGGCGGCTCGATCCGTTTCGCCGCTTTTTGATCGTCGCCGCGCAAATGAGCGGGCAGATTATCAACTATTCCAAAATCGCGCGCGAGGTGGGCGCCACCACGCCCACGGTGCAAACCTATTTTGAAATCCTCGACGACACGCTCGTGGGTTTTTTGCTCGAGCCGTTTCACGAGTCCATTCGCAAGCGCCAGCTTGGCAAGCCCAAATTTTATTTCTTCGACTCCGGCGTGCAGCGCGCGCTGAACAACACGCTCACCGTTGAGTTGAAGCCGCAAACTCATGCGTTCGGCACGGCATTCGAGCACTTCGTCATCAACGAAATCAACCGGCTGCAATCCTATGCGAAAAAGGATTACCGACTCTCCTATTTGCGCACGAAGAACGGCGTTGAGATTGATTTGGTGATTGAGCGCCCGGGCTTGAAGCGCGCTCTCGTCGAAATCAAATCCACCGCGCGCGTGACCGAAGATGACGTGCGCGCTTTGCAGCAGCTCGGCAACGACGTCCCCAACAGCGAAGCCTTTTGCCTCTCGCTCGATCCCACACCCAAAAGAATCGGCGCCGCCGCGTGCTTACCCTGGCTGCGTGGATTGGATGAGTTGGGGTTGTGAACAACGCGCGCTTCTTCTTGACGCGGTCATTCAGGAAGAATCCTTTTCAGCACTGGATCGAATTTAGATTTCGCATACTTCATCGTAACGCAGACTTCCAGTCTGCAAACCAAGCAGGCAAGGATGCCTGCGCTACAACATCTTCGCGATCGTGATAGTTCTTTCGGAGTAATACTATACTGCTTCATGGTTCATTCGTAATGCCCTTCATTGAATGTCATCCTGGAAGGACCTTCCCTCGTACTCGGCTCTCTTCCCAGCGCGAGGGAAGGTTCTTCCAGAATGACAATGACGGAGGCACACTCGACTTAACGTTGTCGTGCTAGTAAAGCCCAAAGCATTTCAAATTTTCAATTTTAAATTTAAACTGCTTTTAAATCTCTCGCGGCTGTGATCGCCTCTTTCTCTCAACAAACATGCGCCACCATACTTTCGACCTCACCGTATCCGCAACCGGCAAACCGCACGAATACTTGCTCGCGGCGCATTCTTCTTCGCACGGCGACGCCGAGGAAGTGCGCACCACGATAGACCCGAGCACGCCGCCGCTTGCGCCTTTGCTCGCACAACTTGCGCACAATACCATTTCAGCGGCAGAGGTGCAGGCCCTCGGCCTCGCGCTGTATCACGCTTTGTTCGCCGGCGATGTTGCCGTGTTGTATCAGCGCGCGTTGGGCAAAACTCTTGATGATGTCGAACTCGGCGTGCGGCTGCGACTGCGCCTCAACGCGCCCGCGCTGGCCGTTTTGCCGTGGGAATTGCTCTATTCGCCGGAGCGCCGGCTCTTTCTTGCCACCTCCGTGGAAACGCCGGTGAGCCGCTATGTGAATGTGAAAGAGCCATTGCGGCCGCTCGCAACGCCGCAGCCCGTGCGCATGCTCGTCGTGATGCCGCAAAACTCCGGTCTCGACACGAGTGACGAACGCGCCGTGCTCGAAAAAGTGCGTGAGAAGATGGCGGGCAAATTGGTCTTAGATTTTGTGCCCGGCCTGGTTACTTCTGCCGCGCTCCGTGCCGCGTTGCGCGAGCACGACTATCACATCCTCCATTACGCCGGTCACGGTTCTTTCGCGAATGACGCGGCCTCGTTGCAGCTCGATCACGAGGAAAAATTCACGTCCGCCATTTCCGCCGCGCAGTTCGCGCAGTTTTTTTTGGAATACCCGGCCATGCGCCTCGTGGTGTTGAATGCGTGCAAAGGTGCAACGCGTTCGTCGCGCGAAGCATTGGCCGGCATTGCGCCGCAACTCGTTTTGCGCGGCGTGCCCGCGGTGATTGCCATGCAAGACAACATTGACAACGACGATGCGGTGCGTTTTGCCACGGAGTTTTATGAAGAGCTATGCAGCGCCCGCACCGGCGGCCAAGTGGAAGTCGCGATCTCCCGCAGCCGCAAAGCTTTGTTGCAAGAACGGCCCGACAGCGCGGTGTTCGCCAATCCCGTGCTTTATTTGCGCGCGGAGGAAGGGCGGTTGTGGGAAGCGCAAACCACTGCGCCGCCTCCACCTTCGGCAAAAGAGAAAAAGCCTGTGCTGGAGCGCTGGCAAACGTGAGTGGGATTAATCGGCGGTGCTTTGGCAATTGTGCTCAGTTTGTTGGAATTGCGCGAGAAGATCACGCCTCTCGAAGCGTCTAAACAAGAAGAAATCGCCACCGGATATCTGCGCGTGCTCGTAATTGATTCGACATCGCGGGTGCCCCTAGCCGAAGTAACAATTACGGTGGAAGAAGTGGCGGGTGACACGACCGTGCGCATAGCTAAAACCACGAGCGCCGGCGGGGTTGATTTTGCCAACATACCTGCGCCGCTCGGCGCGCGAGCGCGTGTGTACGCGATGAAAGAGGGTTACAGAGGCAAAGACGAATACACTTTCTTGCCCGGTCCGCTCAGATTGGAATTGGAGAAGATCAAATGAAAAAATTTCACCGTAGCCCCACCCCCTTGTGGGGTGCTGATGGAACACTAAAGCCCATTGCCCCGCCAGCCTCCCACGAGGGGCGGGGACTACGAACCGCGGGCCTCGCTCTCCTCTTTTGGCTCACCACCGCGAGGGCGCAGATCACCCTCAACGGCAACTTGCTCACCGACGCCGAGAAGCCCGTGCCCAACACCAAAGTCGGCGTGGCTGCCGGCCCTTCGAACACAACTGATTCAAAAGGCCAATTCAGCATAAAACTCTCTTTGGATTTTATCGAAGGCGAGCGCGTCTTTCTTGTGGTGGAGAAACCGAATTGGGTGATCAATTACCCGCTCGATGGCGAATGGAATTTGCCCGCGAAGAAATTGCAGGAAGTGCCGACGCAATATACCAAAGTCATCATCGTGCCCAAAGGCTCGAAGGCGCTGTGGACGCATGCCCGCATTGAAAAGCACGTTGCCTTGCTCTCCGATGAAATTGCCAAGCTGAAGAAAGAAGGCGACACGCCCAAGCCCATTGACTTTTCTTTTTATCTCAGCGAATGGGCGAATAAGTACGGCTTCACGTCGGATCAGGTGAAGGCGGCTTTTGATCAGTGGGCGAATGCCGTCAAAGATTCGACGGATAAACGCACGAAAGGCTTGCGCGAGTTTTATTTGAAGAACTTTGCGAAAGCAGCCACTCTCTTTGAAGAGGCCGCGCTTGAGGATGAAGCGGACTTGAAGGAAATAGCAGAGGCGTTGCGGCAGAAAACTTTGCGCGCCTATGCCAACTGGAAAGATGCCGGCAACTCGCTCTCGAACCTATTGCAATTTGAAGACGCCTTAGAGCCTATCCGAAAACTTGGTCTTTGTATAAACATACCGAGGTGAACAAAAGACATTCTAGATTTTGATCTTTAAATTTCTAGATTACACTAGCATGAAAACAAATCATGCTAGCGAAATCAA
>Ga0247727_10018744_pt1 | contig 10832 bp, 8 predicted proteins | sample WisWelCaveWW1625_FD_202498 | JGI IMG/M metagenome (GOLD analysis project Ga0247727, IMG submission 202498) | Biofilm microbial communities from Wishing Well Cave, Virginia, United States - WW16-25 | ecosystem: Environmental > Aquatic > Deep subsurface > Groundwater > Cave microbial mat | place...
CGCTCCATTTTTTTATCCGAGAACCCGTTTGAATATTTCGGCTACCTGATTGATGAAGTCCAGGGGTCAATCACCGCACGCTTGAAGTTGCTGGCGGTCCTTCCAGACCAGACCCATTCCGCGACAGAAGTACAATTAGGCCAGCAAACGTTGGAAAGCCAGCAGGGGGAATTATATATCAGGTACCATATCCCATTAAATACCGAATACGAACTGCTCATTAATAATTCCGGTTGTTATCTGCACAAACAAACCATCAAGTTTGCCCGGCCCGGTGAAGAAAGCCGGGTGGTGGTTTTAAGCAAGAAGATGGTGATTTCGGATACGCAGATGTCGTCCCCGATTCATAGACGCCTGCATTCGCCATTCCCCTCGCGCTGGGACGGTAATTACGTGATAAGCGGCGATATTCCGCCCCAGAACCAGGACTCCCAGCTTTTGGCCGATTTCTCCGGGTCTTATGTCCTGCGCGATCTGGCGGTGGATATAAAAGGCAATCGTATTCTGGCCGTGGATGCCGTTGAAAATGGCATCTGGGTGTATTCCAACGACGGGTCCAGCAAACGCATCGCTAAGCTGCACCTGGAACTGACCGACAGCTTGAATAGTCCAGAGGGGTTGGCCGTCGACTCCAACGGTCAGCTGTTTGTGAGCGATTGGGGTAACCACCGGGTTCTACGATTTGACAGCAGCGGCAATCAGGTATCAACCATTGGAAGCTTTGGTTTCAATTCGCTGAATGACGTGGGCCAACCGATTAAATTAACCTTCCCAACTCGAATTGCCATACTTGAAGATCTGGCCGGCGTAACCGTTGACGGGGAAACGCACTTTCGGGAAAGCTATTTGTTTGTTGCGGATCAAAATGGCGTTCATGTTTGCAACCTTGATGGGGAATACCTGGCTACTCCGTTCTCTCCCAATGCGAATTTTGCCAAAGGTTCGTTTTATAGCTTTGCCGTCAGGAGATTTAAAGATGAAGTTCGACTTTATATTGTTAGTCGAACGGGCAGCCAGGCGGGGCGAGTTTTTGAATATGCGGGAAATTAATATCAAAAAGGACGTTAGTGCTCAAAATTTCGACTTGGTAAGTATTTTAAAGGGTGGCAAGGTAGTCAAAAGTGTGTGAACTTTATTACCATACTCACTATCTTATCTATCAATCCTAACGAGGTGATCCAACTGATTTTTAGCTTATTTTAAGAACCATGTAACATGCTTTCCTTTTTATGAGAAAATTTTGAAGGGAAATAGCGCATGAAAATGTTAGGCTTTTTTTTGTTTGCCGCCGCCGTCATGTGGAGCTGTTCCTCCAATCCCCAAGTGCGAACCGCTGGCGCGGTTTCGACGACCGCTACCGAGAAAACGATTCCAGAGTATCGATTAGGATTTGGCGACGTGCTGGACATCAAATTTTTTCGCAACGATCAGTTTAACGAGACCGTGACGGTGCGCCCGGACGGCCGCATCAGTCTGGCCAAAGTTGGCGAGTTGCACGTGACCGGCATGACCCCAGCCCGACTCGATAGCATTATCACCGCCACCTATCGCGAATTTGTGCTGGCGCCGGAGGTCACGGTGATTGTCCGCGAGTTTGGGGGGTACAAATTTTACGTACTGGGAGAAGTGAACTCGGCCGGCGGTTTTGCGGTTGAACGGAATATGACGCTGCTGCAGGCGATTGCCGCCGCCGGCGGGCAAAAAATTTCCGCTAAAATGAGCAGTGTGATGGTGCTGCGGCGTGGTTACAACCAAGAAGTTGAAGCCATCAAAGTCGATTTGACCAAATCGGTCAAAGCCAGGCGCGGCACCGTGATCGCGCAAAATGATATTCTGGTTGAGCCGCGTGATATCATCTACGTGCCAAAGACGCTTATCGCCAATGTTTCCGATTTTATGCGGCAGGTCTACGCGGGAATTTTGCCTCCTCTGGACCTGTACTTGAGAGCGATCATCATCTATGAAGGCCTTGGTAAATAAGAGGAGAAGGTAATGAGTGACAATTATATCCAAGAATACTCAAAGAGTTCGCCGTCCCCGACTCTACGAAATTTTGTGCTGGTTTTTTTCAAACGCCGGAAGATTATCTTTTATGCGTTCGTTTTGATCGTCGCGATCATCACGCTGGCCACATTTTTAATGCCGCCGGTTTACCAAACTTTCACTAAGATCCTAGTCGAACGCGAGGCGGGTTCGGAAAAGTCAATGCTGTTTCGATTAAGCTTGCCCATGGGCACCGAAGGATACGATTGGGTCAAATCGGAAATCGAGATTCTCACCAGCTATCCGGTGATTTCGAAGGTGCTGCATGATCTGGGCTCGGATGATCTGAAGCTGGGTTCACCGTACAACGACTTAACGTTTGAAAAGGCTGTGAAAAAATTTCAGAAGCGATTGCATGCCGAAAACGCGCGCAACAGCAACGTCATTGAAGTTGGCTATGAGTCCAAAGATGCCCAGTTGGCGGTGGCGACGATTCAGCGACTTATCGAAACCTATGTTGTGTATCGCTCTAAAATTTACCAGGAGACCGGCACCTACAAATTTTTTGACGAACAGATTCGGGTGGCGGATGAAAAGCTGCGCGATCTCGAAACCCGCCTTTACAGCTACAAAGACGAAGCCGAGATACTCTCACCCGAGAAACAGAGCGAAATTTTGCTCACCAAACTGGCCGACTACGAACGCACTTTGACGGCGGTGCAAACCAAGCGCATCGGCAAGGAAGCCAAACTGGCGGTGATTATAGAACAATTGCAAAAAAATGCCAACGTGGATATTCCGGCCACGGATGTCAGCGACAGTCCGAGCCACGAAAAATACATCGCCAAACTTAAAGGCGAACTATTGGATATGGAAATTCAGCGCGATCAACTTCTGCAGCGCTTCAAGCCAACGTACGAGGAGATTGTTGAGCTGGAAAAACGCATCACGGCGACGAAGAAGATCATAAGACATGAAACTCAGCAAATCATCAATCAGGAAAAAACCGCGATTCGCGCCCTGCGCGCAGAAGAGCAGGCGCTGCAAAATGCCCTCGATAAAATCAACCAGGACATAAAAGCGTTTGCGAAAAAGGAATACGAGTTTAATCAGCTCTACCGCGGCATTGATGATAACCAGGAAGTCTACTCGATGCTGCTGAAGCAGCGGGAGGAATCCCGGATTGCGCTGGCAAAATTGCAGCAGGGCGTGTTGGTTAAAACCATCAGTCCGGCCGTGGTGCCGCAAAAGCCGGCCAAACCGCGCAAGCGGCTCAACGTCGCCCTCGGAATTTTATTGGGTTTGATGACCGGATTTGGCTTGGCTTATTTTGTAGAACACAACGACCACTCCATCCGTACTTTGGAGGAGTTGAATCGGCATACCGGCTTAACGGTTTTGGGTTCGGTTCGCGATTTAAAGAAGCTGGGTCAGGGCAAACGTCGGGACAATCATATGCGTCATCTACAAATGCGTTAAAAACCGGAGTACAACGCTTTAGCGGTGCAATGCTAAAGCATTGCACTCCTGATTTATCGTTACAGGAGGACATCAGTATGGATGTTATTCAGGATGCGTTAAAAAGAGCGAAACTTCCGCAGGTCACTTCGGCGCGGGAGTCCGCGAACTCAGAAGACGGTTCTGCCAGTATTGAAAAATTCACGGATTATCGCCTGGACTTCCCGGAAGAGGTCGTTAACGAAATTCAGATCATTCTCGATAACATTCGCTTGTCGGCCAAAAGCCAGCCGTTTAAAATTATCGGCATCGCCGCGGCCTCAACGCGGGAGGGAGCTTCGACCATTGCCGCTTTGCTGGCTCTGGTTGCTGCGGAGAATCGCAAAGGGAGCAACGGCGCCCCGGTTTCGCGACAGCAGCGGCTGAGCGTCGCGTTGCTGGACGCGAATTTAAGAAATCCCGCCGTGGACAAAATGTTTGGTTTATCCAATCATCCGGGTCTGTGGGAGTACCTCCACGAAGAAATTCCGCTAAATGCCATCGTTCAATTTATCCCGCATTTGAATTTGAATATCATCCCGGCCGGCGATGTCAGTTATGAACTTCAAAGTCCGGTTGATTCCGAACGGCTTGTCACCTTATTAGAATTCCTCAAGCCCAAATTTGACTTGGTGATTCTCGATATCCCCTCTGTTCTGCGCTTTCCGGAAGCCAAGGCGATTGCAAGCTTGTGCGATGGCGTGGTTTTAGTGGTGCAAGCCGGTCGCACCCGCTGGGAGGTGGTGGAGGAAGCCAAACGCCTTTTGGAGAAAGCACAGGTGAACGTTATTGGTGGGGTGTTGAATCGCCGGGAATTTTTCATACCGGAAGGATTGTATCATCGTTTGTAAATAGATGGGAAAGGGACTTCGATGTTTGGTGTTAATGTTGTGCAGCTTTGGAAGCCGCCGCGCAGCAGGCGCCGGCTTTATTCTCATGAAGACATGGTATCCATGCTCGAACGCGAGCGCGCCCGCGCCGATCGCAGCGGTCACGAGTTCGCGCTGGCGATTTTCGATTTCCGGACGTTAACTGCAAACGATGATGTTCTGGTCAAGCTAGTGCGCTTGCTCATCCAGCGGGCGCGCGCCACCGATGTGGTCGGCTGGATGGGAGGTCGGCGCATCGGCGTGCTGCTGCCGGACACGCCGGCCGCCGGCGCCTGGAAATTGATTGCGGATGTTCGCCAGGCGCTGGCCGATTCATTTCAGACGCCAGAGGGTTTCGTACACGCGTATCCTTCGCAGAAGCATTCCAATGGCAACGGACATGCGGAGCCGAAACAAGTGAGAGCGCACGCGACTTATCCAGAGCCGATTGGAGCCTTCCAAAAGCATCCCCTCTGGAAGCGCGGGATGGATATCTTGATTGCGCTGCTCGCTCTGATCCTGTTATCCCCGCTGCTTCTTATCATCGCTCTCATAATTAAGTTTTCTTCGCCGGGTCCGGTGCTCTTCAAGCAGGAAAGATTGGGATATCTGCAGAAGCCGTTCATCTTCTGGAAATTTCGCACCATGAACGCGGATTCGGACAAAACCCCGCACCAGCAATATCTGGAAAAACTGATTCATGAAGATATTCCGATGACCAAGCTCGATGCGCAGGATGATCCGCGCATTTTCCCGTTTGGGAAGTTTCTCCGCCAGACCTATCTCGACGAGCTGCCGCAATTAGTCAATGTCTTGCTGGGGGACATGAGCCTAGTGGGGCCGCGGCCATCTTTGGCCTACGAAGCCAAACAGTACCCACCCTGGTACAACGGAAGATTCGATGCCGTGCCGGGCATGACCGGACTCTGGCAGGTGAGCGGCAAAAATAATATGACGTTCAAAGACATGATTCGCCGGGATATTAACTACGCCAGGAATCGTTCCTTCTGGTTAGATCTGGAAATTTTGGCCAAAACGGTTCCAGTTATTGTTAAACAGATACTAAATAAGGGGGGCGCACATGAGGAATTTTAAGCAAACGCATAATATCGGAATAGTAGGATGTGGCTACTGGGGGCCCAATTTAATTCGCAATTTTAGAGCTTTGAACGGCTGCCGGGTGAAACTGGTTTGTGATTTGGATCGCGACCGTCTGCAGCACATGAAGCAGCTTTATCCGGAGGTGCAAACTACCACCAGCGCCGACGAATTAATCAACCACCCGGGTATTGCCGCGGTGGCGATTGCCACGCCGGTACACCAGCACTACGAATTAGCCCGCAAAAGCCTGCTGGCCAGCAAGCATACCTTTATTGAAAAGCCGATGGCCTCCTCGGTGGCGCAGGGCATCGAATTAATCAAAATCGCCCGAGAGCAGGAGCTGACGCTCATGGTCGGGCACACGTTCGTTTACAGTTCGGCGGTGGAGAAAATCAAGGAAATTCTGGATGCCGGCGAGATCGGTGAAGTTTTTTATATCAGCGCACAGCGTTTAAACTTGGGGTTGTTTCAAAAGGACATTAACGTCGCCTGGGATCTGGCGCCACATGATATCTCGATTATTCTTCATATTCTCGGACAGCTCCCCAGATCGGTGAATTGCCAGGGGAAAGCGCACGTCCATGCCGGCATCGAGGACGTGACCAGCATCACCCTGGATTTTCCCAACGGCACATTTGCCACCATTCAAAGCAGTTGGCTGGACCCCAACAAGATCCGAAAGATGACCATTGTTGGAAGCAAGAAGATGATCGTTTATGATGACACCCAGCCGCTGGAGAAAATAAAAATTTACGACAAGCGGGTGGAGATCCCGCCGCACTACGACACCTTCGCGGAGTTTCACTACTCGTATCATTACGGCGATATTTACACGCCGTACCTCAATCAAGTGGAGCCGCTGAAAGTGCAGTGCCAGCATTTTCTCGAGTGCAGTCAAACGGGCGGCCAACCCCGATCGGGCGGCGAGGAGGGTTTGCGAGTGGTGCAAATTCTCGAAACGGCAAACCTTTCGCTCATGCGCGGCGGCGCGAAGGTTGACCTTGCTGATTTTGATAAAAAACGCGAAGAAGAATTTAAGTTGAAACAGCCCAAGGTCGTATACGCCTGATGAAGGTGTTGATATTCCATTTGGACACAAATATTCCCAGCGCGGCGCAAAGACAAATCATGCAGGTATAGTAAAAATCCGAAATCCTAAACTCGAAATTCGAAACAAATTCAAAAAACCAAATTCAAAACGTAATAAAACCTGGCTCGGTGAGTGACCGCAAAAAAAGTCGACTTGTTATTGACACAGAAAGGTCCGTCATTGGAAGATATTTGAATTTCGGATTTGTTTCGTATTTCGGATTTCGATATTCGAATTTTCAAGCGATGTCCCATTTTTAATTTTGAACTATGCTTCCAAGCTCAACCAATCACGATTTGCAGTTAACCAGCGGCAGGTTGCTGGCTCGCAACACAATTTTGAATTTAATTGGCCGCATTTCGCCGTTAGTAGTGGCTATTTTCGCCATTCCGATTCTGATCAAAGGATTGGGAACGGAACGATTCGGCGTGCTTTCTCTGGCGTGGATGTTGATCGGCTACTTCAGTCTCTTCGACCTGGGCATTGGCCGTGCGCTCACCAAACTGGTGGCCGAGAAATTGGGCGCCGGCGAAAACGAAAAAGTCCCCACGCTGGTCTGGACGTCGTTGTTTATGATGCTGATTCTCGGCATTCTGGGCGCGCTCCTCCTGGGTTTGCTTTCCCCGTGGCTGGTTTATAGTATTCTCAAAATTCCGGAAAATTTGCGCGCCGAATCGTTGCACGTTTTCTACTTATTGGCACTGTCGATTCCAGTGGTTATCAGCACCGCCGGCTTGCGTGGCATTCTCGAGGCCCGCCAGCTTTTTGGACTCATCAATTACGTGCGCATTCCGCTTGGGCTGTTCACCTACATTGGCCCCGTCGTGGCTTTATGGTTTACTCGCGATTTGGTCATTATCGTTGGGGTGCTGGCCATAGGCAGGTTGCTGGCCTGGCTGATTTTTCTCGAGCTGTGCTTGCGAATGCTACCGGAGCTGGGCCGGCACCGGACGATCAATCGCCGCGAGATGGGGCCGATACTGCGCTTCGGCGGTTGGCTGACGGTTAGTAATGTGATAAGTCCACTTATGGAATACCTCGATCGATTTTTAATAGGCTCGCTGATTTCAGTGGCTGCGGTTGCTTATTATGTGACACCTTACGATGTGATAACTAAACTATGGATAATATCTGGCGCCATAACTGCAGTTATGTTCCCCGCTTTTTCGATACGTTTTGTCCAGGATCAAGCCAGTACAGCTTTGCTATTCTCAAGGGCAGTCAAGTCAATTCTATTAATTTTATTTCCAATAACTTTAGTCATCATAAGCTTTGCGCACCCATTTCTGAATTTCTGGTTAGGCAAAGAGTTTGCACAACACAGCACGTTCGTCCTACAGTGCTTGGCCTTGGCGGTGTTCATTAACAGCATTTCACATATTCCTTTCGCATTAATTCAGGGAGTTGGTCGGCCAGATCTCACGGCAAAACTTCACTTTGCTGAATTGCCATTTTACTTAGTCAGCGTTTGGTGGATGATTAAAGCGTTAGGCATCCAGGGCGCTGCCATTATCTGGGTGCTTCGGGTATTGGTGGATACTGCTGTGTTATTTTGGTTTGCGATTTTGGTATTACCTGAAACCGCTAATCATGTTAAGCATATGGCTTTGATCTTAGGAGGTTGCATTGTAATATTGGTCCTGGCAATGCTGCCAATGGGTACTACAATAAGTTATGTGTTTTTCTTTTTGTTGTTGTCGGCCTTCATCCCAATTTCATGGTTTTTAATTCTTGATTCAGAGGAGCGTCAGGTCTTACGTAAGTTGGTGTAATGAACCTCAGCGATAATAACATTCTGTCCGTTCCTTGGAGTGAATGTGCGTTGTGCGGTACAAAAGGTGAGAGGCTTTATAATTATTTGTCTGATCGGCTTTTTGGCGTGTCCGGACAATGGAACTTTAAAAAATGCCCGAGCCAGTCTTGTAATTTGATCTGGCTCGATCCCAGGCCTTTGGAAAGTGAATTAGGCAAGGCATACGTAAAATACTACACCCATCAAAAAACTAAGGAAATACACAAAAGCATAGTAAGAATTTTATACAACCAGATCAAAGAAGGATATTTTGCTTTAAAATATCATTATAATAACAACCATCACTCGTCTAAAAGTTGGAAGAAATTGTTAGGTTTTTTAATTTACTTTCACCCGCTTCAAAAAGTAGCGATTGATCTTTCGGTGATGTATTTACGCAGCAATCTTAAAGGATACTTATTGGATGTAGGCTGTGGAAGCGGCAACAGACTCAAATTACTGCAACAATTAGGTTGGGATGTTGAAGGAGTCGATTTGGATCCGATGGCTGTACAACAGGCCGAAGATAAGGGATTGCGTGTTCGTTTTGGTAAACTTGAACAGCAGAAGTATCCGGATAATCACTTTGATGTCATCACCATGAGCCATATCATAGAGCACGTCCAGGACCCATTAACTTTGCTTGCGGAGTGCTATCGGATTCTAAAACCCGGTGGCGAGATTGTTATCGTTACACCAAACGCAGAAAGTTGGGGTCACCATATATTTAGACAGGCCTGGATACATCTTGATCCACCAAGACATCTTTATATTTTTTGTCCACGTACACTCCGACAGCTTGTTGAGAGAGTCCATTTTTGCAATATCAGAACAAAAACAACCTTGCAATGGAGTGATGTAACTTTTACCGGCAGTACATCCATTAAAAAAACCGGTAAGTTCGTCGTCGGCGAGCGGCAACCGTGGGGCATCCGTTTCTGGGCGCATTGTATGGAGCTGTTAGAATTTGCTATTTTGAAAGTTAGACCCAATTTAGGTGAAGAGATAGTATTAATTGCTGAAAAATAAATTAAATTGTAACAACCGCAGATGGGAGTTGGCAGGTGAATAAATTATCGAGGACTTCGCTAATTGGCCTTTATAGTATAATTGCATGTGGAATTATATGCATCATTTTTGATAGCTCGTTGGTAGATTTTGTGTTGCGCGAGCCTTTTTATGGCTACTCCATTCTGATAGGTTTCCTTTGCTTATTCTTAACGTGGCTGATTATATTTAAAAGCAAAACTTTCCCCCCTTCAATTGTTTTGTTCCTTTCGTTTCTGATAGCGCCCTTTATTGGCCCGTTAGGCAATCGCGTTTATGAGAAATTATATGGATTATTTCACAGTACCCAATTAATATTTGCTTATCCAACCTTTGTTTGGGCAGTAGGCACAACGGCGTTACTGCTCGGAATTCTATTTTCGTATTATTTTATTCGAATAAAAAATTTTAAATTTGTAGTTAAATGGAATCTTGAATTGGCGACTTTATTGATGTGGTTTACCATCGCCGTATCCTTATTTTTTTCCCTATACGCCTTATATAAAATTGGATATATTCCTATTTTATCTTCAAATTTAGGCGAGTTGAGAGCTGGCTATGAGGCTATTGTTGGAGACTATCCGTTGAAATTATCACGGTTGTGGTTAGTGGCGGCATCGCTTGCTTCTATTTTGGCTTTCATGAAAAAACCAAGTAAGCTTTATTTTTTCACAATATTAATTTCATTGTTAGGTTTGATTATTTATGGCCAGAGAATTTATGTCTTCATGGCTATCGTATCATTTGTTCTAGTATATTGTAAATTTTGTAAGTTAAAGTTGATTTTTCTTGCTCCAGTTGTTGTGTTAATTACGGTAGTTTTTATTTTATATGCGGAATATAGAGCAGGACGTTCTAGTAATGAACTTTCGGTGCCAGAGCTTGTTGCGTTACAACTTTTAGGCGAATGGCGCGAATACTGTTTAGTGGTCAATGAATTAAAGGAAAGCAGAGATTTTTACCATGAAGAAATTTTTCTTAGCGGTTTTGCTCCGCTTCTACCAAAACAAATTTGGGCGGCATTTGGCATTGATAAACATAGATTAATTCAAGAATATAGTGCGGTATTTATTTTTGGCAGAAAATTTAACAATCCAATATTAGGCATACGATTAGGCACAATTGGTGAAGCATACGCCGGATATGGAATCTTCTATGGTGTTTGCTTACAGATGTTTTTGTTTGGAGTCATCTTCGGTCTCTTGGAGAAGGTTTACCTTAAATTGCGTAAAGAAGATGCCAGGCTTTGTCTGATTTGCTTTCTAATTTCTTTGTTTATGTATTTACCAATTGCAACCTTATATATCACCGTGGCCCATGCGATCTTTTTCGGGTTCTTTTTTATGGTTTATCAATTTATCGCAAGCCATCGGGTCCGTGGTGCAGAACTTGAAAAATCGTTTGAATGATCAAGATCATACTTAAAAAGATCATGCCGTATGCGCTTTTGTTG
>Ga0247727_10018745_pt1 | contig 10832 bp, 5 predicted proteins | sample WisWelCaveWW1625_FD_202498 | JGI IMG/M metagenome (GOLD analysis project Ga0247727, IMG submission 202498) | Biofilm microbial communities from Wishing Well Cave, Virginia, United States - WW16-25 | ecosystem: Environmental > Aquatic > Deep subsurface > Groundwater > Cave microbial mat | place...
ACGCGGCGTCGTCCACGCGGCTTTGCATGAAAAATTTCTTGACAGCGAGAATGGCCTCGCGAGTGGCCTTTTCGTTCGTCAAGCTTAACACTTTGACTTGCCCAAAGCGCGCGCTGGCTTTGGAGAAAAAGAGTGAAATCAAATCCGTGGCATCCTTGGCCGCATACCCTAAATTGTATTCACGCGCTTTATATTGGCTGACCCCAATCGCGGCAATATACAAATCAGGTTTCGGCATCGCCGCCGTGCAAACGACTTCCACAGTTTCGCGCAGCGACTCCACGCCCTTTTCATTGTGCACCGAAACTTGAATCTTGTTGGTTCCCGCATTCAGCTCCACGCTGATTTCGCGCTCGATCATTTTAACTTTTTGCCCGCGAAGATCGATCCCGTTGGTTCCGTAAATCGGCACATCATTGACATAGACATTCAAGCGATCCAAAAGATAGAGGGAATCGCTCGCCGCAATATTAAAGGTCAGCGTTTTCTCGTTGGTGGAAACCGGCAGATTCTCCGAAGCGATGGCGATTTCCGGCAGATGAAAAGCCTCGCCGAGCATGGCTTCGGTGAAATGCATCTTGCGCAGGCGTTTTTGATAAGCCTTTTGCTGGCTGGCAATCAGCTCCGGCGGCGCATAGCCGAGACGAGTCAAAACAATATCGGGCCGGTTGAACTTCAGGTCGAATTGCTCGAAAGGAAAAACTTTGTTGTCAATCCGAAAGGCGACTTTATCCACAGCATTTTTCGTGGCGATGTAATAATTATCCGGTGTGGCAATAACGTAGTCGTCTCGATCAATAGAGATCAAAGTGGCGATCTCTTTTTTGCGGGTTAAATCCCACAGCTTGACGGTTCGATCCGCGCTGCCGCTCACAAGATATTTGCCATCCGGCGTGAAGCCAACCGAGGTGACGCTGTTGGCATGGCCGACGAGCGTCAACGCCGCGCCTTTTTGTTTGACGATGCCCGAAACGGTTTGCACTTCCTTGGCGCCGGGGATAATAGCGCCGAGCAATTTGCCGCCGAGCTTTTTTTTGCCGGTATAAAGATCGGAGTGCAATGTGACCAAACGATCGTGACTGCCGCTCGCCAACGTTTTCCCATCCGGACTGAACGCCACCGACAAAACCGGAACATCTCCGCCGCCGGCCAAAAAAGGAAATTGTTCTTCCGACTCAAGCTTCCAAAGCGAAACATAACCGACGCCGTTCTCCTCTCCATTCTTCATATATCCGCCGGCGCCGGCGACAAATTTGCCATCCGGACTGAAAGCGACGGCATGCAACGGAATGCCCACCAAATCGCCTTTTGCCTCCAATGTCTCAGATGCCTTCCCGCTCTTCAAATCCCAGAGCGTGATGGTCGAGTCCTGGCTCGCGCTCGCCAAAGTTTTGCCGTCGGGACTAAACGCCACCGCATTAACTTCTTTCTGATGTCTCTTCAGGGTGCGAAATTCTTTGCCGGTAGCAACCTCCCAAAGTTTGATATTTTTATCGGTGCTGCCACTCGCCAAGATTTTGCCATCGGGACTGAAAGCGATGGCATTGACCGCTTGCGTGTGTCCGGCGAGCGTGCGGAGAAGTTGGCCCGTGCCCGTGTCCCAAAGTTTGATGGTTTTATCAGAACTGCCGCTCGCCAAAATTTGGCCCGTCGGGTTGAAAGCGAGAGTGAGAACATCCGCCGAATGACCGGTGAGCACGTACACACTTTTGCCGACGCTCAAATCCCAAATCCGAATGGTGCAATAGGCGCTGGCGCTCGCCACAAGTTTGCCGGCCGGGCTGCACGCTGCAACTGCCGACTTAAATTGAATGGCCTGTCCGCCCGCGTAAGAACGCAGCACTTTGCCGGTCGCGCTCTCCCAAAGCTTGACGGTTCGATCTTCGCTGCTGCTGGCGATCAGGTTGCCGTCGGGACTCAATGCCACGGCGTTGACCCAACCGAGATGTCCCGCGAGTGTGCGCAGCTCGTTGCCGGTGGCGACCTCCCAAATTTTGATGGTGTTGTCAAAGCTGCCGCTCGCCAAAATTTTTCCATCGGCGCTGAATGCCAGCGTGAGGATAATTCCCTGATGTCCTTTGAGCGTGCGCAACGCCTGGCCGGTGGCAGGATCCCAAAGTTTGATGGTGCTGTTCTGGCTGGCGCTCGCCAAAATTTTTCCATCCGGACTGAACGCCACCGCGTTGACAACATCCGCATGCTCGAGCGTGCGCAGCTCCTTGCCGGTGGCAACTTCCCAGAGGATGACTTTTTTGTCCGTCGTTCCATTTGCAATGACGCTGCCATCCGGACTAAAGGCCAGCGATAAACACCATTGGTATGGCCGGGTGAATTTTTTGAAGCTGCGGATTTCCTTGCCGGAGTTGACGTCCCAGAGCGTAATCACATCACCGCCGGCGGCTAAAATTTTGCCGTCCGGACTGAAGGCAATCGTATTGATGGCGTAGGCCTCGGCGCTTTGTATGGGAAGTATTCGCATCGCGGCTTTCTCAGTGGTCTCGAGGGTGCGGAACTCTTTGCCGGCTACGGCATCCCAGAGTTTCACCTTGCCATCGGCATGGCCGCTCGCCAAAATTTTGCCATCCGGACTAAACGCGAGCGCTTTGGCCTGGACATTGGCCGACTCGCTGAACCATTTGCCAAGGCCGGTTTGTTTGACCGCCGGGATAAGAGTGCGGATTTCTTTGCCGGTGGTCACGTCCAGCAGCTTGATGACTTCGCCGCCGACCGCCAACACTTTGCCATGCGGATGAAAGGCCACCGCATTGACAAAGGAAGGATTTCCGGTTTGCACGACGAGCTTGACCTTGCCCGTGATCGTGTCGGGTTGGACGTACTTGGTGGCCAGCGTCTTGTCGATGGATTTAATCGACCGCTTGACCGCGCCACAACCGGACGCCATCACAACGGCGGCGAGTATTGAGAAGATGATTCGGTTGGTTTGCATGGTTGAACCTCCTTTGTACGAAGAGCGAAGGGTGAAGAGCGATGGGCGTGGAGCGCACTTTGCGCCCTTCGCGCTTCGCCCTTCGCTTTACTATGCTCTAGGCGCTTGGCCAAAATGGTTCGTATTTTCCATTTGCATTTAACTTTTCTTGTTTCTATATTTTCTGTGACCTTTAATCAAACGGAGACGAATCATGGAATTGAAATTTCAAACCAAGATCGATAAGTCCGGTCGGGTAACTCTTCCGCCGGAATTGCTCAGTGAGTTGCGCCTTGCTCCTGAAATGACTCTTTGGATAGCAGAGCAGGATGGAAAAATCACCTTGGAACCGGTTGCTGAAGAGCCTGTGCTCATAGAGAAAGACGGCGTTCTTGTTCTGCATGTGTACTTAACGGGGGACATCTCTGATCTTGTTGAAAAAGAGCGTCAAAAACGAATCTCTACATTTATTGAGGATGTTCTCGAATGAAAGTTCTGTTCGATACTTCCGTCCTCGTTGCCGCACTGCTTGATTCACATCCTCATCACGCGCGGGCGTTTCCATGGCTTGCAAAAGCAAAGCGCAAGGAAATCGAAGGATTTATTGGGCTCCACACCCTGGCCGAATCGTATGCGATTTTGACTTCTCTTCCTGTTCAAAGAAAAGTGCCAACGACGGAGATATGGAAACTTATCCAGGATTCCGTGCTTGCGGTCTTTGAAGTTGTCCAGTTAACCAAAGTGGATTATCAAGTCATCCTCGAATCCTTGGCTCAAAATGACATTCGAGGTGGCACAACATACGATGCTTTAATTGCCTATGCCGCTTACAAGGCAAATGTAGACAAATTGCTCACCTTCAACACAAAGCATTTCGCCAGAATTTATCCTGCCATTTCACATTTAGTTGAAGAACCTACCTAAAATGGCAAGAAAGGGCACATATTCTCAAAACCATTTTGCTCCTTGCCACTGGCCACTTGCTCGCTCATTCCCACTCCCCAATCAGCACAAACGGCGCCCAGAAATAGGGATGAGAACCTTCCATCATTATCTTGACGGTTTTGCCCTTTACGGCTATCCCTCGAGAAACCTCGAGTTCAATTTCAAAGCGGCTATTTCGAAGTTCCTGCTTCGCCCGTCGCAGCGCTGCCGCTTTGCCTTTGCCCTGTTTCAAGTAATTGTAAAATGTCGTCATGAATATTTCGGTTGACTTACTGGAAACCGACCACAGGCTTACCAACAATGACTTTGTGCCAGCGTACATAAAGGCGCGGGAAAGACCAACAACGCCTTCGCCTTTAACTTGCTTTCCCAAACCTGTTTCACAAGCGGAAAGCGTGACCAGTTCGGCATTGAGCCGTAAACCAAGCACCTCTGACATGGTGAAAAATCCATCTTCTTCGCCTTTGTCCACTTGGGTCAGCATAAGAGCAGGCTCCTGAATATAAGGAATATCATCTGCCAGGAAACCATGCGTGGCAAAAGTGAGGTATTGATGGCCCAGCAAGTTCATTTGCTTAAGCGCCATTTCATTTGCTGCCAATCCCAATTTAATGTCAGGGGAATTCATCGCAACGCCCAAAAGTTTGGCAATGGCGGCAATTTCATCAGTGGTCTCAGGCAATCTATCTATTGGAAATCCTCTTTCCTTGATGGCTCTTTTTTTTGGCAACATCACTTCTTGTGGCATAACGGTTTCGGCTGAGGCGGCTTTAATGGCGGCAGCCACTTTCCGGCCCAAGGCACGTGGGTCATTTTCGTCGAACACAGGATCGCCCATAGCGAAGAACGGCTTTTGCCAGGAGGTCTTTGTCGGCTTGCCGATGCGGTTAACCGCCATGACTGTCGCCGATTGATAATAACTCAATTCCCATTGGTCGGCCAGATAAATGAGACCCTGGTAGCTGGTAACGTTGATGTCGGGATTGACGGTTTTGGTAGTCTTTGTCGTATCCACAACCAAGGCCTCGAAGGGAAGCAAGTGCAACGGCCCATCGGGAACGAGAATCAGGTGTTGGTTTCTGTCGAGTCCTCGAAGCGCAGGAGCTAGAAGGAGATTGTAGAGTTCCTGCGCTTCCAGCGGGTTAAACCGGTTCAAATCCTCAAATTTCTCCAATTTCTCAAATGCGATTCGGAAGTGGCGGACTTTGTCCTCCAAATCTTTTCGACTGATCGGAATTTTGAGAAACTTATCGACTTTATTTTGTTGAACCACAAACAGGTAGGTGGCGTCATCGGTAACTTGGTATTCCAACAAACGTTCGTTGTCTTGCAGAGGAAGTTTTGTTACGGTCACTGCTTCTGGATAACGCAGGGCCGCGTAGTCGGGATAATCTTTCTTATTCTGAGCAATGAGTGCTTCCAGTTCCGCACGTGTTTCTTTTATATTTCTTGCCAGCACCTGCTGCACCTCTTTGCCCTTTTCGAAGGCTTGATCAATTTGCCCTTCCAGATTACCCAAGTAATTTGTTAATCGAGTTTCCTTTTCAGCTAAGGATAGAGGTAAAAGATGGATAACTTTTTCAGTTCTCACTCGGGCTAGCATTTCCACCAAAGAGCGCGCCTTGGCTCTTTCAGTAAAATGTAGAGCGATTTCGGCGTAGTTCTTGCCCCAGTATTTTAGGGTATCCGGTGGTATTTGCCGTTTTAAATGCAGCATATAAAAAACGCGTATCATGTTTTCGTAGGGCTGTAGTTGAACCGACAAGAACCCACTTTTTTGCTCTAAGGCCTGCAGTTTGCCGCGCACTTGTTCTATGGTTTCAATCGCAGCGAGATATTTTGAGACAGCTTCCTCCCAGCGGTTCAGACCTTCCATCGCTTCACCGATAATCAAATACCCTCTAGACAAAACTTCAATGTTCTTATGCTCCTTTTGTAATTCATTTTGAAAGGCTTCAGAAAAATAGTCCAACGTTTTTTCATACTCTCCTAGCTTATTGTATACTTTACCTAGTCGTGAGGGATCGCCTGTCTCTTGGTAGTAGGCTAATGCTTCCTGAATTTGGCCGCGCTCGAAATAAATATCCCCGATATTGGCTTGTACAGCCCTCATTGCCTTCTTAGCGTCGATCTCTCTCATGATATTTAAGGCATGTTTGCAGGAGTCCAGAGCCTGCGAATATTTCCCCAACTCGCGATAAACAACTCCGATATTGGTCAGACATTCTGCTTCTTTCTTTTTGTCTCCCATCTCTTTTCGTATTTTTAAAGCCTGCTGGAGAAAATCTAGGGCCTGGGAATAATCGCCTATGTCCTGATAGAGCATTCCGATATTGTGGAGATCCCCTCCTTCGCCTTTTTTATCCTTAAATTCACGATCTAGATTAAGGGCCTGCTGGAAGTAGTTCAAGGCTCGAGGATATTCGCCTATCCTATAATAGCTCACGCCGATATTAGAGAGAATTCCAATTTCTCCTTTCTTATTCTTATCCTCACTTTCCCTTGCTAACTTCAATGCCTGCTGGTAATATTCTAATGCGAGGGAATATTCGCCTGCTTGATCATAAATTACACCCATATTAGACAGATCCGCTTCTTCGTGCTTCTTATCTTTTAGCTCTCTATCAATAATGAGAGCCTTATAGTAGTAATCCAAGGCTTGGGGAAATTCGCCCATATCGTGATAGGCCGCACCAATAGTGGTGAGATTTCTTGCTTCGGATTTTCTATTGTATAGTTCTCGATTGATATTTAAGGCCTGTTGCGCGTAGTCTAGAGCACGAGAATATTCGTTTAAATCGAGATAGGCAGCAGCAATATTTCCGAGAGCATTACCCTCGCCATGCCTCTCTTTGACTTCTCTACATATTTTTATTGCTCGCTGTAAGTAATCCAAAGCACGGGAATATTCACTTAAGAACTTATAGATCACTCCAATATTTCCGAGACTAATTCCTATCCCTTTTTTGTTGTCAATCTCCGTTCTAACCTGCAAGGCCTGCTGATAGTAATTAAGAGCCAGAGAATAATTGCCTAAATTCTCATAAGCCACTCCAATGTTATTGAGAGCTTTTCCTTCATCTTCCCTATCCACAATTTCTTTTGCTATTTTCAAAGCTTGTTGGCAATAATCAATAGCCTGAGAATATTGACCTAATTCGACGTAGACGGCACCAATATTGTTAAGAGCAGCGGCCTGTCCCGAATTATATCCTTGTTCTTGACGAAAATTTTTTAAAGCCTTCTGATAATATTCAAGGGCTTGGGCATATTCGTGTAGATTCAAATGTACTGTTCCAATTTGAGTAAGAAAGTATTCTATATCATTGTTAAGCTCGGCGTGTTCTTCCATTATATTTAAGGCCTGTTGGTAGCAAGCTAAAGCTTGAGAATACTCACCTAAAATTTCGTATATCAGGGCGATATTATTGAGATTGTCTACCATGCCTCGATTATCCATGAAATACTTTTGTATCTCAAGAGCTTGCTGAAAATATTCTATAGCGCGATAATATTCACCAAAATTTTTATACACATTTCCAATATTTGTAAGAGCTACTGCTTCACCAATTCTGTCATGAATCCCACTTCTTATTATAATTAAGGCGTGCTGAGAGAATTCCAGTGCCAAAGTGTCTTTGCCTATCTTATTATAGATCACACTGATGTTGCCGAGTGCTCTCGCTTCTCCTTCTTTATCCCCAATTTTTTGTGTTATCTTCAAGGATTGCTGAAAATAATCCAAAGCCTGGATATTTTCGCCTAATTCGAGATGGACAGCTCCGATGTTACCAATGTTTCTTGCTATTCCTGCACTATCACCAATTTCTCTCTTTATTTGCAGAGCTTTCTGGTAGTATTCCAGTGCCATATTATGTTTGCCCAATTTAGCGTAAACAACGCCGATATTTGTAAGGTCCGCTCCTTCACCTTTTCGATCTACAACCTGCCTTCGGAGTACCAAAGCCTTCTGGAAATAATCCAGGGCGCGAGAATAATTGCCTAATTGCAAATATCGTACTCCTAAATTGTTGGACATAATTCCCATTGCTTCTTTATCATCAAGTCGCTTGTAGATTTCCAAAGATTGCTCCCAAAGTCTGAAAGCGGATTGAAAATCGCCTCGGTTAAAAGCCTTTTCGCCTTCATTTATCAAACTCCCTGCTCTGGCCCTCGTATACCCCTGTCCTGAAGCCATCGGTCCAATGGCCAGGGTAAACATAATAGAGCCAACGTAAAAAAGTTTTCTCGAAATGTTCATGGTAATTTTTTACTTTCTTTTATGACGGTGTACGTTGGTAGTACGCCCCCGTTCGTAATTCAATATCTGAACATTCCAAGCCCTGAATCAAAAGCCTGTCGATAAAGTGCCCAAGTTTCTTTCCCCGCCGGTAGCGTCTTATCCAAGTAATCAATCTGTTTTAGCGCCTCTGGCTTACGATTGAGAGAAACCAAAATAGAAGCTATGTTGAGGCGAGCCTCCCAATTCGTGGAATCGACCTTGATCGCCTTATCAAGGGCTGCAATCGCTTCCTCATTTTTTCCCATCTTCTTTAAAGCATTTCCCTGGTAAAAATATGCCATAGAGTTAGCTGAATTAATCGATAGAGACTTTCCCAATTCGTTTATCGCAACTGACAGATATTCTGATACACTATACTGAATGGAGCCTTCACGTCGCCTTGAAGCCCGATAATAAGCGAGACCAAGAAAAGCATGAGCAGCCTCATCACTGGGATTTAGCCGAATGGCATCATTAAATTCATTAATAGCTTTGTTATCTTCTGCAAACCACAAGCTAATAATGCCCGCTAAACGCATCATTTCCGAATTAGTTTTTGCAAGTCCATTAGCGACATTAAGGAGACGATCGCCCTCTAGCTTATTCCCCATGTGGGTTTCAATGAAACTCAAGAAAATAAGTGCATCCATATCTTTCGGTTTTTTTGCCACGGTCTTTTGTAAAAGGTCTTTGGCATCATCTTTTTCACCTCCCCAATAAAGCCTCCAAGCTCGCAGAGGAATAGCACTGGAGGATTCCACGGTGGACTGTGCCATTCCAAAGCTTACGACAGAAGAGATTAATAGAAATTGAAGCAGCAACTTGTTCATAAATTCTCCTTTCATGTAAGCACTAATTCAGTAAGCTTTTCGCCTGCGGTGAATTGAAACAAGCAAATTTTTTATTGCCTTCATTTTGATATAGACGGGAAGCCAATTTAAAATTTACTCCTGAAACGCTTTAATCAATAGAATATTGTCGATATATGGAAAGTGTGGTTGTTCCGAGCTGCGGTATTCAGAAGATGCAGTGCAAGATGAGTCTGCCCAACTCGTAAGATAAAATAAAAATTCAGAAAAGCAAGCGGTATAATGCGATGCTTCCTTACTTTCTCGTTTCAAACCCCGCCCTCGCCTGAAAACTCCTCCCATCTTCCAATTTTCCCGAAATCTCCCAAACATATTTGGTATTCAACTGTATGCTCTCCAAAGGATAGGAAAAGCTGGTCGCATCAATTCCCTGCAATGGCGTTAGTCTTTGCTTTTCGTCATTCACGATCAAATCAAGATGATAGAATTTCGCGTCGGCAACTTCGGGCCAGGTGAAGATGAGGTTCTTTTCATCTGCGCTCAGTTCCACTTGCATGCCTTTGAACATCACGCTATCTGATTCACCCACAAAACCTAATGGATCAATTTCCGCAATGCGCAGTTGGCTGCCCATTGCATAATTCCTGATCGCGGGTTGGTTGAGAAAGATGAAGATCACTAAAATCATCGCAACGGCGGCGGCAGCGGGGATGACCAATCTCCATCTCCACTCCAGCTCGGGCAAACGTATGCTTCGGATTTTATCCCGCATGCTCTGCCAGATGGGCACAGAAACTTCATCTGCTGGAACCAGTTCTTTGGCTTTGCGAACAAAGTCGGGCGGCGTCGACAAGCGCGGCATGGTCTCGCGTTCCGAAAGAGATTTTCGCAAGCGCGCCATATGCTCAAAACAATGGGAGCACGCACGCAGGTGTTGCTGAACTCGCTTACGGCGCTTTGCTTCCAGTGCATTCTCGACAAAAGCGGCGAGGGTTTCGTCGTCGAGGTGGAAGTCGGCTTGCGGCAGAGCTTCCGGTTCGGTGTGTGGCATTTTCATCAGCTTTATCTTTTCTTAGACGGGAAGGAATTTCGAATTTATAACTCCGTGGCTCATCCGTGAGTATGATATAGCTCGACGTTCACTCCGAGCTGGTCGAGAAACGCGTTCACCGTCTCCTCGTTGATCGTGTGGCGCTTGCATTTTTCGCGAAACAAGGCCAGGAGTTTCTTTTTCACCTTGTCGATCATTTTGTAAATGTCGTGCGCTTGCAGCTCTTCCGGGGAGTTTCCATCCGGCAACGGTTTTTGAGCCAACCGGTAATTCTCCAGAATCTCGCCGGCGGTCAACTCTTGATTGTATGCCAGCTTGAGCAACAAATGTTCTTCCGGAGGCAATTCGTTTATGGCCTTGCCGAATTGGGCGCAAAACTCACGAAACAAAATTTTGTCTTCCTCGCTCAGCCCCGATGATGCTGCCAGCGTTTTCATCAATTCCTCGTCAAGCGCCACTTCAAACGGAGGCAAGAGCATATCTTCCAAACCGGCAACCGTCAATTCGTGAATGACTTTTTTCGTTAGCGTTTCCGCCTCCTCCGACGATATCCTGGCTTCCGCAGCGATTTGCTCAACGGTTTTTCTCATCCGCAAGAGAACGAAGACTTGCCTCTCTTTTTCAGTGGCGTCCCGCAGCGCCTGGGGGATTTTGCGCGGGTCGCCGTGCTTCCAGCGCAAAAAGTCGACGAACAGATTTTTCGAATGAAGCACAGCCCAAACGTAACTCGCGAGACTGGCGCCACGCTTGCCGGTGTAAGACTTGAGCTTGTGGCGCAGTTGTTTCATGAGCCAAAGATAAACGTCGAGCGCGTCTTCG
>Ga0247727_10018746_pt1 | contig 10832 bp, 8 predicted proteins | sample WisWelCaveWW1625_FD_202498 | JGI IMG/M metagenome (GOLD analysis project Ga0247727, IMG submission 202498) | Biofilm microbial communities from Wishing Well Cave, Virginia, United States - WW16-25 | ecosystem: Environmental > Aquatic > Deep subsurface > Groundwater > Cave microbial mat | place...
AGCTTTCTCTCGCCCAGGAAGGTCACGACGTCCTCGGCCTGCTCGCGGCTCTTCTCCTCGCCGGCCGCGATCAACTTCTGGTAGTCCTCCACCCGCCAGCACAGCACCTTTTCGCCGACGTACTCGGCGACCTGCTTGCCATGACCGATGGAGGCCCGGATGTTCCCCTTGCCGGTCACGGCGTTGCCCAGCCCGAAGACCCGCTCGAAGCCCTTGAACTTTCCGGTGCTCGGGTCCTGGATCTCGTAGATGTCGCCGCGCATGCGGATTCCGGGGATCGGTTCCGGGGTGCTGCCGATGGAGGACACCACGAAAGTCGTCTCGACCGAGTGTTCGCTGCCCGGGATCGCCTGCACCCGGCCGCCGATCACCTCCGTCTCCTGGAATCTCACGCCGGCCACCCGTCCGTTGCGCCCGAAGATCTCCGTCGGAACTCGGCAGCCCTGGAAACGAAACAGGAACTTCTTCTGGAAAGTCGCCAGGATCCGCTCGCGCACCTGGAACAGCTTTTCCAGGTCCTGCGGCGTCGCGTTGGGCGGTGCTTCCTTGAGGGGCATGTCGCCCGCCCGTCTTCGGTAGTAGAGAGTGCAGCCTTTGAGACCCAGGTCGTGCAGCGTCAGCCCGTGCTCCTCGAGAACCGTCGCGATCGTGCGCTGCTCCAGGGTCAACAGGTCGATGTCGACGCCTCTTCGGTTAAGAGCGCGAAGGACCGTGGTGAGCATCAGGATCTTGACGACGTCGAATGAAGCAAGCCCGCCGCCGATGACGACCGCGTCGTCCGGGATCTCGTAGTGCTCTCCCAGATGACCCGGCTCGTGGGAGTGATTGAACCAGGTGACCAGCGGGTTCTGGAAGGCGAGACCAAAGCCGGCGTATTCCTCGGCCCCGGGGATTTCCAGGAACCGGTCGCGCCAGGCGCCGTTGGCCAGGAGGACGGCGCTGAAGCCCCAGTTGTTCACGAGGTCATAGAAGTCGAGGTCCGGGCCGAGCTTCGTCTCGGGCACGAAGAACACGTGCGGTTTGGACAGGTGCTGGTCGATCTTCTTCTCCTCGTGCTCTCGCAGCTTGACGTGCCATTTGGGCAGGCCGTCCTCGATCTTTCCGTAGGGGCGGGCATTCTGCTCGAACACGGCGCAGTAGATTCCTCGATCCGCGAGGGTCGCCACCGCTTCCGACCCGGCGACGGCCCCGCCGACAACTGCCACGAAGTGCCCGGGATGAAGGTCGAGGGAATCTGCCGGTTTCATCGGATGCTCCGTGGTCAGTTGCGCCTGCTGCCCTGGACGAATGTGAAGTCGGCGGACCCGCCGAGGGTGTAGTGATGGAAGTGTAGAGCGGGCCTCGAGGCGGGACAGCCGGGAGAGCTCCCCGTTTTGCGGGGACAAATCGATACCGGCCTAGATACTCGTCCGGGACGTGCTACGGAAGCTCACGTGGCTATTCTGGGGCTCGTACCGAGGTAGAGATACGAGTGACCACCGGCAGCCGGGCGTTCACGTCCGGAGCTCACCATGCGACCCACGGTGATGATCGTCGATGACGATGCCAGCGTGCGGGACTCCCTGCGCTGTCTGGTGGAAACGGTCGGCCTCGAGGTCGAGGCATACGCCAGTCCTCACGACTTCCTGAGGTCATTCAAGCCGTCCCGCCCCGGATGTCTCGTCCTGGATCTGCGCCTTCCCGGAATGAGCGGTCTCGAGCTGCAACGCCGGCTGGCGGATTCGGGCGTCATGATTCCCATCATCTTCATTACCGGCTATGGCGACATTCGCTCGGCGGTCCAGGCGATGGAGCTCGGTGCGGTCTACTTCCTGGAGAAGCCCTACAGCGAGCAGCGTCTGGTCGACCTGATCCAGGAATCGCTGGAGAGGGACCAGCGCCTCAGAGCACGCCATCAAAGTGTCGCCCGGGCGCGCAAGAGATTGTCGCAGCTCACGACGCGGGAACGGGAAGTCGTCGATCTGCTGGCGGAAGGCAGATCGAGCAAGATGATCGCCGCCGCCCTTCGTCTGTCCAAGAAGACGGTGGATCTCCACCGCAGCCACATCATCAAGAAGCTCGGGGTGAGCTCGGTTGCGGAGCTGGTTCGGCTCGTGCTTTCAGCCCAGGCTCTCGATGATCACCCGAAGAGCCACTCACCGGCAGAGTGACCGTGAAGACCGCTCCGTGCTCTTGGTTGCGGGCACGCAGGGTTCCTCCGTTGGCCTCGACGAGGAACCGGCTGAGCGAGAGTCCCAGTCCCATGCCGGTGGGTTTGGTCGTGTAGAACCTCTGGAAGACCTTTTCGGGATCGTCGGCGGGAAGGCCAGGACCCGTGTCCGTGAACTCGATTCTCACCCGTTCTCCGTCGCCGGCGGTCTCGAGCTTCACCCGCCGAACCGGCTGGTTCGAAGTCGACAGCGCCTCGATGGCGTTGCGGATGATGTTGACCACGACCTGCTGGATCTGCACCCGATCGGCACACAACGTCGGGAGGGAATCGTCCAGGGCCAGCGAAAGCTCGACGCCGGCCCTGCGCGCCTCGAGTTGCAGGAGAGGAAGAGTCTCCCGGATGACTTCATTGATGTTCAGGGTCGAGCGTGCCGCCGCCCGCTTGTGTACGTAGGACAGGAGATGGCGGATGATGTCCCCTCCGCGCACGGCCTCCTGCTCGACGAAGGAGAGGTAGTCCACGACCTTCGAGGGATCGGGCTTTTGGGACTTAAGAAGACGCCGGCAAGCACCGGAGTAGTGTGAGATCGCGACCAGCGGCTGGTTGAGCTCGTGAGCGAGAGCGGCCGCCATTTCACTCAACACGCTGAGCCTTGAGGCACTGGCCAGCTCCGCCTGAAGACGCTGTACCTTGTCCTGGGTCCGGTGCAGCTCGTCCTCGGCCTGCTTGCGCGCGGTGACATCGGTCCAGAATCCGACGATCTTGAGTTCTTGTCCCCGCCTGGCGCGCACCATGCTCAGCTCGTCGCGGATCCAGAGATAGTGGCCATCCTTGTGTCTGAAGCGGTACTCGTGCGTGTGGAGGTCGTGCACCAGCATGCGATTCAGCGTGGAGAACACCTGTGCACGATCGTCCGGGTGGATGTGATCGAACCAGAACCGGGACTCCTTGAGGAAAGCTTTGGGGTCGTAGCCCGTCATGCGACGAACGTTCTCGCTCATGAAGGTCAGACCGAAATCCACCTCGCTCTTGGAGGTGTAGATCACCGCCGGATTGGTCGAGATCAGATGGTGCAGTCGGGCTTGCGTCGCCCGGAGCTTCTGGTTCGCCGAGCGCAGGGCGGCGGTCCTTTCCCGTACTCGACGCTCGAGCTCGCCGTGAACGCGGTGAAGCTCCTCTTCGACCTTCTTGCGTTCGGTGATGTCGACCGCCACGCCCAGGATCGCACCACCCGCCCGGCCGGAGTCCCGGTACGGAATCTTGATCGTCTGAAGCAGGCGGACTCTGCCTCTGGCATCCGTGAACGCGTGCTCGGAAACGAACTTGGGCCGCTGACTCTCGATCACCTCCTGATCGCCCTCGAGAAAGAAGCGGAGCTCATGGTCGACCTCGTGGACCTCTGCCTGCTTCCGGTGCACGAGCTGGTCGACCGTGGTCGAGTAGGCATCCGCCAGCGCGCGGTTGACGAGGATGAATCGGCCCTGTTCATCCTTCGCAAAGATCATGTGGGGCACCAGGTCGAGGATCTGTCGGAGACGCGACTCGCTCTCGAGGACCGCCGCTTCGGAATACTTGAGCTCGATGGCGAGAGCGAAAAGGTGCGCCGCGGCACCGAGAAACTCGCGATCGGACTTCTGCGGAGTGGAAGGCCGTCGGTGGTACAAGGCCAGCGTGCCCAGCGGCTCCCCGGTCGACGCGACGATGGGTGCCGACCACGAGCAGCACAATCCGGCTCTGGCGGCGGCTTTTTTCAGCCCGGCTTCTTCGAACGCCGTGGACGGATCGAGGAGGAACCTGCGCCGGCGCAAGGACTCGGCGCCGGCCTTCCCGGACGAACGCTCGACTGCCCGACGCAAGCTCTTTGGCAACGCGGGCCCGGCGCCCAGACGCAGCACCTGGTCGATCCGGTCCAGAAGCCAGACCGCACCCACCGACCCGGGAACGGAGGCCTCGAAGGCCTTCACCAGGATCGTGAGGACTTGCACCAGGGATTTTCCGGTCGCCAGGGCCTCGAGCACCTGAGCGCGGTTGAACTGGATGAGCGCGCGCCGGCCGCGCGCCCGTTGATCCTCGCGCGGGCGATTCATGGGCGACTCCAGAATCCTCGGCTCCGGTACTCGCCAAGGACGCGTCCTGCAACGTCCCACGATAGCACTGCAGGATGAGCGGTGGTTCGACAACGGCCCGGTCGGGATTCCCGCCGACGCGCACCGTTCATCACGAGGCTCTCCGTTTGCTGTAGGATTCCGGGAGCACGCGGGGCCGGCCGACGGAACGACTGCGGCCAGTGGGAGGAGAAGATCACGCATGCTCCCTGTCAATTCTTTTGCTCGAGGACGCGGCTTTGGCGCGACCGCGAGAACCGATGTGTGGTGGTTGCAGCCGGTGGTCGTGTTCCTCGCCCTTTCGACCTTCGTGGTCTATTCGACCTGGGCCGCGTTCCAGAACGCCCACTACACCTTCGGTCCTTACCTGTCGCCGTTCTACTCGCCGGAGCTCTTCGGTGACTCGCCACACTCATGGTTCGGACCCAAACCCGATGGTTGGCCGGCGTGGCTGCCCTTCTCTCCTGCGTTGCTGATCCTGTGGGCGCCGGGAGGGTTTCGTCTCACCTGCTATTACTACCGCGGCGCCTACTACAAGGCCTTCTGGGCGGATCCCCCATCGTGCACCGTCGGCGAGCCGCGCAAGGAATACATCGGTGAGAGCGCGCTGCCCCTGATCTTCCAGAACGTGCACCGCTATTTCCTGTACGCCGCGCAGCTGGTGCTGATCGTTCTATGGCACGATGTGTGGACTGCGCTGTGGTTTACCGAACCGGCGACGGGAGCCGTGCGGTTCGGAATCGGCCTCGGAACACTGGTGCTGGCCGCCAACACCACGCTGCTCACCGGCTACGCTCTGGGGTGCCACTCTTTCCGCCACCTGGCAGGCGGCGCGTGTGACCAGCTCTCGAAGTCTCCGCTCCGGGCCCGCTCGTGGCGCTGCGTGAGCTGCCTCAACCGCCGGCACATGCTGTGGGCCTGGATGAGTCTTGCGTCGGTGGGATTCGCCGATCTGTACGTTCGCCTGTGCTCCCTCGGGATCTGGAAAGACCTGAGACTGATCTGACAATGCCCGATCGGGAGGTGGTGACGATGATGCCGGCCGGTGAACCACACGACCATGACGTGCTCGTGATCGGCGCAGGCGGCGCCGGGCTGCGCGCCGCGATCGAGGCCTCGGCCGCGGGCGCGAGCGTGGGGCTGGTGTGCAAGTCACTGCTGGGCAAGGCGCACACGGTCATGGCGGAAGGCGGCATCGCCGCCGCCCTTGCCAACGTCGACGATCGTGACGACTGGAAAGTGCACTTCGCGGACACGATGCGCGGAGGTCAGTACCTGAACCATCCGCGGATGGCCGAGCTGCACGCCCGGGAGGCTCCCGAGCGGGTGCGCGAGCTCGAAGGATGGGGTGCGCTGTTCGACCGGACCCAAGACGGCCGCATTCTCCAGCGGAACTTCGGCGGGCATCGCTATCCGCGGCTCGCCCATGTCGGCGACCGCACCGGCCTCGAGATGATCCGCACGTTGCAGGACCACGGCATCCACCGCGGCATCGACGTGTTCATGGAGTTCACGGTCATCGCTCTCCTCAAGGATGACGCAAGGGTCGCGGGCGCCCTGGCCTACGATCGCGACCGAGGCCGGTTTCACGTGTTCCGCGCTGGCGCGATCGTGCTCGGTACGGGTGGGATCGGTCGGGCCTATTCCATCACCAGCAACAGCTGGGAGTACACCGGAGATGGTCAGGCGCTGGCCTATCACTCAGGCGCCGACCTGATCGACATGGAGTTCGTGCAGTTCCATCCCACCGGGATGGTCTGGCCGCCCAGCGTGAGAGGCATCCTCGTCACCGAGGGCGTGCGCGGGGAAGGCGGCGTCCTTCGCAACCAGGATGGCCGGCGCTTCATGTTCGACGACATCCCCGAGGCGTACCGCGCGCAGACCGCCGACAACGAGGAAGAGGGTTGGCGCTACACCCAGGGAGACAAGAACGCCCGCCGTCCACCGGAGCTCCTCACTCGCGACCATGTGGCGCGCTGCATCGTCCGTGAGATCAAAGAGGGACGGGGCAGCCCGCACGGCGGCGTGTTCCTCGACATCTCGTGGATCCGAGCGCGGCGAGCCGATGCGGAGCAGCACATCAAGAAGAAGCTGCCCAGCATGTACCACCAGTTCAAGCAGCTCGCCGACATCGACATCACCAAGGAACCGATGGAAGTCGGGCCGACGACGCACTACATCATGGGAGGCGTGCGAGTCGACGCCGACACGCAGATGGCCACCGTGCCCGGCTTGTTCGCGGCCGGAGAGTGTGCCGCGGGGCTGCACGGCGCCAACCGGCTCGGCGGAAACTCGCTCTCCGATCTTCTGGTTTTCGGCAAGCGCGCCGGAGAACACGCCGCACGGTTCGCGCGCGAGCACGGGCGGGCGCGGATCGACGAGGATCAGGTGGCCGCGGCCTCGAAAGAGGCCCTGGCCCCGTTTGGAAAGTCGGGCGGCGAGGATCCGTACGCGTTGCAACGAGAGCTGCAGGAAAAGATGCAGGATCTGGTCGGAATCGTGCGCAACGAACCCGAGATGGCGCGGGCACTCTCCGAGGTGGAGCGACTGCGCGATCGGGCCGCGCGCGTTCGAGTGGACGGCAATCGCGAGTTCAATCCCGGCTGGCACACGGCGCTCGACCTCGGCAATCTGCTGACGGTGGCCGAGGCCATCGCCCGTTCTGCGCTCGCGCGCAAGGAGAGCAGGGGGGCGCACTTTCGCGAGGACTTCCCGGACAAGAACACGGACCTCGGCAAAGTCAACTTCGTGGCGAGGAAGGGTGCCGAGGGTCGGATGCAGGTGGCCAGCGTGCCGTTGCCCGAGCCGCGGCCGGACCTGCGACAGGTGATCGAAGCAAACCAGTGAGGAGCTGAGCGGATGCCGTCGGCCACGTTTCGGATCTGGCGGGGCGGACCCGAGAACGGGCGCTTCCAGGATTACCGCACGGAAGTGTCGGAGGGCATGGTGGTCCTGGACGCGATTCATGCGATCCAGGCCCGCGAGGCCCACGACCTCGCCGTCCGCTGGAACTGCAAGGCGGGCAAGTGCGGGAGCTGCTCGGCCGAGATCAACGGCATGCCGCGCCTGATGTGCATGACGCGCCTCAACCAGGTGCCGCTGGAGCAACCAGTGCGGGTGGAGCCGATGCGGGCGTTTCCACTGCTCCGCGACCTCGTCACCGACGTGTCCTGGAACTACGAGGTGAAGCGCCGCATCCGGCCGTTCCGCCCGCGCGCGCCTGATGCGCCGGACGGCACCTGGCGCATGGCGCAGGCGGACGTGGACCGCGCGCAGGAGTTCCGCAAGTGCATCGAGTGCTACCTGTGTCAGGATGTCTGTCACGTCTTACGCGAGCACCGGCTGTTCGAGCGATTCATCGGGCCACGATTCCTCGTGCATGTCGCCGCGCTGGAAATGCACCCGCTCGACGTCGAGGACCGGACCGACCAGCTGAAGACCACGGACGGCGTGGGTCTGTGCAACATCACCAAGTGCTGCACGGGCGTCTGCCCGGAAGGCATCACCATCACCGACAACGCGATCATTCCACTCAAGGAGCGGGTGGCGGACCGCTTCTACGATCCGCTCCGGTGGTTGTGGCGATGGCTGACGGGCCGCGGTCCGAAGAGGAGAGAGAAGTGAGGAGTGAGAGCGAGTGAGCAAGAAAAGGAGTAGGAGCAGGAGCATGAGATGGAGGTAGAGGAGGAGGGAGAGGTGGAGCTGCCTCTCTCTCTCTCTACCTCCTGGCTCTGCCTCTCTTACTTTTCCTCTTTCCCTCATCCTCCGTCTCCACCTCCACTTGCTCTTTCTTCTCCCCGCATGCTCACTCCTTTCCAAACCCCTTCGGAGTGACAAAGTGAACCGCATCGGGACTAGAAGAGAGAGAGAGGAAAACGAGGAAGAAGTACCGGGTTGAACAAGACGCGAACATGCTTTCCCGAAACGAGCATGTGGCGGAGTAGGAAACTGATCCAGGCAATCGATCGGTCCACGGAGGACGGCATGTTCGAGCTCAAGCCATTGTCCAAGGAAGCGATTCCCGCGGCTCTCGCGAAAGCGGAACGCTACCGCCTGCTCGACGAGCCCGGCGAGGCGGAGAGCATCTGCCTGGACATCCTGAGCACGGACCCGGAGAACCAGCGGGCGCTCGTCACCTTGCTCCTGGCCCTGACCGATCGCTTTGCCACCGGCCACAGCATCGAGCCGACAGAGGTCCAGGCGATTCTCCCGCGACTCAAGAGCGAGTACGAGCGCGTCTACTACGCGGGTGTCATCTGCGAGCGTAGGGCCAAGGCGGGGCTGCGGCTCTCGATCCCCAGGTTCAACGCGTTCGAACGGTTCCGCGAGGCGATGGCGTTCTATGAACGAGCCGAAGAGCTGCACCAACCCGGGAACGACGACGCGGTTCTGCGCTGGAATGCCTGTGCCCGGTTCATCATGCAGCACCACCTCACCGAGTCGGCGCCGGAGGACACGCCGGAGCTGGGACTGGAGTAAGGGTCCGCGCAAGAATAACTTCCCGTTCTCGGTGCTCAGATTTGCACCAGGTTCGTCCTCGACGATTGAGCGAATCCGGGCAGCGAGCAGCAGCGAGCGGTGTATTGGTTGATACGCTGAGGAATTCGCGATTGAGGAGAGGGCGAAGATGGTGTGAAGCTGGGCGCCCAGGATGGGAAGTTATTCTTGCGCGGACCCTAAGCACTCTTGTCAAATCCTTCAATCCTCCGCCAGCTCGACGATCGTCTGCTGCACGTAATTGAGAGCCAGGGATTGACCCGAACGCCTGACGGTCGCGGAGATCTCCATCTTCGATTTGCGGAACTTCAGCGCGCCCTCGTCGACCAGGAATTCCTCCTCCCCGTTCTCCTCCTTCTTGGAGTACTCGATGTCGCCGATCCCCAGAGGTGACGGCTGCGGATGGAGCTGTTCGAGGGGCTGAGTGATCGTCATCTGCGAGCTCAGGAGGAGGTCGGCGATCTTTTTTCCGCCGGACACCTTGAGCTGGCTCAGAGTGAAGGACGTCGAGAAGTCGACCACGCCCATCATCGGGAAGTACTTCGATGACGGATGAATCCACGTCTCCCGCTGCGCTACGCTCTTGCCGGGCACGGCGGAGAACAGGCGACTCAGCTCCTGCTTGATGCTCTCGTCCCCGAGGGCGTGCTGGTAGTACTTGCCTTCGAACAGGGCCGACGCGCCCATGCTCTGGACGAATCTCTCGGCGACCTTCTGCATCCCTCGCACCTCGACGACTCTCCCTGTCGGCTCCATCGAGAAGGTGAATCCCCTGCCGAGCAGGCCTGCGTACGCGGTCGTGATCGGATGGGTCGGTTGGTTCTTCTTTGGGTCCTTCGAGTTGTATTCGACTGCGCCCATCTGCAGCAGCGACTGGGTCTGCTCGATCGACACCGCCTCGATCAGAGCGTCGATCACGTAGTTTCCGTTCGCGTTGATCTCCTTGAGATTGAGCCTCCACTCGTAGCCGACCTTGTCGGTGGTGGTGATGTCGTCGACGATGACGGAGTAGCCCTGCAGCACCCGGTATTTTCGCGTCTCACCCGGCGACCACTTCCAGCGGAGGTCCGTGGTTCCACCGGCGGGGAGGACATCGCCCGACGCCGAGGACGCCACGGTGCCCGGAGCCTCGTCTCCATCCCTCGAAGGGGCGCTCGATGCCCTGGATGCGGACGAAGAGTCCGGGATCGCGTTGCCCGATCCATCGTGGTCACCACAGCAGCACAGCAGGAACGTGATCAGGAACAATGAACCGGAGCTCATGAGCATCACGGGTCGAGTCTCCAGGGAATGAAGCGAACAGGGGGCGGCAGAGATTAGCGTGTGCTGCGGATCGAGGTCCGAGGAATCCACCCATGCATCCCTCCTGTCTTCCGGCCGACCAGTTATTGAAGGAGGTTCGCATCGACTTCACCCGTACCCGCGGTCCAGGAGGCCAGCATCGCAACAAGGTGGAAACCGGAGTGCGTGTCGTTCATGTGCCGACCGGGATCACGGCAACGGGTTTCGAGCGGCGCAGTCGCGAGCTCAACTTGCGCAATGCCCTCTTCCGGTTGCGCATCAAGCTCGCCCTCGATCACCGCCAGACAACGAGTGGAGGCGCCGAAAGCTCCGCCCTCCGTCCCTCCGAGCTGTGGTCTCGCCGGATCGCGAAGGGGAGGATGGTGGTCAGCACCGGTCACGAGGACTTCCCCGCACTCCTTGCAGAGGCCCTCGACTTGCTGCTGCTCGTGGACGACGACGTGCCGGGCGCCGCCCGGCTCCTTCGGGTCTCCACGGCCCAGTTGATTCGTTTTCTGTCCCTGGAGCCGGAATCCCTGGCGGAGCTCAACGCCCGTCTCAAACGCCACGGGCGGAAGGGCTACTCTTCTCGCTCCTGAGAGCTCTGGGAATCGTCCCTTGGAGGGATCGAATCCTCTGCTATCTCAGTGGACAATGCTCCCGCCGCCCCGCAACGGACGGGACAGAGCCCTGGCGACCGAAGGCCCCTTCCGGTCGACTTCCTTGAGTGCCTCGATCCGCGTCTGGAGGCCGTACCGAATTGCCGCGCAAACCGAGACATCCGCAGATTCGTTCCC
>Ga0247727_10018747_pt1 | contig 10831 bp, 7 predicted proteins | sample WisWelCaveWW1625_FD_202498 | JGI IMG/M metagenome (GOLD analysis project Ga0247727, IMG submission 202498) | Biofilm microbial communities from Wishing Well Cave, Virginia, United States - WW16-25 | ecosystem: Environmental > Aquatic > Deep subsurface > Groundwater > Cave microbial mat | place...
CCTGTGCAAGACCTACTCGGGTAAGCCGCCCGTGCAGGCAGTGAACGGCCTCGATCTCGAGGTTTCCGTCGGTGAGTGTTTCGGGCTGCTCGGTCCGAACGGCGCCGGCAAGACGACCTCGATCGAGATCCTCGAAGGACTGCTCGATGCCACGTCCGGCAGCGTCGAAGTGCTCGGCCTGCGCTGGGGCGAGCGCGACGGCGAGATCAAACAGCGCATCGGCATCTCGCTGCAAGAAACGAAACTCTCCGACAAGTTGACGGTGCGCGAGACGCTCACGCTCTTTCGCAGTTTCTATCATCGCGGCATCACGCCGGACGAAGCGATCGCACGCGTGTCGCTTGAAGAGAAGGCGGACGTCTGGGTGAAAAAACTTTCGGGTGGCCAGCGGCAGCGGCTCGCCGTCGCGTGCGCGCTGGTCGGCGACCCGGAGTTGCTGTTCCTCGACGAGCCGACGACGGGCCTCGATCCGCAATCGCGGCGGCAACTTTGGGACATCATTCGAAAGTTCCGCAGCCAAGGCCGCACGGTGCTCTTGACGACACATTACATGGACGAGGCCGAGCGGCTGTGCGATCGTGTCGCGGTCGTTGATCACGGCAAGTTGATCGCGCTCGGCCGGCCGCACGAGTTGATCGCCGGATTGGGCGGCGAGCACGTGGTCGAGTTCTCCATGGCCGAGCCCACGAACATGACCACGATCATGGGCGTGACGTCGTTCGGCGACTTGCCCGCGGTGCGGTCGGTACACCAAGAAGGCAAGCTAACTCGGTTGACCGTTTCGGAGCCGCACGTGGCGCTGCCCGCGCTGCTGGGCCACTTGCAGTCGGTGGGCCGCGAACTCGCCAGCCTGACGACGCGGCACGCCAGCCTCGAAGACGTTTTCGTGTCGCTGACTGGGCGCCACCTGCGCGAAGACGACGAATCTTGACGGGAGATCCCGTGCAAAATTACCCGCTATTGCAGCTTGTCCTGGCTCGGCTCCGCGAATTCTATCGCGAGCCGGAGGCCGTGTTTTGGGTCTACGGCTTTCCCATTCTCATGACGATTGGGCTGGGCGTCGCATTCCGCAATCAGCCGGTGGAGCGGATCGTGGTGGACGTGCAGCAGGGCGGGCAGTCCGACGCGGTCGAGCGAACGCTGGCCGGCGACGCGAAATTCGTGGTTGAACTTAACGACGATGCCACGTGCCGCCTCCGACTGCGCACCGGAAAGACCGCGATCGTCGTCATCGCGCCGGAATCGACGGAGCCGCGTTACGAGTACCTGTTCGACCCGACGCGGCCGGAGAGTGTGCTCGCCCGTCGCGAAGTAGACGACGCGCTGCAGCAGGCGGCCGGCCGGCAGAATCCGGCGCGCGTCGAGGACTCGCCATTCAAGGAACCCGGCGCTCGCTACATCGACTTCCTCATTCCGGGCTTGCTGGGCATGAACCTGATGGGAGGCGGACTGTGGGGCGTCGGCTTCGTCACGGTGGACATGCGGCTGCGCAAGCTGCTCAAACGGTTCCTCGCGACGCCGATGAAAAAGACTCACTTCTTGGGCGCGATCATGATCAGCCGCATGCTGTTCATGATCCCGGAGATCCTCGTGCTGCTGGTGTTTGCCCGCGTCGCGTTCGGCGTGGTGAATCACGGCAGCGTGCTGGCCGTGATCTTTCTCGTGGTGCTCGGCGCCGTGACGTTTTCCGGCGTCGGCCTGCTGGTCGCCAGCCGGGCGAATACACTGGAAGCCGTATCGGGGTTGATGAACGTGATCATGTTGCCGATGTGGCTGTTGTCGGGCATCTTCTTTTCGTCCGCGCGGTTTCCGGCCGTGGCGCAGCCGTTCATCAAGGCCCTGCCGCTCACCGCGCTCAACGACGCGCTGCGTGGCGTGATGCAAGAAGGGGCGACGCTGCTCTCCGTCGTACCTGAAATCGGCATTCTCGCCGGCTACGGCGTCGTGACGTTTGCTGCGGCGCTGTATTGGTTCAGGTGGAATTGATCGGCGAACCTTCCGGCCAAGAATCGGTTGAGCGAGCGACGTCGCAACCCCCGCGGCGTCGTACCAACCGCCGCGTCCTATGGCCCCGGCAGCGTTGGCGGTGACGGCGGCTGCGGTGTGGGGCCGGTGATCTGGTCGAGCAGATTGATGTCGGCGTCGTTGCGCAGGGCGTTGCGGAGCATGCCTAGCACGCGAATATTCTTCTCGTCCAATGGCTCGCCCAGGTCGTCGATGTCCTGGAGCAGCGGACGAAGCTGGTCCACCAGTGAATTGAGCAGAGTCAGTTTGGCCGCCAGTGCGGCCACCTCGGCTTGATACGGGCCGAGGGCGGCATCGGGCAGGCTCTGGTAGTTTGGCCCCAGTGCCACGAGCACATTGGTCGTCGAGTTGCCGCGACTGACGATGGCCTGTGCTTCCGCGTTCTGGATCCGCCGCGTGTAGTCGATCTCGATGCGTGTTGGCATGGTCGAATCGCTCCAAAAAAGGTTAAAAAAAGTGCCTGTCGGCGCCGACAAATGTACTGTCCGCATCCACGCGCCGCAAGAGGACTTCTAGAATTCCTCGGAGTCGCCCGTGCAGCGGTCAGTCCATCAGGACATTTACTCCGTCCCAGCGTAGGCGCCGACGCTCCGCGTCACGATCGGGACGGACAGCGCTGCCGCACGGTCGGAGTCAACGGCCACGTGGCCGGAGGAAATTGCCAAGCGGTCTGTCCCAGTCCTGGCGTGGTCTGGACCAACGTAAACGCGGACTGCCCATATGACAGGACTACCGCGAATTCACCGGTAAATTTTGCACTTCGGCAACTTCTTCCGCAGCGCCTCGACCTGTTCCTGAGGCACGTTCGTGCCGGTGAGGATGAGCCGCTGCAAGTTCGTCAGGGCGGACAGCGGACTCACGTCGCTCACCCCAGTGCCGTTGAGGGAGAGCCACTGCAAGTTCGTCAGTGCGGCCAGCGGACTCACGTCGCTCACCCCCGTGCCGTCGAGGTAGAGCTCCTGCAAGTTCGTCAGGGCGGACAGCGGACTCACGTCGCTCACCCCCGTGCCGGTGAGGATGAGCCACTGCAAGTTCGTCAGGGCGGCCAGCGGACCCACGTCGCTCACCCCCGTGCCGTTGAGGGAGAGCCACTGCAAGTTCGTCAGGGCGGCCAGCGGACCCACGTCGCTCAGCCCCGTGTCACGGAGGTTGAGCCACAACAAGTTCGTCAGGGCGGCCAGCGGACCCACGTCGCTCACCCCCGTGCCGTTGAGGTAGAGCTCCTGCAAGTTCGTCAGGGCGGCCAGCGGACCCACGTCGCTCACCCCCGTGCGGGAGAGGTAGAGCCCCTCCAAGTTCGTCAGGGCGGCCAGCGGGCCCACGTCGCTCACCCCCGTGCCGTTGAGGTAGAGCCCCTCCAAGTTCGTCAGGGCGGACAGCGGACTCACGTCGCTCACCCCCGTGCCGGTGAGGGAGAGATAGCGCAGCGATTCCACTTGCTCTAGGCACTGAATGTCCTTGAGATTCTCGCAACCGCCGAGCGAGAGGTTGGTGCAACGCACCATGGTCAGAAGCACCGCCAGATGAGCCACCGTCTCGCGATCTCGCTCCTGTTCATTGAGGGAGAACGTGACACTGTCATCGTCCTCGCTGATCTCGATTTCGCCGTGTCGCTTGAGTTCCGCGACCGCCATGCGCCGCAGGTACCAGGGCTGAACGACCAACAGCCACATACTCGACAGCAGCACGCCGGCCGTCATCAGCCACAGCAACACGGCCACGGGCTTCATCCAGCGATGTGCCAGGTGTTCATTCATGCGTCGATGCGGTCCACTCGGCATACGAACACCTTCGCTTCGTGAATCGAAACGTTCGGGTCGCCGACCAGCGCGGAGAGGTCATTGACTACGTCGCCGGTCGAGATGCCCTTGTAGCCCCAGTGCCACGGCAGTCCGACGTGATGGATCGTTCGGCCGCGGATCGTGAACGGGCGGATGCGGCGCGTCACCAGGGCCTTCGCGCGGATCGCGCCGCGCGGCGTGATGATCCGCACCCAGTCGGTGTTGTTGATGGCCAGCTCGCCCGCGTGCTCGGGACTGAGTTCGACGAACAGCTCCGGCTGCAACTCCGCGAGCCACGGCAGCCAGCGGCTCATCGTGCCCGACAGGTGATGCTCGGTGAGTCGATAGGTCGAGAGGACGCACGGGTATTCGGCCGAGCCGACCGGCGCGTACTCGTTGCCCGGCACGTTCCAGACCTTCGTGAGCGGGTTGGCCTGCTGGCGGTAGACGACGTTTTCGACCGGCGACTCGTACGGCTCGTAGTGCGTGGGCAGCGGGCCATCGACGAGGCCGGTCGGCACGAACAGCCAGCCCTTGCCGTCGGATTTCATGACGAACGGCGACGCTCCGTCGTGCGCGTCCATGCCAGCCGCGCCCGGCTTGGCGGCGGCGTCGGGAGGCTTGGTCAGTGGAAAGTCTGGAATATCGACGCCGACCCACGAACCGAGCGCGCGGCGAGCGGGGGGCGTCAGCCCCCCGATGGCAGAGCCGGAGGCTGACGCCTCCGGCTCGCCGGCTGCCTGTTGTTGCGGTTTCCAGTAGACGTAGCCGGCGAATTTGCCGTCGGTCTTCTGCCGCGCGAGCCGCGCTTCCTTCGGCCACGGCCGGCCGACCAGATCAGCCGACGCGCGGTTGTAGAGGATGCGGCGGTTCGCGGGCCAGGACCACGCCCAGCCGAGACTGATCCAATCGTCGCCGTGCCGGTTCGCCGCGCGGTTCAATCCACTCGGATGTTCAGAGTCCGGCGCGAAGATGCCCGAATAGACCCAGCCGCCGCACGCGGTCGAGCCATCGTCTTTGAGTTCGTGGAAGCCGGCGACCGGGCGGCCGTCGGCGGCGGTGAAGCCATTGATCTCCTTCAAGATTAGTTCAGCGGATGGCTCGTCGTTGTTTTGAGTTGCGATTTGAGGATTTCGATCGAGGTAATCCCACGCGAGTGCCTGAATCGGCCGGTCGCGCGGCTCGGCGGTTCCCGCGTACACCTCCTTGAGCCGTCGGCCTAGATGCACGGTGAACCAGATGTCGCTTCGCGCGTCGCCAGGCGGGTCGGCGGCCTTGTCGTGCCACTGCACGAGTCGCTGCGTGTTCGTGAAGCTGCCGTCCATTTCGGCGGCGGCCGCGGCGGGGAGCAGAAAGACTTCCGTCTTGATGTCTTCGATCCGCAGCTCGCCGCGCGCGACTTCGGGCGAATCCTTCCAGAAGCTGGCCGTCTCCGTTTCGTAGAGGTCGCGGACGACGAGCCAGTCGAGCTGCGCGAGGGCCTTGCGCTGGTACGACGCGTTTTGGCCGCCCACCGCCGGGTTCTGGCCCATCGCGAACAGCCCGCGAATCGTGCCCTCCGCCATCGCGACGAACATCGGCATGTGCGAGTGGTCGCCGACGGTTTTTGGCAGGTAGTCAAACGCGAAATCGTTGTCCGGCCGCGCGTCGTCGCCAAACCACGCCTTGAGCAGACTGACGATGAACTTGGGAAAGTTCGCCCAGTAGCCGGTCGGCGTGATTTCGGTCGCGATGTAGTCCTTGAGCGTGTCGTGTTTTTTCAGCGCGCTCGGCGCGTTCAAATAGCCCGGCAGCAGGTTGTACAGCGTGGCGATGTCGGTCGACCCTTGAATCGTGGCGTGGCCGCGCAGCGCGAGAATTCCGCCGCCGGGCCGGCCGATGTTGCCGAGCAGGAGCTGCAAGATCGCCGCCGCGCGAATCATCTGCACGCCCGTCGTGTGCTGCGTCCAGCCGACGGCGTAGCAAACTGCTGCCGTGCGGTCCGGGCCGGAGTTCTCCGTCAATGCCTGGGCCACTTTGAGAAACGTCGCCCGCGGAGTGCCGCAAACTTCCTCGACCATCTCTGGCGTGTAACGGGCGAAGTGCCGCCGCAGGATTTGGAAGACACAATCGGGGTGCTGAAGTGTTGGGTCGCGGGTCTGGCCCTCAGCCCTCCGCTCTCCGCTCTCCGCCTTCCGATACTGCCAGCTCGTTGCGTCGTAGCGGCGTGCCGTTTCGTCGAAGCCGGAAAAGACGCCGGCGAGTTCTTCGGTGTCCTTGAAATCGGGCGAGATCAGCGTCGCGGCATTTGTGAAGTGGACGACGTAATCCTTGAAATACTTTTCGTGCTCGATGACGTAGTTGATGAGAGCGCCGAGGAAGACGATGTCGCTGCCGGCGCGGAGCGGCGCGAAGATGTCGGCCATCGCCGAGGTGCGCGTGAATCGCGGGTCGGCGTGAATCACAGTACACGGCCGGCCGGCTCGCGTCTTCGCTTGCACGACCCAGCGAAACGCGACCGGGTGACATTCGGCCATGTTCGAGCCCATGATCAGAATCGCATCGGAGTTGACGAGATCGGCGGCGAACGTGGTCGCGCCGCCGCGGCCGAATGAAGTGCCCAGACCGGGCACGGTGGACGAGTGTCAGATTCGGGCCTGATTCTCGATGAAAACCACGCCGAGCGCCCGCATCAGTTTTGCTTGGACGTAGTTCCACTCGTTGTCCATCGTGGCGCCGCCGAGCGACGCGATCGCCAGCGTGTGGTTGACGCGCTTGCGAACCGGCGGCGTGCCGGCGTCCGGGCCGGGCACGTCCGCGAATTCGGCAAACGTGGCGTCACGAGTTGCTTTCACGCACTGCGCGATTTGTTCCATCGCCCAGTCGAGCGGTTTCTCTTCCCATTCGGTGCCGCCGGGCCGACGGTACTTCACTTTGGTCAACCGTAGCGGATTCTCGACGAGCTGAAACGTCGCGGCGCCTTTTGGGCAAAGCGTGCCGCGATTGATCGGCGAGTCGGGGTTGCCTTCAATGTTGATGATGCGGCCGTCGCGAACGTGTACGAGTTGTCCGCACCCGACGGCGCAATACGGACAGACGCTCGGCACCGCGCGCGAGCCGGCGATTTTGAGTTTCTGCACCGCGGCGTGGATCGGCCGCAGGTCAACGCCCAGCCCGGCAAGGCCGCCGAGCACGAAGCCGGCCCCGGACGATTTGAGAAAAGTTCGGCGATCCATGTCGGCTCGCTGTTGGGTTTCGGACCGTCGCACATTATAGTAGCCGATTGACATGCTGCGGCGAAGACGGCACGCCCCAGCCGCGGCACAACGAGTTATCGCGAGAATCCGAGTCATGGCTATCAATCTCATCGTGCTGGAAGGCAAGCATCGCGGACAGCGCATTGCGCTGCCGCGAACGCAGTTCGTGATCGGCCGCGACGGCAGTTGCCACTTGCGGCCGGTCAGCAGCGACGTGAGCAAATTCCACTGCGCGATCGCTCACCAGGGCGAGCGCATCGTCGTGCGCGACCTGAAGAGCACGAACGGCACGTTTTTGAACGGCGAGCGGATTACCGGCACGGCGCGGGCACTCGACGGCGACGTGCTCGACGTCGGGCCGCTCAAGTTTGGCTTTCAGGTTGTTGCGGAAACCGGCCCGCGGACCAGCGAGGAGAGCCGCCTCGACTGGCTCATGCGAAGTCCAAACGAATTGGAGAGTCGCGTGCTCAATTCCGACCAAGACACGACGATCATCGAGATCAACGGCCTGCTCGACCGCGACGCGAGCGACGCTCCGCCGGCGACGCGGCCCAAGGCGTATTCCGCTGAGGCCAACGTCGTCGCCGGGCAGTTCCTCCGCGAATACTTGGCGACCCGGAAGAAGCGATCCAAGAAGTGAGCCGGCCTTAGTGACCTTCCTTGATCGGAGTTTTTCATGCGGATTTTGGTGGGATGGGATGACGCCGCCGAGGCGGATTTGATCTCGCTCTATCTAAACGTTGACCAAAACGAGGCGCGGGTCACGACGCAGCCCGAGGAGTTTTTCGCGCTCGCCGCGCACGAGTCGTGGGACGTGGCGCTGCTGCCGTTGACGTTTCCCGACGCCGAGCACGGGTTCGCGACGTTCGAGCGGGCGCGGGCGGCGCTGCACGAAGTGCCGGTCATCGGCGCGTCTCGGCCGCTTGAGATTTACCAACTCGCACGGTTCGTCGCCTGCGGGCTGCACTCGCACGTCATGCGTGACACGGGCGGCGACTTCATTTTCCTACTCATGCCGACCGTGCAGGCGGCGCACGAGGCCGTCACGGCCGAGCGATCGCGCAAACTCGCCGATCGGCTCCGGCAGGAAATCGAGTCCGTGCGGCGACTGCAAGAATCGGTCATCCCGCGAAACATTCAGGCGCCGGCTGGCTATTCGGTCGTCGCCCGGTACGAGCCCTCGCAGATTCAAGTGCTCGGTTCGCGGCCGGTTCTGATGGCCGGCGGCGATTATTACGACGTCTTTTCGATGAAGGAAAACGAACTGGTGATCCTGGTCGGCGACGCGTCGGGGCACGGCATGAAGGCGTGCATGTCGATCATGACGATGCACACGCTGATTCGCATGATCCGCGAAAACTTGTACAACAACACCGCGGATTTCGTGGCGCAGGTGAACCGCCGTCTTTGCGAGCACAACATCATTCAGGACGAGGGCGGTTTCATCACGCTGCTGTACGGCGCCCTCAACACGGCGACGCACACGCTGGAATGGACGTCGGCTGGGCACCAAGTCCCGCTGCTTCAGAACCTGAAGACGAACGAAGTGACGCCGCTCGGCAACGAGGACGAAGGCGGGTTGCCGCTGGGAATCAACACGGACTTGCCATACGACGTCACGCGCAGCTTCATTCCGGCAAATCACCGACTGCTGCTGTACACGGACGGCCTCAGCGAGGCGTTTCCCGAAGGGGGCGACCAACACGACGAATTCGGCTCGGCGGGAATCGTCGGAGCACTCAAGGCCGCCGCCGCGTTACCGCTGGACCAGGCACTGGACACCTTGTTTATCGCATCGCACGAGTTCACGGGAGGTACGGGACGGCACGACGACACGTCAGTTGTGCTGCTCGAGCGGCTCGGTGGTTAGGGTGAGTGCGAGCGTTCGTCGTACCGCGGAAAAATACCCGCTGCATCATCGGGCGACGCAACGCTTATCGGTGCCGTGCGAGCAGACGAGTGCCTCACGTGGCTTTTTTCACGAATACGAGGTTGACAGGTCGATTGACACCGCTAGAATCTCTACGAGTCGCGTGGAATTGTCTGCTTCCGAACTGGAGATCTGATTGGGAACGAACCACATCCAATTTGCGGCACAAGCATTCGGTTAGGTGCTCTACCGTCGTGAACACCGCGAGGTGTTGTCGGTGGGGCCAAACAGTGTTTGGCCCTTTTTTGTTGGATGCGGTCGTTCAAGCGGCGAGCCACCAGGGACTCTGCGGTCGGGCGACTGGCCAATTGAGTCGCGAGTAGTCGTGGAGGAGGAGGCTTCGCGGGCGCATAGCTCAGTTGGTTAGAGCGCAGCTCTGATAAAGCTGAGGTCCCAAGTTCGACTCTTGGTGCGCCCACTCGGGGATGTAGCTCAACTGGGAGAGCGCCGGCTTTGCAAGCCGGAGGTTGCCGGTTCGATCCCGGTCATCTCCACAAACTTGGGCGGAATGAATCTGAAAAAGATTGGTCGCGGGGTTGACAGGCCGATTGGCCGTCGTTAATTTGCCGAACTCGCGACACGGTATCGAGAGTGATTGGAAGTCGCGGCACGTTGCATCGAAGTCTGACACCGTGAGCGGAACAAACGTGCCTCGACTTCTGGTCACCTGAAGCCAGAGATGGCGAGACGAAGATTCATCGAGAGTACACTCCTGAATCACACGCCTGGCCGGCAATTGCTCTTTGACAATTCGGTAGTGGTACGAGTGGTACCAAGACTTTGACGTAAACTGACCAGTGCGTTCGAACCTCGAAACTCGACGTGCAGGTTGGTGAAGTCTTGTCTTGGGACTTCTCCACACTGCTCTTAGATGTGAGAGCCAAAGGATCTTACCTGTGCTTCGGGTGTGAATCCGAAGTACGAAACGGGTCGGGCGCGGGCCTGATCCGATGGGTAGCCCACGGTTCTTTCAACTCCGTGCGAGAGGAAAGAATCATTGTGGTCAAGCTACTAAGGGCGCATGGTGGATGTCTTGGCACCAGAAGGCGACGAAGGGCGTGGAAGACTGCGATAAGCTCAGGGGAGCCGCCAAACGGGCTTTGATCCTGAGATTCCCGAATTGATCCCGACTGAATACATAGGCCGGGTATCGCTAACCCAGAGAACTGAAACATCTCAGTACCTGGAGGAAGAGAAATCAACCGAGACTGCCTCAGTAGCGGCGAGCGAACGGGCATGAGCCTAAACCGGCTGGAGTAGTCTGGCCGGGGTCGTGGGACTGGTCCGGTGCAGAACCGGGGAGTTACAAAGGTCGTTCCCAGCAGAATCTCCTGGAAAGCTGAACCATAGCGGGTGATAGTCCCGTATGCGAAGGAATCGACTCTCCCGATCAGCTCCCGAGTAGGGCCGAACACGTGGAACTCGGCTCGAATTTGCGGGGTCCATCCTGCAAGGCTAAGTACTCTCTGGTGACCGATAGTGAACTAAGTAGGGCGATCGAAAGATGGGAAGAACCCCTATTAGGGGAGGTTACTGAACCTGAAACCATGCCGCCTACAAGCGATGGGAGCGCTATGCCGGAAGCTTCGGTTTCCGGAATGCGTGACCGTGTGCCTATTGAATAATGATCCGGCGACTTACGGTCGTAAGCTCGGTTAACCGCTTCAGGCGGGAAGCCAAAGCGAAAGCGAGTCTGAATAGGGCGTTTGTTTGCGGCCGTAGACGCGAAAGCAGGTGAACTACCCATGGGCAGGTTGAAGCGGGGGTAAAACCCCGTGGAGGACCGAACTCACCAGTGTTGAAAAACTGGGGGATGACCTGTGGGGAGGAGTGAAAGTCTAATCAAACCTGCAGATAGC
>Ga0247727_10018748_pt1 | contig 10831 bp, 12 predicted proteins | sample WisWelCaveWW1625_FD_202498 | JGI IMG/M metagenome (GOLD analysis project Ga0247727, IMG submission 202498) | Biofilm microbial communities from Wishing Well Cave, Virginia, United States - WW16-25 | ecosystem: Environmental > Aquatic > Deep subsurface > Groundwater > Cave microbial mat | place...
CGGCGGGAGAGCAAGGGTAGACAAGAGAGGGGGGAATATTGATGTATATGACATGGTGGTGCCTCATGGCGGTGCTGGGGGCGAGCCTATTGGGCGCCGGCTGCAACATCGTGGAAACTTCGAAGCAAGAGGATCTTGGAGAAGGGATCGTGCGGGGCACGCTGGGAGCCCAACCAACGGGCGATGCGTGGCTCGCTGTGCCGACAAATGGTTTTTCTCTAAAAGGCCAGGTGACGGCGGTCGAGGGTGGGGCCTATGTGCTTCAGGAAGTCAATGGCAATGAACGTCGTGTGGCGCATGACGAAAATACTCGAATCGATCGACCGGCCCATGTCGGGGACTGGATCGAAGCCTTCGTGGATGACAAAGGACGCGCAGTCCTTATTCGGAACATTGATCGAGACGAAGGATCGCAGTAGACCCAGCAGGATGCTGAAAAAGTCCTCCAGCGCGAAGAAGGTTGAGGTTCAGGCTAAAAGGCCGAACCTCAACATTGGCCTCAACCTCAGTCTGCCGATCCGTTGCGGGCGTGGCGGAGCAACAGACTAATGCGGATTAGGGGAGGATCGATGTTCGCTACGCTCTTGATTGTAGGTATGGCCGGTTGGCTTGCGATTTGCTCACCGGCGGAAGCCGCTCCTGCCGACCAGACCGACGCTCCGCCGTTATTCGACAATCTGGGTTCTCTCCACCATCCCATCACCACCACTTCGGAACAGGCCCAACGTTATTTCGATCAGGGACTCCGATTGGTCTATGCCTTCAACCACGAAGAAGCGATCCGATCATTTGAAGCTGCAGCCCTACAGGATCCGCAGGCGGCCATGCCCTATTGGGGAATTGCGCTGGCGCTCGGCCCCAACATCAATAGTGCGATGGAGAAGGAAGGCGAACATCGAGCCATCGAGATGGCCCAGAAGGCTCGGCGATTGGCAGACCGCGCCACTCCCGTGGAGCAAGCCTACATCGACGCGTTGGTCACACGGTACGTGGGCCGGAAGGGGGGGGTCAAGCGCGAGAAACTCGATGAAGCCTATGCGAAGGCCATGCGATTGGTAGCGCAGCGATTCCTGGAGGATGCCGATGCTGCCACGCTATTTGCGGAAGCGCTGATGGATTTGCGGCCCTGGGACTTGTGGAAGCCGGATGGAGAACCGCAGCCGGGCACCGACGAGATCGTCGCCACGCTCGAGACCGTGCTCGCGCAAAACCCCGATCACCCGGGGGCCTGCCACTACTACATCCACGCGCTCGAAGCATCGTCGTACCCGGAACGGGCGCTCGCCTGTGCCGAACGATTGCCAGGCCTTATGCCGGGTGCCGGGCATCTGGTGCATATGCCGGCCCACATTTATATGCGGCTTGGGAGGTACCACGAAGCGGTGGAACGGAATCAGCAGGCGGCCCACGTCGATGAGCAGTACTTGGCCAGCCAACACCAAATCGGCGAGTATGCCGATGGCTATTACACGCACAATCTCCATTTTCTCTGGGCCTCCTTGGCGATGGAGGGGCGCAATGTCGAAGCTATGAAAGCGGCTCGCGATTTGGCGGCAACCATCACCGTGGAAGAAGCCCGCAAAGACCGCTCGAAGGAGCTCTACCTTCCGACGCCGATCTTCTCGATGATTCGGTTCGGCCGGTGGGATGAGTTGCTCAGGGAGCTTCCGCCACCCAAGGGATTGCGATTGATGGAAGGGATGTGGCGGCTGGGACGAGGGCTTGCCCTAGTTGCGACCGGCCGGCTCCCTGGGGCTGAGGGTGAGCACGTCGTTCTTGCTGGCCTCACGAATCAGATCCGCCGGGATCGCACGACGGAAGAAAAGACCGAGCGGGCGCTTCTCAAGGTTGCTGAGCGGGTTCTCGCAGGAGAACTTGCTGCACGCCGCCAGCGCTATGATGACGCGATTCGGCTATTTGAGGAGGCGATCAAAATGGAAGAGGCGCTCCCGTTCTCGGAGCCGCCGCTCTGGCCGTTGTCCGTGAGGCACCATCTTGGGGCGGTGCTCTTGCTGGCTGGTCGCCCGTCCGAAGCGGAGGCGGTCTATCGCGCGGACCTTCTGAGCCATCCGGACAACGGGTGGGCGCTGATCGGATTGATTCAAAGCCTCCGGGCGCAACAGAAGGACGATCAGGCGGCTGAGGCCGAGGACCGTTTCAAGAAAGCCTGGGCCTATGCCGACTTCATTCCGGCTGCGTCTCGAATGTGAAGCGTGAGCGAGACAAGCAAGACGTGCGCGACAGGCGCGATCCAAAGTTCGAAGTTCGTGGTTCGAAGTTCCGAAAACCTCGAACCTCGAACCGTTACCCGTCCCGCTTTTCTCACAAGTCTCGCATGTGACGTGTAAGGCTTCACCAAGCTATTCGACTGAGTCAGTGAGGAGGACCGTCTCATGAAAAGACAAGCCGCTCTATCAGTTTTTACTGTGGCCATTTCCCTCATCGGAGCGTGGAACTTCCAGCCGACCAGCCAGGCTGCAGCGGACGCGGCCATCGGTAAGGCCTACTTCGCGGGGGGCTGTTTCTGGTGCATGGAAGAAGCCTTCGAGAAGGTTGAGGGGGTGCTGTCTGCGACCTCGGGATATATGGGGGGGGCGGTCGCCAATCCGAGCTATGAAGAGGTCTCCGCTGGACGAACTGGGCATGCGGAATCGGTCGAAGTGGTCTATGATCCAACCAAGGTGAGCTATCAGAGGTTACTGGATGCCTATTGGCGCAACGTCGATCCGATCACACCGAACGCACAGTTCTGCGACCACGGCAGCCAGTATCGTTCCGCCATTTTCTTTCAGACCGACGAAGAGAAACGCGTGTCGGACTCCTCCAAACAGGCGATCGAGCAATCGAAACGATTCACAGAGCCGATCGTCACGCAGATTGTGATGGCGACGCAGTTCTATCCTGCTGAGGAGTACCATCAGGACTTCTACAAGAAGAACCCCGTCCGCTACAAATTCTACAAGTATAGTTGTGGTCGCGCCAAGCGGCTGGAAGCGTTGTGGGGAAAATCATAACGGAAGCCCGGCCTTTTATCCTATCGTCCTGATCCTGCGCAAGAATCGCGCGACAAGTCCCCCGCCCTCGGTGTATATTTCTGAGCCCAGCAACCTGTGCCAACACCTTTGCCCAATGAGGTGCGGTCCGTAAAATTTTCGATCCGACAATCGACCAGAAAACCGGTGATTGGCGTCATGGGTCCGGCCAAGGCCGGTATCCGGGAATTGGCCGACGCCAAGAGCTTGGGGGAACTCATCGCACGTCAAGGATGGGTGGTATTGACAGGCGGGCGCGCGAGCGGTGTGATGGACGCAGCCAGCGAGGGGGCGAAGTCGGTGCCCGGCAGCTTGACGATTGGGATTCTGCCGGATGGCAAGGCACGGGTGTCTCGGTTTGTGGACGTGGCGATTGTTACGGACCTGGGCCAGGCGCGCAACAATGTAAACGTCATGTCCAGCGATGTCATCGTGGCCTGTGGGCTCGGCGGCACTGGAACGGTCTCAGAAGTTGCTCTGGCATTGAAGGCAAAGAAAACCGTGATTCTGTTGGGGGCCGACAAGGCCGGGGTAGGCCTGTTCAAAAATCTCGCACCTCATTTTGTTCATGCTGCTGCTTCGCCCGAAGAGGCGGTGAAGCTGATCGGCGATCTGCTCTAGCGCGTGAAGCGTGAGCGAGACAAGCAAGACGTTCGCGACAAGCGCGACTCGCGAAGATGAAACATCCAACCCGTCCCGCTTTTCCCGCGAATCTCGCGAGTCTCGTGTCCTGTTGTCCCAGACGTACAGGCCATCGAAGTTCTGCTGTGCCGAAATGGTTTTTCCTTAGCCTGCTTGCGATTCCGCGAGCCGTCCCTAATTCTCTCATTGAAAATTTACAAGAAGTCTTCGCCCAGGAAGAACTGTGCCACGTCGTGGGGAAAGCGACAGTTCCCAAACGTCCACTCTGTGCAGATCATGCCACAGTGCGTTACATGGCATAGCCGTCGTTTCCCCTATCCTATCAGCACGTTAGCGGAGACCCATCTCGGCATGGATCTTGAGACTTTGCAAGCTTCTATGAAGGTTGTCTTGTGCCCAGGGATGTAACCGCACACCATGGCCACCAACGACACAAGGAGCAGAGCGCTCTATTCACGCCTGCTGCGCATGACCATCTGTGTGCTGGCTATGCTGTGTCTGCTGATCGCCGCAGTCCCCACGTCTACGCGTCCCGACTACGACGGTGTCTACCCTCGGTACTCTCAACAGGAAATCCATAGGGCCATCAGGTGGTACGCCAAGAAATATCGTCTCGATCCTCCCCTGCTGCGCGCTGTCATCAAGGCCGAGTCTGATTTTCATCAGCATGCCGTATCTCGCAAAGGCGCAGTCGGCTTGATGCAGCTGACGCCGGCTACCGCAGCTACGTTGCGTGTGAGCGACGTCTACGATCCCATCCAGAATATCCGCGGCGGCGCCAAGCAGCTGCGGCATCTGTTGAACCTCTACCAAGGAAATCTTCTCTTGGCTCTGGCGGCTTATAACGCCGGGGTCCATCGGGTCAAAGATCACAAAGTTCCGCGTATTCGGGAAACCCGTGCCTATGTTCGTAAGGTTCTTAGGTACTATAAGGCATTCGGCGGGAAGGACTATGTGCTGGATGAGAAGAAATCGAAACTCCCGCCTCAGATCAAGTCTGTCACTGGATCCTCGCGTCAAAACTAGCGGCCTGCATTCTCCCGCCATTTTCCTGCACCGCAGAACACATCCAACCCTGCATCATCGTATGACAGTGTCCTGGCAATGACTGGATCGTGACCCAGAGAGATCGCACGAGGGAGCCATCCTTCGTTTCCGAACCGGACTCTTCCTGGCCTCTGTAGAAAGAGGGCTTGACCTGTCTGGAATCGGTTTGCGACAAGAGAGACTCTTTGATCGAGCAGAATGCTGAAAAAGTCTGCCAGCGGCGTTCTCGCATCGCTCAGAGGCTCAACGTACCGAAGCGTACGCCTTCGCCTCTTCGCTCGCTGCGGCCTTGCCGGACAGCCTTTTTGAGCATCCTGCGTGGCGTACTCCTGTTGCCCCCAGACGTGCAGACCAGTAAAATTCCGGCGTGCCCACAGAGTTTTCCGCAGCCTGCTAGGAGTGATACGACGATGAAACAGCCCATCAACCATCGAATGGCTGCATTGGCTCATTCGGAGATTCGAGCGATGACCCAAGCCTGTGTTCAGACGAAGGGTCTCAACATGGCACAAGGGGTCTGCGACACACCGGTTCCACCGGTAGTGCTTCGAGCCGCGGCGCAGGCGATGGAGCGCGGGAAGAATGTCTACTCGCGATTCGATGGATTGCCCGAACTGCGGCAGGCGATCGCCAAGAAGCTTGCGCAGTACAACGGCATCCTGGCTGATCCCGAAACGGACGTGACTGTCAGCGCGGGAGCCACCGGGTCCTTTCATAGTGCCTGCCTGGCGCTGCTCAATCCCGGAGACGAGGTCGTCTTCTTCGAGCCCTACTACCAGTATCACATCAGCGCGCTGCTGGCGGTTGAGGCGGTTCCGGTGATGGTGAAGATGCGGGCTCCCAATTGGACCTTTTCCATAGCCGATATTGAACGAGCGATCACGCCTCGAACCAAGGCGATCATTGTGAATTCGCCTGGCAATCCCTCCGGGAAAGTGTTCAGCAGGAGCGAGCTGGAGAGTATTGCGGCGATCGTACGACAATACGACTTGTTCGTGTTCACAGACGAAATCTACGAGTACTTTCTGTATGACGGTCGGACACATGTGAGCTTCGCAACCTTGCCAGGCATGACCGACCGGACGATTACCATCGGCGGTTACTCCAAACATTTAGTATCACCGGCTGGCGCATCGGTTACAGTGTCGCAGCTGCACGGTGGGCACAGGCGATCGGAGCTATGAACGACCTGCTCTATGTCTGTGCCCCGACGCCGTTGCAGGCGGGGGTGGCAGTGGGCATCCAGGAACTTCCGGAATCGTTCTACCGCAATCTGGCGCGCGACTATGAACGGAAACGCGATCGGTTCTGCCAGGCCTTGGTTAAGGCCGGTCTGACGCCGGCGATTCCACAGGGCGCGTACTATGTGCTGGCCGACGCGTCGCGCCTGCCCGGCACAACGGGAAAAGAGCGGGCGATGTATCTCCTCGAGACCATCGGGTTGGCCGGTGTGCCGGGTGAAGCCTTCTTTTCCGGGACTGACGGGAGGCAGTTCATTCGATTCAGCTATGCGAAAATCGATTCTGATATTGACGATGCCTGCCGGCGGCTTGCGCGGCTTGGTTAGGAGCCTGTCCGACATTGACCGTTCTACTGCGGCGAACGATCCGCGACCATCTGCGTCGTTCTCGGCCCAAAAAAATCCTCAACGTATTCCAGCGAATACGCCTCCGGTTTTTCCAGGCCTGCGGCCTCGCATCTGGCCACACCTCCTTCGCCTCGTCACGAAGGCAATGTCGGACAGGCTCCTAGCAGGCTGTTGAAAAATTCCGCTGGCACAAAGAAGGTTGGAGCTCAGGCTCGAAATCAACCTGCTTTGCTTGGTGCGCCCATTTCGCTCGTCCGCTTGTCTGTCCGTTCACCAGATGGTAAGTAGGAAGAAGCGATATGAGTTGAAAGGCCGACATGATAGTGGGTTACGGCATGGAGCCTCATGGAAGGGCGTAAGTATACCCGTTTTGCGGTGCAACTCCCTGTGTCGTTCAGTGGAGACCAGCTTTCCCACGGGGGCACTATCTTAAATTTGTCTGCGGAGGGTTGCGCCATCACTTCAGACACCGTCCCCGACGTTGCAGTCTATCTGAAATTGACGATGGAACTCCGGGAGCGAGAACAACCGGTCCAGGTCGATCTGGCAGCGGTCCGGTGGGCTTCTGCGACGAGGTTCGGTGTTGAGTTTATTAAGATTCGTCCTGAAGAAGGGGAACGGCTGAAGAAATTTGTCAAGGCGCTCGGATCAACGACCTGAGCGCAGGCGCCCGCAAGGAGATTCGAGCGGCTATTTCATGGCGACAGCCCGGACTTGTTCATACGTGGTCAGGCCGGCGAGCACTTTCAGAATGCCGTCCTGCACGAGTGTAACCATCCCTTCCTTTGCTGCCAGGCTCTGCATCTCCGTTGTTTTGGCGCGGTTCTGGATCAGGTTTCGCAGTTCATCCGATCCGCTCAAGAGTTCGTGCAAGGCGACCCGACCTTTGAGACCTGTCCGGTTGCAGGTTTCACACCCCTGCCCTCGAGAGAGCTGAAAGTCCTCGCCATAGCCCACTCCGAGGGCTTCCCACGCCTGTTTACCGTACCCGCGCGCCAGATTATCATACTCTTGGGCCGTTGGATGGTACTGTTCTTTACAATTGAGGCAGATCCGCTTGCAGAGGCGTTTGGCGAGCACTCCTTGCATGGCATCGGCGAAGTTGAAAGAATCGCATCCCAGGTCGAGGAGGCGGACCACGGTCTCGACCGCCCCATTGGTGTGTAATGTGCTCAAGACCAGGTGGCCGGTCAGCGAGGCCTCAATGGCCACGTCGGCAGTTTCCTTGTCCCGCATCTCACCGATCATGATGACATCGGGGTCGGCTCGTAAGAACGATCGCATGGCGGCGGCAAAGGTAAACCCGATTTTGGGATGAACCTGTACCTGCCGGAGGCCTTCCTGGGTGATCTCAATGGGGTCCTCCGCCGTCCAAATTTTCCGTTCCTCTGTATTGAGATGGCGAAGCAGGGCGTGCAGGGTCGTCGTTTTTCCAGATCCGGTGGGGCCCACGCACAAAATGATGCCGTGCGGTTTCTCCGCGATTTCCAGGAGCCTCGCGAGCGTGGCGGGAGCAAACTCCATGGCATCGAGAGGAAGAGGGTCTTTTGCCGAGAGCAATCGCATGACGATGTCTTCATTATTGCCGGCAGTCGGCAGTGTCGCCACCCGCAGTTCGATTTCCCTATCCTGGTTCAGCTTGAATCGGATCTTCCCGTCCTGCGGTTTCCGGCGTTCGGAAATATCCAGGCTGGACATGATCTTGATACGGGACACCAAGGCTCGGCGATAGATTGCGGGAATCCGCATATAGGTGGAACATGTACCATCCACGCGAAAACGAATGGCTGTTTCCTTGCGATCCGAGTACGGTTCGATATGGATGTCGGACGCATCGTGTCGGTACGCCTCGACAATGATCTGATTCGCGAGCCGTACGATCGCGGAATCGTTCTCGTCAATGCCGTCAGAGTCGACGTCGAAGGCCTGCTCCTGGTGCGCGTCGTTGACCAGCTCGCCTAGTGTGTCCGCAATGGACCCGCTGTCGGTTTCTCCGATCGTGGCGTTGAGGAACCGCTCGATGTCACGCCGCAGGCCCAAGGCATACCGTATCGTCAGGCCGGGGAAGGAGCGCTGGATGTCATGACCTCTATCGAGGTCATGGGGGTTGTCGATCAGGACGTCCAGAATGTCACCCTGTCGCTTCAGTGGGAGCCAGTGGTGTCTGCGAAGGTAATCGTGACTCAGATTATCGAGGAGTTGAGGATCAGCCACGGTCCGTTCGTCGAATGCAATATAGGGGCAGTCGAAGAACGTGCTCAGTGCCTTGCCGAGCGCCGCTTTCGGGATTCGGTACTTCTCGATCAGCAGGCCCTCCAAGTCGGTGAATCCCTGCAGGGACTCCTGAACAGCTTTCACGAGATCCGGCTGGCGGATGAACCCCTCGTGGATCAAAGAATCGTAGGCACGTGGTTCGATGGTATTGTAGGTCGACTTCTGCATTATTTCTATTTCGTGGGTCCTTGAAGGAGCACGATGTCAGTTCCAATACACCGTTTGTTGGTCGTCACAACGGCAAGTATAGATGTATTTTCGTCGTTCACAACGAATATCAAAAAGGGAGCGCGATCCTTCGCGAGCCTCTCGGACTCGGGAGCCGGCAAAGAGATTGTGAGGGGAGAGTAGGCTATGGAGCCGCTCGCTTTCGCTCTGGTTGCGAGCTGGCATATTCAGCGTGGGTCTGGAGGTTGGCACGCAGATCCTTGTCGGCCGTGGCGGCCACAGCGATGACGCCACGAAACCTCGGCGTCGGCTGATTGAAGACGAAAGGCTTCCCGGCCGCGTCGCTGATGGTGCCGCCACTTTTTTCGATGAGCAAGACTCCGGCCGCGAGGTCCCATTCGTTTTCCGGCTCGACGGTCAAGGCGGCCTGGACGCGACCGGCGGCGACCAGGGCCAGTGCGTTGGCGATGGAGTACATGGGGCGGCACCGAGTGGTCTCGGCGAGCGTCGACCATCGGTCGCTCCGGAATTCCCACGCACTGACCATGATGACGGGATTGAAGTCCTGAGCGGGCGAGAGGGTGACGCGTGCCCCGTTCAAGAACAGTCCGCCGCCGCGCACCGCAGTAAAGAGTTCGTCGGTAGAGGGATTGAGGATCGCGGCGACGACCGGTATGCCTCGTTCGACCAATGCGGCAGAAATGCAGAACTCCGGCATCCGATTCACTAAGGCCTTTGTGCCGTCGATGGGGTCCACAATCCAGACGCGCGCGTGGGTGAGTCGAGCCGGATCGTCGGGGGACTCTTCCGAGAGCCATCCATCCTGTGGAAACTCCCGGCGCTGCATCTCATGCAGGATGCGATTGACCTCGTTGTCCACAGTGGTGACCGGCGAACGGTCTGGCTTCATCCGTACCTCGAACCCAACCCTGACCAATTCACGCACCCTTGCGCCGGCGTTCCGGACTGCCTCGACCAACGTTGCCAATTCTCGTTCCATGTTCCTTGCCTCTCAGAGTGGAACAGGAAGAGTAGCAGGTCTCGCTGGTTCGGCAAAGTGGAAAGACGTCAGCCGGCGGCCCGCGTCGCCGGTCCTCTTGACCATCGCAGAGAACCTGCGTACAAGCAGGGGGTCCTGGAGGTCGCTACCGATGAAGCTGGTCCAACAACGATCCAAAAAGACGGGGCTCCCCCCGGGCACCCTTGTCCATATCGGCGAGAAAAAAACGGACAAGGTCACGATCACGTCCTTCAACTACGCCGGCACCCGCTGCGACGAACGCCAGGACCTGTCGCTCGATGTACTTACGCCGCCGACCGATGAGTCCGTCACCTGGGTGGATGTCGGGGGCGTCCACAAGATGGACATTCTGGAATCGTTCGGGAAGCAGTTTCAGCTCCACCCGTTGCTCCTCGAAGACATTGCGAACACCGACCAGCGGCCGAAACTCGACGATTATGAGACCTGCTTGTTCCTCGTGATGAAGATGCTCTCAGTCACCGACCGACAAGACATCGTCGTCGAGCAGGTGAGTCTGGTCCTCGGACAGAACTTTGTCTTATCCTTCCAGGAAAACGGCACCGATGTCTTCAAACCGGTGCGGGATCATCTTCGTGGGGGTAAGGGACGCCTGCGGCAATCCGGGGCCGATTACCTACTCTATGCACTGGTCGACGCCATTGTGGATCAATACTTCGTTGTGTTGGAAGTTTTAGGTGAGAAGATCGAAGTGCTGCAAGATCTAGTGGTCAGCGATCCTAAGGCGGAGACGCTGCGCCAAATTCATGCCCTCAAACGGCAGTTGCTGTTTCTGCGGCGGGCGGTGTGGCCGCTTCGTGAAGCGACGAACAATCTCTCCCGATCTGAATCACCATTTTTACAGGAATCAACGAAGGTATTCTTCCGCGATGTGTACGATCACATGATCCAGATCGTGGATACCATCGAGACGCTTCACGAAATGATCTCAGCCAGTCTCAATATCTATCTGTCGAGCATCAGCTATCGGCTGAACGCCGTGATGAAGGTTCTGACGATCATAACGACGATTTTCATGCCGCTGACCTTCATCGTCGGTAT
>Ga0247727_10018749_pt1 | contig 10831 bp, 9 predicted proteins | sample WisWelCaveWW1625_FD_202498 | JGI IMG/M metagenome (GOLD analysis project Ga0247727, IMG submission 202498) | Biofilm microbial communities from Wishing Well Cave, Virginia, United States - WW16-25 | ecosystem: Environmental > Aquatic > Deep subsurface > Groundwater > Cave microbial mat | place...
AGAAGATTCAGAAGGAGACCGAGGGCAAGCCGTTCAAGAAACTAAACCTTCCGAGGAAACTTTCAAACAGGCCCAGTTTTGGTACCAGCGGCTAATGGAAATTCTGCCCGGTACTCTATCATTCCACCGCTCAAGAGAAGACCGACACCTAGAATTTTCAAATCCTCATTACCTGAAATTAAAAGAGCTGTACCGGTGGCTATAGAGACTACTGCAGTGACGTTGTAAATACCTTTAACGACAGGACTATTCTTTGGACTGTAATTAAACGGCTTGACGACATAGCCCCTGATCTTCGCGAGAGAATTTTTGTACACCGGTCATCACATCGGCTTCGAGTTGTTCCACAGCATGTTGAAAATCGGCTCGAATATCTTTCCAGACGCGTGCTCCGACTTGCTCCACATAGCCATGTGCTGCGTGTCGTGGACCGACTTCGGGTCTGTGAGGCTCATCAGCATCTCTTTGCAGTCGACCACGCAGAACTTCCCGCTGATCTGAGAGTCCTTCTCCTCCATGTGCCTCACGTCAGCGACCCCTAGGAGGGCCTTGATCGAGTCCTGGTTTCTGTCGTTGGCGACCGTGGCAATCCTCACCTTGACGCCGCTGTCGCTCGCACTCTTCAAAGAATCAAAGTGATGCTCGTGCAGCTCCCTCGCGCCGTCGGCCGTCGTGACGATGCTTATGCTGCGGTTCGCGGACTTGAACATCGTGTCCATGTGTTGCTTCATGAGGTGCTTCCCCTTCAGCGCGCCGGTGAGGTCCTCGCTTGAGACAACTTTCATCCCCTTCCCGAATATGTCGGTGAGCTCCTTCATCGCCGGTGAGGATGCCAGCTCGTCCATCCTCTCACTCATGGTGTGGATGTCCTCCTCCAGCTTCTTCTTCGCGCGCTGTATCGCCTCGCCCGGCGCGATTGCGACGTATCGAATCGGCTTCGCGTTCTGCACGACGACGAATCCTTTTTCAGAGAGGCTCTGTAAAATATCATATGCTCGCGACCTAGGGACGCCGGCGATGCTGGAAAGTTCCCCGGCGGTCGAAGTTCCCCTCGCGAGGAGCGCGACCCACAGCTTCCTCTCGTACAGATTGAGGCCGATTCCCTTCAACGTGTCCATAACTTTGTTAGAGGCTATCATGTGGAGACCTGTTCTGACTGATTAGTGATTAGGGTTCAAGCTTAAAAACCCTTTTGTGAAGTTTCCGTCAGATGTTAGGTATGACGTATGTGCCGAAGACGACGATTACCACCATCAGGATGAAGAGTATAGCGACGAAAACGGCGCCCGGCTTGTCCTGCAGCATGATAGATTCCTGTCGGGCAAAACTTAAGTCCCTTTCGCGCGCCTAACCAGCGCGCCCCTGGTTCGCGTAGAGCTTTTTCACGCGCTCTATCGTGTCGGCGTCGTCAACTCCCTTGTCCGGCCTCAGGTTCTTGAACGCCGGGAACCTCAGCGCGAACCCGGAGGAGTAGTTCGGCGACTTCTGGATCTCCTGGTACGCTACCTCGATCACGATTTTCGGCTTCACCTCGACCTCCCTCCCCCTCTCGTTGAAGATCAGCGGCTTCAGGTTCTTCGTCATCTCGCCGTACTCGTCCTCGGTGAGCCCCGTCGACATCATGCCGCACTCGAGCAGCTCGTCCGTCCTCGGGTTCCTGCACGCGAGCGCGAACGACGTCAGCCATCTGGCCCTCGCGCCCTCGCCCCACGTCGCGCCGACGATCACGAGGTCGAGCGTCTCCATGACCGGCTTGATCTTCACCCACCCGTCGACGTGCCTGCCGAACACGTAGGACGAGTCGAGCACCTTCAGCATCACGCCCTCCTGCCTCGCCTCGAGCGCGGACCTGTAGAACTTCTCCGCGTCCCTCAGGTCGTCCGTCGTGATCTGCTTCGCGAGCTGGATCTTCCCCGGAATTGGTTTAATTATTTTTTCCAGTATCTTCCTGCGCTCGACGAACGGCTTCTCTATCATGAGTTCGCCGTCGACGTAGATTGCGTCGAAAAGGTTCATCTGTATCGGGATCTCCTTGATCGTCTTCTCTATGTCGTGCTTCCTGTGCACGCGCTGCGACAGAATCTGGAACGGCATCGGCTCGCCGGTCCTCGGATTTATCGCGAGCGCCTCTCCCTCGATCACACAGTCGTCGGCCTTGATCGACTCCTTGGCCAGCTTCACAAGGTCCGGGAACTGCCTCGTCACGTCCTCGAGCCTGCGCGTGTAGACCCAGATTCTGTCACCCTTCTTGTGGATCTGCGCGCGCATCCCGTCGAACTTCCACTCGATCGCGACCTTCTTGTACTTCCCTAAAATAATCTCAATCGACTCCGCCTTCTCCGCGAGCATCACCTGGATCGGCTTCCCGATTTCTATCTTCACTTTCTTCAGCCCGGCGATCCCCTCCTCCTTCGCGATCCGTGCCACCTCGCCGAAGTCCGCCACCACGTTGAGCGCATGCTCCAGCGCGCCCTTGGCCTGCGCCTTGTTCCCCTCCGTCAGGAACGCGCTCACTATGGCATCGCGGACTATCCCGTCCGACACCCCCACGCGCAGGCTTCCGAGGATCGTCCTTATTATATAGCGCGCCTCGTTCGGCCTCGCCGACACAATCATCTCCGCGATCATGTTCTGTTTCCTCTCCTGTGACCCCGCGCCCCCCACATCGGCCAGCTTGCGCATGTCGCTGAAGACGAAGTCCACCGTGAGCCTCTTCTTCCCCAGGACCGACTGCTTCTTCGACTTCAGGCACTCCTCCGCGGAGAGCCCGAGGTCGCCGGTCTTCTTGAACTTGTTGACGATGTCGGCCGCCTTGAACCCGGTGGCCCTCGCGACGGACTTTATCACCATCTTGTCGGCTATACCGAGCTCCATCTGCGAGTATCCTGGGAAAACCGTGCCGCGCGCGAGCAGGACGACCTTCTCCAGATCCTCCGACGGCGTCCTCGACAGGAGATCCGCCAGAATCTCTGTCTTCTTCAGCTTCGACGGGACCTCCTCTAGCTTTTCGTAGGTCTCGGCGAGGACGGAGTAATCCATGATTATGTTTAAGTCGAACCAAGCATAAAATCATTGAATGCCGTTCGGCGACGAGCCTGGAAACTGGAACTATGGCCTGTGCGAGACGTGCCTGAAGAACGCCGGCGACAAAATAGGAATGGTCCGCGATTGCATAGACGGCGCGTGCACGGAGATGTTCGTGTGCCCGCAGTGCGGCGCCACGAAAAGGCTTTAACGCTTGCGCGCGAGAATCTTATTCAGATTGATATGAACGTCTTCGAGGCCATAACGTCGCTGAACATCACGAAGGACTTCCATAAGGGAGTGGTCGACGAGAAGGAGATTGGTCTCATTCTCCACATCGGCACTTATGCGCCGACGGCAGGCAACCTCCAGGAATGGGAATTTGTTGTAGTCGAGGACGACGAGAAGAAGGCGCTGCTCGCGTCCGCCGCCCTCGACCTCAGGCACGTGAAGATCGCACCGGCCGTTATCGTCATATGCGCCGACGTCCGCAAGGCGGCTCTGAAGTACGGGAAGAGGGGCGAGCTCGTATACGCGGCCGAGGACGCGGGTGCGTGCGCGGCGTTCATGGGGGTCGCGGCCAACGCTCTCGGCCTGGGGTTCGACCTGGTGAAGGCGTTCGACGAGGATGAAGTGAGGAAGGTCCTGAACCTGCCCGACAACCTGAGACCGATGATAATGATGCCCATAGGCAAGCCGAAGGGCGATAGGGAGGACCGTAAGGTCAACCCGTTCGAGAACGTCACGCACGTGAACAGGTACGACCAGAAGATTGACATAGACTTCGAGCCCATCTGGCATGCCGTGATGGACAAACCGAAGAAGAAGTGAGTCCTCTCCTGGAAGATTATATTTAAGGGGTTCGAAGTTGAAATCATAGTATCGGTGTTAACGCTTGAGAAAAGAAGTTTCAATCCTCACATTCGCGCTTGTGTCGCTGCTCTTCGCGTCCCTGGTCGCAGCCCAGACAAGCGCGAACCCGAGTGTCTTCCTGTCCTCTAACGAGGTCACGTTCTTCAACGGCGACCAGGACTCAGTCGACGTCACTATAACGAACAACGACGTGGAGGCGCACACGTTCACCGTTTCCGTTTTCCCGAACTCTCTCGACAAGGTATTCGCCGACCCGTCGCTCAACCACGTGACGCTCTCAGCGAGGGAGTCTGTTCCGATCAAGGTCTCGTTCAGCTCCGTCTTCGAGGCGGAGTTCGTGCCGCGCGAGTTCGCGATTACGATCGCGGCCATCGACGACCCGTCGATTTCCGCGACGAAGGAAGTTGTGGTCACTGTACTAAGGAGGAGCCCCGTTTTCGTTTTGTCGATGAACACCAACAAGTTCTCGTACGCGCCCGATGAGACGATCAACATAAGCTCGGTCGTCTCGAATCAGGGAGGCGACAGCTTCGAGGAGTTCACGACGCAGACGTCCATATCCAGGGACGGTCAGTTCGTGAAGAGGTTCGAGGGCGTGATATCGTTCCTGTCGGAGAAGTCCAAGACGACGTTTTCAAACTTGTACACGCTCGACCAGTTCGCGCAGCCCGGTGTCTACAGCGCGCAGATGGTGCTGAAAGAGGCCAACGGTCAGACGCTGAGCATCAAGTCCGTCAACTTCAAGGTCGTCATGGTCGAGAGCGCGTCGCAGCAGGAGACGAGCTCGGTTGGTATACTCGACACGACAACGACGATAACATCGACAAATGAGGGCAACGCGCCTACCAGTATCAGGGTCGTCGCCACGGTACCAGCGTTCGCGCGCGAGCTTTTCGACTCCGACATCAAGCCTACCAGCATGGAGGACTTTGGGTCGTCGATACGCGTGAGCTGGATATTCAATAATGTGGGCGCCGGCGAGACGGTCCAGGTAGTCTACAAGCTCGTCGTTTGGAAGATCTGGATGACGGTGGTCGCGATAATAGTCATTGTGTTCCTCGCGTTCAAGTTCGTGTTCACGGTGAAGATATCGAAGTGGTCGAGGTTCCTCGGCCCGATAACGAAGGACACCGAGGTTCCAGTTTCCATCGAGATTGTGAACAGATCCATGTACGAAGTGAAGGGCATCGTCGTGAGGGACTTCGTGCCGCCGATTGCGAAAATCGTGCCGAGGTTCGAGACGGTCAAACCGTCCATGCGCGAGACCATCGGCGGGACGGAGGTCTCTTGGAAGTTCGACTCCCTGCGCGCCGGGGAGGAGAGGATCATGACATACAGGATCAAGCCGAAGATGGACGTAATCGGATCTCTCAGGCTCAACCCGGCGAGTGTGACGTACTCCACGAGGAAGAGGGAGAAGAAGTCGGCGGCCTCGGGAATGGTCGTCGTGAGAGAGTAGCTTTTTATCCCTTGTCCGCTCTAATTCTATTCACAGTCCCCGCGTAGCTCAACGGTAGAGCATTCGCCTGTAGATCTTTGCTTTGGCATGGGTCAGCCAGGAATTGCTCGCGCAGTAAGCGAAGGGTTGCTGGTTCGATTCCGGCCGCGGGGACTTTTTTATTTTTCCCGAATCAGAAAACTTATAAGCGTCGACTGTGTAGTAGTTTCGTTGGCGACCAAAGCGGCATGGTAACACCCGTTCCCGTTCCGAACACGGAAGTTAAGCGTGCCTGCGATGTGCGCTGTACTGTGAGCAATCACGGGAAATGCACGACGTTGCCAACACAATTATAATTTTTCCAGTTCTAGGACCGAGTCGAGGGCAATAGGTAGCTCCTTCACACCATCCATGGCCCCGCTGAAATGTCCCATGCCGTGTTGGACGATTAGTTTCGCGCCCAGTCTCTCTTCCAATATGACCCCGTTTTTTAGGGACACCAGAGAATCGTTGTCAGAATATATCGCGATGAACTTTCTGCAGCGAGATTTTATCTTTTCCCATTCAAAAGGCTCAGTGAAAAAATTCTGCAGCTCGTCTGTGTTTTTGCGCTCGACTGGACCTGCAACTAAAACCGACCCACCAACTTTCTTGTCGGGGCCCAGCGTTTCGAGGTAACGGAGTATTGTGGTACATCCCAGGCTATGGCCGATAAAGTAGCAGTTCTCATCCGGCTCGCCAACGGTTTTTGACAAATGGTCGACCCAGGCCCGCATTTTTGGATGGTCTGTTTCTGGCATCTTTGGGATGGAAACACTGAAACCTCTTTTTTCAAGGTTGTCTCTCAGCCAAAGACGCCACCCGCCCTCCGGGGTCCCTCCCCATCCGTGGATTAGAAAAACTCTCTTCGCCATCGTGCTCACCTATCCAACATTTAAAATACTGAGATATTCAATTAAATGTCAAGCTCAGATCGTCTAGCGGCCTAGGATGCAACCCTGTCACGGTTGAGACCCGGGTTCAAATCCCGGTCTGGGCGCTTCCTCGTTTTTTGTAGAGTCAGTATTTCAGATATGCCAAATCGTCCGTCGCAGGCCCGTTCTCAACGGGACTTTCAAAGATTCCCACTTTCGCGAGAAGCGATTTCACCTCGTCCTCCACGGCCTTCATCCCACTACTGTTTATCTTGTATAGGATGTTTCTCCCGACTACTCTGACATCGGAATATTTCTGCTCGTTGATCTTCCTCAGGTTCTTGGCTATCGTCATCTCGGACATGTTAAAGTGCTGTGAGATTTGGCTTGCGTAAACTTCGTCGCCGACGCCGTACAACAGAAAGAGTACCTTCGAGTATGGGGTTAGGAGCGTCCCAAACCTTTTCATCTTTTCCGAGCTGTACGCGAGTTTTTCACTGGACGACATGGATACCTGATTGCGCCCGAAGCTTTTGAACATTTCGTCTGCTAAAAACAAAGGAAAAACCGCCGAAACCGTTAGCTTTAAGAAGGCTCGATTCCAAGTACAGTTGTCCGTTGGCCTTTGGTCATTGGCAACCATCTCGAGAATGGTGCATCGATATATTTGGAAGCCTCCCGCAAGAACTAGTTACGTGTAGCCACACTTTTCATCTGAGATTCTGCGCAAAGGGCGTCTTTTGCGTGTTGGGGATGTGAAATCATGACGAAGGAGTTCGACATCACCAAGCACGACATCGTGCCGAAGCACGAGCTCCTGAACGAGAAGGACAGGGAGGAAGTCCTGAAGAAGTTCGGCATCACGCTCAGGCAGCTCCCGAGGATTCTGGACACGGACCCGATGATAAAAATTTTGGAAGGGAAGCCGGGCGACGTCGTGAGGGTCACGCGCAAGAGCCAGACCGCCGGCGAGACGGAATACTACAGAGTGATAATCAAGGGATGAGAAAATGAACAACAACTTCATCAACCTCATGCAGTCGTACGCCCACCAGAGGGGGTTCGTCAAGTTCCAGATCGACTCTTATAACGACTTCATCACGCGAAGGATACCGAAGGTCCTGAGCGAGATCGGGACGATCAAACCGGAGGTCCCGGACCTCGGCGAGTTCAAGATCAAGCTGGGCGAGTTCAAGATCGGCGGCCCGTCCGTTAAGGAAGCTGACGGCTCCGTGAGGGACGTCCTGCCGAGCGAGGCGAGGATCAGGAACCTCACCTACTGTGCGCCGATGTACATCGAGATGACGCCGGTTCTGAACGGCGTCGAGAGCGAGGCCGTCGTCGTGAACTTCGGCGACCTGCCAGTGATGGTGAAGTCGAAGATCTGCCCGCTCGCGCAGATGTCCGAGCAGGAGCTCGTGAAGGCCGGGGAGGACCCGGACGACCCAGGGGGATATTTCGTCGTCAACGGAACGGAGAGGATCCTGGTCCTCGTCGAGGAGATCGCGCAGAACAGGATAATCACGGCGAAGACCGACGGAGGGAACGTCATGGAGCTCGCGAGGATACACTCCGAGAAGGACGGCTACGTCCAGAGGCACCTCATCGAGAGGAAGAAGGACGGAGTGATAACCATCAGCTTCGCGAACGTGAACAAGCTCCCGGTTGCAATTTTGCTGAAGGCACTCGGGCTAGAGAGCGACAAGAACGTGATCGACGCGATATCCGCCGACCCAGAGATCGAGGAGGAGTTTTTCGTGAACCTCTACGAGATCGACATCTCCACGAAGGAGCAGGGACTCGACGGAATCGGCCTTCATATCAAGATCCCGCAGGAGCAGTACAGGATCGACCGAGCGGTCAAGCTCGTCGACAGGTACCTGCTCCCACACCTCGGACAGGACCCGTCCGCCAGGCCCGCGAAGGCGCTGTTCCTCGCGAAGGCCGTCGAGAAGGTAATCAAGCTGCACCTCGGCAAGACCGAGGAGGACGACCTCGACCACTACGCGAACAAGAGGTTGCGACTCGCCGGCGACCTGCTCGAGATCCTACTGCGATCCATCCTTCTCGGAAAGTGGGGGCTCATCACCAGGATCACCTACAATTATCAGAAGCTCACGAAGAGGGGAAGGCTCCCGCCGATGCAGGCGATCGTCGAGTCGAACGTGCTGACGAACCAGCTCGTCTCCGCTCTCGCGATCGGGTCGTGGGTGGGCGGAAGGACCGGAGTCAGCCAGAGACTCGAGAGGGGCAGCTTCATCAAGACGATCTCGCACATGAGGAACGTCCTGTCGCCGCTCACGTCTACGCAGGAGCACTTCGAGGCGAGGGAGCTGCACCCGACGCACTGGGGCAAGTTGTGTACGAGCGAGACGCCGGAGGGTGCGACGATCGGATTGAGGAAGTATCTCGCGATTACTGCTGAGGTCACGAAGGGCATCACCGAGAAGGAGCTGAAGGTCGTGCAGAACATCGTGACGAAGGGAGGCAAATAATTATGGCGGATAAGGAAGCGCAGAACAAGGCCGAGATATTCCTCGACGGGAAGTACATGGGCCCGACGAACGAGCCGGAGAAGCTCGTCGCCGAGGTCAGGACGAAGAGAAGGGCAGGACTCATCCCGGACCAGGTGAACGCCGCGTACCACAAGCACCTCGGCGAGGTCAAGATCACGACCGACACCGGCAGGGTGAGGAGGCCGCTGATAATTATCGAGAACGGAAAGCAGAAGCTGACGCAGGAAAGTCTAGACAAATTGAAGAGGAAGGAAATAACATGGGACGACCTGATCAAGACGGGAATGATCGAGTACCTCGACTCCGAGGAGGAGGAGAACGCGTACATCGCGCTGAGGCCCGAGACCGTCACCGCCGAGCACACGCACCTCGAGCTCGACCCGTCCGTCATCCTGGGATTCTCGGCGTCGTTCATCCCATACGCCGAGTTCAACAGAGGAGACAGGGTCAACTTCGGTGCCAAGATGGTAGGTCAGAGCATTGGTTTGTTTACAACTAACTTCCTCGAGAGAACGGACACGAAATCGAACGTGATGGTCTATCCTCAAAGGCCGCTCGTGCAGACGCACGCGCACAAGATTGTCAATTATGCCGGACACCCGAACGGGATGAACGTCGTGATAGCGATTGGGTGCTACGAGGGATACAACATCGAGGACGCCGTCGTAATCAACCAGGGATCGCTGCAGAGGGGACTGCTGTGGTCGTATCTGTACAGGACGTACGAGTCCGAGCAGAAGAGGTACCTCGGAGGCCAGGAGGACATAATCGGGGTGCCGGAGGCGGGGGTGAGGGGATACGCCGGAGAGGACGCGTACAAGCACCTGCCCGAGGACGGGATAATCAACCCGGAGGAGAAGGTCGGGTCCGAGGACGTCCTGATCGGCAGGGTGTCGCCTCTGCGATTCTTGGGCACGATGGACCAGTTCATCACCGGGGTCGAGAACATCCGCGAGACTTCCGTGAGGATGAGGTTCGGCGACACGGGAACGGTCGACAGGGTATTTTTGTCGGAGACGACCGACGGCACGAAGCTCGTGAAAGTCATCATCAGGGACCCGAAGATTCCGGAGATCGGCGACAAGCTCGCGTCGAGGCACGGGCAGAAGGGAATCATCGGCCTCATCGTCCCGGAGGAGGACATGCCTTTCACGGAGGACGGAGTGGTCCCCGACATAATCTTCAACCCGCACGGAATCCCCTCCAGGATGACGATGGGGAAGCTGCTCGAGATAATCGCGGGCAAGGTCGCGGCGCTCTCAGGCAACATCGTCTACTCTCCGATATTCAGCCCGACGCCGGAGTCCGAGATCAGGTCGCTGCTCGCGAAGCACGGCTTCAGGGACGACGGGAGGGAGACGATGTACGACGGCAGGACCGGAAAGAAGTTCGAGTCGCAGGTGTTCATCGGGAACTGCTTCTACCAGAAGCTCGACCACCTCGTCTCGAACAAGATCCACGCGAGGTCGAGGGGACCCGTCACGCTCTTGACGAAGCAGCCGACCGAGGGAAGGAGCAAGGAAGGCGGCCTGCGCCTCGGCGAGATGGAAAAGGACTGCCTCATCGCACACGGTGCGGCGCTCGTCCTGAAGGAGAGGTTCGATTCGGACAAGGCCACGATCCCGATCTGTACCGAGTGCGGGCTCGCGGCGATACACGACAGGGTGAAGAACAAGAACGTGTGCCCGATATGCGGCACAAGCAAGATAATTGACATCGAGATGAGCTACGCGTTCAAGCTGATGCTCGACGAGCTGAGGAGCATGCTGATCTATCCGAAGCTCATGATGAGGGAGGAGTGAATAATTATGCTAGTGGAAAAGATCGAGTTCAGCGTCGTCGACCCTGAGATGATCAAGAAGCAGAGCGCCGCGAGGATCACGAAGACAGAGCTTTACGACCAGGAAGGCTACCCGATCGAGGGGGGCCTGATGGACCCGAGGCTCGGAGTCGTCGACCCGGGAGTCAGGTGCAGGACGTGCGGTGGGTCGATCGGCGACTGCCAGGGCCACTTCGGCTACCTCGAGCTCACGCGCCCAGTGATGCACGTCCACTACGCGAAGATT
>Ga0247727_10018750_pt1 | contig 10830 bp, 9 predicted proteins | sample WisWelCaveWW1625_FD_202498 | JGI IMG/M metagenome (GOLD analysis project Ga0247727, IMG submission 202498) | Biofilm microbial communities from Wishing Well Cave, Virginia, United States - WW16-25 | ecosystem: Environmental > Aquatic > Deep subsurface > Groundwater > Cave microbial mat | place...
TGAGCGGTCGCTGAACGAACCTGACACAACCGGCACGGAGATGGCGGACCAATTGCCCGGCGACCTGTGCACGGCCAGCCAAGTTGCGGTGAAGCGCGAGACGAATACCAAGCTCGTCGCGGCGCTTGAACACATCGACCGGCGCGAGGCAGAGGTACTTTGGCTTCGCTACGTGGACGGATTGGGATTCGAGTCGATCGGCCGACAGATCGGGGTGGGTCGCAACGGCGTCCGCGGTATCGTCGCCCGCGGCCTTCGCAACCTGCGGCGGCTGATGCCACCGGCGTAACCGTCTGCACAACCAAGCCCGATCGCGCCGAGCCAGTCTCGTGCCCCCCGGCCACTTCTCGCGCCAGACGCAGTGGCAAAACTCGGCGCACAGCGGGTTGAACCGGCGCCCGCCGCATTTTAGAATGACTGGCCCCAATACGTTCACACACCATTGATGGAGGAGACGCTCATGAAGTTGTTCTGCACGCTGGCCGCAATCGGTCTGTTCATGGCTGCCCGCGCGTCGTTTGCGGCCGAGGACAAGGCCGCGCCGAAGGTCGGCGACAAGGCCCCGGACTTCAAACTGAAAGGGTCCGACGGCAAGGACTACACGCTCGCCCAGTTCAAAGGCAAGCAGGCCGTCGTCATCGCCTGGTTTCCCAAAGCGTTCACCGGCGGCTGAACGGCCGAGTGCAATTCGCTCCGTGAGAGCGGCGAAGCAATTCGCAAGTTCGACCTGGCCTACTTCACGGCAAGCTGCGATCCGTACGAAGGCGACAAGGGCAACAAGGCGTTCGCCGAGTCCCTGAAGCTCGACTACCCGATCCTCTCGGACCCCGACAAAAAAGTCGCCGAAGCCTACGGCGTCGTCCACGAGGGCCGCCCGCTGCCGGAACGATGGACCTTTTACATCGACAAGGACGGCGTCATCAAAGAGATCGACAAGAAGGTGAACGCGAAGGACCACGGCAAGGACGTCGCGAAGAAACTCGACGAGTTGGGCGTCGCAAAGAAGAAGTAGCGGCGGCATCTGGTGAGTGGCTCGGGGCTTCGGAACTCGATCTCAGCCACGCGCCCATTTTGGGTGAGCATGACGACGCAAGGCCGACGGCCTGCACCGCGGCCGATTGTCCACAGAAATTGGACGGCGCACCAAACCGACGGGGACCCGTGCGAGTCCTTGGGATGCGCGGGCTCGTCCGTGGGGGACAGCGCGGAATTCTCCGGGGACATGTCGCCGGGATTCGGGGACTTGTCCCCGATCGTCGGAGCGACGTACCCACGAGTCAACGCAACGTACCCACGCGCCGAAACGATGTACCCAAGAATCGGAACGGGGTACCCGGCGGGTTGGGACATGTCCCCGGCCGTCCCAGCGATGTCCCCTTTTGGCGGGTACATGTCCCAAATCCTCCGATCGATGTACCCGGCCGTCCGACCGGCGTACCCCTTCGACTGAACGGCGTACCCGTCGGGCGGGGACATGTCCCCAACCGTTGGGGACAACGGCTGAGAGTTGGTGACGGCGGGCGGAATCGTTCCGTAAACCGTTATGGATTAATGGTTTGAGCAAACACTTACTCGACGATCCTGCAATGGCCGCCAAACACCGCTACTTCCGACCCAACGAGCCTGCTGAGTTCGCGTAGAACACCAACTATCGGTACACGATCAGCATCCACGGGCCGAATTGCGTGCTGGCCGCGGCAGCGTGGCGGTGCCAACAACTCCGAACGAGTTGCACGACCTTCGACGTCGATCATTTGTCCTTTGCAGTGCGGGTCATTTGAACTGAGGCCAACGCGACGTCGAGGTAACTGAGCATGCCGATCGGCCGGCGGGCGTCGTCGATGACCGGGGCGTGTTTGATGTTCTTGCGGCGGAGCGCGGCCAGGGCTTCGCGGAGCGGATCGTCGGCGCGGAGCGTGGTGACGTCGCGCGTGGCCAGGTCAGCGAGCGGGCCGGCGAGCGACCGGCCGTCGGCGACGACTCGATATAGATCGGTGCGAGTGACCATGCCGACCAGTCGGCCGTCGGAGTCCACGAGCGGCAGATTGCCACGCTTCGTTTCGGCGACGGCCCGGAAGGCGTCGGCGATCGTGGCGCTGTCGGCGAGCGTTTCGACTGGCGCGGTCATGACACGCGAGACCGGCGCGGCGAGCAGTTCGTCCGGCCACGGCGCGTTCAGGAGTTCCTCGTCCGGCCGGAATCGGAACGAGGTCTCGTGCAGCGCCTGACGCAGCCACGAACAGGTCGCCAGGAGTGAGCCGAAATCCTTCGGCCCGATCACGAGCAGCCGTGCGGCAGTCTTGGCGACGGCCGTCGTCGTGCGGATGCGGTCGCGGATCAGCGAGCCTTCGCCAAAATGGGTGCCGGCCGGCAGCTCTTCGCTGAATTGCACGTTACCCGACGCGTCGCGCCGCGTGAGTTCGATTGTGCCCTCTTCGACGACGAAGAACGTCTCGCTGCGATCGCCCTGTCGAAACAGCACGTCACCCGGCTCGACGTGAATGCGGGTCACACCTTGCGTCTTTTCCAGGTCGAGATAGTTGAGATCGCGCGGGAAGAAGAGCGCGAGCGTCCAGTCGAGGACGACCCGCAGCTTGCGTTCGACGCCCGGCAGCTTCATGAGATGGATCGACCGGGTGATCCACCACGCGAGGAAACCGGAAAGGCGCACGCCCAACATGTAACAGACGCCGTTGTGAAAGCCGAGCGTCGCGACTTGGCCGAGGGCCTTGAAGCGAAACGGCACGAGCGGCCGGCCGGCGAGCGATGCGGCAATGTTGTTCGCCGCACGCGGACCGAGCCGCCACGCGAACTGCGACGTAGGGGCGCATGAGCCGCCGTAGCCGTCCGGACTCGTCGCACAATCGCCGAGCGACCAGATGTTCGACTGCCCTTTCACGCGGAGGAACTCGTCCGTGACGATGCGGCCGCGCTCCTGTGGCACGGCGAGCGACCGCAGGACCGGGTGCGGCGCGTTGCCGATCGTACACACGACGTTGCGCGTTTCGATGCGCGTGCCGTCGCCGAGCCGCACCGCCTCGCCGCTGACCGACGCGACGCACGAGCGGACGAGCACGTTCATGCCGCGCCGCGCCAGCGACTTCTCCGCGAATCGGCCGAGCCGCTCATCGAGTTCCGGCAGCAGGTACTCGCCACGATGCACCAGCGTCACGCGCAGGTCGGCCGAGTTCAGCGTGCGGTAGAATTTTCGCGCGGAGTGCAGCAAGTCGAGTATCTCGGCCGCCGTTTCGACGCCGCTGAAGCCCCCCCCGACGACGACGAAGTGGAGCAGCGACCGGCGTTTCTCCGCGTCCGGCTCGACGACGGCCTCCTCGAGCCGCCGCACGACGTGCCCGCGCAGTTCCAGCGCGTCGGCCAGATTCTTCATGAATAACGCGTGTTCCATCATGCCCGGCACCGCCCGCATGTCGGTGCCCAGCCCGAGCGCGATCACGAGATGATCTGCCTCGACCGGTTCGAGACACCGGCCGCCCGTGCAATCAAATTCGACGCGACGCCGGTCGATGTCGATCGCCGACACCTCCGCCCGCTGCACCTGACACCGGCGAAGCAGGTGCCGAATTGGGTTGATGACGTGCGTCGGCAGGAGACTCGCCCCGACCACTTCCGGCAGCAGCGGCTGGAACACGAAATAGTTCTCTGACGCGACCAGCAGAACTCGCCGCCCGGCGTCCTTGCCCCACAGTCGCTCGAACCGCTTCGCGCACGCGAGGCCCGCGAAGCCGCCGCCGAGAATCACCACGTCCCATTTGTTCGGCATGCGGCGTATGGTAGCAGGCGGAAGTGGGCAGTGGGCAGTGGGCGGTGTGTAGAAGGCAGTCTGTGATCCCTTTTCCTATCCGCTAACCACTGCTCACTGCCCACTGCTATCATGTTCCACGGAGGATGACTGTGACAAAGATCGGCGTGTTGATGATTCAACTGGGAACGCCCGACGAGCCGACGCCGGCCGCGGTGCGGCGGTATTTGCGCGAATTCTTGAGCGACCGGCGCGTCATCGAGGAGCCGCCGCTCAAGTGGTGGTTCGTGTTGAATTGTTTCATCCTGCCGCGGCGCTCGAAAGAATCCGCGGCGAAATACGCTCGAATCTGGGACCCGCAGACGGGTTCGCCGCTGTTGCACATTACGCGGCTGCAGGCCGCCGCGGTTGAGCGGTCGCTGCCCGGCGGTTTCGCGGTGCAGGTCGGCATGCGCTACGGCGAGCCGTCGATCGAGTCGGCGCTCGGGCAATTGATATCGACGGGCATCGACCGCATCGTCGTGCTGCCGATGTACCCGCAATACTCCGCGGCCTCGACGGGCACGGCGTGCGACAAATTGTTCGACGCGCTGCGCAAGCGCCGGCTCGTGCCGTCGATTCGCGTCGTGCCGCCGTTCTTCGACCACGCGGGCTACGTGCGGGCGCAGGCGAGCCTCGTGCGCGCCGAGTTGTCGCGACTCGATCGGCCGCCCGACAAGATCGTGTTCTCGTTTCACGGATATCCGGTCGATTTCGTCCGCAAAGGCGATCCGTACCAAGAACAGGCCGAAACGACCGCCAAGTTGCTCGCGCGCGGACTCGATCTCAGCGACGACGATTGGATGCTGACGTACCAGTCGCGATTTGGCCGGCAGTTGTGGATCGAGCCGTTCACGGAAGAAACGCTCTGCCAGCTCGCTCGCGACGGAGCCCGCCGTGTGCTCGTCGCGTCGCCCGGTTTCACGACGGACTGTTTGGAAACGATCGACGAGGTCGGGCGCGAGGTCGCCGAGTCGTTCCGTGCGGCCGGCGGCGAGCAGTTCATTCGCTGCCCGTGTCTGAACGACTCGCCGGCGTGGATCGACGCGATGACGGAACTCGTGCTGACCGAGTCGCGCGGCTGGTATCCTGACAACGGGCAAGCGGGAGCAAGCGCGTGAGCGATCATCTTTTGATTCGAGCGTGTCGCGGCGAGCCGGTCGAACGGACGCCCGTGTGGGCCATGCGGCAGGCGGGCCGGTGGGACCCCGAATTCATGAAGCTGCGCGGCGGCCGCGATTTCTACGAGTTCTCCGAGTCGCCCGATGCGGCGGCCGAGGCGTCGCTGTTGCCGCGGCGGTTCGGCGTGGACGCAATCATTCTCTTTTACGACATCACGACGCTCGCCGTCGCGATGGGCATGCAATTTACGCTCGAACCGAATCGCGGCCCGGTGCCGGCGCGGCCGGTCCGTTCGGAGTCCGACGCCGCGGCGCTTGTTGCCCGGCCGGTTCCCGACCGGTTCGGCCACGTGCTCGAACTGTTGCGAATCGTGCGGCGCGAGTTGGCCGGCACACTGCCGGTGCTCGTGTTCGCGTCGGCCCCGTTCACGCTCGCGTCGTACTGCGTCGGGACCGGCAAGGACGTTTCGCGAACGCTCGAATTCATTCGCGACCAGCCGAAGACGTGGTCGCTGCTCTCGGACCGCATCACCGAAGCGACCGTCAACTTCGTCGCGGAACTCTGCCGCGCCGGCGCGGACGCGTACCAGCTTTTCGACTCGTGGGCCGGCGATTTGCCGCGAGCGGACTACGAAACCTGGTCGCACCGCTACCAGCGAGAAATCTTCGCCGCGCGCACCGGCACGCCGTCGATTCTGTTCGTGCGCGAGTGCCCCTATCTCGATCTCATGGCCGAATCCGGCGCAGGCATGATCAGCCTCGGCACGAGTCACGATTTGGCCGCTGCCCGCGCTCGCTGGCCCGATCTCAGCTTCCAGGGCAACGTCGATCACGATCTGCTCGCTCGCGGCACGCCCGGCGAAGTTCGCGCCGCGACCGAAGCCTGCTTGCGTCAGGGCGGCGGCCGGCGACACGTGCTCAATCTCAATCACGGCGTCGATCGCACGACGCCCGTCGAGAACTTCGTCGAGTTTGTTAGAATGGCTCGTGCGGCACGTGCAGACGACGCGACCAACTCACCGGAAAGGGCCAAACCGTGAGCATGATTTTTCCCGGCATGGATCCGTATCTCGAAGAGCCGCTGATCTGGCAGGGGTTTCATAATCGGTTCGTCGTTCACCTTGCTGACGCGCTCAACCCGTTGCTTCGACCACGCTACATCACGTCCGTTGAAGAGCGCGTGTTTGTCGAAGGTCCCGAGCCGCGCGAGATTCTGTCCGACGTGTGGCTGACGCGGCGGGAATCGGTCGTCGGAACGGCAACTGGAACGGCGGCCGTGGCGACGCTCGAAGCGGCCGAGCCGGAGGTGGTCAAGCTGCCCGAGACCGAATTGCATGAAAACTACATCGAAATCCTCGACCGCCAGTCCGGGCTGAACGTCGTTACGGTGATCGAAGTCGTGAGTCCAACGAACAAGTTCGCCGGTCCAGGTCGAGATCTCTATTTGGCCGAGCAGCGCGAAGTGCGGCACAGCCGAACGCATCTCGTGGAAATCGATCTGCTGCGCACCGGGAATCACGTGCTGGTCGTGCCGGAACGAGTCGTGCGAGCGCGCAAACCGTACGATTACTTGGTATGCGTGAATCGCGCGAAGGGCCTGCGCGACGAATACGAGTTTTACAAGCGGCGCGTGCGCGAGCGGCTGCCGGTGATCCGAATTCCGCTTGCCGACGGCGATCCGGACGTGCCGCTCGACCTGCAACCGGTCCTTGCGCACACGTTCGAGGCGGGTTCGTACCGCGACCGGCTGCCATACAACCGCGCGTGCCAGCCGACGCTCGCTGCCGAATATCAGTCGTGGGCCGACGAACTGATCGGGCAGGCCAATCAGGCGAACGGCAGCAAATTGTCGGACGAGTCGAAGGCCAATTCGTGATCGCCGCCGAGAATCTCCACGTCGGCCCGCCCCGCGATGTCCGCGCGGCACGTTTCTGAAACGTGGACCTCACCGACGTGCAACGTGTTCTTGATGCGCACCACGCGGCACTCCTCGGGCGGCTGGAGGCCGATGGTCGAAAGGGCCGCGTCGATGACTTCGCGGTCGGTTTCGTAATAGACGGGCGTGACGGCCCCTTCCGGGTGCGCGGCGGTGACGCAGTTGATCACGGTCGCGCGGTAATCCATTGAGCGGACGAGCCGCGCGGTGGTGAAATCGGCCAGGCCGATGCCGGCCGCGTTGCCGTGCGTCTCCGGCGTCAACTCGCGGACGAACACGCGAGTGATCTGCGGCTGGCCGGCCGCGTCCGAGTCGCGCTTGCGGCCGATGATGTTCGTGTCCATTCCCGAACCGCTGATGTTCTTGCCCATCTCGTCCACGATCAGAAGGTCGGCGCGAGTGATTGGCAGTTTTGGCATCAGCTTCTTGGCGAGCACCAGCAGCGCCTTTTCGCGCGGCTCGAATTCCTCCGGCGGCACGGCCTCGATCTTCGCCGTCTCGTCGTAACCGTTTTCGACGATGCCCAGCCCGAACGCGATGTGGCATTTTCCGAGCACCGTGCGGCCTACTGTGCGGATGATGCGATCGAACGAGTGTTTGATGATGGCTCGGTGGTACGTCGCCGCGCCCGTGTGCTTGCCGAGTCCGATCATCATCATTTTGAACAAGCCGCTTTCGATCTCGCCGACAAATCCGGTGTGCGGCTTGACGCGACCGACGACCGCGACGTGATCGGCCTCGAATGCGTGCCGATCGAAATAGATCGGAATCCCGTCCTCCGTCGTGCCGACGTTGACCACGTCCATCGACGAGCAAATTGGCGCGCCGGTGTACTCCTTGGTGATTCCGTAACTTTCGATGATCTGCCGCTGGCCATCGGCCGTGCCGCCTCCGTGACTGCCCATCGCCGGCACGATGAACGGCCGGGCGCCGATTTCATGCAGCACGTGCACGAGCGCCCGAATGATCAAGGCAATGTTGGCAATTCCGCGGCTACCGGCCGTAATCGCAACCGACTGGCCCGGCCGAATTCGCTCGCCAACGCGAATCCGCGCCAACTCCATGCGGACCTCGCTCGCGACGTCGCCGAGGCGAATCGGGTCGAACTGCTGCCGCACGCGTAGCATTTTGGGGTAAGACATTGGGCGGAATTCCAAGTTCCGAGAATCATCCTGGGACGCCGGACAACCGTGATCCGCCAAGTGTTTGCAACTTGAGTATTGTCATTTGATTGGAGATTGCTATTCGAGTTTGGGATTCAGCAATCAAAAAACTCATCGTCCTCCTGCAGCGCCGGCACTCCAAACACGACCGTTTTCACGTCGCCCCAGAGCCGGTGCGGCGTACCGGGCTCGATGAACACGACCGTGCCCGGCTCGACTTCGACCACGTCGTCGCCGAGTTCCATCTGGCCGCGTCCTTCGAGGATGAAGTACACCTCGGTGCAGAGTTTGTGGTAGTGCCGCACCGAATCGGTGATTTGCGTCACGTGCAGATTGCACGCGGGCGTGTCGGCTCGCGTGAGCGGCCGGGTGCTCGCGCCGCACGGGCACGGCACGGTCGGCGCCTCGGCAAGCCGCTTGATCAAGTATCCCTTCGCGGCACGCTCCGCGGATGCGACAGACATCGCAAGGCCCTTTCGGTCGGAAGAATCGGACCCGTAACTGCCTGGCGATTTTAGGCCGCGGCCGGCGCGGTCACAAGATTCGCTGCCGCAGGCGTTGCGAATTGACGGCACTGTCACGACGTCCGGCGCACCGCCGCAACACTAATCTGCCGCGCGGCGGAAGTCCTGTATCGCTTGCGCCTGACTTCACGCCCTCTGGCGACACAACGATTGTGCCGCTCTTACTTTTCCTAATCGACAAAGTTTTCGTTTTCCAGCCCGTTCGACACGGTTGCCGAGCCGATAACAATTGTGGCCAGGATGGCTGGGCAACTCCGACGGATCGGCAACAACGAACTGCAGCATCGGAGACCGCGGCGCGATGATCATTGCCATCGTGGTCCACAATCCGGAATTGGCCAGCGAGATTGGACGCTCACTCCAACGAACCGGCCGAACGACAAAGGTCTTCCCTTCGGTCAGCCAGGGCGAATTCTTGACGGAGTTCCCGCAAGCGTCGCTCGTCATCACCGACCTGACCCCGCCCGTTCTGCGGCTCATCACGATCGGCGGCCGGAGTTTGCTGGATTCGGGCGTGCCGCTCTTGCTGCTCGCGTCGCAGGGACACGTCGCGAGTTTCACGGCCATGCTGCCGGCCGAGTCGGGTTCGTGCCTCGCACTTGATCCGAGCGAGAACATCTTGAATCGCATCCGCGAGTGTGCGGATCGGTTGCTCGTGGAGTCGCTCGGGCCGGCGACGACCGACGAGCCGGTGCCGTTGCCCGCCGGCAGTTTGCAGAAGCGCGTTGCGGCGGAGCCCGGCCATCCCGGCCCGTCGCCGCGATTCGCACGCCGCTCGCGCACGCGACAGGTCCGCTTCGTCAGCAACATCGCGCACGATCTGCGCACGCCGCTCACTGCCATCAGCGAGTTCGCGCACCTCATGAGTTCCGGCATCAGCGGCGACATCTCGGCCGATCAGCGTCGCTACGTGGGAATTATCGAACGCCGCTGCGAAGAGGCGGCGCGCATGGTCGATAACCTGCTCGACGTGGCCAAGCTGCAGTCGGGGCGCATCCGGCCGCACCGCCAGCCGACCGAATTGGCCGACGTGCTGCGCGGCGTGCGCGAGAGCCTCGAGCCGGCGATCGAGCAGAGCGGCGTCGAATTCAGCGTGCAGACGCCGGTCGGCCTGCCGCGCGTCTTTGCCGACCGCGACATGCTCGCCCGCATCGTGACCAACCTCGGCTCGAACGCGGTCAAGTTCAGTCCGCCGCGCGGCACGGTGGCGATCCGCGCGGAGCGGCATTCGATGTCGCTCGCCCGCGTCACCGTGTCCGACACCGGCTGCGGAATTTCACGCGAAGACATGCGGCGCATTTTCCGCCGCTTCGAGCAGGGCGCGAACCGCGCGCCGGACGGCGTCGGGCTCGGGCTGGCCATCGTGCGCGAGCTTGTCAAATTGCACGGCGGACGAATCAGCGTCGAGAGCGCAATCGGCAAAGGCAGCCGCTTCCAATTCACCATGCCGTTTTACCTCGCGACCGCGATCGTGAAACGGCACCTCGCCGCGTCGTTTCAGCACAGCACGCCGGTCTCGTACTGGGGTCTCACGGGATTTGAGCCGTCACGGTTCGACGCGCTGCACCGACTGCTCAGCGCCACCGTGCGCAGCCGCGACCTGATCTTGCCCACCGACGACCGCCGCATTCTGCTAGCCACGCAGTCGAAGCGGCCGGAGCGATTCATTGACCGCTTCGCTCAGCAGATTTCCGCCATCGGTATTCGCGTCCCCAACGTCAGCCCGTTGACTGCGGACGAAGTCACGCGTTGGCTGGCCGGCGTGTCCGCCGCGCCGTGCCCGCAGAGCCAGATCGGTCCTCAGCAGCGTGCCGGCTGATGCCGGTCACGGTCCGAACCCCGCCGCAACTTGTTCATTGTCTGTCAGTCCAGCCGCCGCGACTTTCAGGAAACTGATGTGATCTCAGACAAATCCACTTTGTGGCAACGGGCGCGCTGGGCCGCGCCGGGCCTGTGCTGCCTGATCGGCTGCGCCGCGCCGCGCGCTCAGATCAACGCGCCGCTCATCAACGTGCCCGGCTACTCGAACCTGCCGCGCAGCTCGACGACTCAGGCGTCGCGACCGGCGCGACGGCCCGTCGCGGCAATTCCCGCGAGCCGGGCCGACAGCGCGGGCGTGCCGGGCTATGACCTCGGCCGCCGCGCGCCCTCGGACGTGGAGCGAGGCGTCGCGCGATTCACCGCCGAGCCGAACCGATTGTTCCACCCGCCCGCGGCGATTCGGCCGTGGCAGTTCATCGTACTGCACCACAGCGCCGAGCCGAACGGCGGCTACGCGAGCATCGAC
>Ga0247727_10018751_pt1 | contig 10830 bp, 8 predicted proteins | sample WisWelCaveWW1625_FD_202498 | JGI IMG/M metagenome (GOLD analysis project Ga0247727, IMG submission 202498) | Biofilm microbial communities from Wishing Well Cave, Virginia, United States - WW16-25 | ecosystem: Environmental > Aquatic > Deep subsurface > Groundwater > Cave microbial mat | place...
AAAGACATCTATGGCCAGGAGTTTTCCGCCAAAGAGATCATCGTGGACGGCAAGGCGCGCACACCCAATACGATCAAAGCCTTTCCACAAGTGCTGCGCAAATACTCGCCGCGCGGAATCGCCCGCTGAATTCAATAAATGTTCGATTCCGTGTGCAGCCGCTCTTCCCGGAATCGCGTGATGCGCAGTTCGTCAATGTTGATGGTGTGCGCGCGGCCATCCAGAATCTCTTCGGCGATGAGCAGGCCCGTCGCGGGCGCGTGCTGGATGCCGTGCCCGCTGAAGCCGCTCGCGTCCACATAATTCGGCAGCGCGGGGTGACGGCCCAGGATCGGCATGTGGTCGGGCGTGATTTCGTACAGCCCCGCCCAGCAGTTCCGATAAGCCAGCCCGGCCTCGGCCAGTATGGGAAACCGCGCGACCCCGGCTTCCATCACCGTTTCCAGCCAGTCCCAATCCACTGAAAGATTTTCGCCCGGCGGTTCGCTCTCGTTCGACATGCCGAAGAGCACTTTGTGCATCTCCTTGCGCAGATAAAAGCCGGCGCCCACGTCAATCGTCAACGGGATGTCGTTGGGGATCAGCGGAAACGGTTCGGTCATGTAGATGCACCGGCGATAGGGCTGCACCGGAATCTCCAACCGGGCGAGCGCGCCGACCTGCCCGGCCCATGGGCCCGCGGCGTTGACCACCACGTCGCAACTGATCGCAGCCTCCGGCGTCTCGACGGCGACGACGCGATCGCCCGTGCGACGGATGCCGGTGGCAGGCGTGGCGCGTTTCAATTGCACGCCCAGCTCGCGTGCACGGGCAAGGTAGCCGGTGGCGATGCCGTGGGGATCGCAGTAGCCGTCGTCGGGGCAGAAGGTCGCGCCCGCGAGATCGTCCGTGCGCGTTTGCGGCAGGATGTCGAGCACCTCGTCGGGCGCGAGCAATTGCGTCCGGACGCCGAGCGATTGTTGCAACGCGGCGTTGCGCTGGTATTGCGACCAGGTCCGCGGATCGTTGACCAGCAGCAGGTAGCCCACCTGTTTCAGATCGGCGTGACCGCCGACTTCTTCCGTGAAATGTTTGATCCGTTCGATGCTGTAGAGCGAGAGGCGGATGTTGACTTCGCTGGCGAATTGATGACGAACGCCCGCCGCTGATCGCGCGGTGCTCCCCGTGGCTTCGGTCTTCGCCTTCTCCAGCACCAGTACGTCGGTGCAGCCGCGCGCCGCCAGATGATAGGCCACCGACGCGCCGACGATGCCCGCGCCGATGATGACGACCGTTGCGGTAGTTTCGTTCATCTCGTATTCGGGCTTTGATCGTCGTTTCGGCCAGCGGACAGGAAAATACAGGACAGGAAAATGGCAATTCTTATATTTTCCTGTCCTGTATTTTCCTGTCCGCCGGCTCTGATGGCCGAAACGACGATCAAGGCCGCATTCGTTTACCCAATAAATCAGTTTGAGCCGCGAGCCATTGCTCATTCTCCATTCTCAATTTTCCATTCTCCATTTTCAGGCAGGAGGAACGTCATTCTCCTTGACTAAAAATGGAAAGTGGAGAATGGAGAATGGAAAATTGAGCTTCCAGTTTTCCGTTCACTGTCTGAGGCCAACCAATGCGGGCATCGCTTTCCCGATCTCTTCATTCAACACCAAATCGGCGATCCCATCCATCGGCGTCGGCGTGCGGTTGATGATGATGAGCGCCGCGCCGTTTCGTTTGGCCAGTTCCGGTAACGACGCCGCTGGATAAACCACCAGCGACGAGCCGACAGCCAGAAAGACCTGGCAGTCGAGCGCCGCCGCGACGGCCATTTCCATCTCGCGCGCGGGCATCGCCTGACCGAAGGAGATGGTCGCCGGTTTCATCAAGCCGCCGCAGTCTTCGCATTCGGGCGCGGGATCGCCGGCTTCGATCCGGGCGACGGCCGTATCCATCGAGATGCGCGCGTGGCACGAAAGGCATTCGGCTTCGACCGTCGTGCCGTGCAGTTCGATGACGTTCCGACTGCCCGCGCGTTGATGCAACCCATCTATATTTTGCGTGATCATCGCCGTGAGCTTGCCCTGGCGTTCGAGCTCGACAAAGGCGCGATGGCCTGCGTTCGGCTGGGCGTCGCGCATTTCAGGCCACATCGCCGCCTTCTGCCGCCAGTATTCAATCCGGCCCGCGCGGCTCGAAACGAACTCCTGATATTCGATCATCCGGTTGTTAGCCCAGATGCCATTGGGGCTGCGGAAATCTGGGATGCCCGATTCGGTCGAGATGCCCGCGCCGGTGAAGCCGGCGATGCGATCGGATTTTGCGATGAGTTGGACGGCTTGCTCGAAGTTCATGCAGCGCAGTGTAGCGGTGCGCGCATTCGATGTGCAAGATTGCGTGATCAAGCAGTGCGAAGCTGGGCCAGTTCTTGCGGTTGATCAATCTCTTCGCGCGATTCCGTCGCAAGCTGCTCTTTCAAGATCCAGCGGCGGAATAGCTCGACGGTGATGCGGTACCGGTCGCCGCTTCGTTCCACGATCTCTTTGCGGCTGAGACTTTGCAAGGCGGATTGCCATTGCGTTGGGCGGAAGCTTTTCTCCTCATTGACCGCCATCGCGAGCAACACCTCGCGTTCGGCTTCGGAACATTCCTCGGTCCAGATGTAGGCGAAGTACAACTGCGCGGAGACCAACGTCTCCTCGATTGCGACCTCCAGGTCAGCTGGCGTGGCCGTCGTTCGCTTCTCATCGTTCAAATAATCAACCAGATCGGAAGCGAGCGCCTGCAACAGGTAGGGCTGACAATGCGTCAATTCCAAAATCCGCTCCACCACGCCTGGTTCGTATTGCAGATTGAAGCCAGCCACGGGCCGTGTGACGAGTTCCCGCGCGTCTTCCGCGGCCAGGAAGCTGAGTTCCAGCGTCTTCGCGTTGATCAAGTAATCCGACCAGTTCACGGTCTTCATCTCCTCGAAGCGGTGGCTGCCCGAAAAGAGCACGACGATGCGCTCGCGATGCTGGACGATGTTCCGGACCTTGTTGAAGACCTCTTCGGTGATCCGGGCTTCTTTGATCCCCTGCTCCATTCGTTCGTATTCATCGAAAGTGAGCAGAATCCGTTTGTCGATGCGGCGCGAGAGCTGCTCGACCTCGTCGAGGTATTCGTCGAGTCTGGTGAAGGCATACTTCTCGAACTGTTCCAGGCCAGGCCGGGCGAGGCCCTCGTGCAGGTTGCGCTGATGCAATTCCCCGAAGATGGCGGCGGCCAGGTTGTAGCAGAACGTGACGTTGCCATCGCGCCACTTGGCGTCCTGACAATCAATGTAAACGGGCGTGAACTGGCTGCTGAGCAGGCGCGGCAGGTTCAGCAGCGTCGAGGATTTGCCGGTGCGGCGGCGGCCGTACAGCAACAGCGCGGGACGCTGGCCCGAATTGATGATGTTCTTTTCGATGGCGACGATGATGTCTTTACGGCCCTTGAACAGATCGTGATCTCGATGTTGCAACGGATTGCCGGCGATGAACGGGTTGGGAATCGGCGTGAACGCCGGGCGTTTCCGGCTTTCCCATGCCGCGATTTCCCGCCAGCGCAAGGCGACCGTCTGAAAGGCTGAGCCGACAGGCGGTTCGACTAACTTCATCGCATAATGGAAAAATCCCACTTCCTGCCGTATCTCCTGTAACACATTTAACTGACCGACCGAGGTCGTTTTGGTCAGATAGTCTTGTGCGAGAGTGGCGATTGTCTTGATGCGACGCTGAATATCATCTAAACCGCCTGGTAAATACTCGGAGTCTGACGGAAGAGATTTTAAGTCGTCTGCCGCCCTTGCAATCTTCTCGAGGCTGTTGACTTGCTTGAAGGCTTGTTCTACTTGCGAAGCAACAAGAACGCGCATCGCTTTTCGAGCCGCGCGTCGTTGCCAGTAACGCTCTGTTTCAACGAAACGAATCTCGACTAGCCCGCGCTTACGATCATGATTTGCCAGTCTGACAAGCCAGTCGGCAAGAAAAGGAAGTGGCAGTGCCGCCGCCCCGTCCCAGTAAACCGGTGAGCGTCGGAAGGTCTTAAAAGGATCGAGAGCCATTCTGGCTCGCCAGTACTGAAAAACCTGGGGAAGCAGATAGAAAGGACGAAGTAAGGCAAACAAAAGAGCTATAGAGTAGCCAAGCAGCAAACTTAGCCATTGGATAGGTCCTCTGAATAGCCCGAACACCTGCCAGCCGATGACCCCACCGAGCAATGGAATGAATAGGCCTGCCTTAATAAAATCCAGCTTTTTATAATTAAGCCAGAAAAGCCCACCGAGCAAGCCGGTACTCAATCCAAAGACCAGCCCGAAGATCAGCCAAATGCCCAATCCAACGCCAAGCCCGCCAATCATCCCGCTGGCCAGCACACCGATTAGGCTGTAGACTAACCCTAAACATGCCCCAAAGAGAGAGTTATAGCCCCGCACTCTCCATTCATCTTCCAGAGGTTTATAGCCCCACCCATTCAGCCCGAAGAAAAGCGAAAAGCTAAGACCGCAGACCAGCCACAATTTCAATGCCTCTCTCAACGCGACAGACCAACTGAAAGAATGGCCGGCAAATTTGAATAAAATTCCAATAGTGGCTCCCAGTACCAAAATAATTATCAATCCGACCGGCAAGACCTTGAACAGGGTTTTGATAATCTCATCTTCAGTTGCTTCGTCGCGAAATAGTCTCGGCTCGAAGAAGAGGAGATGAAGCCAGTGCATGGATTCTTTGAGGTACTTCCGCATCATTCCTCCTTCGATCAGCCTTTGAAGATATCCCTTCCGGCCTTCAGCGTATCCAGCAGCTTCTTGATCTTGTCCAGGCTGAACGCCTTCTTCGCTTTCAGCAGTTGCTTCGAATTGAACTTGCCGACGAAAAAGTTGCCGTACTCTTTGGCGATCTCTTCGGCCAACGCCCAATCGCTCCATTGCTCCTGCCGGTTTTCCATCACCAGGTCGCAGACGATCTGCAGCTTCAACGGATGCCGATCGAGATAGGAGAAGACAAACTTCAACTCGTCGTCGGTAAAGCCCACACGCTGGTGATAAGCGGCGATAAACTGGTGGGCTTCGGCTTCCGTGAACTCCTTGAGTTCGACCACGGTGAAGACGTTGTAGAACGGAGAGGTCAGTTTTCCCTCCAGCGACAGCGCCTGCAACGTTCGCTGTGTCGCCGTTACGATGGCCAGCCTGCGCGCATTGAGCATCGAGCGGAGATGGTCGAAGAAGTCTTCGTCGAATTGAGCGCGATGTTTTAATGCATTCTCGAATTCATCCAGGCAGAGCACGATGCGCTCCCCCGTTTGTCCCAGCGCCACGATTTGATCGCCGAATGCGCTCAGGTTTCGATTGAGCGGCTCGTCCGCGTTGATCGTTTTCGCCGGTGCGCCCAGCTTGCTCAGAATAGTTTTCAGGAAGCCCGGCGCGGTGTGGAGGGCAGCTTCCTGCAGATCGAAGTAGAGAAACCGATAGTTTGCGTCGCCGAGCCGAGCCGCGCCGGTCTGCATCAGATGGTAGAGCAGCGAGGATTTTCCGATCCGCCGCTCGCCGACCAGCGAAGCGCACTGCATCGTGCGCAGCCGCGTGATGATCTTTTCGATCTGCCGCTGGCGACCGAAGAAATCCTCCGCGGTCGTGATCATCCCCCGATTGGTGAAGGGGTTTGGTGTAACGGCCATAAAGATTTACCTTTCTGAAAAGCCGGTTGCTGCGGCAAAGAATATGATTGTTGAGGAATCGAGCGCAAGCCGGATTGACAGCCTCACCGCGCTTTGTCAGTCTGAGCGCCGCAATCATCTCGACAATCCCCGGAGGCGCATTGATGAGGTTCCGATCCCTTTCACTATTCCTGTTGTGCCTGGCTCTTGCCGCGGCATGTCAAAAACCCTCGCGGAACTCGATGGAACAGAAACAACAAGCGACCGGCGCACAGACCGACACTGCGCGCGATGTGCATTCTTATTCGAACCCTGAACAGGTTCGCGTGCGACACGTGGATCTCGATCTGGACGTGCTGTTCGACCGCAAGGTTTTGAAAGGCACGGCGACGCTCACGCTCGAACGCGTCGCACCGACCGATTCGCTGAAACTCGATACGCGCGATCTGAAAATCCTCGGCGCGGAAAGTTCTGAGGATGGTGCGAGCTTTTCGAAAGCGCAGTTCAAATTGGGAGATGCCGACAAGGTTCTCGGCGCGCCGCTCATCGTCCGCCTGCCGGCGCAGGCGACAAAAGTCCGCATCGAATATGAATCCGACCCGAACGCTTCCGGCGTGCAATGGCTGGAACCTGCGCAGACGGCGGGGAAAAAGCATCCATACGTCTTCACGCAGTCACAGGCGATCCACGCGCGGAGCTGGATTCCGCTGCCGGATTCGCCCGCCGTTCGCGTGACCTATTCGGCGCGCATACGAACGCCCAAAACATTGCGCGCGGTGATGAGTGCCGAACAGGACACAAATGCGCCGCGAACCGGCGAGAACAAGTTCAATATGCAGCAGGCGATCCCGCCTTATCTGATCGCGCTCGCCGCCGGCGACATCGCCTTCAAACCGCTGGGCGCGCGCACGGGCGTTTACACCGAACCGGCGATGCTCGAAAAAGCGGCGCGGGAATTCGAAGACACCGAGAAGATGGTGGTCGCAACCGAAAAGCTCTATGGCCCTTATCGCTGGGGGCGCTACGACATTCTGGTCCTGCCGCCTAGCTTCCCGATCGGCGGGATGGAGAACCCGCGACTCACCTTCGCCACGCCGACGATTCTGGCCGGCGACAAGAGCCTCGTCTCGCTCATCGCGCACGAACTGGCCCACTCGTGGTCGGGCAATCTGGTGACGAACGCGACCTGGCGCGACTTCTGGCTCAACGAAGGTTTCACCACTTACCTGGAGCGACGGATCATTGAAGCAATCTACGGCCGCCCGCGCGAAGAGATGGAAGCCGTGCTGGCGCGGCAAACCCTCGAAAAGGAATTGGCGGAACTGGAAGACCGCGACGAAATTCTACACGTTGATCTTGCGGGACGCGATCCCGACGAAGGTTTTACGGACGTGCCCTACGAAAAGGGCGCGCTCTTTCTGCGCCATCTGGAAGAGACGTTTGGCCGCGAACGCTTCGATCAATTTCTGAAGAGCTACTTCGATCACTTCGCGTTTCAGAGCATCACGACCGCCGATTTCCGGGTGTATCTGCAAAAGAATTTGCTCGATGCCGATCCGGCGCTGGCTGCAAAAGTGCATGTGGACGAATGGATCACGAAGCCTGGTTTGCCGGCAAGTGCGCCACAACCCAGGTCGGACGCTTTTGCCAAAGTGGAAGAGCAAGCGAAAGGATGGTTGGATGGAAAGATGACCGCGGCCAGGCTGCAAACCAAAGGCTGGACGACCCAGCAGTGGCTTCATTTCCTGCGCTTCCTGCCGCAACAGATGGGCAAGGCGCAGATGGAAGAGTTGGATCGTGCGTTCAATCTGACGAAGATCGGCAACGCCGAGATCGCGCATCAATGGCTGCTGATTGCGATTCGTAACAACTATGACGCCGCGTATCCCCGGCTGGAAGAGTATTTGATCGGCATCGGGCGGCAAAAGCTGATCAAGCCGCTCTACGAGGAACTGGTCAAAACGCCCGAAGGCCGCGAGCACGCGAAGCGGATTTATGGAAAAGCGCGGGGCGGATACCATCCGATTGCGGCGACGGCCATGGATAAGATTTTGAAGAAGGAAAAAATGATGTGATGTGAGCTTGAGTAACTTGCCTTGCTTGTATTCAGGAGGAAGCAGCTGAGTATCAGATGTATCGTTTATCCAGCAACTTTAAGGAGTTGGTCGATTTTCTACTTTTTTCAGCAGCTTCAAGCCGAAGTTTCAGGTCAGCCATTTCCAGTTGAAGCGTTTCCGCCAATTCTTTTCGCGCCGATTCCGGGAGGAGGCTGGCGCGGGCGGCGTTGAGAACAAACTGCTCGATCATCTCCGCGTCATAGCGGAAGGTCTCGGCGATGCGGAGGTATTCGCCGGTGAGCGTGGTGTTGAACATCGGCGGGTCGTCGGAGTTGATCGTGACGTAAAGCCCTTCGGCCAGCAATCGTGGCAACGGGTGGGCGGCCAGGCTGGCGGCGACGCCGAGACAGACATTGCTGGTGGGGCAAACCTCCAGCGGGATCTGCCTCGCACGCAAGGTTTCGATCAGTTGCGGATCTTCCAGGCATCGCACGCCGTGACCGATCCGCCGGGCTTGCAAGACTTCCACGGCGCCGCGGACGCTCTCGGCGCCGGCGACCTCTCCAGCGTGCGGGACTGCGGCGAGACCCGCCTTGCGCGCCAGATCGAAGGCCTCACGGAACCACTCCGGCGGATTGCCCGCTTCCAGTCCGCCCAAGCCGAACCCCACGACGCCTCGCTCTTTCCCGCTGATCGCCCACTCGGCGACGGTCAGTGAATGCTCGATTGGGCGAGCATTGCGTGCAACGTCGAAGACCCAGCCGCAGTGCGTATCGAATTCCCGCGCGGCCCAGTCTCTTGCGCGGGTCAGCGCATCGAACTGCTCATCGAAGGGGATTCGCCGGTTCGTGCTGAAATGGGTATGGGGCGTGAACGTGATTTCGCTGTAGCGGATGTTCTGCGCGGCCTGCCCTTGCAGGAAATCGCGCGCGACGAGTTCGATGTCTTCGGGCGTACAGATGCAGGAGGAGATCGCCAGGTAGATATCGATGAAGTGTTTGAAATCGGTGAATTGATACCAGCGTCGCAAGCCCTCGACATCGTCCGCCGGCAGCCTTACGTCGTTGCGTCGTGCGAGCGCGAGCAAGGTTTCGGGCTGGATCGAGCCTTCCAGATGAACGTGCAGTTCGACCTTCGGCATGCGGCGGATGAATTGGGCGAGCGTGGGATCGGTCATGGTATTATTTGGATGGTATTTGAATTTGGGGAAATGAAGGCCGCACGGTAACACAAGAGCCTGTGGTTGTCAGGGATGACCTCCGAACGTTTGTTGAAGACTTCAATTGTTTAATTGCCAATAGCAAAAAAATCTTTTTTGCTTTGTGGGCGAAAGTGATAGATTACGCGCTTGATTGGCTTCTCCCTCTGAAGGTGCCCGATAGCGCCCTCCTCGCCGACGCCAACAGCTAAGGAGACACGCTTGCGTATGATTGTCTGTCCTTTGTGTGAAAGTCCGCGCATTCGCAATGATTACAAACCGGCGCCGATCTGGCTTCGGTTGTTCGGCATCCGCGCGCTCCTGTGCGATTACTGCAATCACCAGTTCAAGGCATTCGCGTTACGCGCGCCCCAGAGCGGCCGTCCGCGACACGCCAAACGTATCGCGGACGTGCCGGCGGACGCATCAGGGGTTGATCTGGTCAGGTTGCGGCGGGATGTGGCGGAAGCACAAAGCGAAAAGTCCGAGGCGATCAATCGGATGAAATTGAGTTTGAATCCCGCCCCATCGGGTGAAGTCGTGGCAGGCCTGGAGTTGCCCGTGCGCAAGGAGATTCAAACTCAGATCCTGAAGCTGCATGCGCCGGTTTCGAGCGAAGTTGTGAAACAGGGCCACGCTGAGGAACAGGCGTCTGCGCGGACGATGCCGCCGTGTTCGGAATGCGGCGCACGGAATGTGCGCCGGCGACGGCGGACCTCGCTCGAACGCACCACGCTCGCTTTGGCCGGCCTCAAGGCATTCAACTGCCGGGATTGCGGCGCTTCGTTTTTCGCCAGACTCAATGATGAGCCTGGCGAAACGGATACGATGAGCGGCCGGATGTTCGATTCATCGGCGCTCAATGGCAGTCACGAACGTTAATTTGCGCCCATCGTAGATCAGCATCCCGGCCGGCGATCGTTCCGAAAAACGCGGAAAGACCAGCACGGCTTCGAACTTCCGCTCCGATTTCAATCGGATTCGCCCTTCCAGTGGAATCTCATAACCCGGAAGCGATTTTCGGTCCTTCAATTTATACTCCCGGCACTCCTCATCGAGCAGATAAGCGCGGCCCGTTTCGTTGATCAACCATCGGCCGCGGCTCAACCGATAGACGGGCAGATGGAAATCCACAGGCTCGCCGATGGCGGCGACGGTGATCGTAACCTTCGTTGCCATCGGCTCGTGCGACACTGATTTGACGGCCAGCCTGAGGTCTCCCTCAACGGCGTTTTGCGGCGCACATTGATCGAGCCTGGCCCGCGCTTCCTCCATCGTTATCGGTTTGATCGGTTCCGCATTGCGACGCGAACAATTCGTCGCCGCAAACATGATGACGAGCGACGGGCCAAGCCATCTTCTTTTGTTTCTCATTGCTTCTCCCGCGAATTCCACAAGGCAGCGCGGGATCGCGATCAATTGAAACTTCATGCCGGGTCTCCGAAATAGATCGGGGGACGGGCGGTACTCTACCAATCACGGCAACCAATGACCAGAAAGGCGACCAGGCTGGAGAAGAAGCTGGAAGCGGCAATGCGGCGCTTGGAACTCCGCGCGACCGACCCGATCGTCACGGCGGTTTCGGGCGGCGCCGATTCGACCGCGATGTTGGATGCGCTGGTCCGGCTGGGCCGGCGATCGATCGTGGTCGCCCATCTCAACCACGAGTTGCGCGGCGAGGAATCGGATGGCGATGAAGAGTTTGTGAGGCAATTGGCCGCGGCACGCGACCTGCCGGTTTTCACCGAACGCATCGCGGTTGCAGACCTCGCGCGGGAAAAGAAAGGGAACCTCGAAGCGATGGCGCGCCAACTGCGCTATGGCTTTCTGCAAAGGATCGCCGAAGAGAACGACGCCGGTTTCGTCCTCACGGCGCACACCCGCGACGATCAGGCTGAGACCATCCTGATGCGGCTCCTG
>Ga0247727_10018752_pt1 | contig 10829 bp, 7 predicted proteins | sample WisWelCaveWW1625_FD_202498 | JGI IMG/M metagenome (GOLD analysis project Ga0247727, IMG submission 202498) | Biofilm microbial communities from Wishing Well Cave, Virginia, United States - WW16-25 | ecosystem: Environmental > Aquatic > Deep subsurface > Groundwater > Cave microbial mat | place...
CGGCGCGGGCATCGCGGAAGTTGCGCTCCAAACTGAGATGGCGGCTGAATGCGGCGCCGCCGCAAGCTTGCATGCCGATATCAGTCACGCGAATCGCCGCTTCCGCCGCGGCTGCTTTGGCTTCCAATACGAATAGCATCGTGGCCGGGCCGGGATTTTCAACTGCATCAATAACACTGACGAGATGCGCGCGAGTGCGATCGGTTTCAATGCGCATCTGCGCCAAACGCGCGCGCAAGTTCGGCAAATCCGCGAGCGAGCTGTTCAAATGCTCGAAGCGTTTGCCGGTGAGATGCGCCGTGGTTGCGGCAACCGCGGCTTCGGCAATGCCGACGGAGGTCGCGGCGTTGCAGAGCTGGAACCACGGCAACACCACTTCGAGCATCACGTTGAACCCCTTGCTTTGTTCACTGAGCGCGCGATTGGATGGAATCGCGCAGTTTTCAAAAGTCATCGGTGAGCTGGCATTGCCGCGCATTCCCAGAGCGCTCCATGTGCCGCTGACGTTCATTCCCGCATCACCTTTCATGACGAGATAAAGCATCGTGTCCGTCGGCGTCGCGCCGCCTGGCGTGCGCGTGGAAACAACATATCCATCGGCTTCACCGGCGGAGGTGACCCAGGATTTTTGCGCATTTAAAATCACGTGGCCGTTGTTCTGAACCGCCTGGCTCACCGGCGCCCAAAAGTGGCTGCGCGAGCCTTTCTCGCTCCAGGCCAACGTGCTCAAATGCTTGCCGGCAGCGGCGGCGCGCATCACCGCTTCCGCCGCTTGCGGCGACGCAACGTAGCAAGCGCAACCACACACGTGCATTAAATAGATCATCGCCGTCGAAGCGCAACGTTGGGCGATCTCGTCCAGTACGGCGGCGGCAACGCGCAATCCCTGTCCCTTGCCGCCAAACTCGGTCGGGATCGTGAGGCCGAAATATCCGGCGTTGGCCAGTGCTGCAATGGCTGGTCGCGGGAATCGTTCTTGCGCGTCCGCCGCCTCGGCATGGGGCGCAATGTGTTTATCGGCAAGTTGACGAACGTCGTCAATCAAAGCTTGCTGTTGCTCGTTCAAGCGATACATGTTTTCCTCCTTGAAATTTATTCGTTATAAAATCGTTTGTAAATTCAGCGAGAGCTTGACGCAGCGCTGCAACGTGTTGACTAAAGGCGAGCGCTCCAGAGTGAGGCGCCAGATTTCCTGCAGGGCCGGCGCCTCCGCTTCGGCGCTCACGTAAAGTGTGCCGGTGATCGCCTCGAAGCCGGGATGGCCGGTTTCACCGATGACGCCGAGATGCGTCAACACGTTATTGAGCCGGCCGGAGAGCCGCATTTCGATCGCATCAACCGTGATGCGACGGCGTTTGGCCTGCGCATAAAAACCGTTGGCGAGATCGCCGCCCAGCGCGCCGAGCAGATATTCAACGGCGCTGGGATGCGGATCGGCTTGATCGAAGCCGGCCGGTTGCCCGACGGTGAAGCCGTGATTGCGCGCATAGGCTTTCGCCTCCTGGCCGGCAATCCAGTTCACCCGCACTGTCCAGGTGTGGTCGCTCATGGTCGAGGAATTTTAATATCACACGGTATGGTCTGTTCACGCGTCAAAATTGAAATGTAAATTGTCTCTGAGCGTATTTGAAAAGTTGGAAATCGAGACTGACCGGGCACTTAAATTTGTTGAAATGATGACATTTTACGCACAAAAAGTGACCGGTCAGTGATTTTCCAAATACGCTCTCAAGAACGCCACGGCGGGCCGTCAGGAGGAGGGAGAAGCAAGCTGGTGAGTGGTGATGAATTTAAAATAAAGAAGGTGTAATCGACAAATTCAGGTTCGGCGAGGCCGGTTCCCCACTGACAAAACCAATCTGTAGCGTTGTGAACAAGCGATGACGGATTCGGCTTGCAATTCACCCAGCGCGGCATGGTCGAGGCTGGGGAGGCGCATCGGCAGATCGCGCCCTGCGCTATGCAGGAGCAAAAACCTTCACAGCCTTGATCACAGGCGCCGGACGATTCCAGGAAAAATGCCGCCGCTATTGGCCCGACTTGCATTGCCAACAAAGCCAGGAGCAGCAACGTCGAAATAAATTTCGCGCCGAAGCTTTGCATAAAATTTCTTTGCTATAACCCCAAACTACGCGGTTTTATTTCAAAAGCAAGGAAATTCAATTTCATTAAAATACAAAATTCCTTCAGCCATTTGGCCTTATCTCAGCAGAATCATCTTTTGGGTTGCATTGAATGGCCCCGCTTGCAGGCGATACCAATACACGCCACTCGCCAGTTGGCTGGGACGCCATTGGACTTTATGCTCACCCGCCGCTTGCGTTCGGCTCACCAACGTTTCGATTTCTTTACCAAACAAATTGAAGACGGTTAGTTTAACAAAACCGGGCTGTGGCAAAACGTAGTGAATCGTTGTCGCCGGATTGCCGAAGGTTCCGTGCGCGGAAAACGGATTGGGATAGTTTTGCTCCAAATCGTATTGCGTGGGTTGAAGATTGCCCTGCGTCTCAACGGCTGTCGTCACGGCCGGATCGATTCGCAACAGACTCGTGCCTTGTGCAAGCAAATCCACCGCGGGCCGCCAGTTGGTGAAACCGCCCGTGTTGTTGATCAGCACTGTGCCGATGGTTTTTCCCGATAAAATTTCCTGCACGGCATGAACTCCGGCGCTCAAATTCGACGCGCCGAGTGCCAGCGTGGGATTGCTCAGAGTTTGATTCGAAAAATTGTGCAGCACGATCACGACTTCGTTGTTCGTGCGCCGCGCAAAGGCCAGGAGATTCGTGTTCGCGGAGCTGACCGCCGCATAGTCGCCGCGCCGCAGCGCCTCGCGCGCATTGCGCGCGCTGATGAGGCTGCGATACCAGTGCCAGAGCGAAGTTGTATCGGCCTGCATATCCTGCACGTTGAACGCAGCATAATTGGGGTTGATCGCATACCACGGCCGGCCCGTCGTAAACCCGGCATTCGCCTCGCGTGACCATTGCATCGGCGTCCGCTTGTTTTCATCAGCGCCGCTGCCGGTCATGCCGGTTTCCTCGCCATAATACATAAACGGGATTCCGGGCAGCGTCAAATAAATCGCCGCGGCGAGCTTCATCTTCTCGTCATTTTGCCGGAAGAGGCCGAACACGCGATCCTGATCGTGGTTGGTGAGAAACGGCGCATATTGCAACGCCGGATAACTTTGGAGAACCGTCTGCATCTGATTTTTGATGCCGCCTGGTTGTCCCGAATTCACGGCGTCGATGATCGTCCTGGCCAGCGGAAACTCAAAACAGAAATCCACTTTCGTGCCATCCACGTATGGCGCGATCTCATTCGTGCCCGACCAAACCTCGCCGACGACCATGGCCTCGGGCCGAATGTTTTTATAAAACTGCCGGAAGGTTTTTAAAAACTCAACCGTGGCCGGCGCGTTTTCCATCACCGTTCCGGCTTCGATGAGATGCTTGATGGCATCGAGGCGAAAGCCATCGACTTTCATCGTCTCCAGCCAGAACTTCGCCGTATCGAACATTTCGTTTTTAACCTGGGCGTTCGCATAGTTCAGGTCCGGCATGCCGCTCCAGAAGATTCCGAAGTAATACGCGCCGTTGCGGCTGTGCCAAACCTGCTGCCCCCACGGCCCGCGATAGCCGGGATCGAAAAAACTCCAGGTATACCAGTCGCGATAAGGCGAGGTGGCCGACGACGCGGAGCTGACGAACCACGGATGCTGGCTCGACGAATGATTCATGACGAAATCGATGACGACTTTGATGCCGCGGCTATGCGCGCTATCGATCAGCGCGTGAAAATCCGCCAGCGTACCATAATCGCGCTCAATGCTGCGATAGTCGGTGACATCATAACCGTGATAACTCGGCGACTCCGAGATGGGCATCAGCCAAATGCCGGTTACACCGAGATCGGTGTTGGTGGCGGGGTTGCCATCGTTCAAATAATCTAACTTCTGAATCAACCCCTTGATGTCGCCAATGCCGTCGCCGTTGCTGTCGTAAAAGCTCCGGACGAAGACTTCGTAAAAGACGGCGTCATTCCACCAGTAGGTTTTTTGTTGGGCATGAGATGAATTTGGGGTGAAGCAGGCGGCGATGGCTACGATGAGCCAGAACGATTTGTAGCGGGATGAAGTTTTGATTTTGGGTTCCTTTGAGATTGTTGTTTGATGGCGCGTGTACGTGACGTAAGCAAATCGCGCGATGATGATTGTTGATATTTTAAAAACGACTAGACACTGTTCGGTTTAACCTAGGTTCGCGATAGCGCCGTCGCGGCAGGAAGGCAGTTCGTCAGGCTAACGTAATTTCCAAGGACAACACTTAGTTCAATGCAGAATTTTGTCGCGGCTCAACTCTGAGCATCTTTTTAGATTTCTGCGCCACACGAAGTCGTAAGTCGAATTCGTAAGTTGTTAGGCAATTTTGATCACATGCAGCTCAAACAATCAATGCTTCAATTCTGGCCTTAAGCTTTTTATATAAATCATCTTCATTATCGTAGACGATATGATTAAACTGCTTTATATCAAAATGGGCTTTGGCAAAATCATCCTTATGGCATATCCAGATCACAGGAATATTTAATCCCATAGCGTAACCAGCTTCAAAGTAAACACCGCCAACATGCTTAGTAAAATCGGCAACAACAAACCCGCTTCTTCTTATGTCTGCAATCATTTTAAAAGGGATCAACTCTGTATGTTCTTCCCGATCTATTCGATATGGTTTAAAACCACAGTCGATTATTGCTTTAGAAATTGCGTTATCATAAATCTTATCAAACTTTTTATCAAAAGACATAGCGACAAAGCATTGCCTAAAATCAGTTCTCCTTTCCAAAAGCTCTGCCACTTTATCCCAACCATTTGGAGAAATAACTAAACGGCGTTTTGCACCACCTTGCTTATCCCCTTGAAGCAGTCGCATCGAAATTAGTTGATTTATTGTCCAAATAAATTCACTAGTATTTTCTGCGTAGGCCAAAGGGTAATCATTCTCAATATGAATTTCGACTTCATGACCACCGAATTTTGTTTTGGTTTGCAAGCTTAACAACAGGCTATTTAACTTACCTGGTATAGTTTTAGGTCGATTTGGATCATTGATGATGCTTTCAAGATTTTCAGTGGTTATAGTGATTACTCCTAATTTATTCTCCATTCTATAGCGAGAATAGCCTTGAATCGCTGAGATGGGAATCTTCTCATAAAGTATCCTGTCCATTGCGTCTTCCGTAATTTGTATATTCCCACAGACCGAACAATTGATATCATAAACTCTACGTATTGCGTTACGATCAATGCTGGCGTTCCTTTTGACAGAACACAGAATACAAGTCTCAAAAGTCATCTTAAAATCTGAACTCCATTAGTGTGCCGATTTCTGAACAGTTATTCCAAAAAAAACTTAAAGAACGGTGAACACTCACTTTTGCTCTGCTTCACGTGTACCAGGATGTACTGGGAGGGGCGCGGGCAGGATACGCGTTTCAATTTACCACTGCACTTTCATGGTTTGCAACAAACTTTTGCCCGAATTCACAACCGAACTTGATACGCGCGGACTTAACGCCAAATAAGTTCCTACTTATTACCTATCATCTTGTATCTCTTTGATCTCATTTCAAAAGCATATTCGCTTCCCTCCATTACAGCACAAATTTCTTTCTTTATTCGTTGTTGATCTACACTGCCAGTTGTCAGAACCTGTAATTTCTTACTCTCAGAGTCCAGAGAAACTATATATTCAGCATCACCATTTACTGGAATATTGGCGTTATGAGTCACTACAATAATTTGTCTTTTTTCCTTAGCTTGTTTCAAACGGTCGACTACCAATTCGTAAACCAATCTATTGTCTAAATCATCTTCCGGTTGATCTAGAATTAAAGGAACTTTCCCATATGAAAGAATGAAAGTAAGAATTGCAGTCGTCTTTTGACCGGCTGAAGCAACTGACAAAGATTTAAATTTTGAACTACCAGCAGGTTTATAACTCACTTCTATTTCATCTTCCGGTAATAAAAGCTCTATTTCGTCTAATTGAGCATCATTTAAACCCAAAATCAAATTTTTAAAATGCCCCGACACTTCATCAACCTGCTCGCCTTTGCGCAATTTTAAAATTATTTCCCGTACTTCTTTTATTTTATCTTTTACAATTCCATTAAAACAAAGCCCTACCAAAAAATCAATGTCCTTTTCATAATACGCTTCTCGCTGAAAGATTGCTCGAAGCTTTTGCTCAAGATCAATTTGGCTTCGGAATGGTTTTATTTTGATTTTTACCTTTTGATCTTTGAGAATAGTGTCTACAAATTCTGATCTCTTCTTTGTTATTTCTTCTGCTTTGGAAAGATAGTCACCTTGCAGCTTAGTGCGCGCGACTATTTCGGAAGATAGTTTCTTTTCAATTTCTATGCTTCGTACAAGCTCCCTTTCCTTTTCGGCTTTAGTTGTAGTAAGCTTTTCAAAATTCTCAATATCATCGACTCCCTGTTTCTTAAGATTTTCTTTTTCAAAGTTAAACTTTTCAAAGTTTTCACCATAAGCTTTTTTCCACGACGAAACCAAAATCTGGCTTTCGTAGTTTGCTCTAATTTCTGCTGTTTCGTTTTTCAGCTTCAATAACTCGAGCTTGACTTTTTCTAACTCATCTAAAGCTAGTTTAGAGCTTTCTTTAAGCTCAGCTTGATGTGACTCAATAAAATTCTCAAAAGATAAAGCAGTTAAATCAAAGTCTTTTATAATATTATCAAACAGGATTTCTTTTGATTGTAGTGTATTTGTAAACTCGCTAATGATTTTTTCTTGACTTAAAAATTTCTCCCGGTCTGTTAATAAATTAGCGATATCACTTTGCTGGTAAATCTTTATCCTTTCGTCAAGATCTTTAATTTCTGTCTGGAGCTTACCTTTTCCAGAAATTTGTTGCTGCATTGTACGAATTACTGTTGATTTTTCAAGGAAAGTACGTTTAATAACATCTCTTTCATTTTTAATCTCATCCAATCCTTCAATGGCTTTATCAATTCGTTCTCGCAGGGAATTTGGATTTTGGGCTATTTCATAAATCTGCTTTTGCGAATAATGTTCAAATTCAAAAAAATCAATAAAGCCATCTTCTGTAACTATTTCCCAAATATTGTTGGGTGAATTGAATTTTTCGATCTTAATTGCTTGATTACTTGAATTCTCTATCTGTGATGCTGTAATTCGATATTCAATATCATTTCGAAAAAATAAGACTTCAACATGACTATTGTCATCTAATACTCCTAATTCAGATTTACTATCGTGCCTTTTATAAAAATCAGACTGATCTTTAAGAATATCGTCTAAGGCTGAGATATCACTGATACGGTTAAAAACACCCCTAATGAATCTTAAGATACTTGATTTACCGCTTCCTCTACCACCAATTATTGTTGTAAGTTGGGGGCTAAATTCAACAATAAAAGATCCCGAAGGTTCTGTGATTTTTGTGGTTGCTATTTTAATCGATTTTATCCATAAATCAGGAATTTTATAGGGTATATTCAGAAAGTGAAAATCATTTCTTATCCTAAGATCAGGAAGAAGTAACGCCTGTCGTAAACTCTCTAAGGTTGGACTTTCTTCCATTTTTATCCAAGTGTACCGATAACCAATACCCCATAATCCATGCTTTGAATTATTCGGCTCATGCGGATTATCAGAAAAAGTCAATATTGCCTTTTTATAGTCTAAAGCCAATTTTACTGGAGGCCACCATGATTTCATAGTTGAATCATCAATTGCAGGCTTGGGATTTGAATAATAAGTGTTCAAATAAATTTTTAGTTGTTCCTTTCCGGTTGTCTCGGGATTTATAGTTGCATAGTCAATTGCAGGTTTGAGATTTAAAAAATGCGCGTTCAAGTAAGTTTTTAGTTGTTCGTCAGTTATTTCAGGATCTAGATCAAAAAAGACCTTATGGACTACATGAACAGCATTTACATATTCTAGCTCATAAAATTTTTTTAAAATGGCGTGGCTAGTTGAACAAAGACCGTTATATTCGTCAATGTGTGCAGGGATTATTAGACAATTTTCTTTATGAGCGATTTCCGCAACGTCAAAGATGTTTTTTGAGGTGAAGGCAAGTTGTTCTCCAAAGTGATCTCTGGGTATCTCACATTTAACTAAAAAATCTCGTACATCTTCTGAAGATTTGGTTACATCAAAGAGTATAAGTAGGTGAATTTTTGACGTATCACAAGTTATCTCAACACCAGAAAAAACTGTTAACTTTGTGCCTTTAGCAGCTTCTTTTATAGCATCAATGCCTGTTCCCGTGTTATGGTCTGTTACAGCTACACAGTCCAAACCCTGTTCAATTGCTTTTTGAACCCATTGTTCCGCAGTGACAGATTGATCTTGAAAACATTTACTGGTAGTAGTATGAAGATGAAAGTCACATTTATACCATTTTGTTCCTTTATACGACATATACTCCTCCTAGAGTACCTGAATATATATAACCGTTCAATTTACCTAGCATCGAGAATAAGACCGAAAAATCTCGGTAAACCAGACACCAAACATCGCTAACCTGTCGCATAGACAGCCAAGTGAATTGAAAGCTTTTGTCTGAGAAATATAATGAAAAATAAAATTTAAATCCATGAAGATTTCTTCAAGCGCCTCGATTTATATGACGCCAAGGCTTATTGTTACCACGCACCAGTATAAAGCTCATTCACCATTTATTGATGCAACAGTGATAAGGAAATTGATACTCTAACGGTTATCGAAGCACTCGATCCAGAGGCCTTTATTGATCTTAAGTAAACCGAACTCAAAGAAAGCTGGTCTATACGAACTGTCCGTGTAGAGTGGCCGGTTAAAACAGAAGGTGCCAGGATTTGAAAAACAGTACAGCTCCATCTCGCGAAAAAGTTTTCCGCTCGCAGACCATCCTCGGTTCACGTCCCGTCTCTGAACGAACACGTTCGCTTCGATACCATCCACCGCTCCACCGATGGAATGCGCAATGAAGTGTCCTTTATCCCAGGCCTTGCCAAAACTCGATTCCGTCGGACCAACCCACCCGCGAAGCCGGTAGTCATCACGAGCACGTTTCAAAGGATTTGATCGCCCCAAGACAACCACCAATCTGGCTTCGGACGTTTGATCGTACGGAACAGCGCCAGTCGCTTCCAGTGTAACGTAATCGTCAAAAATATACTCAAAAGTGCCGTGCGTGAATCGGCAAACACCGGTCTGTCGTGGCGTCATTTGAACATATGCATCATACCAAAGGTATGGGAGTTCTTCAAGCAGGAATTCAATCATTGCATCAATGGGCTGATCACTCACTTTGGAGAGTACCGTGGCGTAATCGAGCCTATCAAAGCACAGGGTATTTTTTTCTATCATCGTGACTTTATATTGAATGACAAGGATATCTTATTCGATTGTAAGGTATAACATGAACGAAAAAAACAAACGCGGAGGGCGATCTAATAGCTTAATGGCAGGAAAATGATCTGGTCAAAATATTCATATTCTTCGGAGACTGCCCAGATGAGCACCAGTTCTTGAATGGTTTCGCCAACGCTCATGTTCGGGCTCAACATTTTCATCCAGCAAATAACAAATCACGTTTACACCTCTGCAACCGTCGCTTTCTCTCGCTCAGCTTTTAACGCACGTAGACGTTCAATCACCGGCGGCGGATTGCGCTTTTGTTCCTCTCGCGCCCGACGACCATGCTCCAACCATCCGGTCATATAGGCGTCACTTTTTTCGCGATTTCGGAAATAGTAGAGAATAGTGGCATAGACTTGCTCCAAGCTCAACGACGGAAACCGGCGCACGATGGCTTCCGGCGGCTGCTCGCGCAAAACATATTCGTACAGCACCGACTCAATGCCAATTCGATGCCCCTTGATTCGAATGTCATCCGGAGCCAGAAAGTCAAAATACCCCTCGAGTTGCATGGCTGTTACTCCCTATTTTAAATTTTTTCGATACAAGTTAAGAAATTATTCTAATCTAAGCAAGAAAGAATTTGGGGATGCAGCTTGAGGCGTTCTATTTCATACAAAGTTTTGGCTTCCAGATAGCTTGCGCCATAAAGTGGCGGATGTTTCGACTCGAAATTTTAAACTTTTTTCATAAGATCACCGTACTAAGTGGAAGCTTACACCGTTAACTTTAAACTGCGTTTACTGCTTGAGCGTCTTGCACTTTTGCTTCTGCCATTACGCGTTGAAGCAAAATCAACCAGCTCAATCTGCAGCCGTTTTCCCAAGGCCAGGGCGGCACGTTCCAGCGTCTGCAAGGTGACGGATTCGTTGCTCGGATCAAGCAACCGTTCAATGGCGGAGCGGCTGGTTTGCATGCGTTTGGCCATTGTTGCTTTGGAAATGCGGCTCGTTTCCATCAACTGGGCAATCTGAAAAGCAATGACGCGTTTGATCGCGACGGTCTCGGCTTCGGCAAGCCAACCGTCTTCTTTAAGAAAATCATCAAAATTGCTGCCCAGATATTTTTTATTCATCATTCAAAACTCCGTAAAGTCGCCAATCGTTTTCTGGCAAGGTACCAATTTTGGTACTCTTTGTCAAGCTTTTAAACGTTTTTCCCGTAATGCCTACAAGTGACGGGTGGGCGGAGTTCGGCGTTGCCGAGGAAAGGCATGGCCTCGGCTGATATTCCCCCTGTTGTCACTGACGAAATTTTATGACGAGTTTGGGGAAAATAGAATTTGATAAGGCTCTTGGCTGGGATCGCGGGCGAGTTCGTCCAGAGCGGCTTTGAAGTTGGTCATCACGTCGCCGGCTTTTCTTTTTCGCAAGGT
>Ga0247727_10018753_pt1 | contig 10829 bp, 7 predicted proteins | sample WisWelCaveWW1625_FD_202498 | JGI IMG/M metagenome (GOLD analysis project Ga0247727, IMG submission 202498) | Biofilm microbial communities from Wishing Well Cave, Virginia, United States - WW16-25 | ecosystem: Environmental > Aquatic > Deep subsurface > Groundwater > Cave microbial mat | place...
TCATTGCGGTGCGGCCCATGAAAGAAGGCGTGATCGCCGACTTCGAAATGGCAGAGCAGATGTTGAAGCGGTTCATTCAGAAAGCGCACAACCGCAGCGCGTTCGTGCGTCCGCGCATCATCATCGGAGTGCCGTCGCGCATCACGCAGGTGGAGCAGCGGGCAGTCCGAGACTCGGCTGAATTAGCCGGCGCCCGCGAAGTGTATCTAATCGAAGAACCAGTGGCCGCAGCCATTGGCGCCGGTCTTCCGATCACCGAACCTTCCGGCAACATGGTCGTCGATATCGGCGGCGGCACGACCGATATCGCCGTCATTTCGCTTGGCGGAATCGTCTACAGCGAATCCGTCAAGGTCGCGGGCGATCGCATGGACGATGCGATTATGAATTATATTAAAAAGAAGTATAACCTCCTAATCGGTGAACATATGGCGGAACGGATCAAGTTCGAAATCGGATCAGCCTATCCCTTTGAGGAACGCAAGACTATGATGATCAAGGGGCGCGACTTGATTTCCGGCATTCCCCGCACGCTGGTGGTGGATGACGCGGAAGTCCGGGAAGCGCTGCAGGAACCGATCGGAACAATCGTCAACGCGATTAAAGTGGCACTGGAGAATACCCCGCCCGAGTTGGCGGGTGACATTATCGATCGTGGCATCGTACTCACGGGCGGGGGATCTTTGCTGAAGGGCATGGATACGCGCTTTCGAGAGGAGACGAATCTGCCGATCATCACCGTGGATGATCCCCTGACTTCTGTAGTCTTGGGAGTCGGGAAAATCCTCGATGAGTTGGATCTGCTCGCCAAAGTGTCGGTGATGTCCCAGGCCAATACCTACCGATAAGGTTCCATCCCTAACTCCCTTATGTGGATGGCTCACTCTCGTTCTTCCTACAGTGCCAGACGCTTGGCGCTTGCCTGTTTTGCTCTCCTGCTGGTGGCGCTTTTTCTCCTTCCCGGTCAAATCCAAGGACTCTTGCAGTATCTGGATGAGCCAGTTGGACACGTTGTGCGTGTTCCGCTCGAAACCATTGCGTCCATCGATGCGCGCATTGCTGATCGCTGGGAACAGTACGTGGCGTTGCAAGGGGTCCGGGAAGAGAACCAACAACTACGGAAAGAGATTGAGTGGTTGCGCGGGCAACATAGCCAGATGCGCGAGTCCGCCGCCGCGACAGAACGATTGACGGCCTTGCTGCAATTTAAGGAGCAGGCGCTCCCCACGATGATAGCCGCTCAAGTCATCGGACGTGATGCCACGAACCGATATCGTGCCATCATTCTCAATAAGGGCGAGAGTGACGGGATCAAGGCGGACATGGGAGTGATTACGCCCACTGGTGTCGTCGGGCGCGTCGTGAAAACGACAGGGGCGTCCTCGGTGGTGCTCTCAGTGACTGATCCGAACAACGCCATCGCTGGTCTCATTCAGCGGACGAGAGACGAAGGCATTGCGGAAGGGACTCAACAAGGGCTGGCCCAGTTGAAGTATATTCCGTTGTTGTCGACGCTCAGAGAGGGTGATCGGGTCGTGACCTCGGGCCTTGTCGGAGGTTTTCCCCGAGGGCTCGTGATCGGCACGATCACGCGCATCGATAAACAGGAAGGCGCCCTCTTCCAATCTGCCGAACTCATGCCGGAGGTCGATGTCGGTCGTGTAGAGGAAGTGTTGGTGATTCAAACGTCGTATGGACAGTCCACGAAGGCCGGGACGGGAGCGGATCTTCTCGGGAAGCCGTGACCATGAAATTCCTGCTCTATCTGATTCTCATACTGCTGCTTGTTCCCCTGCAGACGACGTTGCTGCCACATCTGAGCGTGTGGAATATTAAGCCGGATTTGGGGCTTGTGGCCGCCGCGCTTGCCGGGCTTTTTGCTGGTGAACTGGAAGGCCTTCTCGTGGGGCTGGCGATCGGATGGGTCCTGAGTCTGTACTCAGCTGGCGAACTTTGGTTGAGTCTCCTGACGAACGGGGGCGCTGGGCTTTTGGCAGGATACCTGGGGCGGCAGGTGTCGCAGGTGACGTCGATCTCACTGGGTGTGGGACTGCTGTTGTTGTCTTTGGCGAGCGGGTTGATTGCTGCGATGAATTTCAAGCATCTCGATGTGTCTCAGATGTGGTGGATGATCGAGTCGATTATCCTCCCAGAGGCTTGTATTGACGGGGCGGTGGGGGCCGGGCTCTATTGGCTGCTCTCTCAACGGTTTCATATCACCCGCATGAGGACCGAATAGCAGGTCTGTGATGGGCATGGCGGAATATGGATTGTGACGCATGGCAACTGCTGGTCTACAAGATTCTGAACTTGGAGAGCTCCAACGCCGATTGATCATTCTCCGCGTCGGCTTGTTGCTCGTCGTGGCTTTACTGGGGCTGCAGCTCTGGTACTTGCAGATTCGTGAGGGGCCCTACTACCGCGATCTATCCGAGAACAATCGGACACGCTCCGTCATCATTGAGCCGGCTCGAGGGCTCATCTACGACCGCAACGGGGTGTTATTGGCGAATAATGTTCCCAGCTTCACGCTCTACGTCTCGCTCGAGGAGGTCAAAGATCGCGACCTGCTTATCGATCAGCTCAGCAATCTCCTGGGGTTAGATGCTGCGCTCGTCAGGAACAAGCTCACAGCCCGCGGCAGCAAGCAACTGCCCCGCAAGGTGAAGGATCGCTTGACCCTTCGAGAAGCGACGTTAGTCGAATCTCACCGTCTGGACTTGCCTGGAGTGATGGTGCAAGTCGAATCGCAGCGGAACTATCCTGGCGGAATGACCGCCTCACATCTGTTGGGCTATGTCGGGGAAGTGTCGCCCGAGCAGTTGGAGAAACCCGAATTTGCCGAGCTGCACCAGGGCAGCATTGTCGGGCAATATGGCGTAGAAAAATTTTTCGATCGGCTCGTGCGTGGTCAGGCCGGGCAGAAAAGCATAGAAGTCGATGCGGTAGGTCATGAGAAACGCACCGTGGTTGTGGAGCAGCCCCATGCTGGGGACAATTTATACCTCACGATCGATGCGCGGTTGCAAAAAGTAGCCGAAAGCTTGTTGGGGGAGGAATCCGGCGCGATTGTTGCGCTTGATCCAAGGACAGGTGACGTACTTGCCATGGCCAGCCGCCCTGGCTTCGATCCAAACATCCTTTCGCGGGAACTCACACCAAAACAATGGGCCGAGATTGTGCAAAATGAAGGGCGCCCCTTGAACAATCGAGCCTCGCAAGGGCAGTACCCGCCCGGTTCGGTTTTCAAAGTGATGATGGCCGTAGCAGCGTTGGAAACCAACACCGTGACGCCATCGACATCCATCTACTGCAATGGAGGGTATCAGTTCGGTCGCCGCCTGTATCATGACTGGAAAGCCGGGGGGCATGGTCCGGTGGATCTCCGGCGTGCCCTCGTTCAATCGTGCGACGTGTATTTCTACACCGTTGGGCAGCGGATGGGGATTGAGACGATGGCCTCCTTTGCCCATCAGTTTGGGTTGGGAGAGGAGACGGGAATCGAGCTGCCGTCTGAACGGGTTGGGATCGTGCCTTCCGAGGCCTGGAAACAGAAGGCCAAAAATGAGGCGTGGCTACCAGGCGAAACGATCTCGGCATCAATCGGACAGGGCTATGTGAATGTGACCCCGCTGCAGATGGCGAGTTTAATCGGCACCGTCGCCAACGACGGCGTCACGTTTCGTCCGCGATTGGTCCAGGCAGTGATGGATCGAGCGACCGGTGAACTACAGCAACGGCCTGCGGTTCCCAAGCGCACGTTGAAGCTGAGACCTGGCATCTTACCGCTGATTAAAGAGGCGCTGGCCGGGGTGGTCAAAGAGGGGACGGGCACGCGGGCGCGGTCGGCGCTGGTGACGATCGCCGGGAAGACCGGTACGGCCCAGACGCTGGCCTTGCGCACCGGTCCAGAGAAAGATATTCCGAAGAAGTTCCGCGATCATGCCTGGTTTGTCGCCTTCGCTCCGGTTGAAGCGCCCACCATCGCCGTTGCGGTGCTGGGTGAACATATGGGCCACGGGGGTTCTGCCTCGGCGCCTCTCGCCAAAGAGCTGATCGAGACCTATGTGAAACTGGATCTCCCCGCTCCTTCCGGTGTGATAGGTGGTACCGTTGCGCGGGAAGGGGATGGCGGAGGAAGGGAACGAGATGATCGACCGGGTGATTAATAGCCGTGGCTTCGACAATTTCGATTTCCGTTTTATCGGACTGATCTCTGTTATCCTGGGGGTCGGCCTCCTGTCGATTTATAGCGTGACTCATGACCAAGGGGTCGCGTTCCCGTTTTATGTCAAACAGATGGTGTGGATTGCGCTCGGCGCGGTCGCGTTTCTAGTCATGTGGCTTTCGGACTATCATCGGATTGCGCGGTTAGCGTATCCTGCCTACGCGATTATCTTAATCTTACTGGTCGTCGTACTGTTTGAAGGCAAGAGCAGCCGTGGGGCGCAACGATGGATTCCGATGGGACCATTTGCCTTCCAGCCATCGGAATTTGCAAAGCTGATCCTCATTCTGACCTTGGCGCACTACTATTCGGAGGCGCCGCGGGTGGGCTGGCTCCAACGAGTGGTACTCCCGGGGTTGTTGGTGCTCCCAGGGCTGCTCCTGATTCTGAAGCAGCCGGATCTCGGGAGCGGGCTGAGCTTCTTGGCGGTCTATGCTTCGATGTTGTTGATGGTGGGTATGCGGTCGAAGGCGGTGGGTGTCATCCTCCTGTTTTCGTTGATGCTGTTTCCCTTCGCTTGGGAGATGATGTGGGGGTCATTGCATGATTATCAGCGGCAGCGCATTATGACGTTTGTCGATCCGGTCTACGATCCTGGAGGCATGGGATACCATGCTCTCCAATCGCGGATTGCCATCGGAGCGGGAGAGTTGACGGGGAAGGGGCTCTACGGAGGGACGCAAAGCCAATTGAAGTTTTTGCCCGAGGGGCACACCGACTTTGTCTTTTCGGTGTTTGCAGAGGAATGGGGATTTCTCGGAGTGCTGGTTCTCTTGATGTTGTTTGTCGCGTTGATCTGGCTATCGTTAGAAATTGTGGCGCGCGCGAAGGATCAGCTCGGGGCGCTGCTGGCGGTCGGCATCATCTGCATGTTGTGTTTTTGCGTCGTGATTAATATCGGCATGACGGCGGGCATGTTCCCCATCGTGGGAATTCCCCTCCCGCTCATGAGTTACGGCGGGAGTGCGACGGTTATGACGATGGCGTCGCTCGGCCTGCTCTTGAATGTCAAACGGCGTCGATTGAGTTTCTTTTAGCGAGTAGGGTGATCGCACGGTCTCGAATGAATCGGGATCGAGGCAAGTAGGTATATTTATGGTGCGACCCGTCGGGTCGAGGGGCTGTCGAGTGGAGGCCGGAACCTGGGGATTCCTCGCGTTCGTCCTGCACGTCGGTGCGACGGCTCTACTGAATGGAAGGAGTCGGTATGGGAGTAGAAATTGCGATTACAGTCGCACGCGAGGAAACGCGCGTCGCGGTGTTGGACGGCGGAGTCGTCACGGATCTCTTCGGGGATCGTGCGAAGCACAAGGATTTTGTCGGGAACATTTATAAAGGAAAAGTGGCGAAAGTGTTGCCTGGCATGCAGGCGGCATTCGTGGATATCGGCCTCGCGAAGGCGGCGTTCATGCACGTGTCGGATTTGTCGTTGGACTCCGAGCCGGGCGACACGCTCGTCGACGCGGATGAGGACGACAAAGACGCCGATAAGGATGGGGATATGCTGGGCCCCAGGCGTCAAAGCTCCAAGCCGATTGAGCAGTTGCTGAGTGAAGGGCAAGAGCTGATGGTGCAGATTTCCAAAGGGCCTATCGGCACGAAAGGCTCGCGGGTCACGACCTATGTGTCGCTCCCTGGCCGGTATCTCGTATTCATGCCCAACGTGGAACATATCGGTGTGTCCCGCCGCATCGCCCGGGATGAAGAGCGGGCTCGACTCAAGGACATTATGAAGCGAGTGCGGCATTCGGGCTGCGGATACATTGTCCGCACGGTGAGCGAAGGGGTCAAAGAAGATGAGTTGCGATCCGACGTCGATTTTCTGCACGTGCTCTGGCAGGACATCCTGGCGAAACGTGAGCAGAAGGGGGCCCCGGCATTGCTTCACGCCGACTTGAGCCTGAGTTTCCGTGTCGTGCGCGATCTCTTTGGGAAGAAAGTCGATCGGTTGTGGATCGACTCGCGTGAGGAGTACCAGGCGGTTCGGGACTTCGTGCAGCGATTCTCGCCGGAGCAAACGTCACGCATTCATTTGTACGACAAAGATGAAAGTCTTTTCGATCATCTGGGCGTGGAACAGGAAATGGCGCGGGCCCTCAGCCGCAAAGTTTGGCTCAAGTCCGGTGGACATCTCGTGATCGATCATACGGAAGCGATGACCGTCATCGACGTCAACACCGGACGATTTGTGGGGAAGCGCGATCAGGAGGAGACCATTCTCCGGAACAATCTGGAGGCGGCGAAAGAAGTGGCCTACCAGATGAAGTTACGCGGGATCGGGGGAATCATCATCGTCGATTTCATCGACATGGAGCGAGAGAAGAATCGTGACAAGGTGTACCACGCTTTGCTCGATGCGATGTCAACCGACAAGGCCCGCACCAGAGTGTCCAGAATCTCCGACCTGGGGCTGATCGAGATTTCTCGTGAACGGGTGAGAGAGGACCTCCTGCGTTCGCTCTCCGAACCCTGTCACTATTGCGAAGGGCGTGGCTATACGAAGTCTCCGACCACGGTGGCCTATGAAATCTTCCGCGATGTCCGTCGGATCGGCAGCAGTCCCGAGCCACAGCGGATCGTCATCGGCGCCCATCCCTCGGTCGTCGGGTTGTTGCAGGATGAAGAGCGACAAGGTCTTGAGGCCGTGGAGCGCGAGTGTGCCGCGAAAATCATCGTCATGCCGGACGAACATTTGCATCTGGAGCAGTACGATCTGGCGGTGCTCTAGCAGGATGCTGAAAAAGTCCGCCAGCTACGTTCTCGCTTCGCTTAGAGGCTCAACGTACCGAAGCGTACGCCTCGCCTCTTCGCTCGCTGCGGCCTTGCTGAACGGCCTTTTTGAGCATCCTGCTGACAATTCAGGCACTATAACCCTACGTATTATCATGGCACCGTGTCGCACAAAAACCGAGTTTTTCCGCAAACTGCTAGAGATTATAACCGCTGTGCGACAAGGCGTATGCAATCTTTCAGCCAGCCTGTAGGTGTGGATTCCTCTGCTGAGGTAGCAGGTTCTTCCTCCGGTCAGCCCATGACAAGACTGGTCCTAGAGTCTTGGCTCCGCCTGCGGGCGATCGATGGAGTGGGAGACCTGACGGTGCTTCGGTTAGTTCGCGCCCGGCACTCTCCCGAGGCTGTCCTGCGTGCCTCCCGTGACGAGTTGATTCAGAGCGGATGCAGCCCGCAATTGGCAGACGCGATACGCCGCGGGCCTGATAGTTCCGCATGTCGGATCCTAGAGCGGGAACTCAAGGCAATCGAGCGTGAGCGCATTGAAGTCCGGAGCGTGTTGGATCCTGCCTATCCCACGCGACTGAAGATGATTGTGGACCCTCCGCCGCTCTTGTATATCACCGGCACATTGACTGAGCAGGATGAGCTGGCGGTGGCCATCGTGGGTGCGCGGCGCGCGACGGCAGCCGGACGTGCCATGACCGAAGAGTTGAGCCACGATTTAGCGGGAGCGGGCATGACGGTGGTGAGTGGACTTGCGCGCGGGGTTGATGCGGCGGCCCATCGCGGCGCGCTTGCCGCGCAAGGGCGCACCATTGCGGTGCTGGGCTGCGGGATCGATCGGACCTATCCGCCGGAACATGAGCGGTTACGCCGACAGATTGAGGAACGAGGGGCGATTCTGTCTGAGGTGCCGATGGGTGCGCCACCCCACAGCCATCACTTTCCTCGACGGAATCGCATCATCAGCGGGTTGTCCCTGGGTGTGATTGTGACAGAAGCGGCCATCAGCAGCGGATCGTTGATTACCGCGAGACTGGCTGCTGAGCAGGGGCGAGAGGTCTTCGCTGTTCCTGGCTTTGTGAAGGAAGATACCAGTCGCGGAACGAACGCACTGCTCAAAGAGGGTGCGGCCTTGATTGAATGCGCGCAGGATGTCATCGACGCGGTTCTGCCGCAGCTGGAACAGGCGCTGCGCCTGCGTCTGCAGCCTTCTCGGGCGAAGAACGAACGCGGCGATCAGTTGGGCAAAGAGGAACAGCGGGTGTATGATGCCCTGTCGTATGACTCGCGCACAGTGGACGATGTAATTGTCATCACAGGATTGCCGGTGTCCACCGTGATGGTTTCGCTCTTGTCCCTGGAGCTTCGACAGCGAGTCAGACAGCTGCCGGGGCAACGCTACCTTCGGGCGTAATCGTCGAACAGTTGCATAGATTTGTGTTATTTGATACGGATGAGAGGCAACTCTCGTAGCGAACCGGAGTCTTCATGGCCAAGGCACTCATTATTGTCGAGTCCCCGACGAAAGCACGCACCATCAGCAAGTATCTTGGGCGGGGTTATACCGTCATGGCTTCGGTCGGCCATATTAAGGATCTTCCCACCAGCAAGCTTGGCGTCGACCTGGAACACGATTTCGAGCCGCAGTATGTGACGATTAAGGGGAAATCGAAGGTATTGGCGGAGATTAAGAAAAAGGCGGAGGAGGCCGACAAGGTGTTCCTCGCGCCGGACCCTGACCGAGAGGGTGAAGCCATCGCGTGGCACCTCGAGCAAGAACTACTCGGCAAACCCAAATCAAGGTCCAAGTCCAAGAAACAAACAGAGGGCAAGATCTTCCGGGTACTCTTCAACGAAATCACGGAATCGGCCATTAAGCGCGCGCTGCAATCGCCGGGGCAGGTCGATATGAAGCTGGTGAATGCGCAGCAGGCCCGCCGGGTGCTTGACCGGATTGTCGGATACCAGGGCAGCCAATTGCTCTGGACCAAGGTGCGCCGTGGACTCAGCATGGGCCGGGTCCAGTCGGTGGCGATGCGATTGATTTGCGAACGCGAACAGGAACGGGAAGCGTTTCGCGCGGAAGAGTATTGGTCTATTGCGGTGGTGTTGTCCGGGGCCACCCCCCCTCCGTTCGAAGCCAAGCTGCTCAGTATCAACGGGCAGGACGCTTCGATTGCGACGGAGACCGATGCGCGACGCATCGTCGAGGCTATTCAAGGGAAAGAGTTTGTCGTTGACTCGATTGAACGAAAAGAAAAGAAACGGAATCCTGTCGCGCCCTTCATTACCAGCCGGCTCCAACAGGAAGCAGCGCGTAAGCTGCATTTCTCATCGAAGAAAACGATGACCCTGGCGCAGAAGCTATACGAAGGGATAGAGATCGGGGCGGAAGGTCAGACCGGTCTCATCACCTACATGAGGACGGATTCCCCACGCATTTCGAACGAGGCAATGGCGGAAGCGCGCCAACTGATTCAGGAACGGTTTGGCACAGAATACTTGCCCGCCACGCCGAACGTGTACAAGACGCAGAAAGCGGCGCAAGAAGCCCACGAAGCGATTCGTCCCACGTCAGCGGCGCGCGACCCGGAGTCGATCAGGCAGTACTTAGAGCCGGATGTCCATAAGCTGTACCAGTTGATTTGGAACCGGTTTATCGCGTCGCAGATGGTCCCCGCGATCCTCGACGTAACTCGCGTGGAGTCGAGTCCCGTCAAGACGAACAAAAAATTTCTTTTCCGATCGACCGGTACCGTGATGAAGTTTCCCGGCCATACGATTGTCTACATGGAGGGGATCGACAAGGAGCTCTATGCGCAGAAACCAAAGAGCGAACAGGAGGTCGAGGACGAGGCCGAGCGCCAGCTGCCTCTGCTCAGCGAGGGAGAGCGGCTTCGGCTCGTATCCCAGGAGGGACAGACGGTCCCCGGCGTACTCTCGAAACAACACTTCACTCAGCCTCCGCCTCGGTATAACGAAGCCTTGCTGATCAAGGAATTGGAAGAAAAAGGCATCGGCCGGCCATCCACCTATGCGAGCATCATTTCGACGATTCAAGATCGCAAATATGCCGAGAAGGTGGACGGACGGTTCGCTCCCACCGAAACAGGGCGGACCGTGAACGATTTCCTGATGAAGGGATTCCCGGACCTGATCAACGTCGACTTTACCTCGCACATGGAAGTGGAGTTGGACGAGATAGAAGAGGGCAACAAGCCGTGGGTGACGGCGGTGCATGAGTTTTACGGGACCTTCGCGACGGATCTGGAGAAGGCGAAGACGATTCCTGGCCCCAAGGACACGATGGAGCCACCGACGGATATTCCCTGCGAGAAGTGCGGCCGAATGATGGAGATTAAATGGGGGCGTAACGGCAAGTTTCTCGCCTGTCCGGCGTACAAGGACAAGCCTCCCTGCAAGAACACCCAGAACTTTGAGAAGCTCGAGGATGGCACTATTAAAATTGTCCCGAAGATTGAGTTGACGACGGATGAGAAGTGCGAGAAATGCAGCAGTCCGATGGTGGTGAAGACCGGGCGGTTTGGAAAGTTCATCGCCTGTTCCGCCTATCCGGAGTGCAAGACCACCAAGCCGCTCGCGCTGGGTGTAAAGTGCCCTCAGCCAGGCTGTGGCGGCGATCTCGTCCAGAAGCGCACGCGAAAAGGGCGTTCGTTCTTTGCTTGCAGTAAGTATCCGGTGTGCGAATATGCCCTGTGGGATCGTCCGATCAACAAGGCCTGCCCAACCTGCAGCGCTCCGTTCCTCATTGAAAAAGTCAGCAAGCAAGTTGGCCGCAGCGTCCAATGCCGTAGTGAGGAGTGTGGCTACCGCGAAGCAGGATAGTAGCACTGTACCGAGCAGG
>Ga0247727_10018754_pt1 | contig 10828 bp, 6 predicted proteins | sample WisWelCaveWW1625_FD_202498 | JGI IMG/M metagenome (GOLD analysis project Ga0247727, IMG submission 202498) | Biofilm microbial communities from Wishing Well Cave, Virginia, United States - WW16-25 | ecosystem: Environmental > Aquatic > Deep subsurface > Groundwater > Cave microbial mat | place...
GCAGACCTTGTACTCTGACCCGGCAAGACGGGCCTGACACACAATGCACACAGCGGGGTAAAGGAACTGATAAAGCGGCTGGAAAACGGCGGAAAGAATGCGGAGAGGACCAGAATACCCGCTCATAATCTGATTACAGAATCAGGAAGTGTTTACGGCGGGCTTGACTCGACGGACTACAATGACGCCAAATATTTAGGATACTCTACAACTCCATAAACTCTACAGACTCTATGGACTCTCTAGACTTGTCCCAACTCTACTTGCTCTTATTCACCACGCCTTCCAGTTTCCTGATTTCATCGCGCAATGTTGCCGCGCGCTCGAACTCAAGATCCTTCGACGCCCGGATCATTTCCGAACGAAGTTCATTGAGCAGGTCCTCCTTCTGATCCGGCGTGAGATACCTGACGACGTTTTCGACCACCACCGGGATTCTGCCACGCTCCTTCCTCGCGTCCCTTTCTGCTTTCACATCGGCGACGGCGGTTGCCGCAAGGACTTCTTCGACAGTCTTGTAAATCGTTTTCGGCTTGATATGATGATCAGTGTTGTACTGGACCTGCTTCGTCCGGCGCCGGTCGGTCTCGTCGAGCATTCGTTGCATCGAGCCGGTGATGGTATCGGCATAGAGAATCACCTTTCCATTAACATTGCGCGCGGTTCTGCCCGCCGTCTGGATCAACGACCGCTCGGACCGGAGGAACCCCTCCTTATCCGCGTCAAGAATCGCCACCAGCGAAACTTCCGGCAGGTCCAATCCCTCGCGCAGCAGGTTTACACCGACCAGGACATCAAAGTCACCCAGCCGCAGATCCCGCAGGATTTCAACACGCTCAAGGGCATCGACTTCGGAGTGAATGTATCTCACCTTGATGCTGATCGCGAGGAGGTATTCCGTCAAATCTTCCGCCATGCGCTTGGTCAGTGTTGTCACCAGAATCCGCTCGCTGCGTCGCGCTCGTTCCCGAATCTCGGCAATGAGGTCGTCGATCTGATTCGTCACAGGTCTGACTTCGACCGCCGGATCGATGAGTCCGGTCGGCCGTATCACCTGTTCAACCACCACCCCCTTGCATTTCTGCAGTTCATACTCACCCGGCGTGGCGCTGACAAACACCACCTGGTCGATCATTCCCTCCCACTCTTCGAACATGAGCGGACGGTTGTCGAGCGCCGAAGGGAGCCGGAACCCATATTCCACAAGCGTGAGCTTGCGGGACCGATCGCCGTGATACATGCCTGAAATTTGTGGAACTGTAACATGCGACTCGTCGATCACGAGGAGGAATTCTCCCGGAAAGTAGTCGAGCAGGCACGAAGGCCGTGAGCCCGGCGTCCTTCCAGCAATATGCCGGGAATAGTTTTCGATGCCGGAGCAATAGCCGACTTCGCGGAGCATCTCAAGGTCGAACCGCGTGCGTTGCTCAAGCCGCTGGGCTTCAACAAGTTTCCCCCTTGAACGCAGGTTCGGCAAGCACTCCTCAAGCTCCTCCTCGATATTCCCGCATGCCCGCTCGAGCGTCTCCTTTGAGGTTACAAAGTGTTTAGCCGGATAGATCACTTCGTAGTCAGTTCCCCCGAGCACGCGTCCGTCCAGCGGGTGAATGTAGGAGATCCTTTCGATCTCGTCACCAAAAAATTCGATGCGAATCGCCTCTTCCTGCTCATACGCGGGAATGATCTCCACGACATCACCACGCACGCGCATCGTTCCGCGGACGAACTCAAAGTCGTTGCGGACATAGTGGATGTTCAATAGCTTCCTCAGGAGATCGTTCCGCTCGAGGTGGTCCCCTTTTCTCACCACAACGAGCTGCTTCTGCCATTCTTCCGGCGCACCGATGCCGTAGATACAGCTCACCGAAGCAACAACGATCACGTTCCGGCTTCCGCTGATCAGGGCGCTGGATGCCCGCAGACGAAGACGATCGATTTCGTCATTGATCGACGCGTCTTTGGCAATGTACGTGTCAGTCGTCGGGACGTACGCTTCGGGCTGGTAGTAGTCGTAATAGCTGATGAAGAATTCCACGCGATCCTGCGGAAAAAAACTTTTGAACTCGCTGTAGAGCTGCGCGGCAAGCGTCTTGTTATGCGACATGACCAGCACCGGCTTGTCGATTTCCGCAATAAGATTGGATATCGTGAACGTCTTTCCGCTTCCGGTGACGCCAAGGAGAGTCTGGAATCTATCGTTCCGTCGGACTCCCTCGACCAATTGCCGGATCGCGTCCGGCTGATCGCCGTCAGGTTTGAAATCGGAGACGAGTTTGAAAGTCATCGGACTTTGGAATCACGGTAGAGGGTCGATCTTGAATGCTGCGTTTTTCCCATTGAGAGTGTGCACAATGGAGATCGGCGTGTGGCTCTTCAACTACTCATACCTCAATGCATCGATGGGGTTAAGCCGGGAAGCTTTCTGAGCGGGATAGAATCCAAAAAAAACACCGACGATGACGGCAAAGACAAATGCAAGAGCGACTGATCCGGGCGAGAGCAGAATCACCCATCCCGCAAGCTGGGAGATAAGATTCGAGGCAATGAGGCCGATGCCCACACCGATGAGTCCGCCAAGGACACTCAGCATGACGGCCTCTGTGAGGAACTGGCCGAGAATGTCCCTTCGTCTGGCGCCGATCGACATGCGCACGCCGATTTCGCGAGTTCGCTCTGTGACTGAGACAAGCATGATGTTCATGATACCGATTCCTCCCACCAGCAAAGAGACCGAGGCAATACTCCCAAGTAACGTCGTCATGATATCGGTTGTCGCTGTCGCGGCCGTGGCAATGTCGGTTTGTGTCCGGATGGTGAAGTCATTCTCCTGCCATTCTGCCAAGCGATGACGAATACGAAGAATCTCGCTCACCTGTTCCTGAGCTTCAGGGATCCTCCCCTTTGTAACGGCAGACAGAAGGATGGCGCCGACAAAATCCTGGTTGAGGATCTTTCTTTGGACGGTGGAAAACGGTGCGATGATGATGTCATCCTGATCCATCCCCATCGTGTTCTGACCTTTCGGTTCCAGCGTGCCGATGACCGTAAAGGGGAGTTTTCCAATACGAACCGTCTGCCCGAGGGGATCCTCTCCTTGGAACAGTGAACGGACGACTGTTTGTCCAAGCAGGCAGACCTTGGTGGCTGCACGGACATCTGTCTCAGTAAAGAACTCCCCGGAACGAATCCTCCAATCCCGAATCAGGAAGTACTCTGTGTTGCCTCCGTAAATCGTTGTGCTCCAATTCAGGTTCCCCGCAACCACCTGTCGGCCTGTGCGCGCCGACGGCGTAACAAGCCCGACCGCCGGGCACTGCTTTCGTATCGCATCAACATCCTCCTCGGTCAGCGAGACTTCGGTCCCAGCAGCACTCCGCGTCCCTCCCTGCATCATGGAACCGGGGAAGAGAATCAAGACATTGGTACCGAGGCTGGCGATCTGGGCCTCTACCGCCGACTGTGCACCCTGTCCAACTGCAACCATCGCAATGACGGCGCCAACCCCGATGATGATTCCGAGCATGGTGAGGAGCGCACGGGTCTTGTGTCCTAACAGGGAATCGATGGCCACCCTGAGAACCTCAAGGATCTGCACGCCTATATGCCCCCTCTGCGACGACCCGTTGGCATTTGAGGCTGGAAAGGGTTCTGTGGAGCCTGGCTGATCTTCGTTTGACCGCCTTCGGCACCGACAATGACCTCATCCCCCTCAGCAAGGTCGGACTGAACAAGCTCGGCAAACTGGAAGTCTTGTAGTCCGAGAACGACAGAAACGGGTGAAGGCGTGCCGTCCCGCAGCACCCAAATTTTTGAGTGACCGACCCTCGGTTCAGATTTTTTTTCCATTTCAGCGTTCCCGCGTGTCAGGCGATCACCCGGGCGTTCCTCCGGATTGCCGAGCTCCTCGGAGGGCCTGAATCGTACAGCCTGAATCGGGACCCGGAGAACGTCCGCCCTTTTGTTGACCTCGATCGTCACTGTGGCGGTCATTCCCGGCATGAGTTTGAGTTCCGGATTCTCTACTGCGATGATCACGGTATAGGTCACGACATTCTGATTGAGCGTCGGCCCTAGTCTGACCTGCGAAACCACGCCCCGGAAGATATCTTCGGTGTGCGCATCCACACGGAACGTCACGGGATGACCTTCACGGACGTTCCCGATATCCGCCTCATCAACGGTCGCTTCAACCTGCATCTTGCGCAAATCCCGTGCTATTGTGAACAGCGTGGGGGCCTGGAGGCTCGCCGCAACAGTCTGGCCGACATCAACATCTCTTGAAATGACAACCCCGTCAATCGGGGATCGAATCGTGGCGTAGCGAAGATTGACCTCGGCCCGTTCAAGCGAGGCCTCGGCCTGCTGAAGACTCGCCCTTGCGGATTCAAGAGAGGTTGTCGCAGCATCCATCTCCGCCGGGGAGACGAGCGTCTTTTCGAACAGCTCGGAGATACGTGAGAAATTTCGCTCTGCTTCCCGGACCTCCGCGCTGGTGCGACTGACATTTGCGCGCTGCTCGTTCACGGAGGCCTGAAGGAAGGTGGGATCAAGCTGGGCCAGAAGCTCACCTTGTTTCACCACATCATTGTAATCGGCATACAGCCTGGCAATGGTCCCGGAGACCTGGGAGCCAACCTGGACGGTTGTCACCGGATTCAGTGTTCCTGTCGCACTGACATTCACAACAATATCCCCTTGGCTGACCAAACCGATCCGGTACGTCAATTGATCCGCATTCCGGCTGCTCAGCGCGTAAAAACCAACCGCAATGAGAGCAACAACTCCCAGCAGAACGATAACTTTTCTTTTTCTTTCAGTTTTTTCAGGCATTGCCCTAATCCTTCAGATCCAGTTCCAAGGTCACAACTCTTCAATCATCCGCCGTCCCGCAAACCCGTCGGGAATACGGTGCCAAAAGAGAATATCATCTTCCCCCAATTTCCAGCAGAGATACACCTCTTCTCCATTGTCTCTGATGTGTGGAAAGTCGATCAGACCCTCGTCGATTCCTTTCACAATAATCCCCTTCTCATCAAGCACACGAACGATCTCCACAAGCCGTTCCATCTCGATCGGGAATGTCCCATCACCGTTGGGTCCCATACCCCCAAAGTACCGGTGGCGCGAAATATCCCAGCCTCTGGCATTCAGCAAGGTTTTCAGTTCGACAAGTTTGCTGACACGTGCATGTACGGCGGTCAGCTCTTTCCGTGCCTCTTGAAGAGTGAAATGTTTTTTGTGCAGGTACCCGCTCACACCGCATTCCGACTGTTCCCCATAATACAAGATACAAAATTCCTCCTGACGAAGGCAACGAGGAGGAGCCTTCCAATGGAAAGGCAACTTTGGTCGGGACATGGCTTCCAATATTCGCCCAGGAAATTCGTCGCTCTCATATCTTAGTCGCTTTTTTGTCGGACATGGCTTGCCCCTCCACGACATCGCAAGCGATGTCGTAACAAAAACCCTAGAGATTTTCCACGAGGAAACTGGTCATCAACGTGTAGAGATGAAGCGTGGTCTTCCCTCCGGAAATCCCGTGAGCTCTTCCGGGATAAAACATGGTCCGGACCTGTTTTCCATGGCTGATCAGTTTGTCGACAAACGCAATGGTGTTCTGCCAGTGGACATTATCATCTGTCGTTCCATGAATAATCAAGAGATTTCCCGTCATGTCGGAAGCTCGAGCAACCGCCGAGGTCAGTCTGTATCCCTCGGGATTCCTTTTCGGAGTGTCCATGTATCGCTCGGTGTAGATCGTGTCGTAGAACTTCCAGTCCGTCACCGGCGCGACCGCGATGCCTGTCTTAAAGTGTCCAGCGCCGACTGTCATGCTCAGGCAGGTCATATACCCCCCGCCGCTCCAGCCCCAGATCCCGATCCGGGCAGGGTCAACGTAGGAAAGGGTTGACAGATACAGTGCCGTTTCAACATAGTCCGCTGCCTCGCGCAGGCCGTAGCGGAGATGCGTCTGTTGCATAAACGCCTTTCCCCGGGCCCCAGTGCCCCTGTTGTCAACGCTGACGATGATATATCCCTTTTCAGCCAACATCTGGTGCCACAGATAACGCGAGCCACCCCAGGAATTCATGACTGTCTGCGACCCGGCACCACCGTACACGTACATCAGCACCGGGTATTGGCGCAAAGGATCAAAATCCGGTGGCTTGATCATCCACGCGTTGAGCGTATCCCCGTCGGTGATCTTCACCGAAAAGAACCGGTGATCGCCAAAACGGTAACCTTCAAACTTAGCCGTATCGTTGCTGACCAGCTGTGCGACTCGTGTCCCATCGTTTGACCGAAGTACAATGTTGGTGGGAGAATGGACGCTTGAATGACTGTCGATAAACACGAGATGGTCCGGTGAAAAGTCTATGGTGTGCCAGCCGGGTGCTCCGGTCAGCCGGCGCAGCCCGGTACCGTCGAATCTGATGCTGTACAGATGACGTTCAAGCGGAGACGCCTCAGTCGAAACGAAATAGATCAAGCCGCGCCGCTCGTTCACCCCGACAACCGACGTTACCTCCCAGAGCCCACCGGTCACCTGTCGCTCAAGCGTGCCGTCAAGATGGTACAGGTAGACGTGGTTGTACCCATCCCGGAAAGATGTCCAGAGGAACCGCTGGTTGTCATTCAAGAAGCGGAGGCTTCCATTCTCAACGTCAAGCCAGGCGGTATCCGTCTCTGTGAGGATTGTCTTTGTGGTACCATCCTCCACATTGGCAAGGATGAGCTCAAGCGTGTCCTGCCCGCGGTTCAGACGCTGGATCGAGAGAATGCCGGGATCGTTAGTCCATTGTATCCGAGGAATGTAGATATCGGTGTTGGTCCCGATATCCATCCACACCGTCTCTCCATCAGAAATCTCGACAACCCCGATGCTGACGATCGAGTTCGGGTCACCGGCCTTGGGATATCGCATGAGTTCCGTGGTCGAGTGGCCGTCGTCGTCCGGGTAGCGGATCAGCGGAAAGGTCGGCACCGCCGCTTGGTCAAGTCGCCAGAACGCTATCCGCCTTCCATCTGGCGACCATTCCCAGCCATCGATGATAGAGAACTCCTCTTCGTACACCCAATCGAACCTTCCGTTCAGGATCGTTTCCGAACCGTCGGTTGTTAATTGGATTTCCACTCCGGTCGCGACGTCCATTACATAGAGATTATTGGAACGGACAAATCCGATCTTCGATCCATCGGGAGAGAATCTAATGATCGCCTGTTCCTCGTTCGATGCCGTCAGCACTCGGAATGTTTTTCTTTGCACATCAAACACTCCGAAATCCCCACCGCTCTTGACGCGACGGGCAGGAAGAGAACCGGTAATGAGAATTTTTTCATAGTCGCTCGACCACTCATATGAAGCTATCGTCATCGGTTTCTCGGGCGGCAGTGTGGAAAGCATGGGGCCGTCAATCACGAGCTCCCGTTTGCCGTCGGCAACGTTGTAGACGTACAAATCTCGAAGATTGTCGGTCGAATCCGTTTCGAGGTAGGAGAATTTCCTGCCACCGTTGACCCATTGGACTGAGGAAAGAGTTTTCGTTGCGAACTTCGAGGAACCGAAGATCTCTTCAAGCGACCAGGGTTTTTGTTCCTGGCCAAAAGCAGATTCAAAAAAGAGAAAGAGGGCAAAAGCAACAACGGCAGACAGGCGAACCGGGTTACGACCAACAGCCAACTTCAGCACACGTTCATCACCGATTGACTGCGTTCGACTCCTTAACTCCTTCATGACAGAGTCTCCTCATGGTTTTCTGGAAACAAAACGCCATCGAACGATCGATGGCGTTGGGAGGCAAAATTTTCTCCTTCTATCCCTTGGAACTGGCGGTAATCGTTTCCAATCCGTGACCACCCGGGCCTGTTTCACTTTTCCGGAGAAGATATGCAAACAGAAGCCCAACAAATCCCAGGATCGAAAAGATCCACATGCCGGGCGCATACCCACCCGGATTCTCGGCACTGGCTCCGGAGAAGTCATTCGCCTCACCGATCATCAGGTTCAATGCAAAGAATCCGATCTGCTGGATAAGCGTCATCAATGCATACGCCGTACCGAGCCGCCGCTCTTCAACAATATAGGCCACCGACGGCCACATCACCGCGGGGATGAGCGAAAACGCAATGCCCATCATCGTAATCGGAACCCAGAGCGTGACGTCGGTATAGGCCATGATAAGGTAAACGGGCATCAGCAGGACGGAGCCAAAGAACATGAACAGCGCCCGCTTCCCAACCTTATCCACCAGCAAACCAAAGAGTGGCGTCGCAACCATAGCAGAAAGGGGCAACAGACTATTGAAGAACCCGGCCGTTTCCCGCGCTGCATCCTGAGGAATACCGGCAAAGTGTGTATCCATGAAAAACTTGATCGCGAACGTACGGAACGGAAAGATGGCCGAGTAGAATGTGAAGCAAAGAGCAACGATGAACCAGTAGGATTTGCTGAACTTGAAAACCTGGGATTTTTCGAGCTTGTCGATCCCCCCCGCTTTGCCGAGCGCAAAGCGTTGTTCGGCCTTGTGTTCAAGAACCCAGTACACAATCGCTCCGAATATGCAAATCACCCCTGCACCAATGGCAAGCATCAAAGGGCCCTGCCAGCTCGGGTCGGCGTCGGGACCATTCGGATAGAACACGCTGCCTGCCCACGTGGGCGAGTTGTCAGCCGCCACGGAGGCAAGCCGTGCGATGGTCAGATTGACTCCGAAGGCGAAGCTCAGCTCTTTCCCCTTGAACCATTTGGCCAACGCGGTTGTTACTGCGACAATCAACGATTCGGCCCCAAGGCCAAGAACAACACGACCCGAAACCATCATCGTGAAACTCCCTTCAAGGGCTGTCAGCACAGCTCCAAAAAAACAGAGAATTGAAAAGACCATGATGGACTTCTTGGTCCCGAACCGATCGATGATGATTCCACCGACGAGCAGCGTCGCCAGCGCTGCGATGCTGTAGCTGGCATTCAACCAGCCAATATCGCTGCCGGAAAACCCGAGCTGCTTTGTGAAGATATCGACGAGCGGGTTGATGGCATCGTAGATGTAGTAATTCCCGAACATCGGCAGACTGATGAAGAACAGGACGATCCACCGATATGCCCGGGGAGGTTCAAGTCTGGTGCGATCCATTGTTTCTGCAGTCATGATGTTGCTCCTGGCGAAATCTCCATTAGAAATCCCAAAGCACAAATCTCAAAATCCAAACAAATCCCAATTAATCAAATTCCAAATCCTGTCGCCAAGCCCGCATCTCATATCCTATATCCTGCATCCTCCATCCCACATCCACTTACGTCTTCTTCATCGCCACGCGGAACAGAACAAAGCCAAGCACCCCAAACATCAACGCTCCAATCAGGTCGGCGCCAGCACCCATCGATTCCCAACCGTGGACTCCGACCGCATCCAGAAGATACTGCATCGTCGAGATTTCCTTCGCAACACCGTCCTGTATCACGGTCACCGGAACTCCACTCAGCAGCGCAATTGCAACTCCAGTCAGCGAGCCACCCGCAACGAGCCCGGTGCTATAAAGCATACCGGAACTTATCTCAGTCTCTTCCTTCACACCCTGCATCCTATCCGCGATTGCCTTGATCATTCCACCTATAAAAATCGGCAGCGTTGTGGAAAGCGGGAGGTAGACGCCAACGGCAAAAGACAACGACCGGACGCCGCACAGCTCGATCACAATGGAGACAAACATACCGACGAACACAAGGGCCCAGGGAAGATCCTGAGCAAGCAGTCCCTTAATAATCGTGGCCATGAGTGTTGCCTGCGGAGCCGGATAACGTTCTGTCCCTATCGCGTGCGTTACGGCATTCTCGCCGAATTGCATGGAGCTGTCAATGGCATTTAACGTCCATCCGATGATGAACGTCGATACGAGTACGCCGATGACAAGTCCGATTTGCTGATAGATTGGCGTCGCCCCCACAATGTAACCGGTTTTCAGGTCCTGGCTCGTTGCGCCGGCATTTGCCGCCGCAATGCAAACAATACCTCCGACCGCCAGGGCAAGTGACTGATAGACATCGCCGGTCCACCCGATGCCGACAAAGATCAGACAGGTAGCCATAAGTGTTGCAATCGTCATTCCGGAAATCGGATTGTTCGATGAACCGATGATGCCGACGATGCGGGAGCTCACAGTCACAAAGAAGAAACCGAACACGACAACCAGCAATCCCATAAGCAGAGTTCCGGGAAACGTTCCAGGAAGCTGGGGCAGCATCGCAACGATCAGCACGAGCACCAATGACCCGATGATAACGTAAGTGATTGGGATATCGCGTTCGGTGCGCGATTGTTGAACCCCGGCTTTCATGTCTTTCAGACTCTTGAAGCTGTCCTTGAAAGCCGATACAATGGTCGGAAGCGTTTTGATCAGCGTGATCAGACCTGCCGCCGCAACCGCCCCGGCACCAATATAACGAACGTACCCTGACCTGATTTCGGATGGAGACATATCCGCAATGAGCTTTCCCGCAGGTTTCAGTATTGCAGGCAGCGAATCACCGATGAACGAGATCAGCGGGATGAAAACCAGATAGGAAAGAACTCCACCACCCACCAGCACGCCGGAAATCTTGGGCCCGATGATATATCCGACGCCAAGGTACTCCGGAGTGATTTCGGCGCTGACACTGGCATTCGGATAGGATGAAGTCCTTGAGGCGACAATGCCGGGAATATCCTTCCAGAGCCCGAAGATGCTCATGAGCGACTTATATAGCACAGCGATGCCGAGGCCCGCAAACACCCGTTGCGCCATTGAGCCGCCTTTTTCGCCGGCAACAAGCACGTCGGCGCAGGCGGTC
>Ga0247727_10018755_pt1 | contig 10827 bp, 8 predicted proteins | sample WisWelCaveWW1625_FD_202498 | JGI IMG/M metagenome (GOLD analysis project Ga0247727, IMG submission 202498) | Biofilm microbial communities from Wishing Well Cave, Virginia, United States - WW16-25 | ecosystem: Environmental > Aquatic > Deep subsurface > Groundwater > Cave microbial mat | place...
GCCTGATCACCATTCGCTACGACTGGGATGGCAATTCCCTGCCGACGGGCCTGACCGACGACAACGGCAACCAGACGCACTATGGCTACGACGACCTCAACCGCCGCCTGACGGAGACAAAGGGCATTTGCGCCCCGCCCGCTTTGGCCGACCGTTGCGACCCGCCCACGACCATCACCTCCGCATACGACCCGGACCACAACCTCGTCCGCCTGACCGACGAGAATGGCTCTGTCACTGACTGCCAGTTCGACGCCCTCAACCGCCGCACTGGCTGCACGATCACGCGCGCCCGGGGTGGTGGGCACCACCGCCACCTCGTTTGAATACGATGGCCTCTCCCGCCTGACCCACGCCACCGACAACAATGAGCCGGGCGAGGCCGGAGATGATTCGGCCATCACCTACGCCTACGACAGTTTGAGCCGCGTCATCGAAGAGACCCAGCGGATCGGCGGCCTGCCCGCGAAGGCCATCTCCTCCGCCTGGCGGGCCGAGGCCCTGCATTCCGGCCTGACCTACCCCAACGGTCGGGTCCTCGACTACACCTATGACCACCTCAACCGTCTGAACACCGTCGCCGACGATGGCGCGGCCCAACCCATCGCCGACTACGACTACATCGGCGGTTGGCGCGTACTCCAGCGCCGCTATCCGATCAACAACACCCGGCTGACGTTCCTCGACAATGCCGGGACTGCCGACGTCGGCTACGACGGCCTCCGCCGCCCGGCCCAACTCCGCCACCTGCGTGGCCCGAAGAAGCTGATAGCAGGCTTCACTCACACCTACGACCGGATGGACAACAAACTGACCGAGAAGAAACTGCACGACCCGCGCGACAGCGAGTTGTACGGCTACGACTCCGCCTACCGGCTCATCCATTTTGATCGGGGCCGATTGAACCGGACCAACGACGGCATCCTCAGACCCAGCCGAAACGTGCCACTGCACAGCGACTGGACCCTGGACGGTGTGGGCAACTGGACGCAGGTGGACGGCGAGACGCACGAGGTGCGCCAGCACTCTTCGTTCAACGAGCTTATCCAGCGCCAGAGCGTCGTCACCCCCTCTAATGATGATGATGACGAGGGCGATGACGACAAACACTCCCATGGTCATGGCGACAAGGGCGAGGGCCAGGAAGATCACGACGAACACGGCGGTGGGGCCATTGCCATCCTCTACGACGACAACGGCAATGAGATTGACGACGGCACGTATCGGTTCGCTTGGGATGCCATGAACCGCCTGCGCACCGTCACCCGCAAATCCGACGGCACGCTCATCGCCGTCTATGCCTACGACGCCGCTGGCCGCCGCATCCGCAAGGTGGTGACCAACTCCGGCGCGCTCAACGGCACGACCAACTTCTACCTTGATGGGTGGCAGGAGATTGAAGAACACAACGCGAGCAATAACGTGATTCAGCAGTATGTCTATGGCGGCGTGTACATTGACGAGCCTTTGGTGCTTGACCGCAATCTGAACAGCGATGCCACTGCCACCGGCCCCGGCGACCAGCGGCTGTTCTATCACCAGAACACACTGTTCTCGGTGTTCGCCCTGACAAGTATCACGGGCACGCTTGTGGAACGCTATCAGTACGATGCCTACGGGCGGCAGACGGTGTTCGCGCCGGGAGCGAATGGGATAGTTGATTGGGGCGGGGATGATATGGTTATGGTGGGCGGAGTGAGCGGAGTTGGCAACCCTTACATGTTTACGGGGCGGCGACTTGATGGGGAGACAGGTTTATACTACTACCGGACGCGCTATGAGGCGCCTGGCCTTGGTCGTTTCTTGGGAAGAGATCCGTTAAGCAATATCGCGAATCGTGGGAGTATGTATGCGTACGTTGGCAACAATTCTGTTAACGCGGCTGATCCTTTTGGAATGAAAGAATGCAAATCCACAGGCGTTTTTGTGGAAACACCATGGATGCCAATTGTTGGTAGCAAGGCGGATGGGATAAAAGTCGCAAATGCTGCAATAAAGGTGGCGAGGGATGTAGGGGAAAAGGAATGTCGGAAGCGGTGTAATAATCAATCTTGTCCAAAAGATCAATTTTGCTCCTTGGTGGGGGTTGGAGACCCTAAACCTTATCAGGCCCATCCTAGTGACAATGCGGCAGATTGGACAGGACATGGTTGAGCTGGAGGTCAGTGTCCCCCGGCGGGAGACGAGAGTGTGAATGTTGAGGGTGTCAATTCTGGGGCGTGGACTAAATACGGTTTCAACGTACGCTGCAAATGCAAATGTGAAGATGTGTCTTGCGGAGGGTCTATGATAATGACACCTTTTGGACCCGCATGGCGTCCCCGTAGCGGAGGCGGAGCTATACCACTCGGTACCGGTTCGTGGTGGTAACTCATAGACGAGCCAGTTGCCCGGGTCGCTCTCCAGTAGTCGCCCAGCCCGGCCCTCCCAGGATGCGATGTGAAGGGGCCAGAGTGGCTGGCAAAACTCGAAATGGAGCAAGAAAAGAAGCACACATCGAGTGCAAGGCAATCGTCCGGTGCAAATACCCTTGCCTCACCCCCGGCCCTCGCGAAGCACCCCGTGGTGGCTTTCGACTGCGCGGCAAGGTGCGCTGCTCCGCTCAGGTCGCGCCCCGACCCCTGCTTGCCCGCACATCTCCACCACCGGGCGGGTTGAGCAGTGGGTGTTGGAACCACTGAAGCACTGAGGAATGTGAGGCCACTGAGTCAGCGCGTTCAGCCTGCTCAGTGGCCTCAGTGGTTCAAATCCTGCGCCGGGCCGGTGGGGCGAGGGGACATAGGTTAGCAGGGGCCATTGTCCGGCGCAGGTGTGCCGGCCATGGGGCACAAGCATTCGCTTGATCTCAGCCTAGCGCCGAAAACCACCTTACAAATTTAGTTCGTCTATCACCAGCACGTTCAGATCGGTCACGCGTCTGAGGCTGATGTCGTTGGTCAGGAACGCCTGGCAGCCGGCCAGCAGTGCTACGGCAATCTCAGAGCGTCGGGCATTCGCAGGTTGTGGCGGGCGCGCAATTCAGCCGCGCGCTCGGCCATGGCCGGGTCAATAACCTGGATTTCAAGGTTGCCGCTATGCAGGAGCAAGTCGCGATAGCGGCGCTGGAGTTCAAGCGCACCCTGTCGAAAGGGTTGGACAAGAACCTCCGCCAGGGTGATAACGGAGGTCACGCCTACCAACCGGCCATCCGCGATGCGCTGGAAGATCTCCATCACCAACGCATCGTAGCGCGGGTGCGCTTCCACAAAATAGATGATGGGCGCGGTATCCAATCCCAATCGGGTAACACCGCTCAGGGCATCTTCCAAGCGGGTCATGGATGGTGGTCGCACTCAGCGCGGAGCACATTAACATATTCCTGTGCATCCATCCCTTCCCAGATTTCTTTGCCCAGGCCGTGCAATTCCATGATGTTGCGCTTCGGCTCTGCAGTTGAAGCGGCGGATTGCGTTGCCAGATCATCCGCTGTCAACTCGACGAGGCGAAGTCGCTCGGCGGCTGGCAGGGGTTTGATGTGTCGTTCATAAATTTCTTCAGCATTCAATGTGGCCATTGGTCTATGTCTCCCTTGTGTGATATTGTATGCCTTCGCCGATGTCGGGGCGGTCGCGCCACATGCCAAAGAATTCAGAGCGCAACAAATCGCCAAGCGTGCGCGCGGAAGCCGCGGCGCGTGAAGCGACGACGGCCACAATTTCGGCCGGGCCGAGCGGCACGTCGGTCGGCAGCGTGATGCGCACCTCGCGGTTAGGCGGCACGTCGGTGGTGAGGTTGATCGTTTTGACCATGGTGGTGGCCTCTATTTGATAGACACGATTATACACGTTTACCGCCTCACCAGCGGCAAGTAGACTCGCCTCATCGTTCCGTTGGCCGGTGACATCACCACCCGCGTGATGGACGAGGCCGGGAAGGCGGCGCTGAAACCGCCCGCGCTCACCGGCAAATCCGCCTCGCGCACAATCGCGTCGAGACTGGCCCACTGTAGCACTTGGTCTCGAGTTGTGAGGCATCTTCCTCGCTCGTGCGGAGCTTGACATCTGAGAGTATGGGGCGTACCCTTTTGGCTAAGAGGAAGTCGCGCCCATCCGGTCATTTTGAACATGTCCCCTGACTCTCGCAAACCCCGTATCCTCTCCATTATCCATAATCCTGTCGTCCGAGCCGAAGGTGGGCATAAACTGCATCAGTTGTTGGGCTGGAATGATCCGGATCGTCTGGCCGAACAATACATTCGGGATGTCCGCGATTGCAGTCACGGCTACGCCAATTTTGAGATCGTCGAGCGGATTGAAGTGGACAGTTTCCCTGTCAAGCAAGATGGCTTTCGCTATACGATTGACAGCTATCTCAAGTGCTGGCGTTCCCACTCAGGCTTCCATCAGGCTGATGCGGTAGATTACCATCGCTTGCTCGACGAGTTCGATGTCGTCTCAAAAATCAACAGCGGCGCAATTGACGAAGTTTGGCTCTTCGCGTTTCCCTACGCCGGATACTACGAGTCGATCATGGCCGGGCCCAATGCGTTTTGGTGCAACGCGCCGCCCCTCCTTGGCGCAAAAGCCAGCCGCCGTTTTGTCGTCATGGGTTTCAACTATGAGCGCGGCGTGGGCGAGATGTTGGAAGACCTGGGCCACCGCGCTGAGTCCATCTTAAGCAAAGTTTTCGAGAAGACACGAGGCGAGGCCAACCTTTGGGAGCGCTTCACCCGCTACGACAAAATGCATCCGGGCCGCGCCGAGTGCGGCAACGTCCACTTCACGCCGAATAGTGAGCGCGACTATGATTGGGGCAACCGCCGTCAGGTCGTCAGCCGTTGTGACGACTGGTACAACTTTCCAAATTTCAGGGGAACAACCCGGCGCATGAACTGCAATGAATGGGGGAACGGCGACATTCGCCTTCACCACTTGTGGTGGTTCAAGCATTTCCCGCACGTCGTTGGAACGACAAGCGAGGTCTCGAATAATTGGTGGACGTATGCTATTAATCCGAATGAAGTGAACTGATAATCAAAAAGCCGAGGGATGAATGCCTTTTGGCCGGACATCCACCCTTAGCGCCTCACCGGCAGAATTGACAGCCGACAGCCAGCCACCGTTAAGTCGGTGCGAATCGTTCGGCGAGAGCTGTCGGAACGACTGAACATGCAACACGCTCTCTCCCTGACACACCCGCACCTGTGCATTTCGTCGAAACTCGCTAACGCGAAAAGTGAAATAGCCAGCCACCAGCCCCCTGCTCGAAACGGGAACTACATTCGGGAAAACCCACGTGATTGGGGACTCGACTTGTACAGGTAGACTGGCTTCAGGCCAGCGATCAGTATTCAGAAAATCTCGGATGTGTCCGGCGACGCGCCGGCCCTCTAACGCGCAAGTGTCCGCCGTCTCTGCGCCGTGCAAAAGATTTCCGGCCGCGAACACGCCCCGCGCCGAGGTGTGAAAGCCAGCATCCACCTGCGGGCCCCGTGTGCCGTCATCCATTGCCAGTCCGCCGAGCCGCGCCAGGTCGTGCTCCGGAATCCAATCGCCCGTAAATACGACGGTATCGCAATCCAGCCGCTCCTTCTGCCCGGAGTTAACCCGCGTGATCTCCACGCCCTCGACTCGCCTGCCCCCGACGATATTGCTCAGCCGCGCGCCGGTCAAGATCGGCGTGCGGTAAATCAAATCGGCAAACCACCACTTGGCCGGAAGATAGGGAAAGTAAATTTGATGGTGGGGCAGTTCGGTTACCATCGCCGCGACCGAAACACCGGCGTGCCTCAGCGTCAACAACGCCGAGAGACTGACCAGTTCGGCCCCGACGATCACGGCGCGTTGGCCGATTGGCAGATGATGCTGATAAACGAAGCGTTGGAGGGAGCCGGTGGTGAAGACGCCCGGCGGGCGTTTGCCGGGAATCATTCGCGCTGAACGCGGGCGCTCGCGGCAACCCGTCGCCAGCAGGATCGCCCCGGCCTCGATCTCTCCAAGGCCACGCGGGCTGGTGTAAGCCAATGTCGTCGGCCCATTCCAGCCAGTGATGGTTGTGGAAGTGTGGAGTTCGATTCCCGTTGTTTCAGCGTTGTGCACATAGTGGCGGGCATAGGCGGGGCCGGAATGCGCCCAATGTAGATCACTCAAGCCAAAGCCGGTGTGATGGCACAAGCGCGGAATTCCGCCCGGTTCGGCTTCCCGGTCCACGACGACGACTTTTGCCAGGCCGAGACGTTTCAATGCGATCCCGGCCGCCAAACCGGCCGGACCGGCCCCGACGATCAATACGTCGGCTTTTTCAGGCGACATGCTCGGCCTCCAGCCCCAGCAGACGATCGGCGTTCTGCCCGGTCTCGCGCACGAGATGTGCGACCAGCGCCGCGTGACAGTTGAAGCCCTGGCAGGCCCCTTGCAGGGCGCGCGTTCTTCGCCGCAAGCCATCCAGCGTGCGGGCCGGGATGATGGCATGGGTTGCGTCGAGGATCTCGCCGAGCGATACACGCTCGCAATGACACACGATTTCACCGTAGGCCGGATTGGCGGAGATCATCTCAGCGGATTGATATGGGCGCGGGCCGGCCTCACCGATGTAGGGCATCCGCACCGGCTTGAATTCTGATTTGAGCGACAGAGCCAGCCCGGCCTCACTCAACAACGCGGCGACGTACTCCGCGATCCCCAGGCACCCGGAGACGCCGGTCGAGCGGATCCCGCCCGCGCAGACGTAACGCTGTTCGGCGTGCAGGCGAATCTGATAATCGCTGTGCTCGGTGGCCGGGCGCAATCCGGCGTACGTGGCCGTCACCTCTTCGCGCATGAGGGCGGGCAGGATAGCCTCGCCTTTCTCCCATAGCATCTGCAATCCTTTCTCGCTCGTGCTTGTGTTGGTCTTGTCGGGCAGATCTTCCGCTGTCGGGCCAAGCATCACGTTGCCGTACACCGTCGGGCTGATCAGCACGCCTTTGGTGATGGCAGTGGGCACAGGGAGTAGAATGTGGTTGACGAGCGAACGGGAGAATTTGTTGAAGACGATCAACTCGCCCCGGCGCGGCGTGACCGTGAAATCGTGATGACCGAGCAGCCGGTCAATCTCGTCGGAGTACAGCCCGGCGGCGTTGACGATGTAACGACAGCGTACATTGCCGCCCGGCCCGTTCAAGGTGTACATTCCATCGCCATCAGCCGTAATCTCGTGGACGGGGTGATTCAGAAACAGGCTTGCGCCGTTGAGCACCGCCTGCGTCGCCAACGCGATGGGAAGGGTGTACGGGCAAAAGATCGCCTCGTCGGGAACCCAAAGGCCGCCCAGTCCGCCAACGTTCAGGCGCGGCTCGCGCTGATAGACTTCATCGGCGGATACAAGCTGTACATTGGTGTCGCCGTTCTGGTACGCTTTCTCCAACAAACCGGGGAGCGCCTGCCGCTGGTCTTCATTCCAGGCAATGAGTAGGCCGCCCAATGATTCATATGGGATGCCCGCCTGCGGGATGAATTCTTTCAAAAGCGTGTAACTGCGGCGCAAGAGCCGGGCTTCGAGGCTTCCCGGTTTGGCGTCGTAACCCGTGTGCCAGATGGCCGTATTGGCTTTGGATGTGCCCACGCCGACATCCGGCCCGGCCTCGACCAGGGCGCAGTTTAAGTCATAGCGCGCAAGTTCGCGGGCGATGGCCGAGCCAACCGCGCCCGCGCCGATCACTGCAACATCATAAACCGTGCCGATAGCCATTCACATCTCCGATCCCGGGCTTACGCAAATCCAGGCAACGATTCACCACGAAGTCCGAAGGCACGAAGAAACACAAAGAAATTCTTTGTGAACTTTGTGTCTTTGTGGCTTGGTGGTGGATGTTATCCGCCACTGCGTAAATCCAGCTGAGGAGGAAAACCGCCGCTCAAATAATCAGCCACCGCGCCAATATCCTGAAAGACGAAGTCGGGTTGATGTGGCGCACCAGCCACGCGTTCGAGGCTGGTTTCACCACTGAGCACAAGCATCGTCGGGATACTGGTATTCGCGCCGAGCATAATGTCCGTGTCCAACTGATCGCCGATCATGCACAGGGCCGAGACCGGAACACCGAGGCGCGCGGCAGCCTGCTCGGCAATGATCGGGTTAGGCTTGCCGACGATCAGATCGGGATCACGCCCGGTCGAAGCCCGCACGAAGGCGATGGTTGCGCCAATGTCGGGCATGTAGCCTGTGTCCGTCACGCAGGTGAAGTCTGGATGGGTGGCGACGTAAGGAAGGCTGGCGCGCACGAAATCGCACAACTTCCACAATTTGGCATAGGTGAGGTCGGTATCAAAGCCGAGCACTACGAGGCTAGGCAAAGTATCGTTGAGCACGAAGCCGCGCGTTGTAAACTCTTCTTCGAGCGCGGGCGTGCCGACGACGAAGACTCGCGCTCCCGGTTGCTGGCGCTGTAGATGCGCCGCTGTCGCCGCGCCGGAGGTCAATACCTGGCTCACATCGGTGGGGAGGCCCAGCCGGGTGAGTTTCTCGGAATAGAGCCGGGCGTTCTTCGAAGAGTTGTTCGTCAGAAAAATAAAGTTCTGTCCCCGCGACCGCAACACATCCACCATGAGCAACGCCCCGTCAATCAGCCGGTCGCCGAGGTAGAACGTACCATCCATATCCAGCAGAAAACACTGTACCTGTGTCAGCCGATTGGCTTTGGTCATAGTCAATCCAATATCGTTCAGGGTTGTTGCAACCAATCCACAACCGCCAGCATATTGGCTTCAAAGGCAGCGTTGGGGACGAACCGGCTTTCAAAAAAGAACGATTCAAGTTTGGCGAGAGTTGCGAGCCTGACAGGATGGTGTTGACTGTTTCAGTCAGGAAGTGCTCAATCGAAACTCGACCAGAGATCGTCCATTCGTTTGTGACCAGCGAACCACGACTTCGGCTGGAATGACGTTGCCACGGCAGTCATCCGTCACGTCGCTCCATTCGCCTCCGAGCCTCCGTGCTTCAACCCGCCGGACTGGGCCGCCCAACCACTCCGTTGTGAGTGAGATGCCGGTATCAGTCGTTACATGCGCAACATTGCCCGCCTCTCTGCTCAAGCGGAGTGTGCCTGGCGCAGAGAGTGTGGCGACTCCGGCCACGTTGTTGATTCCGATGCCGGTAATGCGACTGGTATTCCGACTGGACCGCGCATGGCGCAGGCCGCCGCCCTCAAAAACGATCCCGTTCAGCGTAATCGAATCCAGTGACGGATCACCTAGCGCTACGAACGCCTCTTCGCCGTCGGCAAAAGCGATCTGAAAGGACTCGGCAGAGAGCACGATCACGACGAGGCTGGCAAATTCGCGTGCTGGATCGAACGGCGACGGTCGTATCAGACTCGCGGCGGCCAACGCGCGCGGCTCAGCGCTCAAGTGTGTTTCACACACCAGCGGTTGTTCCGCATACGGATAAGCCAGATTGATATTGGCATAGCCGAGGAACGGCGCGCTGGCCCCTTGGTCATCATACCCATACAACCGCTGGATGCCGACCGCGCGACCCTCGGCCTCAGCATATTCCCAGCCCGCGCCCGGATCGGAGCGACGAGTCATGGAGGCCGCGTCATCGCAACCCAAAGCCCCCGGCGCTTCGAACGCCCGCACGGGAAGTGAGGGCTGGATCAGTGCAAGGCGTAGCTGTAGATCGCGCCAGAGCAGGACGGCAACGTGAAGGCCTTGAGGCTGACCCGCAACGAACTCGTCGAAATTGCATCCGATGAATCCCGGCGCCGCAACACCGGCCCGGGTCGTATCGCGGTGTCCGAAGGTCAAGCCGTCGTGCGTCAATGCGATCATTGCATCCGGCGCATAAGAGTCGGCGACCGGCGCGACGTTGAAGGGAAAGTGAGTGCTATAGGCGAACTTGCCGTACTTGGGCGTGTAACCGGGGCGGGGTACATCGGCGGGGTGGCCGCTCCGGCTGTTGAGTAGTATTACTTGCCCGGTGGCACGGCAACCAGAGACGGCCAGGCCCGCGATTGGAAAGGCCAGATCGAAATCTTCGCGCTCAACCGGGAGTGCCGACTCGGGTTCTGTCCAGAACGGATCGTTGCGGTCGAACGTTAAGGCAAACAACGCGTGACAGGCCGAGAGCGGCGATCCCGGAGCGACGTAGGATTCGCCCGCCTGCGGAAACTCGCCGTGAAAGCCCTGCCGCGCAAAATGACCTACGGGATCAAAGAAGTCACGATCTACAAAGTAACGCAGACAGCCACTGGAAATGCGGCGAAGCAAACCTGGATCCGGCGGTGCGATTCCGAGGCAATACCCGATCTGAAAACAAACGGTGGCCGCGAACCGACCCAGCAGTGAGCGTCCCCAGGCCACATAGGATCCGTTTGCGCCGAAGAAATATTGAAAACCGTCGAGAAAGGTGCGGGCTCGCTCCAACACAAGGCGGCGATGATCCGGGCGACGGTCGCCATCCATCCACGCCCACAGCAAGTAGTGACAGCCGAACATCCAGGCGTTGTAGAGATCGAATTCGTTGCCTGCTCCGTCAGCGTACCAGCCGTCGCCGCGATAGAAGGCCGCTATCTGCTCCAGCCGCGAGTCCAGATCGGCTTCTGGAATAGGATAGCCAAGTTTCAATCGCACGGCCTGCGACAGGGCCGGGAAAAGGATCCAGTTATCGGGCCAGGTCTCTTTGCCATCCACCTGCGCCAGCCAGCCGGTCACTTGCGCGCGTTCAACCTCGGTCATCTGCTCGAATACCCGCGCGCGGGAAAGCCAAACGGTAATGGCGATGCCCGAGGCCTCAACGAGGCGCTGATCCATGTGGCCGATGTCGCCCCAATAAGTGTGCGGGTTGTCAGGGTTTGTGCCGTCGAGCAGT
>Ga0247727_10018756_pt1 | contig 10827 bp, 8 predicted proteins | sample WisWelCaveWW1625_FD_202498 | JGI IMG/M metagenome (GOLD analysis project Ga0247727, IMG submission 202498) | Biofilm microbial communities from Wishing Well Cave, Virginia, United States - WW16-25 | ecosystem: Environmental > Aquatic > Deep subsurface > Groundwater > Cave microbial mat | place...
CCTTTATGGACTCGTTCCTTTGCGTGCGGCCCACCGGGACGCCGAAGTACCCTCGCGTCACTGGGTACGCCGGCAAGGTTCTGGACCAATTCCTCGCGGAATGGGCCAAGTTCCTGCGCGGGGACGCGCGGATCAAGGACGATACGGCCGTCACCGCGGAAGACATCGCCAGCCATAACCTGATCCTGTTCGGTGATCCCGGCAGCAACCGCCTGATCGGGCGCATGGGGGATCGCCTGCCGGCGCAATGGGGCGAGAACCGTGTCCCGGCGCTGATCTATCCCAACCCGCTCAATCCCAATCGGTATGTGGTGATCAACAGCGGCCACACCTTCCACGAGCCGGAGTTTCGCGGCACCAACGCGCTGCTGTATCCCCGGCTGGGTGACTGGGCCGTGCTGCGGCTGAACGGGGAGATCGAACAGGCCGGACTGTTCGATGAAAGCTGGCGCCCCGTCCGGTGACCAGCGCAGCGTGCAGCGCCGATGAACCCTGGCTGAAACGCCGGGGCCGTTGCTGAAAGCTGACCGCTGATGGCTGACAGCTTTGCCGGCGCTATTCCTTGGGTGCGGTCCGATAGTGCAGCCGGCGCACCACGTCGGGCATGAGCCGGGCCCACTGAATCACTCGAACGGTCGTGAATACCTGTTGGCGAAGCCTCTCCAAGAGTTCCGGAAGCAGGGCGGCAGCGGCGAGCTGCATGGGGCGCGGCAGGGCGGTCAGCGGGAGCGGCGGACCATCCAGAGCCGGCCGGCTGAACCGGTGATCCCATTCCGGGGTCTCGGGTGGCACGCAGACTCTCCGCGCCGCCAGCCGCCAGCCCTCCCCGTGAATCCTCGTGTAGCCCACCGCCCACACCGCGCCATCTCCGTCGGGGCCAAACGGATGGTCGGTGAGGAACAGCTCCGCCCGCAGGTGCAGGTCGTTCAGCTTCCGGTTGAGTTCCGGCAGATCCAGCACCCCTGCCGGCGCGCGGGCCGCTCCCTCCGCCAGCCGCTTCAAATCGGTCTCAAGCCCCAAGGCTCCCTCCAGATCCCCCATTGTTAGCACAAAACGGCGCCTCGCCGCTGCTCAATCGAAGCTCTTCAGCCTCCGGACGGCGGCCGCGTCCAGCCGGCGCACGACCTCGGTCACCAGCTCCACCGCCCGGTCGAAGTCATCGCGGTGGATCACCCCGTTGTGGTTGTGCAGGTAGCGCGTCGGGACGGTGATGTTGATGGCCGGGATGCCCGCGAAGGCCCGCTGCATCTCCGAGCCATCCTCGCCGTAGCCGGTCAGCAGATTGGTTTGCAGCGGGATGCGCTTCTGGCGGGCGATATCGGCGATGAAGTCGCGCAGCTTGGCGTTGGGCAGCATCGAGCTGTCATGGAGGAAGATGCCGGGGCCGGCGCCCAGCTTTTCCTGCGCTTCGTCTTGCGAGATGCCGGGATAGTCCGACGCCACCCCGACCTCGATGCTGAGGCCGATGTCGGGTTTCACCTGGTAGCTGGAGGTATGGGCGCCGCGGAGGCCGATTTCCTCCTGCACGGTGCCGGCGGCGAAGACGGCGTTGGGGGGCGGGTTCTGCTTCAGCCGGCGCATCACCTCGATCATGACCGCCACGCCGACGCGGTCGTCCCAGGCCTTGGCCACGTAGAGCTTGCTGTCGTTGAGCAAGGCAAAGCGGCTGTCGGGCGCGATGGGATCGCCGGGGCGGATGGCCAGCCTCTCCTCGGCGTCCTGGCGGCTGGAGGCGCCGACGTCGAGGAACATCCGGTCGCGCTCGAACAGCCTGGCCCGCTCGGCCGCCGCCATCACGTGCGGGGTCTTCAGCCCGGTGATGCCAAGCACCGGCCCCTGGCGCGTCTGGATGATGAACCGCTGGCTGATGAGCCCCTGATCGAGCCAGCCGCCCAGCGTCTGGAACTTGATGTAGCCTTCCGGCGTGATGTACTTCACCAGCATGCCGAGCTCATCGAGGTGAGCAGCCATCATGATGCGGGGCGACTCGGCTGTACCTTTCAGCGATGCGATCAGCGAACCGAGCCCGTCGGTCTCGATGGAGGCGGCGAGCGGTCCGAGTTCCCGCCGCAGAATGGCCCGCGCCGGACCCTCGAAACCGCTGGGGCCGTGGGCGTTGGTCAGCTCCTCGAGCAGCCGCTCCACGCGGTCGAGCTCCCGAGGCGCCGCCCCGCACGGAACCAGGGCGGCCGCTGACACCCACAACAGGATCCGCTTCATGGTCTGCCTCCCGGGCGTATTATACGCTGCCGCTGGAACAACCTGGTCAGGTAGCGGCGCCGACAAAAACCTACCGGTGGCAAATTTGCCACCAAGTCGGTTACCACGGGCTGCTGGTGTAGCCGCCCCGGAGCTATAATCGGGGCATGGCGGCCGGCGAGTGCCAGTGCCCGAAGGTCGAATTGGCCGACTGGCGGGATCGCGAGGTGGCCCTGGTGGGTCACCACTTCGTTTCCGCGCCGATCCGGCTGTTCTTCCACGTCCCCCGCGGATTCTTTCGCGAGCTGGAGACGCTGCGGGCAAAGGCCCAGCAGTCGGGACTGCGGACGGCGCCGTCGCCGCTGGTGCTCCACCGCGACGGCTGGTTCTCGGGCGAGGTGTTGCTGTCGGTCGAGCCCCCGGCCGGGGGAGATCCCGGCGCCGGCACTTTCCAGAACCTGTTCTACTCGCGGGTGGTGGAGCGGCCCGGCTTCGACGCCGCCTTTCGGGCCATGCCGCGCTTCTACCGCGACCTGCGGGCGGCCCGCGTGGGGCGGATCGACGCCATGTATTTCTGGTATCTGAATTGCCCCGGCTGCCTGATCGAGCGCGGCGCCCGGCAGGTGATCCTGCTGGCCCGCTGCACCAAAGTGCTGGCCTACGACCCCTGTCCGGCCGCTGACCTACGCCAGGGGATGCCGGCGCTCCTGGAGCGGAAGCTTCACCCGGGCCCCGCTGCGGTGTGACGCCAGCGGATGCCGGCGCTCCTCCGAGCGGGAGCTTCACCCGGGCCCCGGCTGCGGTGTGATGCCTACGCCAGCGGATGCCGGCGGTCCTCGAGCGGAAGCCTCACCCGGGCCCCGCTGCGGTGTGACGCGTAGACCGCCAGGATCATCTCGAGCGACCACCGTCCGTCGTAGCCGCTCGACCGGGGGTTGCGGTCGTGCTCGATGGCTTCGATCAGGTCGGCGACCAGGCGGTTGTTGGCCCCCGCCTGTCCGGCCGCGCCCGGCCGCCGCGGCACCCGCTCCCACGCCGCTTTTTCCGTAGTCCAGGTGTTCGACCGCAGCGCGTAAACCGCCGGATCCATCCCGGCGCGCATCTGGATCACCCCCTGGCTGCCATAGAAGTCCAGCCCCCAGCGCAAGCCGGTGCGGTCGTCGTTGCGCGTGGACCCGAAGTAGCCGTGGATGCCGTTGGTGAAGCCGTACATGGCGGCCAGCCCGTCGCCGGCCAGCGGTCCGATGCCCTCAGCCCCGGCGCGGACGTGGCGCATCTCCATGTCGCGGCCCGCGACGGTGACGTGCGCGAAGCACCACTGCGGGTCTCCGGCGATCACGCGCATCAGGTCGAAGGCGTGGGTGCCGAGCACCATCAGGTCTTCACCGCCCGCCCGGGCGTCTTCTTTGCCGCGGGACCGCAGCTCCAGAAGCTGGCCGATGTCGCCCCTTCCAATGCGGTCCCTCAGCTCCGCCACCGCCGGCGAGAGCCGCATCTGGTGGGCGATGACGAGCTTCACGTGAGCCCGCTCGCAGGCAGCGATCATGGCGTCGGCCTCGGCCGGGGTGCGGCACATCGGCTTCTCGAGGAAGATCGACGCGTGCGCCTCCGCCGAGGCCACAACCATGTCGTGATGCGCGTCGATCCAGCGCGGGGCCACGCTGACGATGTCCGGCTTCTCTTCGCGCAGCATCTTCTGGTAGTCGGTGTAAACGGCCGGCGCCTTCAGCCGCTCGGCTGCCGCTTTACCGCCCGCCTCGTTCTCGTCGGCCACCGCCACGACCTTGCAGTTCGGGAAATCGTTCCACACCACATCCAGGCCGTGGCCGTAGTTGCCTTTGCCGGTCCGGCCGATCACCGCCACGCGGTAGTTCTTCATGGCGACCCCCTCGGGTAGAATTGATCCATGCGCCTGTTCATTGTACCGCTGCTCGCCGCCATAGCCGCCGCTCAGTCGCCGGTCGATCCGGCGCGGGTCGAGCGGCTGCTCGAGCGCGCCGTGGTTATCGACCTGCACAGCGACACCACCCAGATGATCCTCGAGGAGGGTTTCAACCTGGCCGAAGCGCATGACTACGGCCAGGTCGACATCCCGCGCATGCGCCGGGGGCGGGTGTCGGCGGTGTTTCTGGCGTCCTGCCCCAACTCCCGCCGGCTGACGGGGCTCGAATCCGTCCGGCGGGGCCTGGAGGAGATGGACGCGATCCGACGCGAGGTGCGGCGCCATCCCAAGGACCTGGCCCTGGCGACGACGGCCGGGGAGATCCTGGCGGCGCGCAAGCAGGGCCGCATCGCGGTGCTCACCGGCCTCGAGGGCGGGCACATCATCGACTCGAGCCTGGCGGTGTTGCGGACGTTCTTCGACCTCGGCGCCCGCTACATGACGCTGGCCCACTTCAGCAACACGCCCTGGGCAGACTCATCCAACCAGCCGCCCAAGAGCAACGGCCTGACCGCGTTCGGGCGCGAAGTGGTCGGGGAGATGAACCGGCTCGGCATGATGGTCGACATCTCCCACGTCTCCGATAAGACGTTCTACGACGCGCTCGAAGCGTCGTCGGCCCCGGTAATCGCTTCGCACTCTTCCTGCCGGTTCTACTCCAGCCACCCGCGCAACCTGAGCGACGACATGCTGCGGGCCCTGGCGAAGAAGGGCGGGGTGGTGCACATCAACTACTTCAATCCGTACCTGGACGAGAAATTCCGGGAAGGCGCGCGGGAGGTGATCGCGTTCAGCGGGCCGCGCACAGGACCGGAGCGCCGGAAAGCGAACGCGGAGCGCCTGGCCCGTCTGGGCCGGGTACCGTTCAGCCGCCTGCTCGACCACTTCCAGCACGCCGTCAAGGTCGCCGGCGCGGACCACGTGGGCCTCGGCTCGGACTTCGACGGCGTCAGCGACCAGTTGCCCGAGGGCATGGAGGACATCTCGAAGACCCCCAACCTGGTGCGGGGACTGATGGAGCGCGGATTCAGCGACGACGAGATCCTCAAGATCCTGGGCGGCAACACCCTGCGCGTGATGCACGAGGTGGAAAAGGCGGCCCGGCGGTAGAATCCCAGCGGTAAAATCAAAGCCATGCTCCTACCGGTTCTGGCACTCGCTGCTGCGGCCGCCGTCACGCCCGAGCGCGTGGAACGCCTCATGCGCCAGGCCGTGGTGGTCGACCTGCACTGCGACACCACGCAGCTTATCGTCGATGAGGGCTACAACCTCGGGGAGCGGTACAGCTACGCGCAGGTCGACATTCCCCGCATGCGCGAGGGCGGAGTGAGTGGGATCTTCCTGTCCATTTACACCAGCCCCCGCCGCCTCACGCCGGCGCAAGCGATGCGCCAGGCGCTGGTCCAGATCGACGCCGTGCGCCGGGAAATCCGCCGCCACGCCAAGGACCTGGCGCCGGCCGTGACCGCCGCCGAAGTTCTGGCCGCCAGGAAGCAGGGCCGCATCGCCGTCCTGATGGGGGTCGAAGGCGGCCACATGATCGACTCGAGCCTGGCGATCCTGCGCACCTACTTCGAGCTCGGCGCCCGCTACCTCACCCTCACCCACGGCTCGAACACCCCCTGGGCCGACTCCTCGGGCGACAAGCCGGCCCACAACGGCCTGACCGATTTCGGCCGCGAAGTGGTCCGCGAGATGAACCGCCTGGGCATGATGGTCGACATCTCCCACGTCTCGGACAAGACCTTCTACGACGCGCTCGACACCTCGGCCGCGCCGGTGATCGCCTCGCACTCCTCGTGCCGCAAGTTTTCCCCCCACGCCCGCAACATGACCGACGAGATGCTCCGCGCGCTCGGCAAGAAGGGCGGCGTCGTCCACATCAACTACTACAACGGCTTCCTCGACGGCGACTTCGAGAGCCGCTACAACGCGCTCAAGGGGGAGCAGGCGCGCGAGGACCAGCTCCACAAGCTGTTTCCCAACGACCCGCGCCGGCGCGTCGCGGAGCAGCGCAAGCTCGATGCGAGGCGCACCGCCAAGCTGGGTCGAGTGCCCCTCAGCCGGCTGCTGGATCATTTCGAGCACGCCGCCAAGGTCGCCGGCATCGACCACGTGGGCCTGGGGTCGGACTTCGACGGCGTGAACGACCAGCTTCCCGAGGGGATGGAGGACATCTCGAAGATCCCCAACCTGGTCCGAGGGTTGATGGAGCGCGGGTTCTCCGACGCTGATATCCTGAAGATCCTCGGCGGCAACACCATCCGCGTGATGCGCGACGTCGAAAGGGCGGCAACACGATGATGCGGAACCGAATGCTCCTTACGCTAGCGGTTGCGTGCCTGGGGGCGACTCCGGCCGCCGACTGGCCGGGTCTGCGCGGCCCCAATGGCTCCGGCGTCGCCGACACCAAGGGGCTGGCCGTCTGGTTTGGCCCGCAGCACAGCGTCGTCTGGAAGACAGGGTTGCCGCGGGGAAAGTCGTCGCCGGTGGTCTCCGGCGGCCGGATCTTCCTCACCGGCCACGAGGGCGAGAAGCTCATCACTCTCTGCCTCGACCAGAAAACGGGCGAGATTCTGTGGAAGCGCGAGATTGTCCGCGCCCGCCAGGAACGCCGCAACGAGATCAACGACGCGGCCGCGCCGACCCCGGTCACCGACGGCGCCCTGGTGTTCGCCTTCTTCTCGGAACTGGGCCTGGTTGCCTATGACCGGGATGGCAACGAGAAGTGGCGGGCGCCCCTCGGGCCGTTCGAGAGCGAGCACGGCATCGCTGCTTCCCCGATCCTGGCGGGCGACAACGTCATTGTCGTGGCGGACGTGTTCATCCACTCCGCGATCACGGCGTTCGGCAAGAAGGACGGCAAGCCGGCCTGGAAGGTCGAGCGGCGGGACACGCTGGGCGGCTACGCGACCCCCTCCCTCTACACGCCGAAGCAGGGTCCGGCGGAAGTCGTGGTTCCCGGTCCCTTCGAGCTGGCCGGCTACTCGGCCGCCACCGGCGAGAAGCTGTGGTGGGTGCTGGGTTTGGCCCACCAGCCTAAGTCGGTGCCGGCGATTCACCAGGACGTCGCCTACGTCACCGTGAAGGGATGGACGGGACAGTATCCCGCCTTCCAGCAGATGCTGGCCAAGGTGGACACGGACTCGAGCGGCGCGATCTCGCGCGAAGAGATCAGCAAGATGGGCTACTTCGCCAAACATTTTGCGGGCTTCGACTTCAACCACAACGGGCTGCTCGAGGAGAGCGAGTGGACCGCTCAGTTCAGCGGCGAGGAGTGCCTGCTGGCCGTCCGGCTGGGCGGCCGCGGCGACGTCAGCAAAACCCACGTTCTGTGGAAATACAAGAAGTCGCTTCCGCAGGTGCCGGCGCCGTTGCTCTATGACGGCGTTCTGTACATGGTGCGCGACGGCGGCATCATGACTTCCATGGACCCGTCGAACGGCGAGGTCATCAAACAGGCGCGGATCAAGGAGGCCATCGAGGGTTTCTACTCCTCGCCGGTTGCGGCCGAAGGCAAGATCTACGTGTCGAGCGAATCCGGCAAAGTGATCGTCCTCAAGGCCGGCAAAGAATGGGAAAGGCTCGCGGTCAACGACCTGGGGGAAGAGATTTGGGCCACCCCGGCGCTCGTGGACGGGCGTGTTTTCCTCCGCACCGGGAGTTCCCTGTACTGTTTCCAGGAGAAGCCTGGGGAACAACGCCCCTTGGTTACCGCCGCGCCCAAGCCGCCGGTGGCGCCGGAGGTTTTTGCGGGCTACGCCGGGGAGTACATGGCCGAGCAGGGCTTTCGGCGAAGGCTCATCTTCGAGGATGGGCTGCTGCTGATGCGCCAGGGGGATCAGGATCTCGAGCTGATCGCGGTGAACCCGACCACGTTTCACGTCAAAGGAAGGCCGAACATGATCCTGACGTTCGAGCTTCAGGAGGGGAAGGTGACGGCGGTGACCGTGCAGTGGAACGAGCGGTTCAAGAACAGGCTGACAAGAGTGCAGACGCAGTGAGGCGAGCCCTTACAGGGACGAGGAAGGGGTCCACGGCCCGTGTCAAAAAACCGCTCCCTTACGGTCGCGGCTCGGTAACGTGCTGATCTTGCTGAGCCACGCGCGCGAGCAAGCGGTCGTTTGGGACTCTTGACACGGGCTGTCCAGCCGGACGCTGCGGGAGATCGGCACCCAAACCCGCGAGCCGGCCGGGTTGCAGAAGTACTTCGACCGCTGAGCCCGCCCGGGCATCGTGTATAATCGCATCAGCGAGATTGCCTATGAGAACGACTGGCCTCACGCCGCCTCAGCAGAAGGATTTCCTCGAGCGCGGGTTTTCGCGGCGGGACTTCGGCCGGCTGGCGGCGCTGCTCACCGGCGCGGCGACGCTTCCCTTCTATAACGAGCCCGCCCTGGCCCAGCTCTCGGCGCTGGGACGGCTGCCGGACGACGCCGTCAGGATCAACTCCAACGAGAACCCGCTGGGACCTTGCCCGGAGGCGATCGAGGCGATGTTCGCGGCGGTCCGCAAGGGGGGACGGTATCAGTACGAGGAAGCCGACGCCTTCGCCGAGGCGTTTGCCGACGCCGAGGGAATCCCGCGGGACCACGTGCTGCCGTTCGCCGGGTCGAGCGATCCGCTGCACCGGACCGTCCTGGCCTTCACGTCGCCCAACCGGAGCCTGGTGGTGGCCGATCCGAGCTACGAATCCGGCGAGCGCGCCGCCCGGTTTATCGGGGCCAGGCTCTTCAAGACGCCGCTGACCAAGGACTATGCGCACGACCTCCGGGCGATGGCCCAGGCTGACCCCGGCGCCGGCCTGATCTATGTCGTCAACCCGAACAACCCCACCGGTACCCTCACCTCGCGCGCCGAAATCGAGTGGCTGCTGGGGGCCAAGCCCAAGGACGCCATCGTGCTGCTCGACGAAGCCTACATTCATTTTTGCGACGCGCCGCGCTGCTCCGACCTGGTCGCGGCCGGCAAGGACCTGGTGCTGCTCCGCACCTTCTCCAAGCTCTACGGGATGGCCGGGTTGCGCGCCGGCGTGGCCATGGCGCGGCCCGACCTGCTGGCCAGGATCGTGCCTTACGGAACCGGGATCATGCCGGCGACCGGAATGGTGGGCGCCACCGCCAGCCTCAAGTCGAAGACCCTGGTGGCTGAGCGGAAGAAGATCAATCGCGAGATCCGCGAAGGTGTGTTCGCCTTCCTGAAGAAGCACGGCTACTCCTTCACGCCGTCGGTGAGCAACAAGTTCATGCTCGACGTGCGGCGGCCGGGGATGGAAGTGGTGCGGGCGATGGCGGCGCGGAAGGTGTACATCGGCCGGGGCTGGGCGGCTATGCCGACGCATGTGCGGGTCACGGTGGGGACCCGCGACGATATGGAGAAATTCCAGGCGGCGCTGCTGGAGGTTATGGCTTAGTGCGGCTTCTTACTGCATTCCTGCTTTTCGGCGGGTTGTTCGCCCAGAGTCAGCTCGCCACCGTCAGCGGAACCATCGTCGACGCCACCACCGCGGTCATCCCGGGCGCTGAACTCAAACTCAGCAACCAGGACACCGGCGAAACCTGGTCGGCGGCCACAAACAACGAGGGCAACTACGTCCTTCCCCTCATCAAGCCCGGCAGGTACCATCTGGATGTCAGCAAGGCCGGATTCAAGCCCTACCGCCAGACGGAGATCGTGCTCGAAACCGGCGGCCAGCACCGCATCGACGTCAGGCTCGAAGTGGGCGCACAGGCCGAGCGCATTGTGGTGGAGGCCTCGGTTCCGCAGTTGCAGACGGAGACCTCCGTCGTCGGGGCGGTGGTGGAGAACCGCACCATCGCCAATATGCCCCTCATCAACCGCCGCGCGGCACAACTGGCGCGCCTGACGGGCTTTGTCGTCCAGATCGGCACCGGCGCCAACTTCGCCATGGCCGGCGGGCGCGGCAACAACACCAACTGGCGCATCGACGGCAGCAACGTGCAGAACGTGCTAGTCGGCGACCAGGGTCTCAACTTCGACCCGCCCATCGAATCGCTCCAGGAGTTCAACGTCTCGGTCAGCAACTACTCAGCCGAGCTCGGCCGCACCGGGGGCGGGATGGTTCAGATGACCACCAAGAGCGGCGGCAACGACTTCCACGGGTCCACCTACGAGTACATTCGCAACGACGCCCTGGACGCCCGCACGTTCTTCGCCGCCGACAAGACTCCGCTCCGCTACAACCTGTTCGGCGCCAGCTTCTCCGGTCCCATCCGCAGGGACAAGACTCACTTCTTCTTCAACTACGAAGGGCGAAGAGAGACTCGCGGCCAGACACTCATTCACAACGTCCCCACCGGGGCCGAAAAGCTCGGCGACTTCTCCGCCAATCCGCTCGTCATCCGCGATCCGGAGGCCGCTGGCCGCGTCCCTTTCGTTGGCAACCGCATCCCCGCCAGCCGCTTCGATCCCATCGGACGCCAGCTCGCTTCCTTCTATCCGGATCCCAACGTCCCCGGCCAGCCTTCCGGGAACGCCAACTTTCGCGGGAACGCCCGCACCACCGATCCCCCCAACAATTACGTCACCCGCATTGACCACGCCTTCACGGAGAGAGACCGCATTTACGGACGCTTCCTCGCCAGCCACGGCGGGCAGACGGACTATCCCGTGTGGCCGACCGCCGCCGTCGATCCCGTCCATCGCCGCCGCCAGAACAAGTTCTT
>Ga0247727_10018757_pt1 | contig 10826 bp, 9 predicted proteins | sample WisWelCaveWW1625_FD_202498 | JGI IMG/M metagenome (GOLD analysis project Ga0247727, IMG submission 202498) | Biofilm microbial communities from Wishing Well Cave, Virginia, United States - WW16-25 | ecosystem: Environmental > Aquatic > Deep subsurface > Groundwater > Cave microbial mat | place...
ACAGCCCTTCAAGCATGGTGAATGTAACAACAAGTTGATCCATCTGTATGCTGCTTGAGCCATCGTAGGTGATCACACAATCATCAGCGCGGCAACCGCTTGGGCGCACCTTTGTGCCCGTATTAAGGGCCACGAGGCTCCCGCTCGAATCAACGACCTGATCGCCTGAGCGCACAGTGACAGGACTCACCTGCGCATCGCCATCCTCGATGTTGGGGATCTTTTCAAGTATGACCGGTTCGTATCCATATTCGACGACATCCATCGGGCCATCATAAATCGCGGAGAGAACGCTTCGCGCGGGGGAATTCAGGCTGCCATATGGATAAAGCGTATTCGGCTCTTCGCCAAGACAAATGTTCAATGAACGCGGGGCAGGCGTCGGGGTGAAAAGAGGCGTTGCTTCGAGTGTCGGCGTTTCAGGCAGAACGGAAATCTCAGTCCTCTGCGGCGCACAGGCAGGAAGGGACACGGCGAGAATAAAGAGGAAAGTCAAAACATTTATGAAGTAGGCTTTCATACAACCTCCCTCTAGATTTTAGTCGTATTTCGGGATTTTTTGAGGGTGAATATCAAAACAGAGAAAAGAAAAGCGGCGCCGATAAAAACAATCCAGATACTCAACCCGGTTCCATTCTGGACATTACCCTGCTGAGGCGCCGAGACAGGAGTAGGTGTCCCGCGAGAAACTTGTAAATCTGCTGCATTGGACGAATCCAAATCCACCATTCCCTGCCAAAGGCCATTTTCTCTCAAAAGGAAGGCGGTCACCTGCCAGGACTCTTCTTCGGTGAGACTACCTGGTTTCCAGAAAGGCATGGCGGCAAAGATGAAACCGCGCAGGTTGGCGGCTGTAGGAAATTTTTGCAACGCGCCGGGCCCAATCACAGCGGCTATATTCATCGGAAGAGTGAAACCAAACTCATAGGGACGCTTGCCATGACAACCAGAGTCCCAGCAATATTGTTCTTCCGGCGGGTAGGTCTGACGAAACTCTTGGGTAAGCCCCTGACCGCGATCCCCGTGACAAGGCAGGCAATAAAGCCAATAATCCTGTGCGCCCAGGTCTGCCTGAGATGGCTCGGCAGGCAAGGTTGGTTTAGCTAAACGGTCAGGCGTGGGGGTGGTTACAACCTGAGGATGGGAAGAGATGGCTGTGCCCATATCGAAGAAAAGCGCTGCCAGAAGCAGCGCTATTCCTACAGGTATCAGAGCGAGTCTGAAAATGGTCCTGACTTGCACAGATCTAGGTCTTGCCTCTCATGCGCGGGTCAAGCACGTCGCGCAGCGCATCGCCGACCAGGTTCCAGCCCAGGACGAAGAGAACCAGGGTAAGACCGGGCCAGAAAACGATATACCAGTATTCATCAAGGCTGATGATCCAGTTGCGCGCAAAGGACAGAACCTGGCCCCAATCCGCATAGCCGATATCGGTGCCAATGCCCAGGAAAGAGAGCGCCGCGAAGGATAGAACCACATCGCCAATCGCCAGAGACGCCAAAACCAACGTGGGAAAGATCGCATTAGGAAGAATGTGCCTGAAAAGGATGCGGCTGTCTTTCACTCCAATGACCCGCGCAGCCATCACATAATCGCGTTCCTTGGTGGAGAGGATATCGCCGCGAATCACGCGCGCATACCCCATCCAGCCGAACGTGACCAGCGCAAGGATCGCGGGCAGCAGACTCCTCCCAAACCGAGGCGTGATCACAGCCGCCAGGATCAAAGCCGCCAGGATGAAGGGAAGGGTCAGAAAGATATCAACGATACGCATGAGGATGTTATCCACCGCGCCGCCATAATAAGCCGATATCGAACCGACCAGCAATCCGATCAACAAGGTTGCAATAACAACCACCAGGCCGGTCTTGAAGGCTGTGCGGGTACCCCAGATGATCCCATAGAACACATCATATTGGCCCTGTGCAGTGCCGAAAATGTGCACCCAGTGATCGGTCTTCATGATGGGTTTCCACCAGAAAGGCAGAGGTGGTGGCCTGACCTTCCATTCAGCGCCCATAGGCTGGGGTTGGGCTTTAAACCCGTCGCGCGGGATGTTATATGGATCGCCCTTTGCGGCTGGTGGCGCGATGACAGGCGCAAAAACAGCGATCAGAACGAAAAAAATGATTAATGCGAAACCCGCGATGGATGCCGGGGTTTTCGACAAGCCCAGCACGATGCGGTAATTTTCCGGGCCAAGGGTGCGCTCAAGCCAGCCGATCTGCCGAAGCGGGACTGCTTCGCGCTGCAAGCCGATATCACCGGAGGGGGTGGTTGCAATTTCAGACATGGCGCTTCTCCTTCATGAAATCAAGAAAGACGGACACGTGGATCCACGACCGCGTAGATCACATCCACGACCAGGTTGGCAACAATGAGGATCACTCCGTTGAACAAAGCAAATCCCAGGACCGTGACGACATCCAGCGCGCCAGCCGCCTCGGCGGCGGCTTTGCCGATCCCGGGAAAATCAAAGACGGTTTCGGTGATGACCACACCGCCCATCAAGCCAACCACCGTGAAGCCCGCCAGGGTTACGACTGATATCATCGCGTTGGGCTGGGCGTGCTTGAAAATTACATCACGCTCGTGCAAGCCCTTGGCGCGCGCTGTAGTGACATACTCCTGACGAAGGACTTCGAGCATGGAGGAACGCGTCACACGCAGGAAGGTTGCCCAACTCAGGTAGGAAAGGGTCAGGATCGGCAAAACCATATGTTTTAAGGCATCCAGGAAGACATCAAAACGTCCATTCAGCAGCGCGTCAAGTGTCAGCAGGTGTGTATAGGTTCGAAACCCGTCGCTGGTGACAATTGCGTTTGCCCACTCTGAAAGGCGCCCGGGCGGGAACCACTGCACATTGGCATAAAAGATCAGCAGCATCAAAAGACCGAATACGAAGGTGGGAAAGGATGTGCCGACAATGCTGAAAACACGCGCAGCCTGGTCAATGAATCCATTCTGATGCACGGCGGCTTGAACTCCCAACCAGATCCCGACCAGGATGACAGGCGCAACCGCCCATAGGGTTAGATCCAGGGTATTGGGGAAGCGCGTCTTGATCAGGTCGGCAACCGGCTGGGAGCCGACCCGCGAATAACCGAAATCGCCGAAGAGGATGCCGCCTTCGCGCTCGCCCGTGACCTGGTCAGTTCTCCCCACCAACCAGCGCCAATATTGAACATACATCGGCTGATCCAAGCCATATTTCTTGATGATCCCCTCGATGACCTTATCATTCTTGGGGATATCGCGGACGTAGAGGGCTGAACGCTCGACCGGTGAGAGCAACTGCAGCATACCAAATATCAACATGGTCACGCCAATGAGCAGGACCGGCACGAGCAGCAAACGTCTAATGATATAAGTGGTCATTGCCTACTCCTTAAAGATTGTGTTATTCGGAAAATGGCGAAAGAGTCATTCGTCGCATTCCGCAGAACAAAATCATTAGACTTTATCGGTAATAAGCCGAAAACCTGATTTGGACGCTGATAAACGCAGAAAACGCAGATTTTTTCTCTTTGAATCAGCGTGAGTCAGCGTTCATCTGCGTCCCCATTTTATTTCCGATAGAGTCTATTTATCGAGTAAGGTTTGGGGAGTGGCGCAAGTGGCGCCACTCCCCATAAAGACTTGCTACAGCAACTATCTTATTCCTCGAACATTGGGTAATAGTAGAAGCCGCCATACAGCGAGTTGTACACGATGCCCTTGACGTAGCGCGGCATGAACCCATGGCTGGTGCCGATCGCCATGATGATCCCGGGCGGGTTATCGTATACAAGCTGGTTCAACTGCTTGTAGACCTCATTGCGCGCGTCCGGATCGGATAACGCCACACCTTCGTTGATCAATGGTATGAAGGTGTCCTTGATCTCGGCAGGGATGCTCTGGCGAGCCGCATAGGTCGTCACCAGATACGGCACATACCAGTTATGCGGGTCAGCGTAATCTTCCTGCCAGCCGACGAAGAAGATCGGGGCAATTCGGGCGCGGATCGAACGCAGGAAAGCGGGCCACGGCAGAGCAACCGACTCAACGATGAACAACTCATTGACGGTATTTACATTGAGAGAGATGAGCTGGGAAATGGTCTGGCGTGTGGTGTTGCCCTGGTTGTAAGTAGCCTGCAGGCGGAAGCCGACGGTCCAGATATCGCCTTCGGGATCTTCACCGGCGGGGATGCCGTCTTTATCGGCGTCAGCCAGTTTGAACTCTTCCTCGCACTTGGCCATGTCGAAATTGTAAGCCGGGTCCGTTTCGTTATAGCCGGGCATGCCGGGGATGGTCAGGGCCCTCGATTGAACAGCCTCACCGTTCCAGACGTCGGCGATGTAGGTGTCCCAATCGAAGCAGTAGTTGAAGGCTTTGCGGATGTGGACATCGGCGAAGAAGTCAGCAGGGATGCCATTGCCATCCAGCTTGCCGGAGCCCAGGTAGGTATTGCCGCCATCCGGGTTGGAAACATTGAAATTGAAGAATGCATCCGAGCGGGTGATGCCTGGTTTGCCGAGCGTGAGCCTCAATGGCTGGCTGTCGTCAGTGACTTCACAAACATAGTCGTAGGCAGCAGTGTCCCAGTTGCACGTCTCACCGACGAACTCATCCATCTGTGAGCGGTTTTCGGGGTTAACCGCAACCCAGTCAGCATCGCCAGCCTGCATCATGGCAAAGCGGGTGCTCCACTCGTCCACTTGCTGGAGGACAACGCGCTCGAGTTTGGCAGGCTCACGCCAGTAATTGTCGTTGCGAACCATAACGATCTCTTCACCGGGGGTCCAGTGGTCCAATTTGAATGGACCGGTACCGTTCACAATTGCGTTGAGCGGGTTGGTCTCAGGACCGATGGCATACCAATTCTGCCAGGTATCACAGGAGCCATCCCAGCCGCCGTTGGCGGCGACCCAGTCAGAATCCAACGCGGCGCCCCAGGGCTGGGCGATGGCGGGAATGAAGGGCCCATACGGCGTTGCCAGATGCATGGTAACAGTGCCAGCGGCGTCATCGGCGACAATGCGGGCTTTCACGGCTTCGCAGACGCCTGCCAGCAGCGCCGGGTCTTTGCCCTGCATGGCTTCCACGTCATCGTAGAGGGCGCCGGGGATAGCGCCGAGTTCGTCCTGTGAAATGCCGTCAGCAAGGGCTTCCACGCCGGCGGTCTCCGCTACTTCAACCGCCTCGGCGACATCAATTGTGCCGATGCCGAAGAAGGGTTCGAAGAGCAGGAATTGGGGCGAATTGGTGCCGCCCTGCAGCAACCCGCGCTGGAAGGAATAGGCAACATCACTGGGGGTTAAATCTGCGCCATCATGGAAAGTGACACCTGAGCGTATGTTGAAGGTATAGGTCAAACCGTCCTCGGAAAGCTCCCACGATTCAGCCAGTCCTGGTACGAATTTGGTGTCATAGTTACCGTCGAAGAATACCAGGGGCTCCATCGTATTCCCGAGCACCTCAGAACCGGCCGTTTCATAGTCGAAGGCTGGGTCGAGTGAGTCCGGTTCACCGAAGGAGACCGAGATGAATGTGGTTGGGTCCTTGGATTTTGCGCCGCCAGTAGGTTCAGCGGGCGCTTCAGTAGCCTGGGGCGGCTCAGTAGCAACAGCCCCGGGTGCCTCCGTCGCCGAGGCAGTGGCAGGGGCGCAAGCCGCGAGCGCCATGCTGGCGATGACGAGAAGGCTCAGTAAGGTAAACAATTTACGCATTTTTCTTTCTCCTCACAAAATTTTGTTTGAATTTGGATACGACATGTAGTGTGGCTGATCAAATCTATATAGGCGCAACACCTCCTTTCAAATTTGGATTTGCTACAAAAACCGTTCTGCAAAAAAACAGGCTACGAAATGGCCTGGTTTTACTTCACGGAACTCAGGGCGCGATTCGGCGCATATGGCTTCTGCGATCGGACAGCGCGTGCGAAAGCGGCAGCCTGAAGGCGGGTTGGCTGGCGATGGCACGTCGCCTTCCAGAATGGTTCGTTTTCGCATGGCATCCGCGACCGGGTCCGGGATGGGTACCGCTGAGAGCAATGCCTGGGTATACGGATGAAGCGGGTGGGTGTAAAGTTCATCGCGATTCGCCAGTTCCATGATCACGCCCAAATACATCACCGCCACACGCGTGCTGATATGGCGCACCATCGAAAGATCATGCGCGATGAACAGGTAGGTAAGATTGAATTGTGACTGAAGCTCTTCGAGCAGGTTTACGACCTGAGCCTGAATCGAAACATCCAGCGCAGAGATTGGCTCGTCGCAGATAATGAAGGATGGCTGCAAAGCCAGCGCGCGCGCGACCCCAATACGCTGTCGCTGTCCGCCGGAAAATTCGTGCGGGTAACGGCTGGCAAAGGCAGGATTAAGATTGACCACTTCAAGCAAATGGGCAACGCGCTCCTGGATCTCTTTACCGGTCGCAGCGCTGTGAACCATAAGCGGCTCACCCACGATCTGTTCCACAGTCATACGCGGGTTTAGGCTGGCATACGGATCCTGGAAGATCATTTGCATTTTGCGGCGCATCTGGCGCATGTTTTCGCCCTTTAAATGGACCAGGTCAACCCCCTCAAAGTGAACCTGGCCAGCAGTGGGTTTGTAGAGTTGCAGGATTGTACGGCCCGTGGTCGATTTACCACAGCCTGATTCGCCCACCAAGCCGAGAGTCTCGCCGCGTTTAACGTCAAAGGAAATTCCATCCACCGCACGGACCGCGCCCACCCGGCGCTGGATCACGCCGCGATAAATCGGAAAGTGCATTACCAGGTCTTCAACACGGAGCAGGACATCATTGTTGGAGCTCATCAACGCGGCCTCCCGGTTTTGGTATCCACCCAACAGGCGATGCGGTGTTCAGGCGCTACTGGCTCAAGAACAGGGTTTTCCTTCCAGCAACGTTCCATCGCCCAACGGCAGCGCGGGGCAAATGGACAGGAATTCGGTTTTTGATAGAGAACCGGGGGCGAACCTTCGATTGAATACAACTTGCCGCGTTCCTTCTCGTCCACACGCGGCAGGCTTCCCAGCAGTCCGATCGTATAAGGATGCGAAGGATTGGTAAACAATTCCTTGACCGGCGCTTCCTCAATAATAAACCCGCCATACATCACGAGCACGCGCTGGGCAAGTCCAGCCACGACGCCCAGGTCATGTGTGATCCATATGATCGCCATGCCAAGTTCATCGCGCAGCCGCTTGACCAGGTCCATGATCTGCGCCTGAATCGTCACATCCAGCGCGGTGGTAGGTTCATCAGCGATCAAAATTTGAGGAGTGCACGCAAGCGCCATCGCGATCATCACGCGCTGACGCATACCGCCTGAATACTGATGAGGATAATCCTTCAAACGATCTTTAGCGTTTGGAATTCCCACCATGGTTAACAGCTCCGCCGCGCGGTCGCGCGCCTGTTGCTTGGTCATGCCAATATGTAACATGAGCGGCTCTTCCAATTGGCGGCCAATGGTCAGCACAGGATTCAATGAAGTCATTGGATCCTGAAAGATCATTCCAATCTGAGCGCCGCGCACCCGGCGGATTTCTTCTTTTTTCATTTTAATGAGATCCTGCCCGGAGAATAAAGCTTTCCCATCTGTTACTTTTCCCGGTGGGGACGCAATCAAACCTAAAACTGAGAGCATGGTCACACTCTTACCGCACCCGCTTTCACCCACCACACCCAGCGTTTCGCTTTCACTTAGCCCGAATGAAACACCATTGACCGCGTGTATTACTCCTTCGGGGGTCTTAAACGTCGTCTCTAGCCCTTGCACATCAAGAATGAAATCAGTCATCCGTGCATTCCTTTATGAGGGTGGAGTAAAGAACATGGTGTTCCACGTACCCAGCAGACTGAATTATACCCAATTCTTCAAGTGAGTCAATCACAATACACTTGAATGGCAACCGGAGGTCATAAAATTTCAAAAAACAGTTCTCCAGAACTGCATATAATCAGTTCTCAGGCGGGGGGAATGCCCGTAAGGGATGAAGAAAACCTGTTTCATCATTTCTTCAATTTGGCGGTCGTTGACAACCACCCCGCTAAAATGTAGAATACATCCACCCGGCATAATTTCAATCCAATCATCAAGGAGAGTGAAGAATGTTAAAGGAATTCAAGGAATTCGCCATGCGCGGCAATGTGCTGGACCTGGCGGTTGCTGTGATCATCGGCGGCGCGTTCGGGAAGATCATCGCGTCACTCGTCAACGATGTTTTGATGCCGTTGATTGGGCTTGTTCTTGGCGGAATCAATTTCAGCGGGCTGGAGTATACATTTCGTAACGCGGTCATCAAGTATGGGTTATTCATCCAATCCATCATTGACTTCGTCATCGTTGCCTTTGTCATCTTCATGCTCGTGCGTACCATGAACAACATGAAGAAAAAAGAGCCGGCCCCCGCGCCTGCTGCCCCAACCACCAAAGAGTGTCCGCATTGCTTCAGTATGATTTCCATCAAAGCCACGCGCTGTCCAAACTGTACTTCTCAACTCTAAAGATCAATCTGTACATATAATAAAGTAGAGAGTAGTTGTGATAGACTACTCTCTACTTTCTATTTCTCTATGGACCTTCTCGATAAACTCAACAAGCAACAACGAAGCGCTGTCACAGCCGGGAACGGGCCCGTTTTGGTAGTGGCAGGACCGGGGTCCGGAAAGACGCGGGTGCTCACGCAGCGCATAGCATATCTTATCGCGGTCGAAGGAGTTCGCCCGTGGCAGATCCTGGCGGTGACGTTCACCAACAAAGCCGCGAAGGAAATGCAGGCGCGCGTCAAATCCCTTTTGCCAGACCAGGCAATCGAGGGGATCATGCTCGGCACATTCCACTCGATCTGCGCGCGGATATTACGGCGAGAGGCGGAACATCTTCCCATTGAATCGAATTTTGTGATTTTCGATTCCGACGACCAGGAACGCATCGTTAAAAGTGTCATCAAGGAATTTAATTTGAACGACAAGTTATATCGCGCGTCGAGTGTACACGCCGCCATCTCGCGCGCAAAAAATGAATTGATCGGCGCGGACGATTACCCCACCAACACCTATAAAGATGAAGTGGTCAAGCGCATATATGTTGAATATCAAAAACGATTGATTGCCAGCAACGCTGTGGACTTTGATGACATCCTGGTGTACACCGCGCGTTTATTGGAGGACATCCCATCAGTGCGCGACAAATACGCACAGCGATTCCGCCATGTGCTTGTGGATGAGTTTCAAGATACCAATCTGGCGCAATACGAACTTGTGAGACAACTCGCTTCACATCATAAAAACATCTTTTGCGTGGGTGATCCCGATCAATCAATTTACGCATGGCGCGGCGCAGACTGGCGAAATGTGCAGCGCTTCGAACAGGATTTTCCCGATGCACAGGTTATCCTGCTTGAACAGAATTATCGCTCACACCAGAACATTCTGGACGCAGCCATGGGCGTGATAGACCGCGCCCGCAACCGCCGCAAGAAAAGTCTCTTCAGTGACCGCGGCGCGGGTGAGAAAATATTCTTCTATGAAGCGCCTGACGATTACGCGGAGGCGTTGTTTGTTGTGGATGGCATCGCACAACTGGTTGCTTCGCGTCAATTTGAGCCGGGTGATTGCGCGGTGATGTATCGCACAAACGCCATGTCCCGTTTGTTGGAAGAGGCTTTTTTACAAGCGCGGCTTCCTTATCGTTTGGTCGGCGCGCAAAGATTTTATGGACGCCGCGAAGTCAAGGATATTATTTCCTTTTTACGTCTTGTTCATAACCCTGCTGATGAGGCAAGTTTGGATCGCGTCATCAACGTCCCACCGCGCGGAATCGGTGACAAGACCCTCCTTACTTTACATAACGTAGCGCGTCAGAACAATCTCCAACCTGGAATCGTGCTCATGAACCTGGCACGCGGCTCCGACTCTCCATACTGGTCATCTTTCACGGGCCGCGCGACAATCTCCCTTGCAGATTTCGGCGGCATGCTCGCCAACTGGCGCGCCGCGGCTCCTTCATTAACAACGGCTGAACTCTTCGACCGCATCGTCAACGACCTCAATTACAAAGAATACATTGACGATGAATCCGAAGAAGGCACTGACCGCTGGGAAAACGTGCAGGAGTTAAAACGTCTCGCGCTCGAATATTCCACGCGCACGCTCGAAGAATTTCTTGAAAACGTCGCGCTCATCTCCGACCAGGACACGCTCACCGATGGCAATATCCCCACCCTCCTCACCCTCCACGCCGCCAAGGGACTTGAATTCGGCGCGGTCTTCATCGTCGGTCTCGATGACGGTATTCTTCCGCACAGCCGTTCGTTCGATGAGCCTGAACAAATGGAAGAAGAGCGCCGCCTCTTTTATGTCGGTATCACGCGCGCAAAAGATAAACTTTATCTCATCCGCTCCATTCAACGCGGCGGGCGAGGCGCGGCGGAGGAAACATACCCATCCCGTTTTCTGGATGACGTGTCTGCGGATTTGTTGGTGGGCAAAACGCGAACAGGAAGGGCGATGCGAGGCGCGCCCCCCGAAACAAAATGGCAGTCGTATCACTCCAAGCCTCGATCTGCCTCCGTTATGGAATCAAAATTCCGCGCTGGGACTCGCATACGCCACTCAGCCTGGGGTGAGGGAATCGTCCTCGACAGCAAAATACAAGATGAAGATGAGATCGTGGATGTGGTGTTTGAGTCTGTCGGGATCAAAAGACTCTCCGCAAGTCTCGCGAATTTGAAGATCATATAACCTGGTTGGTCGAGTAGGCGGCGTTTGTCCGCCGTATCGAGACCAACAATTAACAAGGATACTTTTACAATAAGGTAGTCTCGATA
>Ga0247727_10018758_pt1 | contig 10824 bp, 2 predicted proteins | sample WisWelCaveWW1625_FD_202498 | JGI IMG/M metagenome (GOLD analysis project Ga0247727, IMG submission 202498) | Biofilm microbial communities from Wishing Well Cave, Virginia, United States - WW16-25 | ecosystem: Environmental > Aquatic > Deep subsurface > Groundwater > Cave microbial mat | place...
GAACTTATTACTGGAGCGTTCAGGCCATCGACAATGCGTTTGCCGGTTCCGCTTTCGCGCCGGAGCGAAATTTTGTTATCTTGCCAACACCAACGATTTCTCGTAGTCCCGCCACGATGACTTTTACAGGTTTGACTGGCGGCGCTAATCCTGCTTCGCAAACGCTGCAGATCAGCAACAGCGGTGGCGGAACATTGAACTGGAGTGTGAGCGCGAATCAAACCTGGTTGACGCTCTCTCCGGGCAGCGGCAGTGCCACCGGTGAAATCGATAATGTCAGTGTGAGCGCGAATATCGCTGGATTAGCGGCGGGAACGTATTCAGCGACGATAACGATTGCTGCTCCCGGAGCGACAAATACCCCGCAGACGACGGCAGTGATATTTAATATTGCGCCACAGTTGCCAACGATTTCCCGCAGCCCGGACAACATGACTTTCACCGCGGTAGCTGGCGGCCCTAATCCCACATCGCAGACCTTGCAAATCAGTAACAGCGGCGGCGGGACTTTGAATTGGAGCGTGAGTGCGAATCAAACCTGGTTGACGCTCTCTCCCAGCAGCGGCAGTTCCACCGGCGAAATCGATAATGTAAATGTGAGCGCAAATATCGCTGGATTAGGGGTGGGGATCTATTCGGCGACGATAACCATTACCGCGGCTGGAGCGACAAATACCCCGCAACAAACAGCCGTAACGCTCAATATTATGCCGCCATTGCCGACGATTTTCCGCGCTCCTGCGACAATGACTTTTACTGCCGTGGCTGGCGGCGTTAATCCCGCGTCACAAACACTGCAAATCAGTAACAGCGGTGGCGGGACGTTGAACTGGAGTGTGAACGCGAATCAAACGTGGTTGAGTCTCTTTCCGAGCAGCGGCAGCTCGACCGGTGAAATTGATAATGTGACGGTGAGCGTGAACATTGCAGGTTTGGCGGCAGGAACTTATGCGGCGAGCATAACGATTTCTGACGCTGGGGCGACGAACACACCGCAGACCGCAACGGTGACACTTATGATTACGCCGCCGCCAACGATTTCGCGAGTTCCGGCCGCGATGACGTTCACTGCCAAGGTTGGCGGCATCAATCCACCGTCGCAAACACTGCAAATCAGCAATAGCGGCGGCGGAACGTTGAATTGGAGTGTGAGCGCAAATCAAACGTGGTTGAATCTCTCTCCGAGCAGCGGCAGTTCCACCGGTGAAACCGATGAGGTGGCCGTGAGCGTGAATATTGCGGGTTTGACCATAGGAACGCAATCGGCAATGATAACCATTAGCGCCAGCGGAGCGACCAATGCGCCGCAGAATACGACCGTGACGCTCAACATTGAAGCGCAACCGCCGACGATTTTCCGCAACCCGAGCACCATGACTTTCAACACCGTCGCCGGCACCAATCCACCATCACAAATGCTGCAAATCAGCAACAGTGGCGGCGGAACGTTGAGTTGGAGTGTGAGCGCGAATCAAACGTGGTTGAGTCTCTCTCCGAGCAGCGGCAGTTCCACCGGCGAAACCGATGAGGTAACCGTGAGCGTGAATATCGCCGGATTGGCAGTAGGCCAGCAGTCGGCGACGATAACAATTTCTGCGGCTGGCGCGACTAATACGCCTTTGATGACGGTGGTGACGCTCACGATTGCGCCTCCGCCGCCAATGATTTTGCACAGTCCGGTTGCGATGAGCTTTATTGGCGTTATCGGCAGCGGCAATCCGGCGGCGCAAACGCTGCAAATCAGCAATAGCGGCGGCGGAACGTTGAATTGGAATGTGAGCAGCAGCCAAGCTTGGTTGAGCCTGTCCCCGATTAGCGGCACTTCGACTGGCGAGACCGATAATGTGACTTTGAGCGTCAATACTGTTGGATTAGCGCCGGGTATGCATTCGGCAACGATAACAATTAGCGCCATCGGAGCGACAAATACACCGCTGACAGCAGCAGTGAGTTTGACGATGCAACCCAACCAAAACCCTGTTATCACGCCAACGCCTCCAAATTCACCAAACGCTAACCAGGCTGTTTTGATTCAAGCGAACGTCACCGATGATCTCGGCATTGCGACCGTCACTTTGAATTATCGCCGCGGTGGCGAGGCCGGCTTTACTTCAACGATGATGACGATGACGCCGGCAGGCAGCACTTCATATCAGGCCACCATTTTGCCCAACATGGTGACCTCGTTCGGTGTGGAATATTTCATCGAAGCGACCGACACTGGAAATCCTCCCCGAACGGCGCGGCAACCGCAATCCGGCGTGTTTTCCGTTCCAGTAATCGTCAGTCTTTTAACCAAATCAGAGGCGCAACCGGCAGCGGGCGATCAACGCAATCAAACCGCCTATCGGCTGATTTCCGTGCCTTTGAGTCTCAACAACGCTTCGGCTGCGGCGGTTTTGACGGATGATCTCGACGCGTACGACGATACCAAATGGCGGCTTTTCGATCTTGATCCGAACCAGCCGCCCACGAATAAATCACCTTACCGTGAAGTATCTCAATCCGGCGTTTTTACTTCAGGCAAAAGTTTCTTTTTGATTGTGCGGGAGCCCAACAAACAAATCGACGCCGGGCCGGGTTTAACTGTGGCGACAAACAAAAAATTCGGCATTCCTCTGGCGTCCGGGCATAATTTTGTTGCTACGCCGTTTAACTTCGAAATTCCCAAAGCTAAACTGCGGTTGCATAGCAACGGCGTTGTCGATTTGCAAACTTATACTAGCGGTTGGGCTACAGAGAGTGTCAAGCTGACGCCGTGGGAGGGCTATTATCTCCCGATCAACGGCGCTGGCGACACGCTTTTTGTAGACCCCAATTTTTCGAGTTCGCCACTGGCTCGTAGAACCGCCGACGGCGAGTGGAAAATTCGGATTCTGGCGCATTGTGGCGAGGCCGCCGACACTTATAACTTTGCCGGCGTTTCTTCGACAAGCGCAGACGGCTGGGATGGCCACGATTTGGTGGAAGCGCCGCCGATCGGCGAGTACGTTGCGCTTTATTTTCCTCATACAGAATGGCGGAAAGTTTTTGAACGCTACCGCGAAGACCTCCGCTCCACGAGCACCTCCAATCACCAATGGCGCTTCGTGGTGGAGAGCAACATTCCGAATGAGATGGTGAATTTACGCTTTGAGGGTTGGCGTGATATTGATCCATCCCTCGCCGTTGTACTCGTGGACGAAGCAATGCAGTACAAACAGAATCTGCGCGAGAATCCGGTGTATCAATATCAGCCGCGCCATCTCGACCGGCCGCAAGAGTTCACGTTGATTGTTGGCAAAGAAGATTTTGTTGCAGAGCAAACCGCGAGTGTGCACGGCGTGCCGGAGAATTTTGTGCTGGAGCAGAATTTTCCCAACCCGTTTTCCAGCGGCGGAAACTTCGGCGCTCCGGAAACCGCGATCCGCTTCGGCCTGCCGCGACAGAGCATCGTAACGATTAAAATTTTCGACCTTGCCGGACATGAAGTGGTGACACTGTTGGATCGCGCCGAGTTGCCCGGCGGTCGCCATCAACGCGTGTGGGATGGGCGCGATGCGCAGGGACAACCGGTGGTAAGCGGGATTTATTTTTGCCGGTTGGTAGCGGGGGGTGTTGCAAAAACGATGAAACTCCTATTGGCAAAATAATGAGGTGGCGAAAATGAAGAGGCTAATTATTTTTTTGCCGTTATTGCTGCTTTCGCAGGGCAACTTATTCGCTGATAATTTTTATGTCGACGCGCGCAAAGGCAGCAATAGCACCGGCGACGGCTCAAAAGAAAAACCGTGGTTTACAATTTCCTTTGCGCTGTCGAAAATCACCGGAGCGGGACATGCGATCCAGGTTGCGCCGGGAACTTACGACACCGTCATGGATGGGGTCTTTCCCGAGATTTTTCCATTATTGATCCGCAGCGGCATCTCTTTAATTGGAGTCGGTGCCGACAGCACAATTATTGACGCCAAAGCTTCCAACACGGCGATGCGGTTTGAAAACACCGGCAGCGCGCAAATTAAAATCGAAGGGTTCACGATTCGAGGCGGCAAAAACAGTGCGGGTGGCGGCGTGTTTCTGCAAAATTCGAACGTTCTCGTGCAGCACAATCTTTTTGACCGTAATGAGCAAGCCGCAGGGAGCTCAGGGGGAGGTGCAATAACGATAGAAAGCGGCACAGTCGTTGTTATACAAAACGCTTTTACAAATAATAAAGCCGGCGGTTCGGGCGGCGCCATTACCGTCGGCAATGGAACGGTATCCATCAGACAAAATCAATTTATTGGAAACAGCGCGATCTTTTCCGGGGCGGCATTTTACATGCGAACCGGCGCCAATGTTAATGTCGAGATCGTGGAAAATATTTTTCGCGCCAATACCGTTGGCTTTGAAAACGAGGAGATCTATATCGGCTCGTTTCTTTCCCAATCTTCGCTCTCGCCGCTCATTTCGCGAAACATCATTACCAGCGGCATCAAGTGCGAAAACTCCAGGCCGCGAATATTCAACAATACTTTGGTGGGAGCCGGCAGCAAAACTGCCATCCGGATTCAAAATGCCTCGCCGGCGATCAGCAATAACCTCATCACGGGTTGGAGCAATGGCATCCTTGAGGCTAATGCGACCAGCGACCCGGATACCGTGGCGTACAATTTATTTTTTAACAACACCTGTTTGTACTACGATGAAAATATTCGCTGCCTCAACACGCTGACGGCGCTCGAAGCTTTGACGACGGAAGCCGCCCATAATTTGGCCGGCGATCCTAAATTTGTCGATGCGGCTAAAAATGATTATCGCTTGCTGCCCGGTTCCCCGGCGATTGACGCCGGCGACCCCAATAGCCCCAAAGATCCGGATAACACGCGAACGGATATCGGCGCGCTTTATTTTTCGCCAACGCCACCCGCCGCGCCGAAAAATTTGCAAGCCGCCACTGGAGATGGGCGAGTCACGCTAATCTGGACCGCCAACACCGAAGCCGATTTCCTGCGCTATCGCATTTACGGCGGCACTTCGCCCAATCCGGCGGCCAAGATCGATTCGCTGGAGGGCCTGGCGAATACTACCAAAACCATTACCGATTTAACCAACGGCACGCCGTATTATTTCCGTATTACTGCAGTGAATACGTCGCTGCAGGAAAGCGGGTTTTCCAATCAGGCGAGCGCAACGCCCGCTCTTTTTACCGACGTGAGCACTGTACTGGCGCGAGTGAAAAGAAGCTCAGTCGCTTGGGGTGATTATGATAACGACGATGACTTGGACATTTTTTTAACTGGCGACAGCGAAGATACGGATGACCCCGAAAATTTTTTGACAAAAATTTATCGCAATGACGACGGCACATTTGTCGATGCCACTGCGCCATTGCCGCGGGTGACTTATGGCGCGTTGGCCTGGGGCGATTATGACAACGACGGCGATTTGGATATTCTGTTGACTGGCACGACCGACAGTTTTGCCCCCGGCGCGATTGCCAAAATTTATCAGAATAATAACGGCAATTTTGTCGACGCGGCGGCCAACTTGCAAAAGGTTTATGTTAGCGCGGTGGCCTGGGGTGATTATGACAACGATGGCGATCTGGACATCTTGTTGACCGGCAGAACAAACCCACAGACCGTCACGATCAGCAAGATTTACCGCAACAATGCCGGAGTTTTTCAAGATATTCAGGCAAATTTGATTGGAGTCGAACGCAGTTCCGTGGCCTGGGGTGACTACGATAATGATGGTGACTTGGATATATTGTTGAGCGGAAGAACGCGAGACCAGAATCCGCCGGCAATAATCACCAAAATCTACAGCAATGAAAATGGGCTTTTTAGTGATATCAACGCGCCGTTGCCGGAAGTGTTCGATAGCTCAGTCAGTTGGGGCGACTATGACAATGATGGCGATCTTGATCTTCTGATAACCGGTGAAACTGCGAGCAACGGCCTCATCGCGCGGATTTATCGCAATGATAATAACGCTTTTGTTCCCACCTCAATTGCGCTGGCCGGCGTTCACAAAAGCTCGGCGAAATTCGGTGATTATGATAATGACGGCGATTTAGATATTTTGCTGACGGGCGATGCTTCGCAGCAAACCTTTGCGCATACCACTAAAATCTATCGCAATGACAATCTGAATTTTTCCGATATTGCGGTTTCCTTGCCGGGTGTTTCAGAAAGCTCGGTGGCATGGGGCGATTTTGATAACGATAATGATTTGGATATTTTATTGACTGGCGCCAATGCCGATCCTCTTGGCGGAATTTTTCGGAATAATAGCAGTCGGGCCAATACCGTTCCTGCTGCGCCCGGCGGGCTGGCGGCGGCGATTAATGGAAATTCTGTCACGCTCAATTGGAACAAAGCCACGGATAATCAAACCGTCTCGAATGCGCTCACTTACAATTTGCGCGTCGGCAAAACTCCTGGCGGCAGTGAAATCGTTGCGCCGATGGCTAATGGGGCCACCGGTTATCGCCGGGTTGTACAGTTGGGTCACACGAACCACCGAAATAGTTGGACGATCAAAAATTTGCCCGACGGCACATATTTTTGGAGCGTGCAGGCAATTGACAATGTTTTTGCCGGTTCCGCTTTTGCGGCAGAAAAAACTTTTACTGTGCAACCGCAAGCAGTGACGTTGACGAGCATCACGCCGAATACAGGAAATCGCCTGCAAACGTTGGATGTTCTCTTTACGGGAACCAATTTTAGCAGCGGCGTTGCCGTGAATACCGGCGCCGGCATTGCCGTCAACTCGGTGACAGTGCATAGCTCGATGCAGTTGACGGCGAATATCACCATCGGCGTAACGGCCGCAACCGGGCCGCGCAACTTCTCGGTCGGCGCTTCGAACAGCCAATCCTTCACGGTCAACAATCCCTTTCCGGTGTTAACGAGCCTCAACCCCAACAGCGGCAGCATCGGACAAACGCTCAACGTCGTTTTCTCCGGCGTGAATTTTTTCAGCGACGCGACGACGTTGAATGTGGGCAGCGGCATCACGGTCAATACGATAACGGTGAACGGCCCGACGAGCTTGACGGCGAACCTCACCATCACCAATGCGGCTCTGATCGGCGCGCGCGATTTTCGGGTCAGCAATAGCGCACCGGGCGGCGGAACTTCGAACCCATTTACCTTTACGGTTCAGCCACAAACCATGACCTTGACAAGTCTGTCGCCGAATAATGGCAATCGTTTACAAACGTTAAATGCTGTCTGCACCGGAACCGGTTTTAGCAGTGGCGTTGCAGTGAATGTCGGGGCCGGCATTACCGTGAACTCGACGACGGTGACAAGCTCGACGCAGTTAACGACGAATCTTACGATCGGCACGACGGCGGCGACCGGGGCGCGTAACTTCTCGGTTGGAACCTCGAACAATCAAACGTTCACAGTAAATAATCCCGCGCCGGCGTTAACGAGCATTAGTCCGGCGAATGGCAATATTGGGCAAACGCTCGAGGTGGTTTTTACCGGCGCGAACTTTTTTAGCGATGCCACGACCGTGAATGTTGGCAGCAGCATCACGGTCAACTCGATCGCGGTAACAAGCATGACGAGCTTGACAGCGAACATCACGATTTCTGCTTCCGCCACAACCGGCGCGCGCAATTTTTTCGTGACCAACGCCGCGCCGGGAGGCGGAATTTCGACGACGCAAACTTTTTCCGTGCAACCGCAAACGATCACGTTGACGAGCATTTCGCCAAGCAGCGGCAATCGTTTGCAAACTTTGAATGTCATTTTCACCGGCACGAATTTCAGCAGCGGCCTGGCCGTGAATGTTGGATCAGGCCTCACCGTTAATTCAACAGTTTTTAATAGTTCAACCCAGGTGACGGCGAACCTCACGATCAGCGCCGCGGCCGCGACCGGCGTACGAGATTTTTCCGTGGGAACTTCAAACAGCCAAACTTTCATGGTCTCCAATCCCGCGCCAATTTTAACGAGCATTAATCCGGCAACGGCGAGAGTCGGGCAAACGTTGAATGTCGTTTTCACCGGCGCCAATTTTTTTAGCGATGCAACGACCGTGAATGTCGGAAACGGCATCGCGATCAACGCCGTTAATGTGACGAGCGTGACGAACTTGACAGCAAATATCACCATTGCAGCAAACGCCACTACCGGCAGCCGCAATTTCTCCGTGACGAACGCCGCGCCAGGCGGCGACGTTTCGACAAGCCAGACGTTTACCGTCTCTGGCAATACGCCGCCGAGCCTCACCCACACGGCAACGACATTAGCGCAAAACGGTTTGGCCATTCCAATCAGCGCTAACGTCACCGATGACAACGGCATTGCGAGCGTGCAATTAAATTATCGCCGCGGCGGCGCAACGAGTTTCTCGATCGTCACGATGAACTCGACCGGCGGCGCCGGCTATCAAGCTTTGATTCCAGCGAGTGAAGTGACCGCGCGCGGCGTGGAGTATTTTATTCTCGTCACAGACGTGGACAGCGCGAAAACCCGGCGGCCGGCCGCTGGGAGTTTCTCCATTCAGATTCAATTGAGCAACGCCAGCAAGCCCACGGCGCAACCGAGCGGCAGCGCGCAAACCGCGTTTCGGCTGATCTCCGTGCCGCTGCTGTTGGACAATCCTTCCGCGACCGCGGTGTTGGAAGACGATCTCGGCCCTTACAATGACGTTAAATGGCGGCTCTTTGGGTTGGCGCCGGTCACCTCGCAGGAGCCGAACAACAAAACGCCGTATGTCGAATTTCGCAGCGGCGGCGATCTCTCCCCGGGCAAAAGTTTGTTTTTGATCGTTGCCGATCCCGGAAAAACCATCACCGCCGGCGCGGCGAAATCGGTGCAAACCGACCAGGAGTTTCAAATCCCATTGCAGCGCGGGCATAATTTTATCGGCAACCCATTTAATTTTAATATTCCGGTTAACAAGCTGCGCCTGCAAAGCGGTGCAACGATTACGTTATGGACTTACACCGGCAGCTTTACGCCGGCAACGGAACTGCAGCCCTGGGAAGGATATTATCTCGCGAACTTGAACCAAAATACCGACGTGCTTTTCATCAATCCGAATCTTTCGACAGCAATGCTATCGCGAGCCGCGAGCCCAACCGGCTGGCGGCTGCAAATTTTGGCGAGTTGCGGCCAGGCCCGCGACAATTATAATTTTGCCGGCGTCGCGGCAACGAGCAATGACCATTATGATTTTAATGACTTGGCCGAACCGCCGCCGATCGGCGATTTTGTTTCATTATATTTCCCGCATCCGGAATGGCAGAAAGCCTTGACTCACTTCAGCGACGACCTGCGCGCCACCGCCGGCGAAAATCACGAATGGCGTTTTCACGTCGCCACGAATATCGCTCGCGAGCCGGTCACGCTGCGATTTGACGGGCTTCAAGAAATCGATCCAGCACTGGACTTGTGGCTGGTGGATGACGAACTGAAGTACAAACAAAATCTGCGGGAGAACGCCACCTATCAATACCTCCCGCGCCGCGCTGACCAGGCTAACGCCTTCACTCTGCTCGTCGGCAAAAAAGAATTTGTCGAGGAACAAACCGCGAACGCGCAAGGCGCGCCGGAGAATTTTGTGCTGGAGCAGAATTTCCCGAATCCGTTTGCGGTGGGCGCAGCGTATTCTTTACAGCAGGCTTCGACGACTTTGATTCGCTTTGGGTTGCCGAGAACGAGCGTGGTCACCATAAAAATATTCGACGTTGCCGGACACGAGATTTCGATTTTGCTTGATGGCGCTGAGTTGCCGGCCGGCCGGCATCAGCGCGTGTGGAATGGCCACGACATGCAAGGCCGGGCGTTGCCGAGTGGCGTGTATTTCTATCAGTTGCGCGGCGGCGGCGTTTTTAAAACGATGAAGCTGCTGTTGCTGCGATAAGTTACTCGTAAAGTCAGGCTTGTGCATGCAAGTCTGGCTTTGCTGGTTTTCTTTTTAAGGAGGGATGAGCCATGTCATTCAAAACAAATTTTTTGTGCCGATTTATCATTCCAACCAACAGATCAGCGCTTGCTCTGATTATTATCTTGCTATTATTTTCTGCAAGCCTCTACGGACAAGCTTTCACCGATATCGGCGCACCGTTGCCGAGCTTGAGTCGTAGTGCTGTTGCGTGGGGAGATTATGATAACGATGGCGATTTGGATATTTTATTGACTGGTGAAGCCGGGCTATGCTCACCTGATGTCTGCCCAATTTCTAAAGTTTATCGAAATCATTTGGGAAACTTTACAGATATCAATGCATCGTTACCAGGCGTTTATAATCCCGAAATAGTGACTTCCCCTGTGTTTTCTTTCTATGAACACAAACTTTATTTGAAATCAGACCGCACCTCGTGTACGGATTTTAGCGCCAATCAATTTCGTTTGTTCTTGCATTCCGCGGCCTATGTTCTCATCCATGCGCTGAAAACGAATATCCTTCAACAGACGCCCCGGGCCAACGCCACCATCGCGACGATACGACTGCGCTTGTTTAAAATCGGCGCCCGTGTGCGCCAATTAAAAACCCGCATCAAAGTCGAACTGCCGTCCAGTTTTCCTTTACAAACAACGCTGGTTCGTAGTTTTCAAATTTTTGCGTTACTGTTGAAAACATAATATATTATTTATAGTGGCGGCAAATCAAAATTTAAGTTTTGTTTCTGCGGGCGTTGGAAACGTACGCCCATGCGTAACATTTAGTGAAGCGCGGCCTCGGTTTCGACGCCCCGACGGCAGCCCTGTTGTCGTTTCGGCGCGGGCCAGACCCAACGCGTCCGGCTTCATCAAACAGCAAAGAAGTTTGCCGTCTCAAAACAGGGAACTTGTGTACATGATTCTGACGGTCATCTCAGTTCATGAATAATTCAGG
>Ga0247727_10018759_pt1 | contig 10824 bp, 9 predicted proteins | sample WisWelCaveWW1625_FD_202498 | JGI IMG/M metagenome (GOLD analysis project Ga0247727, IMG submission 202498) | Biofilm microbial communities from Wishing Well Cave, Virginia, United States - WW16-25 | ecosystem: Environmental > Aquatic > Deep subsurface > Groundwater > Cave microbial mat | place...
CTTGAGCCACCACCAGACGTGTGGAGTATAGAAAAGCAAATTGTTGCGTTGGAGGCCCTGATTGAATTACGAAAACGCCCACCATCTTAACCCAGCTGCACCCTCACCGATGCGGAGATGGCGAAGGTGCGCGGCAAAATCGTGAAGCGGTTGCAGGAGGAGGTGGGGGCGGTGTTGCGCGGATAAACAAACGCCGGGCCTCGCAATGCGAGAGGCCCGGCGTCATTTAACATGCGCTTGCGATGAAGGGTCATTCGACCGCCGCATAGGCGGTATGTTTACGGAGTTCCGGGGTATGCCAGCCGATAACAATGAGGTCACGCGGAATGCCAGCCGCCACCAAATCTTCCGCGACGCCGGCGCTGGTGCCGTCGTGCTGAATCCAAATTTTGCCGTCGCGGATGTCAATATGAATCACCGTGCCATGAACGCGTTTGGGGCCTTCCCAGCCGATGTAGAGCATTTCATAGTGATCATGCTCCTCGGCAAAGACGGTCTCAACTTCGATAGCGCCGATGGACGGTTTATATTGCGCGTATTCTTCAATCACCCGCTTCACAGCGGCGCGAAATTCGGCTAGTCGCTCCATGTCACAATCATCTCCTGAGCGGGGTCAAACACCATCAGCGCGATGTGAAATTTTTCCAAAGCCAATTGCCCAATCGGTTCGCTAAAAATGCTGGCATAGGCTGTGTCGCTCACGGCCAGGTAAAGTTTTCGCTCGGGCTCCTTAAGCGCAATCATTTCCCGGTAGAGCGAAAATTGTCCGATGGCAATTTCCAGATCGTGCACTTCGGAGTAGCCCCCGAAACTCTTGATTTCTACGGCAATCTTGCGGCCCTGGCGCTCCGCCGCCAGCGGCCATTCCGCGCCCAAATCCACAAACAAATTCCGCAGGCCAAAGGCAAAGGTGTATGGGTCGTGCGTAATTTTCCAACCCTCTTTAATTAAAGCGTGGCGGACGGCCTGATGGTATACGTCGCGGGCGGGCATAAAGTTACTTTAACTGTGCCAGGGCGATTCGTCAACTGGCGCACGATAGACGAATCTGACCGGGTGGGCCTTGACCGCACGCTCACCGACGCGGAAGTGGCCAAAGCGCGCGGCAAAATTGTGAAGCGGTTGCAGGAGGCGTTAGGGGCAACCCTGCGTAGATAAAATTAAAAGTCCGAAGTCAAACCAACGACTTCGGACTTTTTGATTCTCAGCGGTTAAACTTACGGCACAAACCGGGCGATGCCATTACTCGTAGCAAACCATACCGCCCCGCTCGGCTCAACATACACATCATTGATATTGAAATTGGGCAAACCATCGCGCTCAGTATAGGTGATCCATTCTTCGGTGTCCGGGACAAAGTGGAAGGCATTGTTGTTATACGTTCCAAACCACAACGTGCCATCCGGGGCGGCGGCGATGGCGCTGAGCGAATCGGAGGGCCAGATGCGCCATTCGCCGTTGGTGTAGCTGTAAAAGCCGCCATAGCGCGTCGCCACCCAAATGACGCCGTTCACATCAATTAAATCGCTGACAAAGATGTCGCTGTAGACAAAGGGGTTGTTCTGGGTGAAATGTTCCCACTGGCCGTCACTGGTGAAACGGCTGAGGCCGTTGGCCGTGCCGACCCACATGTTGCCATACGAGTCTTTAAGCAGAGAGCGCACATCGTTGGACGGGAGCCCCACACTCTCGGTGGTGAATACGTCAACGACGCTGGAGCCGTCAAACACCGCCACGCCCTGGTCGGTGCCAATCCAGGCCGAGCCACCCGAATCAACGGCAATGACGAAGACCACATCCGAGGGCAGGCCCTGGCCGGTGGTCAATTGCTGGGGTGGGCCGTTACTGTCAGCGCGGTCCACCCAGGCCCCTACATAGCCAAACATCCACAAATTACCGGCCGGGTCAAAGAGCAGTGGGCGGCAACCATCGCACGGAATGGCGGCGGGTGACCATTCGCCTGTGGTCGGGTCATAGCGGTCAACCACCGCGCCATATTCTTCAACAAACAGCAGGGTGCCGTCCGGGTCGGGCACGATCCGACTAAAGCCGCCGCTCTGAGGCAGGCCCGCTATCGTCCAGGCTGAAAAATCTTCGCCATCATAACGGATCAGGCCGCCGTTATAACTGCCAAAATAGAGATTGCCATCCTCGTCGTTTGTTGCGCGCAGGAAACCGGTGGCGGGCAAGTCGGCGTTGTCGCTGTTGAAAAATTCCCAATCGCTAGTTTGCGGATCGAAGCGGGCCAGACCGGTGTTGCCTGAGAACCAATATCGGCCCTCAAAATCCACCACCATGCCATAGATGGCGCGCTCTTGGTCTCGGAGTCGTTCGACCGCTTCGAAGCCCTCGCCATTGAAACGCGCCGCGCCGCCCTCCGTGCCAACCCACAAATCGCCATTGTCATCCAGCAACAGCGCCCAGGTGCGGTTGTTGGGCAGGCCCTGCTCTACAAAATAAGAGGTCCAGCTTTGTCCATCGTAGCGGCCTAGGCCGTTGTTGGTGGCGACCCACAACACATTGTTGTTTTCATCGAACAGCAAGTCGTTGACGTCATAGCTTAACAAATCCGGCCGGGCATCCGTTTGGTCGGACGGGAAATCGGGCACGCGAGACCAGAGTTCGCCGTCGAAGCTCATCAACCCACTGCCCGGATCGCCCGAGTAGAGTGTGCCGACAATCAGGTTTTGGCTATCCCAGGTCAATGCGTTAATGGTATCGCTATCCAGGCCATCGGCGCGATCATAGATGACCCATTCCCCATCCTGATAGCGGCCAAGGCCATAGTTGGTTCCGGCCCATAGGACGCCCTCATCTTCATCCACCAACACGGCGTTTACCTGTGACTCGGGCAGGCCGTTGAGGGTGGTGATGCGTTCCAGGACATCGCCACTCGCTCTATCCCAAATGGTGATTCCGCCTCTGCCCCACGTCACCACCTGGTCGCTGGTGGTGGCGACTCCAAAGACCACGTTGGCCGGAACCCATTGGGTCCAGCCGGGTTCGCCTGAGGGCGGAATCGGTGTGGCTTCGGGCGCCACATCACTTGGCACGCTGGTGGCTTCGGCGCTGGCCGCTGTTTCTGGGCTGGGTGACACTTCGGCAATGAGCAAAGACTCGGCGGTCTGCGTAACCTTGAGGGCTTGCTGGCGCAGGCGTGGCCCGATAGCCGCGAAGGCGCATATACACACTACACACAGCCCGGCGATACCCGCCGCGACCCACATCCAACGTGGGCGCTTGGCGGGCCTGGGTTGGGCGGGCATCTCCGAAGGCGTGGGGCTGGCAATGGTTGGTGTAGGGCCACTGACGGTTTCGGCGCCGGGCGTGGGCGAGATGATGACAGGCGGCGCGACCACCCGCAGGGTGTCGGCCTCTGAAAGCGCATTTTTCCAGGCGTCCACAAATTCATGCACGGTCGCATAACGGTCTTCGGGATTCTTGGCCAGGGCCTTGAGCAAAATCCGCTCGATGCTGGAAGAAATATCGGGCTTGACGACGCTGGGCAGAGGCAACGGCTCGTTGAGGTGTTTGAGAATCACTGCCAGCGGAGTCTCGGCTTCAAACGGCACCCGGCCCGTCACCATTTCATACAGGATGATGCCGAGGGCATAGATGTCGGTGCGTTGATCTACTTTAGTGCCCTGCGCCTGTTCGGGACTCATATACGCCGGGGTGCCCACCATCGCGCCGGTGCCGGTAAATTGCGAACTGCTTTCCAAAAGTTTGGCGATGCCAAAGTCGGTGAGGAAGACACTGCCGCGCGCATCCACCAGCACGTTGGAGGGTTTCAGGTCGCGGTGAATGACGCCTTTGGTGTGAGCGTAATCCAGCGCATCGGCCAGTTGGGTAAAGAGCCGGTCGACTTCGTTGAGAGGCAATGCGCCCGCCTGCATTTTTTCTTTGAGCGTGCCTGCATCCATGAAACGCATCACCAAATAGGTGATGCCATCGGCTTCGCCATAATCATGCACCGGCAGAATGTGCGCGTGTTCGAGATTAGCAATGATGCGGGCTTCCTGTTGGAAGCGGCCGGTGAATTCGGCGCTCTCGGCCAGTTGGCGCGGCAGAACCTTGAGGGCCACATAACGGTCCATCGCGGCATGATAGGCTTTGTACACGGTGGCCATGCCGCCCTGCCCAATTTGATGAATGATGCGATACGCGCCAATGGTCTGGCCGGGTTGAACGTTATCCATGGGGTTGCCTCACAGCTGATTAGCGTTTCTTGCGGGAGCGCGCGGTTTTGGCGCGGTGGTCTTTGGGCGGGGTGAGGGCGCGTTCGGCGCGGTGAATGGCGACGGCGGCCAATTGGGCCACCACCAGCATCAGGTTTAGATCATCCTGGGTAAATTCGCGGTCGGAGACTTTGTTGAGAACTTCGATGACGCCCATCACCCGGCTCTCATCCAAATAGACCGGCACACACACCATCGAGCGCGTCTTGAAATGAAAGGCTTCATCCACATTGGCGAAAAAGCGCGAGTCGCGCCGCACATCCAGCACAATTTGGGGTTGTCGGTTGTCGGTCACCCATCCAGCAATGCCCTGGCCTTTGGCCAGGCGATAGCCCACGAGTTCTTCCGATTTTTCGCCGCGCACCACGGTAAAGACCAGTTCGCCGGTCTCTTCGTCAATTAAAAGGAGAGAGCCGTCGGAGGCTTTCAACACTTCCAGCGCCGAGTCGAGGATGCCGGTGAGCAGACGCATGATGTTGGTGTCCGAATCCACTTCCTGCGCGAGCAGGTAAAGTTCGGAGAGGGCGCGCACCGACTCTTGCAGGGCCGACAGGGCCACGCGCAAATCGCGGTTTTCGTCGGTCAGGCGTTTGGCTTCTTCTTGTACGAACTTAAGATTCTCATCCGGCATGGTCTGGCCCTCACGTTTGGGGATAATAGCATGGGACAGAGGGATGGGCAATTAGACAGAGGGGCTATACCGCCTCCTTAACCCTTCCCCAATGCGGGCCGATTTAACCACCAAGGACACGAAGAAGGAACTTCACAAAAGACACCAAGAAAACCTTGGCGGTCTTCGTGACCTCTTTTGTGTTCTTGGTGGTGAAGCGTAGGCGAGATGAACGACGCTAGGGTTGCCAGTCGCCGGCGTAGTCGTCGGCGGGGTGGGTGGTGAGTTGGCGCAGGTCGGAGCCGTCGGAGCGCATGAGGTATAAATCGTAGTTACCCGCGCGATCACTGGCGAACAGAATAAGTTTGCCATCGGGGCTCCAGCGCGGGGCAGTGACGCGCCCAATGTCAAACGTCAGGCGGCGCTGGCCGGTGCCGTCGGCGTTCATCACATAGATTTCGTTTTCGCCAAAGCCGTCCCGCTCGGAGACAAAGACGATGTGCTGGCCATCGGGCGACCAATCGGGCTGGACTTCGCGGGCGGTGGTGTGGGTCAGGCGCGTCACGTCGCCGGTGCGGAGGTTGAGCGTGTAGATTTGATAGTTGGTGCTTTCGCGTTTGGACTCAAACACAATTTGTCCGCCATCGGGCGAGAAGTCGGCCACGGCGTCGTCGGTCAGCACGTCCGTCACACGCAACAACTCTGAGCCATCGGGCCGCACCTGATAAATCTGAAAGAAGCCACTGCGGTTTGAATCAAAAACAATCCAACGACCATCGGGCGACCAGCCGGGAAATTCGTCGAAGGCGGGGTCGAGGGTGAGACGCTGGCGTTTGGTGCCATCCGCTTGCATGAGATAAATGTCGGGGTTGCCCTCCAGGTTGGAGCGAAAGGCAATCTGCTGGCCATCGGGACTCCAACGCGGACTGCGATCCTCGGCGTTGCTAAAGGTCAGTTGAGTCAACCCAACTCCATCGGCCAGTATCCGATAGATTTCACTGTCGCCCTCGCGTTCAGAGACGAAGGCGATGACACCTGTGCCGCCGCCAAAAGGCGCGGCCCAGTTGGTGGAATGTGGCACGGGGGGGAGAGGGGTGGGCGAGGCGAGTGGGTCGAAGGTGGGCGAGGCTTCGAGTGTGGGGGTAGGGGAGTGTGGAGGGGTGGAGGTCGCATGAGCAAGTTGAGTCGCGGTCGTGGTTTGAGTTTGTCGAGCATCAACGGTGAGCGTTGAGGTTGGAGAGAGGCTGTCAGAAAAGGGAGATGGGCTGGAGGTGCGGGCGACGAGCGCGACCGACAGGCCGACCCGGCCCGTGGCCAGCACGCTCAGGCCGAGGAGCGCGAGGGCGCTGAGGGTGAATAGGCCCAGTGTCTTTTGTCCACGAAGGGCGCAAAGAGACATGGAGTCTTCTTATCTCTGCACCAATGGTAGATAAACGGCTTTGGGCAAATACAGCCACACTTCACCGCCGGAGGCAACCGCGGACGGCTTGACCGTTCCGACGAACAACTGGTTGTTGAAAATCACGATGGAGTTGTCAGAGTTTGGGCCGATGTTTAGCGGATCGCCCCATCCGCCAAAACCAACTTGCTCCCAGGTGGCGCCATCGGCGGTGCGCCACACTTCGCTGCCCGACACCTCGTTTCCCGTGATGAAGTACAGCCGGTCTTCATACACCACCAAACCACCTCCGCCAAAGTTGTCGGGGGTGGTGAGGCCGCCGGTAATAACCAGAGTCCACATTAGGCCATCGGCCGTGCGCCAAATTTCAGAGCCGGTCGTGAAGTTTCGGGTAAGGGCATAGAGGGCGTTGTCAAAGGTTGCCAGCGACGGGATATGGTCGTTATCAAGCGTGCCAAAGCCGCCGGTCATCACGGCCGTCCAGGTCAGGCCATCGCTTCGCCAAATCTCCGCGCCGGTGGTCAGGTTCGAGGTGCCGGCATAGAGCGCGTCGCTAAAAACGGTGAAGGCTTTGATACATTGTATTTCACTGCCTACGCCAAATCCATTGGCGCTGTCCGGTTGCCAGCCGAGGCCATCGGCGGTGCGCCAAATGGCCGCGCCGGCATCACTGCATGTGCCCGCGTAGAGCGAATTGCTAAACACCGTCATCTCCGAAATGCTGAAGCTGGCCGTATCGCCAAACCCATCCGTAATGATGCGGGTCCAGTCCAGGCCATCGGATGACCGCCAGACTTCCGGCGGGCGCGGGCCGTCGGTCTGGTCCGCAACGGTGCTGGCATAGAGATGGCCCGAGAACTCGACCAAATCTTCGATGCGGAACAGAGAGGTATACACCAGCCCGCCCGTGATGACCGCTCCCCAGGTGAAGCCATCGGTCGAACGCCAGAGTTCGGCACCGTTGGTCATGTTGGAGGTGCCGGTATAGAGCATCCCATTAAACGTCTCCATCGCCGACATCCGGCGGTTGGTGACCGCTCCAAAGCCATCCTCGTTAACTTGAATCCAGCCTGGCACAGAGGCTTGAGCGCTGTTGGCGCGGAGGGGGTGAAGTGGCCGGGCGGCTGATGCTTGCGCGCTCACAAAAGTGGCGAGAAGCCAAGCCGCCATTGCGCTAAAGAAACCTGCAATCAGTAATCGTTTGTTTATCATAAGGTATCAACTCTCTCCGCGTCTATTCGGGAATTCTTATTGAGCGCCATAGGGTAATTGCACGCTGGCAATGGTCCCTTGTGCGGGGCGGCTCTGCAAGGAAAGCCGCCCGCCATGCCGCTCGATGATGCGGTGAACGATGGCCAGGCCCAAGCCACTCCCGGCCACATCGCGGGTGTTGCTCCCGCGATAGAGTTCTTCTTTCACCAGCGGCAGTTCGTCGGGCAGGATGCCGCGCCCGGTGTCAATAATTTCCACCCCCAACTGACCGGACATGTCGCGGGCGCGCACTTGCACGGGTGACCCGGCCGGGGAGTATTTGAGCGCGTTATCTACCAGGTTGCGAAAGACCATCAGCAAGAGTTCGCGGTCGCCGTGCAAGGGCGGGATGGGCCAGGGCACGGTCTGCACATCGAGTTGAATGCGCTCCGGCGCTTGGAGCAAGTCTACCACTTCATCGAGCAGTTCGCCAATTTCGATTTTCTCAATCTCCAGCGCGCGGGTTTCCAAATCAGCCAGGCGACGCAGGCCGCGGGTGAGGAGGGCCAGCCGGTCGGCTTGCGCCCGCACCCCAATCAGGCCCTGCGCGTTAGCGCCATCGGTGGCTTGCAAGTTATCCAATTGCACCTGAATCGCGGTGAGGGGATTTTTTAATTCGTGGTCGAGGCGTTGAATGAAACGGCGGCGCTCGGTCTCCTGGGTTTGGGCTTGTTCGGTCAGCGCGCGTTTGATTTGGCGCGTTTGCCAGCTGCCCAGCACGGCCAGAATCAAAAAGGGCGCGGCCAATGCCAGCGCCCCAATTAACAGTGTGATAGCCGGGTCAGCCCAAAAGCCAAATTGGAGGAGGGCAGTGGGGAGGGTGAGGCGTGTGAGGAGGGCGGCGAGGATGCCAATCAATAATAGACCGAGGCCAATCCAACCTAACCAACGCGACATACCTACTTAACCGCAGACGCTTTGCGCGCGGAGAGCGCAGAGAGAAAATGTCTGCGCCCTGTGCGTTCTCAGCAGTAAAAACTCTCAGCCTGTCTTTACCGCCCCCACAAACCGATAGCCCTCCCCCGGCATCGTCTCAATAAAATCTTCCCCCACCTTGCGCCGAATCTCGGCGATGCGGACATCCACCGTCCGCATCCCGGCCGGGTCATCCCAACCCCACACCTGATCCAGCAATTGCTCACGCGTGACCACCACGTTGGGGCGGCTCATCAGATGGGCCAGCACCCCAAAGGCCTTGTTGGAGAGGGCGACTTCGCGCTTGTCCATCCATACCCGCTGAGTCTCACGTTCCAATCGGAGTGCGCCGCTGGTGAGGACGGTGGCGAGATGCGCGGGCCGCCCGGCCACCGCCTGCCGTCGCAGAAGCGCCCGCAAACGCGCAATCAGTTCATACGAATCGAAAGGCTTGTTGAGATACTCGTCCGCGCCCTCTTCCAGTGAAGAAATTTTCTCGCCGGTGGCGCTGATTTGGGTGAGCATGATAACGGGCGTCCAATTGCCCGCCTGCCGCAAACGGCGGCAGACCTCGCGCCCGTCCATCTCTGGCATGAGGATATCCAGCACGATGAGGTCGGGCGCGTGCTTTTCAATCATCTGCAAGGCCTCGCGCCCATCGCGCGCTTCCAGCACTCGGAAGCTGGCGCGGCTGAGGGCGGCGGCCAGCCCGGTGCGGATGGCGTCTTCGTCGTCGGCGAGGAGCAGGGTGGGGTCGAGCATAACTGAGGGTGAGTATAAGCCCACTGGCCTCTCTGTCAACCGGATATTACCGAATGGTAATGGCAAATTACCAGAACGTAATCAAACCCCGCGAACCCACGTAACATCGCGGGGTTATCTTATTCTCAATTCAGATGGCCTTTCCTTCATCCGCTCTGCCGAAGGCCATCCGATACCCGCCGGCTATATCCGCTCATCCCAGCAATCCGTGTTCTATCTCTTGGAGGCCACCATGTTTCGCTTCATCGCCCTCATCTTCGTTCTTGTGCTGGCCGCGTGCGCGCCCACCCCTCAACCCGCCGCCCTCATCGTCAACACCCCCACGCCATCCCTAACCCCCACACCCCCACACTCCCCAACGCCGTCTCTCCCCGCGCCGCGCTTGATCAATCGTCAGCCGTCTTATTCGCACATTGAAGACCGCCAGCCCGTCATCACGCTTAAGTTTGACCGGGCCATGGCGGCGGAGAGTGTGGCCCGCGCGTTGACAGTTGACCCGGTGATGCCCATCAGCGTCACTGCCTATGGCGGCGTGACCGTGACGATTAACACCCTGGCACCGCTCACGCCTAGCGGGACTTATACCTTTACCCTTGGTGCCATCGCCACCGACGCTCACGGCCTGGCGCTCGACCAGGAATACCAGTGGGCTTACACCCTCAAGCCCGTCCTAAGTCGTGTCACCGGGCCAGTCCGCTACACGATTAAGATTTACTTCAACTACCCTATGCATCCCGAAAGCGTGGCGCGCGCTTTGTGGTTGACGCCCGCCCTCTCTGGAACGTTGGGTTGGGATGCTGACCAGACGGTGGCCACGTTTACACCCACCGTGCCGTTTGCCAGCGACACGTTGTACCTGCTTCATTTTGACCGCGCGCCTTTATTCGATGAAGCGGGCGATCGGCTCCCCACGCCCGCGCCGCTCAGTTTCGTTACCCCGCCACCCATCTCCGCCCATGCGCCCGCCCCTTCGGCCAACGCCTCGCCCGCCAACACTGTGCGCGTCACGTTTACCCGGCCCATGCGCCACGCCAGCGTCGAGGCCGCTTTTAGCATAACGCCCACCATCGCCGGCACATTCAGTTGGAAAGAAGAAACCCTGATTTTTACGCCGCACGATGGCTATCTCAATGAGTCCACCGACTACACCGTGAGCCTCGCCCCGACAGTGCAGGCCCTGGACACCGAGACTCCCGTGTTGCACACGGCCTACACCTGGTCTTTTCGCACCGCGCCGTTGGAGCCGGTGGCGAGTTTTGGCTATGGCCCTAACGCGCAAGTGTTAAGCGCCGCCGGGCGGCGGGCCGTGCAGTTCGCCGTCTATCAGCCTCGGTTCCCCCGTGTTTCATTGGAACTCTATCGCCTCGACCCTTCACAATGGCTGGAGCGCTATGCCTCCGGCTTCACTGCTGATTGGTGGGATGAGACGCCGCCCTTCGATACAGATAATCTCACGCGGGTGGCCCAGTGGGGCGTTGCCCTGACGCAAACGGTGAAGAACGATTACGCCAACTACGTTTACGAAACCCAACTGCCCGCTGACACGCCGCCTGGAGTGTATGTGCTCAATCTCAGCGCGGGCCGCGTCAACGATCAATTACTCATCGTGTTGACTCAACACACCCTCGTCGTCAAATACACGCCCGATG
>Ga0247727_10018760_pt1 | contig 10824 bp, 8 predicted proteins | sample WisWelCaveWW1625_FD_202498 | JGI IMG/M metagenome (GOLD analysis project Ga0247727, IMG submission 202498) | Biofilm microbial communities from Wishing Well Cave, Virginia, United States - WW16-25 | ecosystem: Environmental > Aquatic > Deep subsurface > Groundwater > Cave microbial mat | place...
CCATCCGTATACCGTTGACGGTGAAATCGTCAGCAGCTCACTGATCAGAAAGGCAATCCTCGCCGGCGATGTGGAGCGCGCACGAAGGTTCCTCGGCTACCCATACTCACTATGCGGAATTGTGGTCGAAGGAGATGGACGAGGGCGGACAATCGGGTATCCTACCGCAAACATCAAACCAGGTTCCGGCAGAAAAATCATCCCCGGTTCCGGCGTGTATTTCGTAGGCGTGCAGTGGATGCAAAGACAGTATTTTGGAATGATGAACATTGGTGTCCGACCCACAGTCACCACGGGAAGCGAGCGGACCCTGGAAGTTCACATCTTTGACCTCTCCGATGCTCTCTACGGTCAATCCATCGGGGTGACCTTCCTGAAAAGATTACGAGATGAGCAGAAGTTCACATCGTTGCAGGAGCTGGTCCATCAGCTTGAGAAAGACAAAGAAGCCTCGCTCAGATATGTTGCCGAATACGTAAGAAAATGATGACACGAATGTTGACAGTGGATTACCAAGGAGGTTGATACATGGCAGTCACAAAAGAGGTGAAGGCAGAAATCATCACGAAGTACGGGAAAAACCCGAAAGACACGGGAGCATCGGAAGTGCAAATTGCGCTTCTCACGGCGCGCATCAACGATCTGGCCCCGCACTTTGAACAATTCACGAAAGACCACCATTCGCGAGGTGGTTTGCTCAAAATGGTCGGGAAACGACGGCGGCTTCTCGATTACCTTCAGAGTAAGAATATCGAGAAGTATAGAAAACTCATTGCGGATTTGCAGATCAGAAAATGATTCACGAGGAAAGAGATATTCATATGAAAGCAACAAAAGAATTGCAGGTCGGGGGAAAAGTGCTCTCTCTCGAAACAGGGCGCTTTGCCCGACAAGCGGACGGTGCAGTGATGGCGCGCCTTGGAGGGACGATGGTTCTTGCTACAGTTGTTGCAAGCAAGGAACCGAAGGAAGGAATGGATTACTTCCCGCTCCAGGTGGAATATCGGGAAAAGGCAGCGTCTGCCGGAAAGATTCCAGGCGGCTTCCTCAAACGGGAAGCCCGTCCCTCGGAAAAGGAAGTTCTTTCAGCACGCCTGATCGACCGACCTATTCGGCCGATGTTTCCGGAGTGGTTTCAGTGCGAGACACAAGTGATTGTGACCGTGTATTCCGCCGACCAGGAACAGGATGGAGATGTGCTCGGCGCCCTTGCCGCTTCCGCGGCTTTAATGATTTCAGATATCCCGTTTACTGAGCCGATCGCTGAGGTTCGCGTCGGACGGGTTAATGGCGAATTCATCATCAACCCAACGTATACGCAGCTGACGATCAGCGATATGGATATGACAGTTGCGGGGACTGAGGATTCGATTGTTATGGTCGAGGGAGAGGCCAGAGAGATTTCGGAAAAAGACATGCTGGATGCTCTCGCATTTGCTCACGGCTTCATCAAGCAGTTTTGTCAGCTTCAGGTTGAACTAGCAAGATCGTGTGGCCGACTGAAACGTCCCGCCGTGACCCAAGAAGCACCGACGGACATGCTTCAGGACGTGAAGGCGATTGTCGGGGACAAAATCCGGACACTTGCAAACACACCAATGTCCAAGGAAGAACGCGCGACCCGGACTACTGAGGTCTATCAAGAAGTGACAGAGGCACTGGCGGAGAAATATCCGGAGCAGACGAAGGCCATTCACGCCATCCTGCATGAGATGGAATATCATGAGATGCGTGACATGATCCTTTCCCACAACAAGCGCCTGGACGGCCGCGGGCTGACCGATATTCGTCCCATTACAATCGAGCTCGGCATTTTACCCCGTACCCACGGTTCCGCGTTGTTTACGCGAGGCGAAACGCAAAGCCTTACGACCATAACCCTCGGTACCAAACTCGACGAACAGATTATCGACGGATTGCTCCCTGACTACACCAAGAGGTTCATGCTGCACTATAATTTTCCCCCCTTCTCGGTCGGCGAAGTCGGCAGACTCGGCTTTACCGGGCGACGTGAGATAGGCCACGGCAATCTCGCAGAACGCTCCCTCGAAAATCTGATGCCAAACAAAGCGGACTTTCCATACACGGTGCGGATCGTGTCTGATATCCTTGAGTCAAACGGATCCTCGTCCATGGCAACCGTCTGCGCTGCAACGCTTGCATTGCTAGACGGAGGTGCGCCGCTGAGGAAGTCTGTCGCAGGCATCGCCATGGGACTCGTCAAAGAAAGAGACCGCTTTGCAATCCTGAGCGATATTCTCGGGAACGAGGACCATTTGGGAGACATGGATTTTAAGGTGGCAGGTACACGGGACGGCATTACCGCATGTCAGATGGACATCAAAATCCGGGGGATATCGCTTGATATTATGAAGGCTGCGCTCGAACAGGCACGCGTCGGACGCTTGCATGTTCTCGGCACAATGGCGGAAGCAATATCGTCGCCACGGGGCGACCTCTCGGCCTTTGCCCCGAGATTGACAATGCTGAAGATCCCTGTTGACCTCATCGGTGCGGTGATTGGACCAGGTGGTAAAACGATCCGTCAAATCGTGAAGGACAGCGGTGCTGAGGTCAACATAGAAGATGACGGTACTGTGGTGGTAGCGGCAACCTCGAAGGAATCTGCAGAGAAGGCGATAAATGCCATCAATCGGATCACCGAACTTCCGGAAGTGGGGAAGGTGTACCGCGCAACGGTGAAAAAAGTGACAGACTTTGGTGCGTTCGTTGAATTCCTGCCGGGGAAGGAGGGACTTGTCCACGTCTCACAGCTGGACGTCAAACGGGTGAATAAGCCCTCAGATGTGGTGAAAGTCGGTGATGAATTTGACGTGAAGATCACCGACAAAGACGATCAGGGACGATTTAAGCTGAGTAGGAAGGTGCTCCTATTGAAGGAGCAAGAGTCCGAAAAGCCGGCGAATGCCTGAGACCCCGCTGCCGTGATTTGAAAAACGAAGCCCAGCGTGTGCTGGTTTTTTTCGTTTTCGCATTATGCAGAAATGAGCTGGTGTTTGAAGCCGGTAATGTCAAGCTCGTCCATCAACCAGTGAACAATATCCGGCCCGTACTTATTCATGAAGTAGAGCAATGAAAGTTCGCGTTCCTGCAAATTGCCGTTGGGCAGCAGTCCGCTCGCCGCTCGTTGAATCTGGCGCACTACCGTTTCGTTCCGCCGTTTCTGCGCAGAGAGTGATTTCTCCCTCAGAACCTCCATATGAGTGTCGATTTTCGACTGGAATGTTTTCAGAGCACCTTGAAGGGTGGCGTCAACTTCCACCAACCCGAATTTCATTTCGTGCAATGCCTGGTGGATTTTGATCTTTGCCTCCTCAAAAACCTGATCCAACTTGACATCTGCGACCTGTTCCAACACCCGCGCCACGACGGCATCGGGATTCTCGAAGATCCGCGCGAACTCTACCTGATACTTTTCCATCGTTCGCTCCGTTCGCTCCGCCACAATTGATCCGCTGGCGCGTGGGTAGATCACCGGTTGGACCACCCCGAAATATTCGTACACCGGACTGAGCTGAGCATTGTAGGCAACCTCCGACGGTCCGCCGACGTACGCGACTGTCGGGAGCAACGTATCTTGAGCGATCGGTCTCAGAATCACGTTCGGGCTCAATTGCTCAGGACGTTCCATTGCAATCTGGAGCAGCTCATCCCGTTGCAGAAAATGCCTGGTGCCCTTCAAGCTGAAGTCATGTTCTCTCGGCTCAACAAGGTACCGGCCACCTTTGTGAAAAAGAAAAAGGTTGAGTGACTTCGCCTTGACTTGAGCATGGTATTCGTGTTCCAGTTCGGCGCTCTGGCCGATCACGAGTTGCGACGCAGCGGGAAATTCAGAGACTTCCTTCACAAAAACAGGAGAAAGAATGCGCTTCAGTTCTGGATCATTTGATGAGATGAAGATTACCCCGTGATCTTCAAACAGGAGGTTCATCCAGGAGACAAATGCCTGATTGAACGTTCGACCCGCTGCATAACAATGCTTGAGGCTCTTCACCATATCCGCGGTGAACTCAGTACTCTGTAACGATGAATCTAGTGCTGCGTAACTTTGCTCAATTGCACCATCGAAGACGAGCTCGCCGATTGGTCCGAGGTTGCGTTCAGGCATTGCGCCGCCGGGGAGGTATTCGATCTTGACGACCTTGTTCTCCGCATCGAGCATGGCGACGTTGTTCATTTCGGCGAAGTCGTGATCCTCTCCCTCGACCCAAAACACTGGCACGAAGTCATACTGGAGAAACTTCTTCTTCAGCGTCTCCGCAAGCTTGATGGCCGTAATGGTCTTAAAGACTGTGTACAATGGTCCTCCGAACAATCCAACTTGCTGGCCTGTGACAACGGCATACGTGCTCTTCCGTTCGAGCAGCCCAATATTCTCGAATGTTTTTGGAGGAGAACCGAACGTGCGGTTTTGTGCAATAAGAGCTTTCGTCAGTACCGCGCGCGTAACATCGTGCTGGGTGATTGTATGTATCACGGACTCATAGGACTGGAAATCCCTGAAATCGTATTTATAAAATCGCCGGACGGCATTGAAGTTGTAGATATAGTCGCAAAAGAGCCGTGAGAGTCCACCTACTGAGGGAGACAGTTGTCGGTAGTCAATCCACTTCATGGAAAATGAAATGATGAGAAGATGAAGGATCGCTGACGAATATACGTGAATGTTGCCGGATATGCAATGTAACCCGAAGTGACATCGCTTGTAGCTGAGGGAATTCTTCTTGGAAATCAACCCTATTTTTTGTAAGTTCAACTACATTTTTCTCAACGTCGGATCGTTTTTCTTGCTGTGAAAGGAGAAGATCGTGCCGCTTGTGGATCCACATCAACCGTTAACGTATAAAGAACCTGCTCCGCTCGTTGACAAGGAAAATCCCCTTGAGTCGATGATGAACAGGTTCGACATAGCCGCAGATCTTCTCGGGCTCGAACGCGGTGTCTACGAGTACTTGAAGCGCCCTGTCCGCCAATACATTGTTTCGATCCCCATTCAAATGGACGATGGTCGAATAGAAATCTTTGAGGGATACCGGGTCATTCACAATGATGTGATGGGACCTTCGAAAGGCGGCATCCGGTACTCGCCCGACGTGACACTCGACGAGGTGAGGGCTCTGGCGGCATGGATGACATGGAAATGCGCTGTCGTCAATATCCCGTTCGGTGGTGCAAAAGGCGGAGTTCGGTGTGATCCCGCAAAACTGACGCCAGTGGAAATCGAAAAGATAACACGGCGATACACCGCAAATTTGATGGACGTCTTTGGGCCAGACCGAGACGTTCCTGCGCCCGATATGAACACAAATGAGCAAATCATGGCATGGGTGATGGATACCTACAGTATGCATAGCCGGCGCACCGAAACTGCCGTTGTCACCGGGAAGCCGTTGATTTTGGGCGGCTCGCTCGGACGCCGGGAAGCCACCGGCCGGGGCGTCATGATCAGCACGCTCAGTGGAATGGAAAAACTGAAAATGAAACCAGCCGGTACCACTGTTGTGGTTCAGGGATTCGGCAATGTTGGATCGGTCTCGGCACAACTCCTTGCGGAGCAGGGCTGCACGATTGTCGGAATCAGCGATATCTCAGCAGCGTACTACAACAAAGACGGGATCGATGTGAACGACGCCGTCGCGTATGTGACAAGAAATAGGATACTTGAAGGATGGAAGGGTGGAGACCTGATTCCACAGCATGACCTGCTTCGAATGGAATGCGACGTGCTTGTCCCGGCGGCTAAAGAGGACCAAATCACAGCGGAGGTTGCCAAGCACATCAAGGCGAAGATCATCACTGAAGGGGCCAACGGTCCCACCACGGCGAAAGCTGATCCCATCTTGCAGGATCGGGGAGTGTTGGTTATTCCGGATATTCTTGCGAATTCGGGCGGTGTCACTGTTTCCTATTTTGAATGGGTCCAGGACAGAGTGGGGTATTTCTGGAGCTTGCAGCGTGTGAATAGGCGGCTCGAACGTATGATTCGAAATGCTTTTGATGCAGTCTATTCAACATCAGTAAAGTACAATGTAACAATGCGCATCGGTGCGTATATTCTCGCGATTGATAAGGTGGCGAAAACACTGAAGATGCGAGGTATTTATGCATAGGCCGGCACCATAGGCGTTTCTGGTAATGAGGAGATTCTCTGGGACGAATACTCACACTTGGAGTTCTCGTAGTTCAAACCACGCTCGCGGCGATGGCTCAGGATACGGGGTTTTCATCTCCAATTCCCAGTAATCTTGAAGTGATGCGGGCAGTAGCCGGACGGATAGGGAGGTCAGTCGGTCAGCAGATACACGAAGCGGATTCGATATCGGTCGCGGTGGTCGTCTATCCCCTCGATCATGCCTGGTACATTGAGCGGGCTCTCCTTGAGGAGATGCAGCAACGCGGATTCCGAGTAACTGCCGGGACAGGCTCCAATTACCTGATGGAATTCGGCTTGAGCAACCTCAAGGTTGAATACTCTAATGTGCGGCGCAATGGCTTATTCGGCCCCCGGGTGCTTGACAGGAAAATTATTGTGCAAATGAGTGTGAAAATCGTCCCTGTGGACCCGATGGGTGCAGTGATTGCAAATGAATTTCTGGAGGAGAACCGTGACACAATCCTGGTCTCCGAGGTCCAGACGGTCGAGAGCCCCGCGTTGCCGGTTACACATGGAACCATACCGCCAGAGAGTTTCTTCTCTCACTTTGCAGAGCCGCTCGTCATGATTGGCGCGTTGGCCGTTGGGATCTATCTCTTATTTACGGTGAGAAGTTGATCTGTTTTCGGAGGAAGGATGATGGAACGATGGATCGTCGCCAGTGGCCTGACTGCCGTGGTGTATCTCGCGTGGGGATCACACCAGATTCAACACCGGACGATCGAAACAGCGGAGGGCTTTGCCAAGAGGACGCCGGGAGGTACGACACTTGAGCGGACGGTCCGATTACTCGCAGTTGGAGATATTAATCTGGGCCGCAGCGTTGGCCAGAGTATCCTGAAAGGTGATACGCTGTATCCTTTTGTCGCGGTAGTCGATACGTTCAAACACTATGATATTGTGTTTGCCAATTTGGAATGCACTCTCTCGAATCAGAATGGTGAGACCCAACATCCGAGGAATGAGCTTATTTTCACTGGGCCTCCCGAAGGCGCCATTGCGCTTCGTAACGCGGGCATTCACGTTGTGTCGACTGCAAATAATCACGCTCTCGATTACGGAGTGAAGGCTCACGGAGAAACTATGGAGAACCTCACGAACGCCGGCGTCCGGTTTGTGGGAACGGCCGGAGAGAGCACCGCATTGTTTGAACCACTGATCGTGCTGCACAACACTCTTCGGATAGCGTTTTTCGCGTGCACAGATATCATGAATATTACTCACCCTTTGTGGAAGCGCTATGTTGCGGAGGCAGATACTGCGAAGCTGTTGCCGCGTATACGCGCGCATCGGGATGAAGTGGACTATATTATCGTGAGCTATCATGGCGGTGAGGAGTACGCTGACCGGCCGACCCGCAGGACGAAAGAGTTTGCACGTGCGGTTGTTTCCAGCGGGGCGGACCTCTTTCTTGGCCACCACCCCCATGTCTCATATGGAGTTGAAGAAATCAATGGACGACTTATCGTGTACTCCCTCGGGAATTTCGTGTTCCGCCAGTTTACACCTCTGTGGACCCAGCGGAGTTTTGCCTTTGCTGTCGAAATTGTAAAGACGAGTGATGGCACACGCGCAAGACGTTTTTCATGTCTTCCCGTCTTGTGTGGTGTACAGCCGCGATTCGTTTCCAGTGGTGATGATGCACGAACCATGTTGGAACGGATCAAAAGACTATCATCGCAAATCGTGTCGGAGCAACTATCGTGGTGAAGATTCTGCAAAGCATGGTGCTTGCCGCCTGCATGATCACAGTTATCGGTTGTGGATCCGGTCACGTTGCGACCATTTTGACTCCCGAAGAGAGGTTCCAACAGGCAAAGGCCCTCTATGATGATGAGGACTACCTTGAAGCGATCAATGAGTTTCGAATTATTACGCTGCAGCACCCGGGCAGTGAATTCGCAGACGATGCACAATTCTATCTCGGCGAGTGTCGTTTTCAAAGGGGGGAATATCTCCTTGCCACGCATGAGTACGGAGAACTGAAGCGCAATATGCCGGCCAGTTCTCTGGTTCCGGATGGCCAATTCAAACTGGGCCTTTCGTATTACCATCTTGCCCCGAAACCTTCACTGGACCAACAGAGTACGAAGAAAGCTATCGACGAGCTGCAAACGTTTGTGGAGTATTACCCGTCGCATCAGCAGGCCTCCTCGGCTGAAGCAAAAATCCAAGAACTGAACACACGCCTCGCCGAGAAATCCTACGAAACGGCTCGACTGTATTCAAAGATGGAAGACTACAAAGCGGCGATTTTCTATTTCGATGATGTGATCGAGAAATTTCACGACACCAAGTTTGCCCCCCTTGCATACCTGGGGAAGGTGGAAGCACTGATCGCTCGGAAGAAATACGATGAGGCAGACAGCGAACTGAATAAGTTCATCTCCCTGTTCCCGAACAGCGTCCTGCGCAATGAAGCTGACAGGTTAAAGCAAAAAGTCAGTGGCGAAATGGACCGCGCCCGCCAGATGAGCGGCGAGCGATCAGGTCGACGTCAAGGTCCGGGGTCCGATCCGGGCGTGTCATCGAGCGTTCGGCCATGACCAGTAACAAACCGAAATTTGTGAGGGAGTCGCAAGTATTTACTACAGAGCTCGTGCTACCCAACGATACCAATCAGCTCGGGAACCTGCTGGGGGGAAGATTAATGCATTGGATAGATATCGCCGCAGCTATCTCGGCCCAACGGCACAGCGGCATGGTCTGTGTTACAGCGTCGGTGGACGAGCTGAATTTTCATCACCCGATTAAGTTGGGCGAGGTTGTGACTCTTCAGGCTTCAGTTAATCGTGCGTTTACCACCTCCATGGAGATCGGTGTTCTCGTCACGGCACATGGTTTGAGGGGTGAATCCTCCCGTCGTGCAAACAACGCGTATCTCACGTTTGTTGCTATTGATGACAGCGGCCGTCCTCGCCCCGTTCCTCCCATTGTCCCGGAGACAGAAGATGAGAAACGACGCTACGAGGAGGCACTTGAGCGAAGAGAGCTTCGTCTGAAACGAAGACAATCAGCGTAATACATCGCCGGCAACACAATTGATGCGTGGTGTCGATTCTCGATATCATCAACAATGTTCCCTGTTCCTCCGGTTTGCCGTGAGTCTCTTCGTTCAGTCCCTGTGTCCGGTCCACGCACACTCACAAGGGCCATTGACGTCATTCGGCCCAATGACAGATGCCTCATTGGACTATACCCCCATTCAGGTACAGCTGATGCGCCCGCTGTTGTCCGGACGCGAGGAGATCGCAGTTATTGCCGCGGAGGAGCCGGCTCTCCACGTGTATCGCATGGAAGATAACGCCGACCTCGTGCAACGAGCAACCGTGCAGTTGCTCCACCCTCCGAGAATGCTGACATCCGCGGACATGAATGGCGACGGCGTTCCCGAGCATGTTACGCTTTCCAGAGATGGGAAATTCGTTTCAATCATCGATAGGACAAAGAGGCCCCTCCGCGAGCGAATCATCAATGTAGTAGCGCAGCGTCATGAGCTTGTAATTGCAGATATCAACAATGATAAACGACCTGATCTTCTCTTTTTCGGAAGGAACGTTCCCGGTGTCGTCACTTTCCTTGGCACAGCCGGCGGGGATCTTCAACTCGGGCCCTCGTTGTTTCCAGAAATCTCCATAAGCGGTCTCGTGACAACGGATCTGAATGGAGATGGGATCACCGACATATTGCTCCTGAACTGGCTTTCGAATCAATTGGCCGTTTTCTACGGCATAGGACGCGGCATATTCGCCGAACAGGTGAGCATGGATCTTCCAGGAGAGCCTGCCGAAATCGCAATCACGCCTGTGACAAGAGAACGAACGGTACGCGTCGCGGTGGCCATGCCAGAAAAGCAATTGATCTCCATCTTGAATGGGAATGGGGCAGGAGAATTCGAGCTAAGTGACACAATCAACTGCGAGGACCCACCGTCCGAGGTTCAGTTTGCATTGGTGAACGCCGATCCCCATGTTGATCTTCTCTCTTCGACCCGGAAGGGAATTATCGTGATGCATGGACTATCCGCAGGCACGTTCGGTCCACCGACTGTGTTTGGCGTCTGCGATGCACCTGTGTCGTGGGCTCTTGGCGATATCGATGGTGATAGAAAGCTGGATCTGGTCATCGCAGACAGTAGTGGAAAAAGGATTGTCCTCCTGGGAAACGCAAGTCCGTCAGGCTCGGTCGTCTGGCCCCCACAGTATTGCGTCGGGAATTCTCCACGTGGACTGGCCACCGGTGATCTTAACGGCGATGGGTTGGTGGACATTGCATTGGTGAACGCCGGTTCGTCCTCCCTTTCGGTTTTATTCAATAAAGGAGGAGGAAGAATGGACGGGCAGCAGGCTCTTCAGATCAGTGAGCAGCCTGTCTTTGTCAAGACAGCAATATCTCCACTTCCATCGCAACGCACAATTGTCACGTCTCATTCCAGCGTTGATATGCTGACCGTGGTAAGACTTTCAGACACAATGAATCATTCGCCTTCATTCACTATTCCCACCGGATCGAACCCATACGTCCTCTTGGCGACTGAGGATTCTGCGACAGGGGATCTTGAGCTTCTTGTCCGGTACTCAAATCCGCAGGACGGCTCGCGATCACTTTCCCTGTTCGAGCAGATTGGGAAAGGGCAGTTTCTCGAGCGG
>Ga0247727_10018761_pt1 | contig 10821 bp, 10 predicted proteins | sample WisWelCaveWW1625_FD_202498 | JGI IMG/M metagenome (GOLD analysis project Ga0247727, IMG submission 202498) | Biofilm microbial communities from Wishing Well Cave, Virginia, United States - WW16-25 | ecosystem: Environmental > Aquatic > Deep subsurface > Groundwater > Cave microbial mat | place...
TGACCGTGGCCGTGTTCGATTTCGAGTCGAAAGACGAAGCCGTCCGCGATCTCGGCCCGAAAGTGGCCGGCCTCGTCAACGCCCAGCTTTCGGCCGACGCGCGCGTGATCACGGTCGAGCGCGCCGAGTTGGAGAAGGCGCTGGGTGAACAGGAACTCGGACTCTCGGGCACGATTACGCCCGAGACTGCCGCCAAGGTCGGTCACCTGACGGGTGCCAAAGTGCTCGTGACCGGTCGGGTGTTCAACGTCGAGCGCGAGACCATGATCGTGGCGAAGATCATCGGCACGGAAACCAGCCGCGTGTACGGTGAAGTCGCGCGTGGTCCGGCCGGCGGATCAGTGGCAGAAACGTCGAGCGCCTTGGCGCAACAGATCGCCAACACCGTCGCGAAGAAGGCCGACACCCTGGTAGCCAAAGTCGAGGAACGCGACGACCTCGTGGCGCGACTGCAAAAGCAACTGGGGGACAAAAAGCTGCCGGTCGTTTCCATCTCGATCCCCGAACGACACATTGGCGCTGCGACCATCGACCCGGCCGCGGAAACTGAAGTTGGATTCATCCTCCGAAGGCTGGGCGCGACGGTTCTCGACAAGAAAGAACCAGCCGCCAAGGCGGACGTGGAAATTGCCGGTGAAGCCTTCAGCGAATTCGGCATGCGGAAAGGCAATCTCGTCAGTTGCAAAGGCCGGGTGGAGCTGAAAGCCATCGACCGCGCAACCGGCCAGGTGATCTTCATCGACCGCCAGACCGCGATCGCGGTGGTCCTAAGCGAACAACTGGCCGGCAAGACCGCCCTCCAGGAAGCGGCCGCGAAACTAACGGAGCGATTGTTGGCTAAACTCCTTCGCAAGTAGGCGATGAGAGCGCCGTCCGGTATTCAGCGAACACTCCTTTGTCTGTGGTTGCTGACGGGGGTGTGCGGGAGTGCAGAGGCGGCAGAGGTCCTCTCGAATCGTGTCGCTGTCCTGGATTTTGTGATGGAGCGCGGGGATTGGCCGATGCCGGCGGTCAACTGGGCGTTGGGGCTGGCCGATCTTCTGCAGCTGGAACTGCAGGAGCGTGGGATTGCCACCTACGAACGGCATTTTCTCCGTTGTGTGATCGCGGAGCGACGACTCCAACAGCCCGGGCTGGTTCGTTCGGAAGAGGTCGTGCGCGAGAAGCTGCCGTGGATTGACGGGTTGATCAAAGGGACGATTCGCGAGATCGATGGCGATCGGTTTCTCCTGACGGTTTCGTTGGTGGCGGGCCGGAACGGACAAGAGTTGGCGGCGTTTGAAGTATCGGGTGCGTACCCGAGCGGATTGGCAAGAGCATTGGGGCAGGTGGCCGACGGATTGGCACGGACGATCGGTAGCGCCCCCCGGTCCGTGGCCGAGACCAAGGCAGCCCTGGGCTTCACTTCCATCCCTGAGGTTGCGGTTGCCTATTACCACGGGATTGAGCATTGCCTGGCTGGTCGGCCCGAATACGGCGTGGTGTATTTCACGATCGCCGCGCGGCAGGACCCTCGATTTCTGCAGGCTCGCTTCTGGAAGATGCGTGCTTATGAAATGTTGAAATTACCCGATTACGCCGAGCTGGCGCGGGCCGAGATTCTGCGGTCGCCGCGCGGCATGCGCGCGCTGCAAAAACTCACCGGCCAGCGGACGGGCGTTACGAATCGGTCGGTGCTGGCTGTCCTGCCGCCGCGCTGCGCCACCGCGGAGGGTTTTGAGATCTTCGCGCAGTTCAAAGAGTCGCTCCGGAAAAGGCCAGGGGTGCAGGTCTTGGATCCCGATTGGATCGCCGCGCTCGCGGCGGAATCCGATTTCGCGTTGTCCGGCGAGTTTGACGTCGATGCTCCGCTCGCCGACATGGCCTGGTTGGCGGCGGATACGGTCGTGAAGTTCGAATCCTCGGCAAACGAAGCCAACGTCGTGGTGCTGGATGCGCTTTCGGGTCGCTCGCGTGCGACGCACAACGTGCCCTTGAAATCGCAAACGGCCCGCCCACTCGCGGACACTGTCATCGGCCTGTTTCCCAATCCCCGGAACCCGAGCAGCCATGCCGGCGAGCGTGATCACGCCGCGGTCGGGTCGGGTCCGCGCTACCGCATGCCGCACTACGGCGATCCGAAGCTGGATCGTTTCGCCAGGGTCTTGCACTTATCGACGCTCCTCCCGCCATTTCGCCCGCAGCTTCATCGAGGGCAAAAAGAAGTTGTGCCACGAACCCCATGCCTCTTGGTACACCCGATTGACCAGCGGCACCACTGCGGGATCGTCCAACCGACCGTAGCCCAGCCACTGCCGTGGCCACATCCAGTTCTTTTGTTCGACGTGCGCGTTGTCCTCCTTGTGGTACGGGCGGGAGCGGGTCACTTGCACCGGCGCCCGACGCAGTTGCAAGTGCCGCATCAGCGTCCAGTTCATCCATTCGCTACCGTTGTCGAAATCGAGCCCGCGTAGCGCAAACGGCAATGTTTCCTCCACATCTCGCGTCTGGGTGACGCCGCCGGTGGCCCCTTTGTTCCACACTCCGCGGCCTTCCGTCCACGTGCTGGCGATGTCGGTGTACACCAGACTCCAGACGAAGTCCCCGGCCAAGCTGCTGCCGCAGTGCGCGCCGCTGTCCGCCTCCAGGAAGCCGGGACGTTGTTCGTCCCAGACCTCCCCCTGGAGAGGAATCTGCGAGCGCAACAGGCTGCCGGGTCGGGTGCCGCTCAAGCCGCGCCGACCGCGAGCCCGCTGCTCGGCCAGCAACCGATCCAGCGTGGCGGCGCTGACCTCAGCGAGTAGCGACTGCTGACACGGCAGCAGCCGGTCGAACCGTTTGGCATCGTGGGGCAGCCACAGCGGCAGCGCCTCGACCAGGCGCTTGCCACAGGGTTGTTCGGCGGCCTTCCAGATGCGTTCAATCACCTCGTGAATCGGTTCGTAGCGAGGCGGGGCGCCGCCGCGCCGGGGTCGAAGGGCCGGGGGTTGGTCCTGGCGCAACAGCTTGATGGCGTGTTTGCGACTGTCGTGATACTGATCGCAGAGTTCGTCGAGCAGACGCGATCGGCCTTGTTTCCCGCGTGACGCGTAGCGCGTCCGCAGCCGTTGCAGATGAGCTGGGAAGCTCAATAGTTTCATTTTCATGGCCTCCGATGTGGGTGTCATTTTCAGTTGAGGCAACGACCTTATGTACCACCCCTGCACCCCGCCGCTGCGGTGTCATTTCATTTGAGGCAACTCGATTCCCAAATAAAAGTGCTTTTGCTGTTGACATCTAGCAGCGTTTTGTATAGAACACGTGTTCGTCAGTTGAGGGTATGTTTTGAGTGGCATCACACAAACTGAGATTGCAGACCAACTGGGAATCTCCAGATCCACAGTCGCCAAGGCCCTTCACCCGAGATTGCAGACGCAGCTTAGTGTGCAGAGACGCCAGTCTATTCTCCAGACCGCCGAACGCCTCGGCTACCGCCCTCACCGGCAGGCGCAACTGATGCGCGGCGTGAAGAGCCACGTCATCGGCATCATCAAGACCACGGGCATGGTGCAGACAGGCGTGGAACGCTCGTTCTATGCGTCACAAGCGATTCAGGTGGCCGGCTATGGTTTGCTGGTGAACGAACTCCATTGGGATCAAACCGGCGAACGACGGGCGGTGGATGCGATGCTGGACGCACACGTCGAAGGTGTGTTGCTGGCCGGTCTCGCCAACATGGACGACGCGGTCATGGCCGAACTGCAGCGGCTGCGCGACGCAAAGATACCAGTGGTCGCGGTGGGTGGCGTTCGACTGCCCGCAATCCCCGTGGTGACGACGGATTATCGGCAGGGCATGGCGGAACTGACGAAGCACGTCTTGTCGCTTGGTTATCGAAACCTAGCCTTGGTCTCGATGATTCGCCCGGACGATGCGAATTTGTCCTGGCAGTGGGGCTTTGCTGAGCGGTTGGCCGGGTTCGGCGAGGCTACCGCAGCGGCGGGCTTGAATGCGGCGCAGGCCCGGGTGCTGCATCAACCGCTGACCACCGGCTGGACGGACAGTTATGCGCCGGGCCAAGCCGCGATTCAACAACTGGTCGCGAGCGGCGACCGTCCCGCAGTGCTCTTGTGCAGCAACGACGATATGGCGATTGGGGCGATCGCCGCTTGCGTCGAAGCGGGTTGGCGCGTGCCGGCGGACATCGCGATCACAGGGTTTGATAACAGCACGGTCGGGCGATACGTCGTCCCGCCACTGACGACCATGGCCCAGCCCACGGAGGCCGTCGCCAAGCAGGCGGTGGAGTTACTTTTGAAGCAAATGCGTGGGGAAACAATTTCGGCCAGCACGGCGCTGGTCAAACTGCCGTGTCAACTGGTGGTGCGGCAGTCGTGTGGAGCGAAACAAAAGGAAAGGACACAACCATGAAGCCCGTGAGAATGATCGTAGGACTAACCATCATCGCGCTGATATCCGCCGTCGGAGTCAGGCGGGCGGGGGCCACAACGCTCGCCAAGTTCGACCTCGACAGTATCATCACCAACCGGACGGTGGTGGACATCAGCGGGAACAACCACAATGCGACGTTCAACCGGGACGTGACGCTCAGCAATGACGACCCGTTCAACGCTACACCGGGTGGTGGGCCGCCCGGCTATGTGGTGGAGGGCAAGAGCGCGAGTCTGTCGATTAACCCGACACAGGCCAATCTCGCCAACCCGGGCACGATCGACCTGAACAACGGCGGGATGAACAAGTTCACGCTGGAAGGCTGGCTCAAGCCGACGGTCGTGCAGGGCATGACGCTGCTGGAGGTTAGTAGTACGATGGGCGGGACAACCGCTATGCACCTTGGCATGAACAGCGCCGGCTTCGCCAGGGCGCAATTCCTCAGCCAGAGTTCCGGCTCCAAAATCCTTATCAGTTCGAATGCCATACCGCTGAACACGTGGACTCACCTGGCTTTCGTTTATGACGGCGGTACGATGCACCTCTACATGAACGCCGTCGAGGCCACGAATTCACTATTCGTTGGCCAAACAGTGATCAACAGCATGTCGTCGGCCTTCTTCGGCGGCGGCGGCGCGTTGGGTCAAGTGAATGGTCTAATTGACGACATCCGCATCAGCAATTCGGCGCTGACGCCATCGCAGTTGGGTTTCTACGAATCCTTCACTCCGGCGATGCCCGAGCCTTCCACGATGGCGTTACTGGCCACGGGTCTGCTGACGTTGGCCTGGAGGCGGCGCCGCTGACCGGGATGAAGAGCAAAGCTTTCACCTTGATCGAACTATTGGTGGTGGTCGCCATCATTGCCCTACTGGCGGCGCTGCTGTTGCCGGCGCTGAAGAACGCCCGCGAATCAGCGAAACGGACGGCCTGCCTCTCGAATCTGCGCCAGCTCGGACTGGCGGCTGTCATGTACGCCGACGACAACACCGGCCAATGGCCGCACTACATCATTGACGCCGCCGATACCAACGGGGATTGGTCAACGCCCGCGGCGTGGCACAACAACAGCGGCGGCAATCCCTACCGGTGGGAAGCCTTGGGGCGGGTCTATCCCTACGTGCACAACAAGCAGGTGTTCTTCTGCCCCGACGACGACGCCAACCGGGGCTATCTGACGTACAACTGGGAGGACCCGCCGTCTGCTGGGCCAGCTCTGTTCTGTAGTTATGTCACGCGCGGCTATGCCCAGTCTTACCCGGTGAACAACACCGGTGGCCCGCCCGGCAAGAGGTTGGCAGATGTTTCCGGCCGGGCACTGTATAGTTGCTTCTTCATGTATAGCCCCGGGGCTTGGAAACCGCGGTTGGCCTTTCACGGTGACCGCTATCCCGTCCTGTTTGGGGACGGCCACGCCGTGTTGGCGCCGATGCCGGGCTTCTTTGATCCCAGTTCGCCGCCGGACATCTGGAACCTGACTTGGGCGCAGTTCAACTTCTGGGACAGCTTCGACAAATACCCCGGCCGGCTCTAACCAAAGCAGATGGACTTGCATATTCGGTTTCTGACGGCGTTGCTGGCGGCGCTGGGCGTAGCGGTTGTACTCCCGGCGGCGGAACTGACTTTTCAAAACCGCCGCGCTGGCTACACCGGCACACAGGATGTCACGCTGCGGGGCGACCCGAAGGAGATTGCGACGCTCAACTACGGGGGCGCGGCCACGCTCGGCGTCAGCGGCGTGCCCTGGGGCGGCTGGAAACAAATCACGCTGATGCGCTTCGATCAGATCATCGGAGCGGCCTCGAACCAAATCCCCGTCGGAGCACAGGTCGTCGCGGCGCGGTTGGAACTCCACAAACTCCAAGATGCGCCCCAGGACGCCGGGCAATTCAAAGCGGCTGGCGCGGATGCAGTAATATCAGTCCATCCGATGCTCACTGATTTCGTGGCGGGCGCGGGCACAGGGCAGAACCCGGAGAAGGCGGCTTGTTTCTCGTACCGCTCCTTCAGCCCGGAGTTGCCGACGGTCTGGGGCAACAAGAACCAGATTGAAAACGGGCCGGTGGCCGGTGTGGATTATGACGGATCGCAGCGGGTGCACAGCCCGTTGTTGCCGGGTAAAACTGATGTTTGGATGTCCTGGGACATCACACAAATTGTCAACGACTGGGTGCAGAAGCCCGCGTCCAACCACGGTCTGTATCTGGTCACGCACGCGTACTGGATCGGCGCGGAGTTTGATTCGTCGGACACCCGTGAGCCGGCGAACCGGCCCAAGCTCGTCGTGGAATTCTTACTTACTGCGAAGTGAGCGGCTTGGAGTCGGAAAACAAAAACGCCCCCTGATTGATGAGAAGATCACGATGAAACGAATCGTCCTCGCACTGGCCTGCTGGACGGTGGTGGTCGTCGCCGGCTGTGAATCGCTGCGCCGTCCTTCCGCAAAGTCGGCCACGCTGCTCGACGCCAAGACAACGCCAGCCATCGTCCTGCCGGTCGCGCCGACGGCGGCGGAATCGTTCGCCGCGCGCGAGCTGCAAACTTATCTCCAGAAGATGACCGGCCAAACGGTCACCATCACGAACACCGTGCGAGCGTCGAGCGGTCCGTCAATCGTGCTCGGCGCGCACCCGCTCAACCAAAGCCTGCACTGGGAATCGCTGACGCCCGACCAGTACGTCATTGACGTGTCGGCCAGCCGCGTCCGGATTGCCGGTGGTCGCGCCCTACCGGTTCAGGACGCCCAGGGCAAGGTCCATGTGCAGGAACGGGGCACATTGTATGGCGTGTACGAGTTGCTCGAATCGCTGGGCGTGCGCTGGTATCGGCCCGACCCATGGGGTGAACATGTGCCGCAGCTTGACCGGATTCAGTTACCGGTGGGCCGCCAGACTTACCGGCCCGCGTACAAGTACCGGTACGGCATCAACGGCTATCGTTGGTGGAAGGACGAGACCATGGAGCAGCGCGCCAGGGCCCGCCTCTGGGCGACGCGCAACCGGCAGAACGCCAACATGTGGACCGGGCCGGAGTACGGCGGCTACTACCAGGTCAACTTTGCCCATAACTACATGTACTTCATTCCGCCGGAGCGCTACTTTGCCGCGCACCCGGAGTATTTCGCGCTGATGGATGGGAAGCGCGTCGGCAAGCGCGGTGCCGAGGCTACCCAGCTTTGTTTGAGCAACCCCGAAGTGCAGCGGTTGATGGCTGAGGCCGTCGTCGGACAAGCGAAGGGCAACCCGCAGATCGAGGTGGTTTCTGTCGAGCCGAACGACGGGGATCTCTGGTGCGAGTGTGATGCCTGCAACGCGATGGATGATCCGAAACTTCTGGGCGGATTTGGCGGAGTTTCGAGGGCCAATCGCGTCTGCGCCTTCAACAACATCGTCGCCCGCAAGGTCGCGGAACAGGCCCCACAGGTAAAAATCGGCTGGCTCGCCTACAGTACCCACACGGAAGTGCCGACGCTTGTGACGAAACTCGAACCGAATACCGTCGTCATGGCCACGGCCTATGCCGGTGCCTACAGCGACTACACGCGGACGCTAGACGATCCCGCCAGCGTGCAAAACGCCCGGTTCCTGAAAATCCTCCAGGGCTACGGCAAACTCACCCAAATATTCGCGCATGACTATTTTGGCGGCTACGCGTGGTTCGGTCCGTTGCCCATCGTGCACACCATGGAGGATCGCCTGCGCGCCTACCGGCGCCACGGTGTCGTGGGGGTTTACAGCCAGTCCGACGCGCACTGGGGACCGCAGGGGTTGACGCTCTACATGTACTGCCGGCTGCTTTGGAATCCCGACCTCGATGTCGCCCAGGAATTGGATCTGTACTACCCGAATTACTACGGCCCGGCCGCCAGGCCGATGAAGAACTTCCACGAGTTGCTGGAACGTGCGGCGGAGGGCGGCCCCTACTTTGGCAGCGGCGGCAGCGGGATTCTACGGCTGTTTGCCGACGACCTGGTTCAGAAGCTTGGCGTGGCGATCACTGAAGCGCGCGACACGATTCAAGATCAGCAACCCTATGCCCGTCGGCTGGAGGGCGTCTGGGCGGGCTACGAGTTTGCCCGGCGCTTCCATCAAGCGGCAAAGCTCAAGGCGGAGAATCGGGTGCTCGAAGCCGATCGGGAACTTCAAGAACTGGAGCAGTTCGTCCTGAGTTACAAGGGCGGTGAAGTTTTCGGCAACGGACCCTCGCCCTGTGAAGCCATGGATTCTGTGCGGGCCTTCGGGAAAGAAATCCGCGAACAGGCGCAACTGCTCTCGGCCTTCAAGAACCCGCAGATCGTCCAGACGCACGACAAACAGTGGCGTTTTCAAATCGACCCCAAGGACCAGGGTCTGGTCACCGGCTGGATGAAAACTGATTTCGACGCCACCCCGTGGCCGCTCCTCGACGCCGATCGCTGGTGGCAGGAGCAGGGCTACCCGAACTACCACGGCGTGGCCTGGTACCGCCGCCAGTTTCAGCCGCCCGCGCGGGAGGGCGCGCAGCGAATCGTCCTCTACTTCGGCGCGGTGGACGGCGACACGACGGTCTTCGTCAACGGCCAGAAAGTTGGCGAGCATATCCTTCCGCCCAACGGTGTTGGCTGGGACAAACCATTCTATTTCGACATCACCGATCATCTGCAACCCGGCCACCCCAACCTCATCGCCGTGCGCGTGAAAGACGAAGTCGCCATGAGCGGCATTTTCAAAGGCGTTAAACTGGTCCGCGTGGACACGGTCGAGCCGGCCTCCGCAAAGTAACCGCAATGGAAAGACAGAACCAAGCCGTCGTAGTGGAATGCGAGGAAGAACTTTACCGGTACGCACCGGCCAACAATGGCGCCAGTCCGTTGTGGTGCATGGGGGACACCTGTCTCGTCCGTGTGGGCGACGACCTGTTCGCCAGCGGGCTCGAAACCATTCCCGGCGCAAAGCCGAGGAACAACTGCCGCTGGACGTTGTCCCGTCGTGCGACGACCGGCTGGGAGCTGATCCGCCGGGACGAGACGGGCCGCACGCGTGAGCCGTGTCCGCTGGTGGCGTTCCCGGATGGGCGCATCTTCCTCTCGGCCAACCCGACGCTGACACCGCTCGATACCTGCGATGGCCCCGCGCAGCCGGAGATTCTCCAGTTCGCCGCCGCTGATCCTCACGCGCCGCCGCAACGGCTGCTACCGCCATGGAGCGAGCCGGTCACATTCAACGACCATTCGTAGCGGCATTTTGCCGCCGACGCCGAGAACCGTGAACTGATTCTCTTTCAGAATCTCGGCTGGGACCGCGCGTACTGGAGCCTTCTCGACCGCGACGGACGGTGGTCGGCGCAGGGTAAACTGCTGTGGCCGTGGGGCGCGGATTACGAAGTACCACAGCCCATCCGGCTCTGCTACTGCAATGTTCAACTCCGCCACCGCGCCGTGTACGTCTGGGGCACGAGCGATATCGTCGAGCCGGTCAAGGCTTGGAAAGAAGCGCGGTTCAAGATTACCGGCCGGGAATGGGACTACGATTTCCGGCGGCTCTTTTTCAGTTGGACGCCCGACATCACGCGTGAGCCGTTCCGTCCGTGGCTCGAAGTCGCCAGCCGCGAGGCGACCGCCGGCCACGCAATGAACTGCGACCTGTGGGTATCGCCCGATGGCCTCGTGCATCTGCTGTGGCGCGAACGGGCGATTGACGAGCGGCTCCGTCCACAGTTCTTCTCCCACGAACGCCAACGTCATTCCCTGCGTTACGCCACCGTGCGCGATGGACGGGTGATTGCTCGCCACGTCTTGGCCGAAGGCGGCGAAGACCTCTCGCAGCAGCTTCCCGACTGGGGGCGCTTTCACGTGGCTGCTGACGGACGGCTGTTTGTGGTGCTGACGCTTGGCGGCTCCACCCGGCAGAACCAGATTCTGGAAATTCTGACCGAGGGCCGGGTGGGATCGCCGGTGACGCTGCCCCTCCACCATCCGCTGGGAGCCAGCTTCTTCACTGCCACGCCCAGCGCCGGCTCGCCGCCCGCGGACACGCTCGATCTGCTCGGCGAATGCGCGCATCAACCGCACACGGTGCGTTGGGCGCGCGTGCAGTTACCGGCACGTTCGTAGTCAGCCACGGAGTCTGCGGAGTGGCGTGCCGCGACCCGACGGCACTCCGCCTCGAAACGACACGAGGCTGCGTGCCTGACGACAAACCCTGGAACGGCGGTTCCAGATCGGCATCCTGCACTTGCTTTGAGCGCCGCGGGTGTGTTACCGGCTGACCGAGGTAACCATGAAAGCCGGTCAGAGCATTTCTTTGGAAAGGCCTATCCCTTTGACTCAACCAGACCCTATCTGTAGTATCGCGTTGAATGGAAGACTATCCGCGCACGCTGATGGAGTTGGAGCAACGGTTTTCTACGGACCAAGCCTGCCGGGCCTATCTG
>Ga0247727_10018762_pt1 | contig 10821 bp, 12 predicted proteins | sample WisWelCaveWW1625_FD_202498 | JGI IMG/M metagenome (GOLD analysis project Ga0247727, IMG submission 202498) | Biofilm microbial communities from Wishing Well Cave, Virginia, United States - WW16-25 | ecosystem: Environmental > Aquatic > Deep subsurface > Groundwater > Cave microbial mat | place...
GGCATTCTCATGATTTCCTGGTAGGCGCCGATCAGGCGATCACGCACGGCAACCACGGTCTGCAGCGTCAATTCGGCAGATGTAACGGCCTGTACGACGTCGGTCAGGTCGGCCTCGCCGGTGACAGCCTGGGCGCTGGTTTTTTCGCTGGTTTTGATGGTTTCCAGCACATCTGTGGCTTTCTGCTGGAGGAAATCGGAAAACGTAACGCCTTCATCGCCGCCCGCGCCTATCTTTTTCGACAGGCCCTGAGTGTTGCCGTAGGCGCTGGCCGCCATGCTGGGGTCGATCATCTTGCTGATAGGCATCTTTAACTCCTGTTACCTAGTATAAACCTTAAGTTACGACCTTAACAAATCAATAGTCCGCATCGCCATATTCCGGGCCTGTTCGATCATGCCGAGGTTGGCTTCGTACGAGCGCTGGGCTTCCTTCACGTCCATGATTTCAATCAGGGAATTGACGTTCGGCATCTTCACCATGCCCTTTTCATCCGCCGCCGGGTGGTCGGGGATATACTTCATCGGGAACGGGGTTTTCCTGTCGGTACCGATTTTATCGACGCTGACGAGGTCGAGGCCCATTTTACGGTCGAGTTCATTTTTGAACGTGATGGTCTGGCGGTGATACGGTTCGGAACCGGGCATCAGGCCCGTCGTGTCGGCGTTGGCGACGTTTTCGGTGATGACACGCAGGCGTGTGCCCTGCACTTTCATGCCCATCGCCGAAATCTTCATCGCATTCAGAATGTCATTGCTCATTGTCTACTCTCCTACTGCGCACCGATAGAAATCTTCATCAGGCGTACGTTCTTCTGATAAAGGCTGGTCATTAAATTGTAATCCATGATGGTCTGGCTGGAATTCAGCATCTGCTCTTCCATGATGACGCTGTTGCCGTCCGGCGCGACTTCGTAAACTTTTTTCTGGTTGCCGGATTTTGCCGCGTCGATTTGGCCCTGGTACCCGACATGCATCGGGTTCGTGGCTTCCATTTTCACGCCCTTGGAATCGGTGACGCCTTTCAGCACGGTGCCGAAATCCACAGGCTTCAGATCCTGCGGTCGGTAATCCGGCGTGTCGGCGTTGGCGACGTTCTGCGAGATGATGCGCTGGCGCTGGCCTAAATAGTCCATTTTCGCGCCGAGAGCTTTAAAGAGGCCTATATCTTGTGTAGTCATAGCAAATACCTTTATTTTGTTCCCTACAGGAAGAATTTGCAGGAAGCGTGCCAATGGTGGACCAGTATGACGATGGCCGGAAAATTACCCCCAACAGCCTCCTAAGTCGTTTAAATATAAGGAAAATTCCCCGCCGGAAGGTGGCCGTTGCCCTTGAAGACGGGGCCGATGACGGGGGAACTCCCATTGTCCGGGCCGCCGGGCGGGGAGAAATTGCCGAGAAGATTCTGCAGCTGGCCTATGAAAACGGGATCGATGTCCGGGAAGACAGCGCCCTGGCGGAAATGCTGGCCAAAATCGAACTCGACAGCCCCATCCCCTCCGAGGCCTTTATGGCGGTCGGCGAGATCCTTTCTTATGTCTACCGCGTCAACGGCCTGCCGAACCCGTTTGATACGGTGCTGCGGCGTGCTAAGGATGACGCCAAGCCATGACAACGCTGGAAGAAAGATTTGAAACCCTGATCGCCCGTATCGAAGACGCCGCACGCGAGGTGGAATCCGGGCAGCTCGGCGATTACGACGCGCTCAACAAGGAAATCATGGATGTCTGCATCGAAACCCAGAGCGCCGCGCCGGAAACAGCCAAAGCGCTGCAGGGTCATATGGGCAAGATCATCCTGAGGCTTGATGAATTGGCCGCCGGCATAACCGCGTACAAGAACAATATCGAGAAAGAGAAAAAATGACCGGCTGGCATGACCTCCCGCAGATCGTCCGTCTTTTCGCCGCGATGGCTTTCGTCATCGCGCTGATGGGCGGGTTGTCCTACATTCTCAAAAAAATCGGCCTGCCGGGAACGCCGAACACGCCGGCAAGCAAGCGCCGCATGCGAATCGTTGAATCGCTGCCGCTCGATGCCCGCCGCCGCGCCGTTCTCCTGCAATGCGACGACAAACAGCATCTTGTCATTTTAGGCTCAAGCAGCGAAACTGTGCTCAAGACAGACATCCAACCGGTGACAACGAATGAAACAGCACCATAATGTTACCCCCGCGAAGGCGGGGGTCTGGCAAAGATTAAAAAGCCGGATGCCCGCCTTCGCGGGCATGACAGTGATTTTGTTAATGCTGACCACCCTCCCCGCATTCGCTCAATCGATCAATCTCGATCTCGGCGGTGATGGCGGCGGCACCGTCACGGGCCGCGTCGTGCAGATGCTCATCCTGCTGACCGTTCTTTCGCTGGCGCCGTCGATTCTCATCATGATGACGTCGTTCACGCGGATCATCGTCGTCTTGTCGTTCCTGCGCACAGCGATTGGCATTCAGCAAACACCGCCCAACACCGTTATGATTTCTCTCGCCCTCTTTCTCACCTTCTTCATCATGTCGCCGACATTGAAAAGTGCCTACGACACCGCGCTGGTACCGCTGATGAACGAGGAAATCGATGAGGTACAGGCGTTCGAACGCGGGATTGTTCCCTTCAAAACCTTCATGCTGCAGCATGTGCGCGAGAAAGATCTCAATCTTTTTATCGGCCTGACAAAAACCGAGCCACCTGCGGACCCGATGGCCCTGCCGATCCAGGTTGTCATCCCCTCTTTCATGATTTCGGAATTGCGGCGCGCCTTTGAAATCGGCTTCATGCTGTTCCTGCCGTTTCTGATTATCGATCTTGTGACGGCTTCGATCCTCATGTCGATGGGTATGATGATGCTGCCGCCCGTGACGATCTCACTGCCGTTTAAAATCATCTTCTTCGTGCTGGTGGATGGCTGGTACCTGATTACCGGGTCGTTGATCCAGAGCTTCGACACGCTCCCGCCCGTTCCGCCGGGATAATCCCTTAGTTTGTTGCCGCAGCAGGCGACGTCGCAGGCGCGGTTTCCGCAGTTGGAGCTGCGGCGGGCGCTGGCACCGTTGCGGGCGGCGCGGTGGTTTTATAGCTGTCGAGGAATTCCTTGAACATATCGACTTCCGACACGATGCCGGTCAGCGTTTCTCGGTCGGCCAGTCCGCCGCTCTGGCGCTCTCGCGTGATGACTTCGAAAATCCGCGCCTTGGGCGTTTGCGCCATCGCATCAGAATATTTCTCGCGCATATTCGCCAGACCGATCCGGTCGCTGGCGAGGCTGAGGGAGACAGCGCGCTGGAGCAACATATTCGTGTGTTCTTCCGACAGCGGCCGCGTCAGAGAAATTTCCTCGTCATTGATCACATCGCCCAAAGCCTCGGCGGCGTCATCCCAGTACCCGGCGCGCCAGGCAATATCAGCGCGCAGCTTGTTGACGGCTTTTGAACGCGGCAGATCATGCAACAGCGCGAGAGCCTGATCTGGCCTGCGTTCCTGAGACAGAGCCCGCGCGCGCAGCAGCGAAATTTCCTGGTAACGCTCCGGCGTTTTTAACTCTGCGGGCAATCCATCGAGAATTTCCCTGGCCTTGCCGAGCGTGCTGAGCGCATTCACAGGCTTGCCGTCCAGAAGCTCGATGGCCGCCAGTTTCGTGGAGATGCGGTAGGAATCGATGCCCGGCCGGCGCTGCATCTGGACCTGCAACAACCCGATGGCGCGCTCGAACAATTCCCGGCTGACCAGGTGATCGGCCAGTTTCTCGGCAATCAGGTCGCCCTTCTCGCCTTCCGGGATCAGCGCACGAAATTCGTCATATATCGCCGCCGCGTCCGGGCCGGAAATTTTCTGCAGCTGATCGCCGGTAAACAGCGTGGTGAAAGTCTCCATCATTTCCGCCGTGATGCGCTTGCTGAGATCTGTCCCTTCCGAAAATGATGCGCCGTCACGCATGATTTTCAGACCCTTGATGTAATCGCCGGTATCGAAATAGGTTTTGCCGAGCCAGTAATTAATCAGCGATTCCAGTTCGTCGCCGCGCCACGCATAGCGCAGACGCTCAAGACTATCGATTGCCTGCGGTGCAGTCATTTTCTTTTGCTCATATTGAAGGCGCGTGATCGCCAGCCCGGCGCGGGCACGGTACATCGTGTCCTTGCCCGTCGTCAGCGGCTTCCAGAAATTGATGGCTTCATCCGGCTTGTTCTGCTGGCGCGCGGCTTCGCCCCTGAGATAATTCAGCGCCGCCTGCTGCTGGAACACCAGCGTGCCTCCGTGATCCTCGACCAGCTTCAGGATTTTCTGCCCCTCTTCCAGCTTGCCCGAACGCAGCGCCACTTCCCCGAGGACAAGCCCCAGACGGGAAATAAGAATCTCGGGATAGTAGGCAAGAATTTCAATATCAGCGGGAAGGCTTTCGCCCGCCTGTTGCCAGTCTTCGAGATCGGCAAGGACATAGGCTTTCCAGTATCCGATCTCAGGGTAGCCCTCCAACTCCTTGTAGTTCAGATCCTCGAAAGCCAGGTCGCTGATGCGGCCCAGCGCACGCGTTGCGCCGTTTAGCGCCACGAATTCCGGATTTTGTTCCAACTCAGGCAGTTCTTCGCTGGCGAAATCGAGAAAACCCGCGGCTTCCGCCCACATGCCGTTCGCCAGGTGCATGCGCGCCAGCGAAATCAGCCCTTCGATCTGGCCGCTTTCCGGTTTGCCCGCCAGCGTCGAGAGCACGAGGTTGCGGTTGCGCTCAAGAATTTGCAATCCGCCCATCTGCCACGTGTTAAAATCGAAGACGCGCTTTTCGGGCAGTTTTTTCTGATCCGGTTTTTTGTTCTGCGCCTCGCGGAAGGACAGCGCCGTGACAATATTCTTTTCCGACATCAACTGCAGGCCGCCGGGGCGGGAAATTTCCACGCTTGTGCGTTTAACCTCAACGGTCAGATCGTCCACCTTCGGCAAAATCGCGAGGCCGACAGATGTCTGGATCGTTTCAAACTCAACAAAATCCTGCGGCAGGCCCGACATGAATTTCGCCAGGTTCACCGTCACCACTTTCAGCGTGCGTCCGCTGACCGGGTCGGGCACATCCAGAACCTTGCCCGGTTCCTGTAACTCCCAGATGATCTTGCCGCCGCCCGGCTCGTCGCCGTTCTCATCGACGCGCTTGGGCTTGATGGCGTCGAGGTAAATCTCCTGCGGGGCGACAATCACGCGCCACACCAGCCAGCCCGCCTGGCCCTGCACGCCCTTGCCGCCGATTTTCGGGAAGCTGTAAACCTTGCCGCCGGGAACGGGCTGCATGCCGGGCGGCATCATTGCCGTCGCGTCAGGGCCCGTGACGTTCGGACTCAGCATCAGATCTTCCTGATCGGTGACGAGGAACACTTTTCCCTCGCGCTCGAACACGGCCAGTCCCGTTGATTTCGTCGCCGTCAGCATGATGATATTCGGTTTTGTGGGAACTCCGGTCTTCACATCCGTGGCCGCTTCCTGCTGCAGCTTCTGTAAATCTTCGGCATCCGGCGCGGCAGTGGTTGTTGGCTTCGCATCAATCGTTTGTTTCAGAACCGGCGCAACCGGCGCGGCGGCGACTTTCGGCGGCTCGGCTTTGGGAGGGTCTTTTTTGGGTTCAGGTTTTGCCTCAGGTTTTTTGGGCGCTTCCGCCTGCTTCACCGGCCCCGGTTTTTTCTCTTCCTTTTTCGCAACGCCCGGTGATGCGTCATAGATATCGATTACCACGCGGTTGCCGGCGGAGAAATGGCGCGTCGTCGTACCGGGCGTCAGCGTCAAAGCCACCTGCAGCGGCGCGGTCGACAAAACTTTCACAGCGGAAATGTTTTTCGGCGGGTCGGCCTTGAACGCGCTATCCTCCAGCGTCGCGGACCGCCCGAACGTAATCACAAGTTCGCCGGGCTTCGTATCGCTCGCGGAATATGTCGTGGCTCTACCCCAGTCAAAAACCAGCCGCGCATATTCATCGTGCTCACCCGGACGCAGGCGCACAGTCTCCTGCGCCTGCGCGGTGCCGGAGGTCAAAACAAAAATCAGGAAAAATCCAAATAAAACAACGCGGGGCATCGTCTAAAAAGGGTGCCACAGGGCTGCAAAAAGGACAAGCGGACAGGAAGATATACACAGGCTTATCCAGAACCGCCTCTGCGTCATCGCGAGCCGCCCCAAAGGACGGCGTGGCGATCCAGCTCTGGATTGCGTCGTCGGCTAAAGCCTCCCCGCAATGACGGAATTAATTGGAAGGCGGCAATTGCGGCAATTGTTTCTGCTCGGCCAGCATGATGGTCATGGTCTTGGCGCGCTCCGGGCTCATTTCCGCCATGATGGGCGAAAGTTTACGCTCGGACATCCTGGACATCACCGACATCAGCACGTCGATATCCAGCGTATCGAATATCCGCGCCGCGTCCTTGGGCTTCATACCCTCGTAAATTTTGACTAGGCTGGTAATACGCGCGCCTTCCTCCTCCGATTGCTTCTGCAGTAATTTCTCAATTTCGCCGCGCAACTGCGAGAGCTCATTGTATTTGCGGTCAATTTCCTGCTCTGCGGCGCGCAGCAGCGCTTCGCGCGTCATCATCTCGGCCTCGCGCTTGTCCTGCTCCTCGCGACGCTTGGCAAGATTGTCATAGAGTTCGTGGCGTACATTCGAGAACTCGGTGTCCGAGTCATCGGCGTCATACCATTCCTGCGCCTCGGCGGCGTCTGGCGTTTCGGGCGGCTTTTCGCCCTCGGCCAGCGGCTTGGCTTCAGTCCCTTCAGCGGCATGCTCCTCGGCGGGTTTTTCCTCAGCCGGTTTTGCTTCCGTCGCGGCGGCAGTTTCCTCTTTTTTCGGCTCTTCGTGCGTTTCGGCGGCAGCCAGCGCGGCGCCATTCAGGTTCGAAACGCCATAGACCACATCCGCCAGCCGTACTGAAAAAGCCAGCATGGCGACGAAAACCAGCAAAGGCAGAATTTTAATGTTACTGAAATTCATAATCCAGAATGCTCCTAAAATGCGCCACGGCCTGATGATTTCTTATTCTTACGCAGCGCTTCCAGCAATTCCTTCTCGGCCTGGCTTTGCAGGGATTCGGGAATGTCCCCTTCGTCCTGCTCCGGCGCTGCATCGCTGTGTTCGCGGTCATGAATGAAGAAAGCCGGTTTTTCTTTCGATCCCTGCCAGACGGGGGTCGGTTCGTTATCAGCAACGGGCAAATTCTCAATATTTTCAAAATTCTCGGTGCCGAGCCTGTTGCGGTCTGCAAGCTTTTCAAGGCGCGAGGCCAGGTTGTTTCCGCTTTCATTAATCATCTGAAGTTCATCGGCCATCGCCCTGGATTCATTGATAATTTTTTGTAGATCACGGCCTGATCGGTCGCCCGCCAGTTTCAGCCCGTCAATCGCCCGAAGGGCTTCGTCGATATTCTTTGAAAGCCTGTCGATCAACTTGTTCATATCCTGGCGGTGCTGGCGGAAATTATTCATGCTCCTTGAGAGCTTCAGACAATAAAATATTGTAAAACCAAGTCCGATCAACACAGCAAGATCCAGGATAATACTCAGTACCTGACCAGTCATTTACGCGTTCCTTCTACTATTCGTCTTTCTTTTCGGGCGGTATGTATTTCTCAATTCTGACGGCGATATTCCCCTGCTTCTGGCCGACGGGGCCAACGAACATCGGGAAATGGCCGCAGCGCATTTCAAGTTCATCGGAAGTGGTTGTGTTCAACATCACCTGGCTGCCCACTTTCCAGCGGAGCATATCGCCCAGCGGAATGAAGACTTCGCCTAAAATGGCCTGCAACTGAATATCGGTTTTATAAAGCTGTTCCGTAAGATGGCTTTCCCAGATGGAGTCGCGACCGAACTTTTCCCCCATGAACATCTGCAGGAGAAGTTCGCGGATAGGCTCGAGGGTCGCATAAGGAATAAGAATTTCAACGCGACCACCGCGATCGCCCATATCGACGCGCAGGCGGGCCAGAACGCAGGCATTGCCGGATTGCGTAATCGTGGCAAAGCGCGGGTTGGTTTCCATGCGATCCAGCGTGAAGCTGACCGGTGACAGCGGGTCGAAGGCGGAGGAAAGATCGGACAGCGACACCTGCACCATCTTCTCAACCAGTTTCGTTTCAATCGTGGTATAGGGGCGGCCTTCGACACGGATCGCGGGCGTTCCCTTACGGCCACCGAGCAGAACATCGACGATGGAATAAATCAGCGCGCTGTCGGTGACCAGCAACCCGTTGTTGTCCCACTCTTCGGCCTTGAAGACCGAAAGCATTGCGGGCAGCGGGATGGAGTTCATGTAATCGCCGAAGCGTACGGTGGAAACCTGGTCGAGTGAAACCTCGACATTGTCGGTGGTGAGGTTGCGGAGCGATGTCGACATCAAACGCACAAGGCGGTCGAAGACGATATCCAGCATCGGCAGGCGTTCGTAATTGACCATCGCCGAATTGACGAGGGCCATCACGCCGGAGGACTGGTTCGGGCCGCTGTCTTCGTCAAAACCCAGGAGACTGTCAATTTCCTCCTGGTTGAGGATACGCGCGCCGCCCTCTTCGTCCGTTACCCCGTCAAACGCGGGTACGGCATCGCCTGCGGCAGGAGCCGCGGCCTGTTCTTCCTTTTCCTGCGTGGGCGTTTCTGTACTCATCGATCTGTCTTATTTAAATAGCTTTCAGGGCATATAACGCAAGTTCTATGCCGTTTTATTTATTATACCATTACTGTATAAGAATTTCCTGAAACAGCACATCCTTGACCTCGACCGGGGCGGCGGCCTGGTTCACCCGCCAGAGCAGCTCCATCTGTAGCCTGTAAATGCCGCCGGAACCGCGCAAATCGCGCACCCGCAGCTCGCGCAGGTAGGTCTGGAACTGGTCGATAACCTTGGGAATGATCCCCTCAACGGCGGCCTTGTCCGCTGCGTCTTCCATCTCCAGCTGAACCGTCAGGCGCAGGTAACGCGGCGTGCCGTCCTCGCTGTTCAAATTCACAATCATGGTCGGAATTTCAACGAAATTCCCGCCGGCTGCGGCTTCTTCGCCGTGCCCGCCCTTGGCGGCTTTTTTATCGCCTTTTGCCGCCGCGCCGTGTTCGCCCGCTACCGCTTCGCCTTCGGCAGCTTCTTCACTTTTACCCAGCAGGCCATCCAGCATGCCGGTGAAATAAAGCCCGGCGCCGACGCCAATCAACAGCACCAGCGCACCGCCAATGATCATAATGAGTTTCTTCTTGGACCCGCCGCCACCTTCGCCCTCGGCACCTTCCGCGGGCGCTTCGCCTTCAGCGGCACCTTCCGCGGCGGGTTTTTCTTCTTCGGGTTCTTCTGCTTTTGCTTTTGCCTTGGCCATGGCTGGATGCTCTCGGTGTTGAATCCGGGGACGTGGTAGTCGTTAGGAGTATAGAACAAATCGCCTGTTCCGTCTAACCGCCTCTGGCAACAGGGAATTTATCCACAACAGATAAAGGAAAATTTTGCCGCTGCGGGTGAAAAGCTGCAGGGTCAATTTTTCCATTTCCAGAATTTGTTCTCTGCCGTCGCTTCTTCTAAAGCCCTGTTTCCTATTGTTTTTCTCTTCTGGCACAGCGTGTGCAACTTACGACTTAACCCGCGCACCAAGAACGCGGCCCAGAAAAGAAAAACACTGAGTAACAAGTGGGAATTAAGGAACCGAGCTAATGGAAAACAGTATTTACCTGGGCCTGTCGCGACAGGTTGTTCTGCGGAACAACATGGACATCATCGCCAACAACGTGGCGAACGTGAACACGCCCGGCTACCGCGCCCAGAATCTTCTTTTCGCCGAACACATCTCCGACCCGCGCGGCGGCGATGACGAACTGTCGTTCGTTTATGATGTCGGCCAATACAAGAACACCCTGCCCGGTCCCGTGCATGTCACGGGCAACCCGCTTGACGTCTCGCTCGAAGGCCCCGGCTTTTTCGGCATCGCCGGCCCCGATGGCAAAACCTATTACAGCCGCGCCGGCAATTTCACACTGACGGCGGACGGCATGCTGATGACCCAGGCCGGCCACCCGGTCGCCGACAGCGGCGGCTCGCCCATCTCGATCCCGGCCAATTCCACGGAAATCGAAATCGACAACAAGGGCGCCATCTCGAACCAGGAAGGCCAGATCGGCCAGTTGATGGTTGTGGAATTTGAAAATCCGCAGGATCTCAAACCCTATGGTGACAATCTTTACGCCACCGACGAAGCCGGAAAACCCTCGGAAGAAACGGTTGTAAAGCAAGGCCAGGTCGAGGGATCAAACGTCCTCGCCGTCATTGAAATCACGCGCATGATCGACACGCTGCGCAATTTCCAGTCCATGCAACAGGTTTTAACAACAGAAAACGAAAGGCTGCGGACTGCAATCCAACGCCTGACACGCACAAGCTAACGAAAAATTTTAAAGGAGAACGACCATGATGAGATCACTTGATATCGGCGCGACAGGAATGCTGGCACAGCAAACCAACGTCGACGTTATTTCCAACAATATCGCCAACATGACGACGACCGGCTATAAACGCCGCCGCGCCGCGTTCCAGGATCTGATCTACCAGAACATCGACCGCCCCGGTTCGACATCTTCGGATGCCGGTACAACGGTGCCGACAGGGATCCAGCTTGGTCTCGGCGTGCGCACCGGCGCCGTCTACCGCGAACACGGACAGGGCGCGCTGCGCATCACCGAAAACCCGCTTGATCTCGCCATCACCGGCAAGGGCTTCTTCCAGGTGCAGACGCCGGACGGCGACATTGCCTACACCCGCGACGGCACATTCCAGGTCAACGAGAACGGCGAGCTTGTCACCATCCAGGGCTTCATCATCGAACC
>Ga0247727_10018763_pt1 | contig 10820 bp, 6 predicted proteins | sample WisWelCaveWW1625_FD_202498 | JGI IMG/M metagenome (GOLD analysis project Ga0247727, IMG submission 202498) | Biofilm microbial communities from Wishing Well Cave, Virginia, United States - WW16-25 | ecosystem: Environmental > Aquatic > Deep subsurface > Groundwater > Cave microbial mat | place...
ATGTGCGAGCCGTCCACGTCGGCATCGGTCATGATAATCACGCGACCGTAGCGCAGTCGCGAAAGATCGAAGTCGTCGCTGCCAATGCCCGTGCCCAGCGCAGTCACAAGATTTCGGATTTCTTCGTTCGAAAGAATTTTATCGAGACGCGCCTTTTCCACGTTCAGAATTTTACCTTTGATCGGCAGGATCGCTTGAAACGTGCGATCGCGGCCTTGCTTCGCCGAGCCGCCGGCAGAGTCACCCTCGACGATGTAGATTTCGCAATGCTCGGGGTCGGTGATCGAGCAATCGGCAAGCTTGCCAGGCAAACCGCTGCTATCCAACCCGCCTTTCTTGCGTGTCAGCTCGCGGGCTTTGCGCGCAGCATCGCGCGCACGCGCGGCCAATAAACATTTTTCAACAATCTTGCGCGCTACCGCTGGATAGTTTTCAAAATGAGAAGCGAAGCCTTCATTACAAAACGATTCAACAATGCCGCGAATTTCGCTATTGCCCAGCTTGGTTTTGGTTTGCCCTTCGAATTGCGGCTCCGCGACTTTTATGCTCACCACCGCAGTCAAACCTTCGCGCACGTCATCGCCCGTGAGCTGAATGTTGTCTTTCTCTTTGATGAGATTGTTCTTCGTCGCGTAGGTATTAATCGTCTTCGTCAATGCGGCTTTGAAGCCCACCATGTGCGAGCCGCCCTCGACGGTGTGAATGTTGTTGACGTAGGTGAAGATGTTCTCGTTATAGCCGTCGTTATACTGCAGCGCGACTTCTATGGGAACGCCTTCGCGTTCGCCATCGAGATAGATCGGCTTGTTCGTGATCGGCTCGCGCGCTTCGTCGATGTATTGCACGAACTGCGCGATGCCGCCTTTGTATTGAAACTTGTGCTCCTTGCCGCTGCGCTCGTCAGTGATGGAGAGCTTCAAATTCTTATTCAAAAACGCCAGCTCGCGCACGCGCTCGGTGAGAATGTCGAAGTTGAATTTGGTCTTTCCGAAAATTTCAGCGTCAGGAAAGAAAGTCACTTTCGTGCCGGTGCCTTTGCGCTTGCCGACAACTTTGACTTCCGTAACCGGCGCGCCACGTTCGTATTTTTGGTGATAGAGATTGCCGTCGCGCGAAACATGCACTTCCAACCATTCCGAAAGCGCATTGACGACTGAAACGCCGACGCCGTGCAAACCGCCGGAGACTTTATAAGATTTTTTATCGAACTTGCCGCCGGCGTGCAACACGGTCATAACGACCTCAAGCGCGGGCCGCTGCATTTCTTTGTGCATATCAACGGGAATGCCGCGGCCATTATCTTCCACCGTGCAACTGCCATCGGCATTGAGAAGCACGTCAATCGCGTCGCAATGGCCTGCCAGGGCCTCGTCAATCGAATTGTCGATGACTTCATACGCCAGGTGATGAAAGCCCTTCACCGAAGTGTCGCCGATGTACATCGCGGGCCGGCGCTGCACGGCTTCCAAACCCTTGAGCACGGTGATGGCGTCGGAAGTATATTCCTCGCTGCCATTCGTGGGTTTCTGTGCCGCCTCTTTGCTTGCCGCTTTGCCATCCTGAGGCTTGGCGCTTTCGACCTCTAGGAGGTTCTCTTTATCCTTCACCATGGGTTGTTTTTCTTTCTTGGCATTAATTCGTGGAGCAGTTTTTTCTTTTTGGGAATCACGCTCGTTTTTTTTATGACCAGGCAAAGGAGCGACTTTGCCGTTAACAGTCTTCGCTTGCGTTTTGCTCGCCGGTTTCGTCGTCTTCTTCACAGTCTTGCTTGCCATAGCGACACCTCACACGAACATGATATCGTGGACGATATTTTGACCGATCTTCCTGTTCATTTTTTGGATGATGTCCGCTTTCATAAAAAAAAGCTCGTTGCGCCATGCGCTGCTCGCACGTTCCGAGTTCGACACTTCAACATACAAACGGCCGTCGCGCACCTCGCGGGCTTGGGTGACTTTTGCAATCTGCTCGCCGACAACCTCGGGCCAAGCCTCTACGATTTGAAACTCTTTGAGGCGCTGCGTGAGGCCGTATTGCTGCAGCACGTCGTTTAGAATATTTCCAAGTGTGCGCGCCATACTAATGTGACAGGGGTTGAAGAGCGCCGTCGCTGATGCGATAACTTTGAAACGGGTGCTCAAATCCTTGCGAGATGTCCGCAGTCGAAGATATCATGAGCTGCCCATTGCCATAAAAATAGTTCCGCGCACTGCGCAAGCGATTGCCGTCCAACTCTGAAGCAAGATCGTCTAAGAGAATGATCGGCGCCGTGCCGGTGCGCGACTTTAGATAGAAGGTCTCCGCCAATTTCAGCGCCACCAAAGCGCTTTTCTGCTCGCCGCGCGAGCCATACTTGCGCAAGTCCTTGCCTGCAATCTCAAACGTGAACTCATCAAAATGGGGCCCGACTTGCGTGCGCTTTCTCCGTTCTTCATGACTGTGCGCGTTTTGTAAAAGCCGTAAAAACTTTTCGGGCGTGATCTCTTCCGATTGGAACTGAGTGCGATAGGTTAGTGCAAAAGGCAGGGATGAGCCGGAGATGTGCTGATAGGATTGCGCTAAAATGTGTTCGTAATCCTTAACGAACTTCAACCGTGCCGAGGTGATACGGCAACCAAAAACCGCCAGCGCCTGGCTCCATGCCATGAGGTTGCTTGCGGTACCGCTTTCAGGTTGCGTGAGTAACGCGTTGCGTTGCCGCAAAACGCGATTATATTCCATCAGATCCGCCAAGTATGCCGGCGAGCTTTGGCACAGTAGAATATCGACAAAACGTCTGCGCTCGGAAGGCGGCCCACTCGTTATTTTGTGGCATTCCGGCGAGAAGAGCACCATCGGAAATTTTCCCACCCATGAGGTGCTCGGCATGTGCTTTCGATCCAAACTAGCTTCTTTGCCGCGTTCTTGATCATAACAAATTCCGGTCAAATGTCGGACTTGCAATTCATCAACAAACTCACCGGAGATTTCATAGCTCGTGCATCCCAGCCGGATCAAATCGCGATCAGCGCTGGTGCGAAAGCCGCGGGTCAATCCCAACACATGCACGGCTTCCAACAAATTGCTTTTGCCCTGGGCATTGTCTCCCACAAAAAAATTGCAGCTTTCCGAAAGGCGCAACTCCAACTCGGCATAGTTGCGAAAGTTTCGAAGGTTCATCTTTCGCAGTATCATTGCCGAAGCTACTCATTTAAACGAATTGGCATGAGCAACATCATGAAGTGCAAGCCTTCGGGTTGCGGCAACGGCTCGATAATCGCCGCGCTGCCCGCGTCCCGCAATCTGAACAGGGCTTGCTCCGTATCGACGTGGCGCAAAATTTCCAACACATAATTGGCGTTATAGCCAATTTCAAATTCATCGCCGGCATAATCCACCGCAATCGTTTCGCGGGAATTGCCGCCGCTTTCCATATCCTCCGCCATGAGCGTTAAATTGCTGGGAGCAAGCTGCCACCGCACTTGATGCGTATGCTGGTTGGCGAAGATGCTGGAACGCCGCACGGTCGCGCTCAAGAGGTCGCGCTCGACTTGCATGGTCAAAGTGTTGTCCGAAGGAATCACGCGCTCGTAAGCCGGATAATGGCCGTTGATGACCTTCGAGTAAATCGTCGTGGCCCCGAGCATGAACGTGAGATGGTCACGGCTAAGCGCAATTTCCATTTGCTCGACTTGGTCGATATTACGACTCAACAAATGCAGCGCCTTCACCGGCATAATCACTTGCCCGGGTTCACTGCTGTATGAGAAGTTCGCATCCACTACCTTGGCCAAACGATGACCATCCGTTGCTACCATGCGCAATTCATTCGCGCGCAAATCCATCAACACGCCCATCAAAGTGGTGCGCAACTCGTCGGAACTTACCGCAAACATGGTCTTCTCGACGAGCTTGACGAACCCTGTCGTAGAATAGGAAAACTTGCGGTCGTGCTCTTCCGTCGCGATGTGCGGATATTCTTCGCTGTTCTCTCCGCTGATTTTATATTGTCCTTTTTCCGTCGTGATGGTTAAGCGATTGACCGCATCGCACTCAAACGCAAGCGGCGTATCCGGCAATTCGCGAATCAGATCAAACAGCTTTTTGGCCGGCAACGCGGCTTTGCCGTTTTCCTGGCCGATCACTTCCAACGCTGTGAGAATGGAAACTTCAAGATCAGTGCCCGTAAGCCGAAGCGAGTTTTTGCTTAATTCGAAGAGAATGTTGGTGAGCACGGGAATGGTGGTTTTGGTGGGCACCACCGAAATCATACGTTGCAGACTATTGTAGAGCGCGTGTTTGGTGACGGTAAATTTCATGGGAGGCTCGTTTTTGATATAAGCATCTTATTGTAAAAGTAATGCTTTTAGACTAGAAATTCAAGAAATTTTTCGTAGTAGGGACTGTGGATATGTGGATTACTCCATCAGGTTCGGGACTTTTTCTTGTGTTCTTTGAAGTTCACTCCGAGTTCAACACTCCGATTTCGAACCCTTGATGTGAATGCGCTGTGCATAACTTGTTGATGACTTCGTGGGGCCGGCTTGGGCTGGGAGTAATGGGAGTTTACTCACATTTCATTCACAGCAATTCACACGTTATCCACGACTAGATCAACTCTAATTTTTGCTTGATGACCTCAAGCTCGGATTTCGCTTGGCCGTCAATCGCCAAGAGTTGTTCGACGGTTTCGATGGCATGAATGACGGTCGTATGATCCCGGCCGCCAAAGTGCAGGCCGATGGTTTTGAGCGAATGCTTGGTCATCCGTTTCGCGATGTACATGGCGATTTGACGTGCGAGCGCAATTTCTTTCTTGCGCGTTTTGGCGCGGATCATGTCCTCGGGAAAGCCGTAGAAGTCGCACACGCACTTTTGAATGTCTTCGATGGTGAGGTTGCGGTGCTTTTGAATGAACATGTCTTTCAAAACGTGCCGCGCCACGGCCAAAGTAATATCCATCTTCTCCATCGATGCATGGGCCAGCAAACGAATCAAGCAGCCTTCCAGCTCGCGAATGTTGCTGGTGATATTGTGGGCGATCAACTGAAAAACTTCGCTGTTGAGCTGAATCCCGTTTTCCTCCGCCTTCTTTTGCAGAATCGCAATGCGGGTTTCGAGATCGGGCGGCTGAATATCGACGACCAGTCCCCATTGAAAGCGCGAGAGCAACCGCTCTTCAATGCCGTTGATCTCTTTCGGCGGCCGGTCGGAAGTCAAAACGATCTGTTTGCCCTTTTGAAAGAGCGTATTGAACGTGTGAAAAAACTCTTCCTGGGTTCGTTCCTTGTTGGTGAAGAATTGAATGTCGTCAACTAATAGTAGGTCGACGTTGCGATAGTTCGAGCTGAACTCGGTGGTGCGATTGTTTTGAATGGAGGCGATGAACTCATTCGTGAAGCGCTCGCTCGAAACATAAAGCGCGCGACGCACCGATTGCTGGCCCAAGGAAAAATTTCCGATGGCCTGGGCCAAATGCGTTTTGCCCAACCCGACGCCGCCATAAATCACCAAAGGATTGAAAGAAGTTTTGCCGGGCGCATCTGCCGCGGCCTGCGAGGCGGCTCTCGCAAATTGATTGCACCCGCCTTCGATGAAATTTTCAAAACTGTAGTGTGGGTTGAGTTGGCTGGTTGGATCTAATTTGTATCTTGGGGTAGAAGGCGAGGTGTCGTTTTGTGCTTCATCAACAGGTTGGGGGGTGACGGAATAGACCACACGATAATCGTCGCCTAGCACCTGTAGCACGGCTTTGTTTATCAATTCCCGATAATGGCCTTCGAGCCATTGGTATGCAAAACCGTTTGGAATTTTTACCGTCAGCGTGCGGTCTTCAATGTGATGACCGTGCGTCGCAGTAAACCAAGTTTGATAGGTCTTATCTGTAACGTTTTCTTTGATAACAGACAGACATTTCGACCAAGTTAGCTCGGCAGTTTGTAGCATAAGCAGGCCTTCGTTGAGATATTCACATGTTATCCACAGAGGTGAGGATTAGCAAACTTTCAGCGCAATCAAATTTTAGAGAGTTACGTTGATCAAGTGGGAGCATGGTTCGGCCAGACAAGGAATTGTAAATGTTTAAAGTGTTTTATATATGTGGTCATCAAGTAAAGCGAAAGTGAATGGATGATCAAGAAAAAAATCCGGTCTGCAATTGTCTAAGCACGCAAAAGAAAAGTTATCCACATCTTTTCCACCGGCCCGGCTTTTTTTTAAGACGCGGCAATATAAAAATCGCCCTTAGAATGTCAAGTACAAATTCAGATTATTTTTGGCGCTTAGAACGATCGCAGGGCGTGTTGGGGAGAAGGCTTTTAGCAACGCTCTAAACATTGTATTCCGCCTCGAGTTGCTCCATCTTCTCGTTCAACGCCGTCCAGTCTTCCAAATTTTTTTCTAAGATCGTTTCAAGCTCGCGTTGGCGCTTGAGCTTTTGCGGATAGAGATTCGAAGCGCTCATCACGTTGGGATCGCAAATTTCAAGGAGCAGCGCGCGCTTTTCTGTTTCCAGCGCGGAAATCTCCTTTTCTAACGCGGCGACTCTTTGTTTTAGGGGCCGTAGCTCTTGTGACTTCTTTTGATGGCGTTCCGCGCGGGCGCGGCGATCATCTTTGCGGCTTTGAGGTGCCGATACCATGGCCTCTTGAGGTTGAGGCGCAACCGAGCTCGGCGCTTCATCGGCCTCACGCTCGTGTTCTTTTTGCCAAAGATACTCGTCGTAATTCCCCGAATAACTGCACAGCCGCCCGTCTTTGACCTCGACAATTTTGTTCGCGAGGGCATTGATAAAGGCGCGATCGTGCGAGATGAAGAGCAGGGTGCCGGCATAATCCGCCAGCGCGTCTTCCAAAATTTGGCGCGCGAGAATGTCGAGATGGTTCGTCGGCTCATCCATCACCAAAAAATTGATCGGCCGGCCGAGCAGCTTGGCCAGCGCCACGCGCGCTTTTTCTCCGCCGGAGAGCACTTCAACGGGTTTGTAAACATCTTCGCCGGTGAAAAGAAAAGCGCCTAGCAAAGAACGGCGCTGCTGCGGCAATAAATGCCCCGTCACGGAAGTAATCTCTTCGAGCACCGTTGCATTCGGATTCAGATTCTCCAATTGATGCTGCGCATAATACTCCAGCGCAACCTCGTGGCCGTAGTGAATTGCGCCGCTCTCATAGTGCAAAACGCCGGCGATCATTTTTAACAGCGTCGATTTGCCCGCGCCGTTCGGCCCGACGAGCGCGATCTTCTCGCCGCGCGTGACCGTGAAATCGAGTTGCGCATAGACCACGTTAGCGCCGTAACGCTTCTCCACTTTGTGCAACCGGGTTACTTCCAAACCCGAGCGCGGCGGCTGCGGCAAGCGCAGCTTCATCGCGCGCACGGCGTCGTCTTCGCTTTGCACGCGCTCCATCTTCTCCAGCATCTTGATGCGGCTTTGCACCTGCCGGGCTTTGGTGGCTTTATAGCGGAAGCGTTCGATGAAGCGCTCGGTCTGCTCGAGTTTCTTTTGCTGCGTTTTGAGCTGCGCCTCCATCTGCTCGCGCCGAGCGGCCTTTTGCTCGGCATAAGATTCAAAATCGCCGAGGTATGTGTGCAGCTTGTGCAAGCTCACCTCGATAATCCGTTCCGCCACGCTTTGCATGAAAACTTGATCGTGCGTCGTGAGCACGATCGTGCCGGGATATTCGAGCAAAAAATTCTCGAGCCACACAATAGAATCGAGATCGAGATGGTTGGTCGGCTCATCGAGCAGAAGAACCTCGGGCTTGCTCAACAACAGCTTCGCCAGAGTTACGCGCATCATCCATCCGCCGGATAACGTGCGCAACGGCAAAAAATGCTGCTCCGGCTTGAAGCCCATGCCCGTGAGAATCGCGCGCGCTTCGTGTTCGAGACGATAGCCGCCGAGCGCCTCAAACTTTTGCCGCAGCTCGCCATAACGCTCTAATAATTCCTCGCCGTGTTGTTCCGCAAGCTGTTGCTCCAGTTGCACTAGCTTTTGCTCTAAAGCTTGCACTTCCGGAAATCCTGAAAGCGTTTCGGCAATGATGCTGCTCTCCGGATTTTCCCACACCTCTTGCTTTAAATAGCCGAGGCGCGCGCCTTTCGTAATCACCATGCTGCCCGCGTCCGGCTCTTCCTGGCCGATGAGCATGCGCAAGAGCGTGGTCTTGCCCGAGCCATTCGGCCCCACCAAGCCCACGCGCGTTTTCGGCGGAATGTGCGCCGAAGCCTCGTCGAAAATAACCCGCGAGCTAAATTGCTTTTTGAGATGTTGAATGTGAATCATTCGATGAAGATGGTTTAAAACTGCACTCGGACTTTCACCCGCAAAAGCTACTGCTTTTCGGATCGCGAATATAGCGAGCATTCGGACAAAAAACAACTGCGCCACAAAGTCACCGCAACGAGCTTTCGTTGAGTCGCCAAGGGAAGTAGAAAATTTGAGGGCAGGATGATTTAGCGGCAGAATGATTTCGAAGCGTTCTGCCGACAAAGTATTCTGCCATAAGCTTGCAGAGTTTTATTCCGAGCTTGAAACGCGACTCGAATAATGATGAGTCGGTGATTGGCTTCTCGTTTTGAGAAAGTAGTTTTGGCGGCAGCGGAGAGTTTTGAGGTGCGATGTGCTCGCTGGGAGCTTCTTGAGGAAGGAAACGAAGCGCAAATAAACTGAAACAAGCAGGCAATCAGCAGGAGAATGAAGGCTCTGCGCTCAACCGCGCGCATTTATTGAGCGCCTTCTTAAACTCCAGGGCGCGGTACCGGCTGACCATGATCTCGCTGCCCGCTTTGTCTTGCATGATCAGCTTGCAACGGCCGTCGCTCAAGTTCCCGGACTTGGCAATCTTGCGCAAATTCACGATGGTCGAGCGATGAATCCGAAAAAACTGCACTGGGTCGAGACGTTCGGCCAGCTCGTCGAGGCCGAAATCTAACAGATGCCTTTGCAAATCGGTGACGGCATAAACCATGCGATACTGCGTGCCAATCCACACCACGCGCGCCACCGGCAAATGAAGCTGTTTGCCCATGCGCTGAATCGGCAAGTGATCCAGATAATTGCCAAAGCTCAAAGGCGCGGCTTCTTGCGTAAAATTATTCGGCGTTGGCGCGGAGAATGAAGAAAAGGTGGTGTGCATGGCAACGCTGCTCATCGGCTAAAAAGGAAGTTATGTGGGATGATAAATTTTGTTTACTGAAAGACGACGATGCGCGCCGAGGTGTTTAAAACTTTTTGCTCAATTTTTAACCTCGTTTCGCACCCGCGCCAACACCGCATCACCGCGATTAAAAATCACGTTCTTGACTTTCGCGGAGCGCAGCGGCACGTCCAAATCGCCGCCCTCATGCGCAACCCAAACCCGATGCGTCGCGCTCGTGCCGTCAAGATATTCGATCATGACCGGCACCGGCATTTTGAAATCTTGCGGCACGCCCTCTTGTTGCACTTTCACGCGCAACACCTGCTCCGTTGAAAATTGCTCCACCTCGCCTTTCGCCACCGGCATGCCGACTTGCGGCGCGACCGGCTCCGGCGCAATCACATAGCTCCAACGATACGTCGGCGCCTCGTTGTGATAGAGCCATTGCCGGAAAAACCAATCCAAAGACGCGCCGTAATGCTGCTCCGCCACTCTTTGAAAATCCGCGGTCGAGGGTTCTTGATTGTGGTATTGCCGCAAGAAATCCGCGAGCATATTCCAAAACTTCACGTCGCTGTCCGTTTGCAAATCGCGCAAGAGCCAGCGCAGCATGTGCAAAACATACGCGCCCTTTTCATACACGTGCGTGTAATAATCGAGCGCTTCATTTTGCCCCAAACGATAGCCCAGCCACACAGGTCCGGCTTTTTTGCCCTCCGCATTGCGCAGCGCATTCTTGCCAAAGCCGAAACGTTGCATGCCCAAGCTCACGCCGATGTGCCCGCCGTCTAAAATATCATCACGCCAAGCTTCGAGGAGTTGCGCAAAGGCATTGGCCTCGCGCGCGGTCCATTCCACGTACAGCGCGCCGAGATATTCCGCGAACGCCTCGCTCAACCATTGGTCGTGATACGTCGCCCACCCCAGCAGGTTGCCGAACCATTGATGCGCGACCTCATGGCTGCGCAGCGCCTCAATCGGGCCGGAAAGCTGACTCGCAAAACCCACCCATGACAGCGTCACGAAACCGGGAAAGCCTTGACTGTGCGTGCTCGGCGATTCCACCACGCGAATGCTCTCGAGCGGATAAGGCGCGAGCAGACGTTCATAAAAGTGCAGACTGTTCGCGATATCGCCGGCCACACGCCGGCGCTCGCGGTTCGAGCGCCGCGGCGTCGAATGAATCTCGATGCGCGGCAAACTCGCATGCTGCGTCGCCAGCGTATCCGCCTCAAACCGGCCCAAGCAAAACGTCGAAGCCTTGGCCGGCACACGCGTTTTATAAAAGCTCAAATGAAAACTCGGCTCATCCCAATCGCGTACGCGCTCGCCGATAGAGAGCACGCGCCAACGCGGCGAGCATTTGAACACGAGATGGTATTGCGCGCGCGCCAAATAACCCCAGCGCGGCACCCAATTGATCGCATCCTTCAAGAACAGCGTTCCGTTTTCATGCCGTCTGAGCGCCTCGCCTTCATATTGAAAGAACAAACGCAGCGTATCGCTCAACCAGGCCTGCGGCGCAAGGAACACGGTCACGCCCGCCTCTTTCGGCTCTTGCGCAAACGCCAACGTATCGCCGGCCTCGGCAGAGATACGCAGCACCCTCAGCTCGGGCGATAAAGAAAAATGCAGCGCCGGCGGACGATATTGCGCCGTGTAAAAATCAAAACCCAAATCCGCGTGAATTTTGCCGTCGTC
>Ga0247727_10018764_pt1 | contig 10819 bp, 6 predicted proteins | sample WisWelCaveWW1625_FD_202498 | JGI IMG/M metagenome (GOLD analysis project Ga0247727, IMG submission 202498) | Biofilm microbial communities from Wishing Well Cave, Virginia, United States - WW16-25 | ecosystem: Environmental > Aquatic > Deep subsurface > Groundwater > Cave microbial mat | place...
TTGTATGTCATCATCATCACAAGTTCCACAATTTATATTGAATAAACCAAAGCCAACTACTGTTCTGCCTGTGCATTTATCAAATCCCCGCCAATCGTTTCCAATATATCCATCCGCAAACAATTCGACATTAATTGCTACTATTGCAAATAGTGTGAAACAAAGTTTCAAAAACGATGCTTTGTTTTTTTGTATTGATTGTAGGAGTTGTGTTTTCATAGTTATTAAGGTGTTAAGGATTTATAATAATTGGATTAGTTCATTGGAAAAGGTCAGGCAGTTTTTATATTATATCCGACAGCTCTAAAATTATGTCAAACATATTTTAAAAGATGTCAAACATAATTTTAGAGATGTCTGCTATATTTAAGGAGTATCGGTTACTTTACGAAATTCGAACCCGTCCATTCCTTTTTCCATCTCTACGCTTGGGTTAAATACCACTCTTACTTTTTTAATGGACTTACGATTTACGGCTTGTGGTGTAAGTTCGCCAATACCATCAATGGTAGGACGAAAACTTCCGAAGCCCAGCTTCACCGATATGCCCATTCCTAAATGTTTTATCAGTCCTTTCATCACCAATTCAGCCGAAGCCAAACTGTCAGCCGTGCTGATGGACGATTTATCGGCAAATTCTTCAATGATTTGCCTCAAAGTTATCTCTCCATCAAGCACTACTGTGGGGTAATGCAACGGAGGTGCCGCTTGGTTTTGCGGGTTTTTTCGGGGTATTGATTTATAAGGTATAGCCATAAATTTGTTTGTTTTTATAAATTGGTTTGTAAAAAATCGGGGGCGAAATTGTAATTAAATTCTCATTCCACCAAATTTTCATTCTATAATTTTTCAAAAAAAATATAATTCATTGAAAATCATACACAAAATTATTTTATCAATCTCCCCAAAATATTTGATTCTTAAACTTTTTTATTGGTTTCTTGAAATTAATCCTAATTTTGCCTCACCAATTTTCAAATTTCTATGCTTCACTCCCCTGTTCTATTCCATAAAATAAATTTAGTTATCCTCCTGCTCGCCTTGTCCCCGTTGCTCAAAGCACAACAATCCTCCAACATTCAACATTCAACATCTAACCTTAAAATTTTACCGCCTGCCCTCAGCAATGCTATTGAGCGAGAAGTTTCTTCTAATAAAAATATTGATTTTATTGTGAAAGGAAATGCTACTGAAATACAGAAAGCAGTAGCAGCATTTAATGGAACTTATAAATATGGTTACGGAGAACTCTCTGCCATCCGTTTGCCCGCCAACAAAATCGCAGCGTTTTTGCAGCAAACGCAAGTCCAGCAAATTGAATACAACGAATCAAAAGGATTTCCATTAAACGACCTGATGAAAGTAAATAATAATGTAGAAAATGTTCATAAAGGACTTGGAAATTTACCGCAGCGATACGATGGGAAAGGCGTGCTGGTAGGGATTATTGATGGTGGTATTGATGTGAAGCACGAGGACTTTAAAGAAAACGGCAAAACACGGATAAAATACATCTGGGACCAAAATGGATTCCCTCCGAAACCGCCCAGCCCCTTTGGTTACGGCACTTATTGGACGGGGGACGAAATTGATAAAGGAATATGTGATAACACGGTTTGCTGCTTGGATAATCAGGACAATAGCCCCGGACACGGAACGGTTATCACAGGCATTGCTGCGGGCAACGGTTTATCAGTTGCCAATGAGCCAAACACGCCCAATTACAGAGGCGTTGCTTATAAATCCGACATCGTGTTTGTGGCTATCAACAACAATCAAACTTTTTTACAAAATGTGGCTGATGCAGTCCAATTTATCTTTTCAAAAGCCGATGAATTGAACCAACCTTGCGTCATCAATTTATCCTACGGAGGCGGAGAAGAAGGCAGTTTGTATCGCGGAACAAAGGATGGAAAAGAATTAACTGTTCAACTGATTGATAAAATGCTGAATGAAAAAAACGGCAGAGTGCTCGTAGCCGCTGCTGGTAATGGAGATTTAGGCAATTATCATTTGGGATACAAGGTTACCGCTGACACCGCTTTCACATGGTTTGATATTCAAAGCGGGGGCGACTTCGCAAAAGGCGGAAGTCAGTTTTACTTGTATGCTGATAGTGTGGATTTCAATAAAGTGGAGTTTGCTATTGGTTTGGATAGCATTGCCAATTATCAATCGATGGGCAGAACAAAATTTTTGAATGTTCTGCAATTAGATACTGATTATACTGATAACACCATCATCACCAACCAAGAACCCATCAACGACAAAGACGGAAATCTACTTGCATACCTCACCATCCGTGCAACATTAGTCCGACAAACCACTTATAGAATACACCTAATGATAAACCTTGTGAATACTAAAAACTACTCTAATTATTATTGGCGATTGATGACCACTGGTTTCGGGAAGTTCGATGTTTATTCGTCTATGTATCAATATTTATATTTAAAAACAGCCAACATCATAGAGTTGAATCTGCCTGATAAAAATGTTCTTCCCGAAATAGTGCGATACAAAAACCCCGATTGTTTGCAACAGTTGGCTGCCGGTGTGCAATGTTCGCCATCTGTGATTTCAGTAGCCAATTATTTTAACCGAAATTCTTATATTGATATGAATGATAATGTGCAAACCAGCGGAAGCATACCAGGTCAGATTGTTCCTGGTTCCAGCCATGGTCCCACAAGAACAGGTTTTATGAAACCCGAAATTGCTGCCACTGGCTCAGGAGTGATGGCTACGGGAGATTCTACTGAGGTTGCACGAAAAATTCTAAATGGAAAATCCTATAAAGTAGGCAAAGGCGGAAAACATTTTGATGTGGGCGGCACCTCCTCTGCTTCGCCTGTGGTGGCAGGCGTTGTAGCATTATATCTACAAAAATGTCCGAATGCTTCGTTGCAGGAAGTCCGAAATGCACTGTTTTCAACAGCCACAAGAGATAATTATACCGATGCACAAGGGACAGGAACTTGCGATTATACATGGGGCTACGGCAAAGTGAATGCGTTGGCTGCTTTGGAATCATCTAACATAACTATTGTTTTGAATCACCCACCAGAAAATAATCTTTGCGAAGGTGATACGATGATGCTCATTGCTCCTGATGGTTTCGTGTCTTATTTATGGAATACGGGAAGCACCGAGAAATCTATTGTTGTGAATAAACCCAATGATTATTTTGTAACAGTTACGGGTGCTAATGGTTGTGAAAATAAATCTCCGATTACCAAACTCATTAATTATCCTAAAATCACTAAACCGAAAATCACTGTTTATAATGATGTTTTGCTTTCGGACAGTGGTAATTTTTATCAATGGTATCTTAATGGAAATGCTATTGCTGGTGCGGTGGAGCGACCATACATTGCCAAGCAGGATGGCGATTATTTTGTGAAAGTTTCGGATAACAATGATTGCTCCGCTGTTTCGGATAATTATAAAGTAACGATTTCTTCTATTGAAAACTATGACATTCCGAAGTTATTTAATATTTATCCTAATCCATTCAACGATGTTTTTACGGTGGAGTTTTATAATTATAAAAATACTAAAAACAAAATTACGATTACGAATGTTTTGGGGCAAACCGTTTATTCTACTTCAAACCTTCAAGGTTTTAAAAACCTTGAAGATTTAACCCACATTGAGATTAACCTACAAAATCAACCCAAAGGAGTTTATTTCTTTAAGATAGAGAATGAGAAAACAGTGGTGGTAAAAAAGATTATTAAACAATAAGATAATGCAAGTTGCTACCTATTACAATTAATGAATATACTGATGCCGTTTCAGCTTACATAAAGTTGCTCTAATCCCGATATATCGGGACGAATTTGCGAATGGTGCGTCTTTATTCGTTATTCGCAAATTCGCAATGTTTCGGTATTAGGACAACCTTATACAAACTCAAACATCTTCAGTATAAAAAAAAATTCTAAAAAAAATTTACAGTTATGAATTATCTATTTACTTTTGCAGCTGAAATTATTATTAATCATTCATCTTAACCCCCAAAAACAAACACTATGAAAAAACTTTTACTCTCTCTTGCAACATTGCATCTTTGCAACTTTGTAACTTTTAACTCTTCTGCACAACAGCAAGTTCCTAACGCTGGTTTTGAAAAATGGACAAATTATGGCAATTACGAAGAGCCAATGAAATCAGATGAAGGATGGATTACCACCAATGCCTTTCATTTTATTAATCCTGCTTACCCTATCACTGTATTTAAAATAGATAGCGGACAATACAATGGAAAATATTCTCTGTTGCTCCAAACCAGAATATGCAATGCCTGCGAAAATAAATCTACTGGCGGTAATATAGATACCATCAATGGTTGGGTGATAAGCGGCTCCGGTGCTTGGTTTGCAAACAGTGTAGACCCTGGTATTCCGCTTACATTAAGACCCTCTAATATGACTTTATATTATAAATACAATCCCAAAGGAAATGACAATGGACTAATGTTAGGCGAAATAACCAAATGGGATGCCGATTCGATGAAACGCGATAAAATAGGCACTGTGTTTGCAAGCCCTGCCAAGACAGGCAATGTATGGACACCCATAACACTGGAATTTAAGTATGATAAACAATTTACAGGCATCACGCCCGATACACTTACCATTCAGTTCCGTTCAAGTTTCGCTTTCATTAAGGATTATAAAGGAATACCCGGCACCCGATTCGCTGTGGATGATGTGGAATTAGAATACATTCCTTTAACCGCTCCCTCCAAAGTGAATATCTGCAAAGGTGCTGCTGCCACGATTAATGCTGGCGGTGCAGACAGTTATGTTTGGACAGGACCCAATGGATTTTCTTCTATAGATTCAATTATTATAGTCAATCCAACTACCACCACTGTTTATACTGTAATAGGCACAAGCAGAAAAGGAAAAGTAACAGAAAACACCGCTGAAAGAAAAATAACTGTAATTGTAAATCAAAACCCCAAAGTGAGTGCAGGTGCAGACCAAACGGTGTGCAGCGGTGCAAGCGTTAATTTAACTGCCACAGGCGGAGTATCTTACTTATGGAATAATGGTGAAACCAAACAAACCATTACTGCTGCTGCTATTATTGATGCTACTTATTCTGTAACAGCGACAGATGCGAAAGGATGCTCGGCAATGGATGAGGTAAAAATAACTATAGGAGGCGGAACCCCAACGGCTGATGCAGGTGCAGACCAAATAATTTGCAGCGGTGAAAACACCAAATTAGCAGCAAGCGGTGGGACTTCATATTCGTGGAACAATGGTGGTGGGAACATTGCAATAATCACAGTAAGCCCAACTATTACTACTACTTATACCGTAACCACCACAAGCACTTGCGGAATGAAAGATGATGCCGTAGTGGTAATGGTAGATGAAATACCCACATCCGCAAACGCAGGAATAGACCAAAAAATATGTGATTTAACAGGAACAACTCTTGCCGCAACAGCACCAACAACAGGCACAGGAGTTTGGAGTGTATCATCAGGAGATGGTATTGTGTCAAAACCAACAACTGCTAATTCAGGAATAACGGGATTAACAACAGGAGCAAGCGTTTCGTTGGTTTGGACTACTTCAAACGGTGTTTGCCAATCTTCTTCGGATGAAGTGATTATTACTGTAAACCCTTTACCAGTGCCAAATGCAGGAGAGGATGTAACAATTAATAATGGAGCAAGCACCACACTTACGGCAAGCGGAGGTGCATCTTATTTATGGAACAATAAAGCCACAACAGCAAGTATCACCGTTAATCCAACGGTTACTAAACCCTATTCCGTTACTGTTACTGATAAAAATGGTTGTGTTTCTTCAACTGCCGATACCGTAATGGTAATAGTAGATAAATCTTCTGGAATAAATAACTATCATCCATCAAGCATTAAGTATCAAATTTATCCTCATCCGAATGATGGAAAATTTGTTTTAGAAGTGAAGGATTTTGGGATTTCTAATTTACAATTTACAGTTTACAATTTATTGGGACAAGTTGTTTATCAAACATCAAACATCAAACATCAAACATCAAACATTAATTTGAATGTTCCCGATGGAATTTATTTTTACAAACTATCGGATGAAAAAGGAACTATCGGAAACGGAAAATTGGTGATACAATAAGGCGGTGGGACAAAATAAACTCCTACATTTTAATTTCTAATTTCTAATCCGCCTGAGGCGGATAATTCCCAATGAAACAAGCACTAACGGGAGCAAATGTTAGACATTGAGTTATTGGGATTTGATTAGAAATTAGGTCAATCAGAAATTAGAAATTATTAGGATGTTGTTTTGTCCCAAGCCCTTAGGAATTTGATATTTTTTGTCTTTGAATTTATTTGATGCTTGTTTTGAATTTTGTAATTTTTAGAACGCCCCAAAGGTTTCACTTCTTTAAGTGAAACCTTTAAACACAAGGGTTTTAGTCCCGATGTTTCGGGATTGATATTTTTTGTCTTTGAATTTATTTGATGCTTGTTTTTTGAATTTTGTAATTTTCTATGACTCCCCTTTATTAAAAATGTTAGACAAATTAGAAATTTCAGAACACTTCAAGCAGTTGCAAAATAATATTTGCAATGCACTCGAAACAGCCGACACCAAAGGAAAATTCAAAGAAGATGTTTGGACAAGAATGGAGGGTGGAGGTGGTAAAAGTCGCATTATTCAAAACGGAGCGGTGATAGAAAAAGGCGGTGTAAATTTTTCAGCAGTTCACGGAATTTTGCCTGAATATATCTCACGGAATATTCTTCAACAAGAAACAAAAAACGAAAACTCACAAACATTTTTTGCCACAGGAATTTCTATTGTCATACATCCTGTAAGTCCTTTTGTTCCTATCATTCACTTGAATTTACGATATTTTGAAATTCAAAATCCGAAATCCGAAATTCAAAAATTTTTCGGTGGTGGAATTGATTTAACGCCTCATTATATTAATGAAAAGGATGCAAAATATTTTCATCAGGAAATAAAAACCGTTTGCGATAAACACAGCCCCAATTATTATTCAGAATTTAAGAAATGGGCGGATGAATATTTTTTTATAAAACACCGAAATGAAATGAGAGGAATTGGCGGAATATTTTTTGATAAACTTTCGGAAACACCTGAATTTACCATTGAAAACAGATTTGATTTTGTGAAGTCAGTTGGCGAATTATTTGCTCCACTTTATGTTTCATTGATGAATAAAAATAAAAATATTCCATATACAGAACATCACAAAAACTGGCAATTATTGAGGCGGGGAAGATATGCCGAATTTAATTTGGTGTATGATAAAGGAACAAAATTTGGATTGGAAACTAACGGAAGAGCAGAGTCGATTTTGATGAGTTTGCCGCCATTTGCAACTTGGGTTTATGATTACAAAACCATTGCTAACAGTGAAGAAGATAAGACACAAAAATTTTTAATAAAAGATATTGATTGGATAAATTTCGTTTCTAAATAATTAAAAAAAAGTTATTCCATTCTCAATTCCTCCACCGCCAATTTTATTTTTTCAATCGCAAAATCAATTTCTGTTTCTGTTGTCCAACGACCTAAACTCAAACGAATAGAGGAGTAAGAATTGTTATCCGATAATCCCATTGCTTTCAAAGTGTGTGAGGGTTGCATCAGTGCGGAAGTGCAGGCAGAGCCAGCGGAGTAGGCAATATCTTTCGTTTTCATAATTAATTTTTCGGAAGCAATTCCTTCAAAAAAAACATTGCAAGTGTTGGGCAATCGGTCTGCATTTTGTCCATTAATTTTTGCTCCTGAAATTTCTAATAATTTTTTTTCTAATTTGTTTCTTAAATTATTTATTCTCTCTATTTCTAATTTCCAATTTTCCGTTTTCATTAATATTTCAATGGCTTTTCCCATCCCGACAACCGCAGGAACATTGAGTGTTCCGGAACGCAAGCCCCTTTCGTGACCGCCTCCATCTATCTGCGAAATCAAATTTACTCGCGGATTTTTTCTTCGCACAAATAATGCTCCTATTCCTTTTGGTCCGTAAAATTTATGGGCTGATAAACAAAGCAAATCGACCCCACCCTGACCCTCCCCAAAAGGGAGGGAAGTTAGTGGAATTTTTCCGATTGCTTGTGTGGTGTCGCTCATCAAAATACTTCCTTTGCGATGAACAATTTCTGCAATTTCTTTCATCGGTTGAATTACTCCTGTCTCGTTATTAGCAAGCATTACAGACACAAGAATTGTTTTTTCTGTAACTGCTTTTTCCAATTCATTCAAATCAATTAATCCATCTTTATTTACGGATAAATAAATAATTTCTGCTCCTTTTTTTTCTAATGACGAACAAACATCCAACACCGCTTTATGTTCTGTTTTAACAGTAATGATGCGGTTTCCCTTTGATTGATAAAATTCAAAAACACCTTTGATGGCAAGATTAATGGCTTCGGTGGCACCAGATGTAAAAATTATTTCTTGCTCCGAGCAACCAATGAAATCGGCTATTTGCTTGCGTGAATGATTTACCGCTTCTTCCGCCATCCAACCAAAACTATGTGTTTTGCTTGCCGCATTTCCAAACTTTTTAGAAAAATAGGGGAGCATTGTTTCCAAAACCCTAGCATCTACGGGTGTTGTAGCATTGTAATCTAAATATATCGGGAGGGAAATCACAAAATAATTTTAGTCCAAAATTACAACTATTGATTAAAAAACATTTTTTTTCGTTACTTTATTTCTACTTCCTCAAAATATAAGGGGGGTTCTATGAAAAGTACAAAAATAAAAAAACAAGCAATGTTTGTTTTTTTGATTTTTTGGAACTGTCGCTATCTGCCTCATTTTACAACCAAAAAAATTTTCAATCAGTGTTTTACTACCGCCAATGCTCAATTTATTTCAAAATAATGTTTTGTAACTATTGCTATTGCTGAATTGTTAAAATTTGTTTTTTATAAAAGGATAAAACCTATATTTGTTGCCCAAAGAATTTGTTGCACAGATTGATAATCTCTGTTACTTGTGAGGGAGAAAAGTTTTATAAACAATAAAATGTTTACAAAAATGCTCAATTCCAATATCTTATTTAATTATCCGCTACCTTTGCAACTTGGAACTGCGTTAGCAAGTTCCAAAGTTCCAAAGTTCCAAAGTTCCAAAGTTCCAAAGTTCTAAAGTTCTAAAGTTCTAAAGTTCTAAAGTTCCAAAGTTCGCCCATTTTATTGCCTCTAATTTTCCGTTTCCGAAATTCCAATCACAAAACATATTTTTCTTATCTTTCTTTGCAAGCCCAAGGAACCATTTCGCAGGGCTGATGAGCCATTCGTTGGGCTTAACGAGCCATCGGTTAAGTTTTACCGTTCATCCGTTAGGGCTAACGAGTCATTCGTCATGTCCAACGAATGAGCCGTTGGGCTTCACGGGACATCCGTTAGGGCTAACGAGTCATTCGTCAGGTCCAACGGATGAGTCGTTGGGCTTTACGGTTCATCCGTTAGGGCTAACGAGTCATTCGTCAGGTCCAACGGATGAGCCGTTGGGCTTCACGGGACATCCGTTGGGCATAAAAAAGCATTACCGCTCCCGCTCTTACCCTCTACGGCAGCGGAAAACAACAAACAGAGGGACAACTAACAAGTTTCTAAATTCTAAATTCTAAATTCTAAACTCTAAACTCTAAATTCTAAAAAACAATGGCAACAAACTATTATTTACCCCGAGGGGAAGACAAAAAAGTAACATGGCTGAACACTTTTTCAGAAAACCTACCCGTTCACGCAGCTACAGTGGGCGTTACGGGAGCCGAAGTAACCGCCACCACAGACGATGCAGCAATGTTCGCCTACCAAGTGAAGGTAAGCGGAATATTCGTTTCCGAAAAAGAATCGAGAGTAAGTTATAAAAACCTGCTCGCTTATGGAAAAATTGGAACAGTGGTGGGCGGAATAGCCCCTGTGCCAGTGTTGCCTGTGCCGCCCAATGCTGTGCCAGCAGGCATTTTCCCACGAGTAACGCTCTTGGTTGCCCGTATCAAAAAACATCCTAATTATAACGAGTCCATTGGCAAGGATTTAGGAATAATCGGGGCTGAGCAGGACGACAACACCGACAAAATGCAGCCCGCTCTGAAAGTTGTTCTGAAAGGCGGCAAGCCCGAAATTATGTGGAAAAAAGCAGAAGCAGATGCCCTCTACATAGAAGTGGACAGAGACAGACAGGGCTGGAAATTCCTTGCCGTAGACACCGAACCCGACTATACGGACACTGCGGCTATCACTGCTCCTGCTATGTGGAAATACAGAGCCATCTACCTCATCAGCGATGAAAAAGTGGGCAAATGGTCAGACATTGCAAGCATCGCTGTTAGTTGATGTGCTGATGTGCTGATGTGCTGATGAAATGAGCAACCCCGAAATTCCCCTCCTTTTTCAAGGAGGGGTCAGGGGAGGTGTAAAAAAAGTGGAAATGCTGAAAACACTTTAAACAGTAGGCGAAACAAATAAATGTTGAATGTTGAATGTTGAATGAAAAATACAGAAATCAACAACTCAATAAAGAATTACAGATTACAGATTACAAATTAACAAATTACAAATTATACCATTACTTTTTATATTTTAGTCCAATATATTGTTCTATCGTAACTTGTTTTGGAATAAACTATTGGACTAATTCTTATTGAGTAATGGTATTACAAGATTATTAACCAGCTTCATCACAAATTCCCTCTCCTTTGGAGAGGTCAGGTGAGGCGTAATACCATTACTGTTAATAAAACAGCCCAATAATGTTAATAACTATTTTGTTTATTTATTTGGACTAATAGATAA
>Ga0247727_10018765_pt1 | contig 10818 bp, 11 predicted proteins | sample WisWelCaveWW1625_FD_202498 | JGI IMG/M metagenome (GOLD analysis project Ga0247727, IMG submission 202498) | Biofilm microbial communities from Wishing Well Cave, Virginia, United States - WW16-25 | ecosystem: Environmental > Aquatic > Deep subsurface > Groundwater > Cave microbial mat | place...
TCGAGTCCGTACCCGATCACGAACCGGTTCGGGATCTCGAACCCGACATACCGCACGGGTACCTCGATCTCCCTTCGCTCGGGCTTCGTCAGGAGGGTGACGACCTCGAGGGAGGCGGGTTTCCGGGCTCGCAGGTTGCGCATCAGGTAGGAGAGCGTGAGCCCCGAGTCGATGATGTCCTCGACGACGAGCACCTCCCGCCCGGCCACGTTGATGTCGAGGTCCTTGAGGATCCGCACGACCCCGGAGGAGTCCGTAGCGGCGCCGTAGCTGGAGATCGCCATGAAGTCGATCTCGCACGGGACCGTCAGCTCGCGCATGAGATCGGCCATGAAGAAGACAGCGCCCTTCAGCACGCCCACGAGCAGGAGGTCGCGGCCGGTGTAGTCGGCGGAGATCTCGACGCCGAGCTCGCGAATGCGGGCCTGGAGCGTCTCGTCCTCGATCAGGATCTCCCCCACACCCCGCTCGAGCTCGGTCTGGCGCCCCTCGCCGGCAAGTTGCTTCACGGACCCACATCCTTCCATGCCTGCACCTTGCCTTCCCAGCCCGGGGCCTCCGCGATGCCGGGCACAGTTACCACGTCGTCGCCCGAGACGACGAGCGGCCACGCGTCGCGCTGCGCCAGCGGCACCTTTGCGTCCACGAAGAGATCCTGCACTTTCTTGCGGCGCCCCGCGAGCCTGTCGCCGGGCCGGCGGGTGCGGACGATGAGCCCCGGCACGGTGCTCTCGAGCCGCCACGGCCCAAAGCTGACCCGACCCTCGAGTCGGACCGTCTCGTACTCCCGCACTGCCCGTACGCCTCCCCCGAGGTCGGCCGCCTTCGTTCCGGCGGTCGAGGAAAGGAGCTCGGCGAGCGTACGCTCGAGGGCTCTCGGAAGGCGCGGGCGGTCGTCCGCAAGCGCGAGGAGATTCTGGTCGGCGCCGGGGTGGAGACGGCGGAGGAGCGGGAGGATCTCGTCGCGAATCAGTCCGCGCTTCGAGTCGAGGTTCGACGAGTCGACGCGGAAGGGAAGCCCATACTCGTGACAGTACGCCTCCGTCTCCTCGCGCCAGACCGAGAGCAGCGGACGGACGACGCCGTCCTCGCGGCGTGCCTTGATCCCTTTTGTGCTCCCGGACGACATGAGTCGGTAGAGCACGGTCTGGACTTGGTCCGAGGCCGTGTGTCCCGTCGCCCGCAGCCCGCGTCCCTCCGTGATCCGGTATCGCACGTCACGGAGAGCCGCTTCGGAGGGACTTGGCAACAGACCGTTGCTTCCGTCGATGATCTCCGCGCCCAGCAGGTTGCGGCAGAAGCGTGCGTCCTCGTCCGACTCGCCCCCGCGGAGGCCGTGATTCACGTGGAGGGCTGAGACCCCGTATCTGAGCTTCTGAAGGACGTGCCAGAGGCACGTGGAGTCCGAGCCGCCCGAGACCAGGCAGACGACGTCGCCGCCCGGCGGGATGAGGTCCTGCCGGCGGATCCAGCTCTCGACGCGATCCGGGAGGGCGCTTGCCATCCGCCCATTGTGCCGTTGTACGGGCCGGGCATGCCCGGCCCACGAATCAACTCTCGAGCGACGAGGAGTCGACGACCTCCGCCGACGGCGGAAGCTCGATCTCGAAGTCCTTGCCGTAGTCGTAGAGCTCGAAGCGCATGGAAGCTTGGAGCGCCTCCGACGCACCCGCCGGCGTCGCCGAGAGCGTCATCTCCATCTTGCGGACAAGACCGTTCGCGTCCACCCACACCTCGACCGGGATCGTCCGCAGCCCGGACTCCTCCACAAGCTGCTCGACCATCGACCCGAACGCCTCACGCTGGGAAGGAGGAACGAGCTTTCGGAACTTGAGCAGGTCGATCGTCGTTCGATAGCGGGTCGTCTCGACCCCGTGCAAGGTCTCCTCGCCGATCCGCTCGAGCTCGCCACCAACGGCCTCGAGGTAGCGAAGTGCGTCCCGGGGATCGTTGGAGGTGAACTGCTGGAGCTGCTCGAGGTCGAACCCCTGCAGTTGGGCTGCCTCCTGAAGATCGATCCTGACCCACGTCTTACCGCGCGGCAGCTCCTTCGTGGCGAGCGGGAAGCGCATGTACATCACGAGGCCGTCCTGAACGACGTCGATCTTCCAGAGGTCCGGGTCGCTGAGATCGGGAGCGTCGCCGCCGAGGCTCCCGGCGAGCCCGGAAAGCAGGCTTCCGAACGCCGACATGTCGAGGGTGAGCGCCGTCCTGGCCGAGCTCGTGTCGAAGCTGCCCGTGGCGGAAAAAGTAAGCGGCTGGCCGTCCGGCAGCGCCATCTCCATCACGAAGCCGAAACGACCGCTCGGTGCATCGGCGCTCGTCTCAGCCGCTTGCGCAATGCCCTCAAGCGTCAGCACGTCGTCGGGAACCGACACCCCGCCGCAGCCCGTGAGCGCAAGCGGGGCCGCCGCTCCGAGAAGCAACGCGACCACGGCGGACAGGAGACGCGCGCGGCTCACGGTCTCTGCATCGGCAGATATGCGCCGTGTCTTGAGAGAGCACGAGCTCGAGCGTCGTCTGCGCCGCCGGAGCTCGGTCGCGCGACGCCGAGGGCGACGTCTGCTGGAGGCTTGATGTGAAAAAGCAGCGCCGCGGCCGCGGAGCGGCCGCCTTCAGGGATCTTCGCGCGACCGAAATCCGCGCGAGCGCCCGCGCAGCGGGCGCCTTCAGGATCTTGCGCGAGCGGAATCTGCAATCGCAGATTCCGCTCTTGCGCACTGAAGAGCATTCCGGTCTTGCGCCAGCTACGAGAGCAGCACGGAGCGATAGTCGAGTACGTGCTCCATACCGATCGTCTCGTACAGGCGGATCGCCGCCGTGTTCTCGGCCCGGACGAAGAGGCAGACCGCTGGCACGTCCTCGAGCAGCAGCCGGCAGAGCTCGCGGAGGCCCCGCGCGCCGTTCCCACGTCCGCGCGCCACAGGATCGACCCAGACCTGCTGGAGCTGGACGGCGGCTGGAGTCCAGGCCGACGCCTCGGCCTTGAAGAGGATCGTGCCGTCCTCGACCCAGAGCCACGACCTTCCCTCCTCGATCTGGGAGCGAGTACGCCAGCGGAAACCCTCGACGTCGCGGCTCATCGGGTCGAGGCCGAGCTCCTGCTCATGAGCCGCGGCGCAGGCAGGCAGGAGCAGCTCGAGATCGTCGAGCGTCGCCGGCCGGAGCCCCGCCCCGGCGGAAGGGGGTGCCTCCCGAATGACGAAGACCGGCTGCCCGGGGCGGTCTTCGCGAGGCCGTGGCAGCCGGGCGCGAACCTCGTTCCACAGCTCTGAGACGGCACGGGTCTCGCCGATCAGCATTCGTGGCGTCGCCCTCGCCACCTCGCGGGCGAACGCGCCGCAACCCCGCCCCGAGGGGACGGCGTTGACCCCCACGTGGCAGAGAGCACGGAGCTGTCGCCCGTCGACCAAGCCGACGAAGTGTCCGCTGCCGCGCCGCGCAACGTCCTCGAGGAACACCCGCTCGACCGGATCCTCCTCGCAGAACCGCAGGATCTGGTCGCGCTTCGGCTCGATGAGCTTTCCCGGCAAGCCCGGAACTCTAGAAGACGGTTCAGCGATCCTCGTTAGGACCGAATCCGTAGGGTTCCGCCTGTGCCGATCCACCTGCGCGCGAGCCCCGGCGACTACGCGGAGGCCTGCCTCCTCCCCGGCGATCCACTGCGTGCGCAGTACATCGCTGAGACGTTCCTGACGGACGTCATCCAGGTCAACGCGGAGCGTGGGCTGCTCGGGTTCACCGGGCGCTGGGAGGGCAAGCCGGTGTCCGTTCAGGGGACGGGGATGGGATGCCCGAGCGCGACCATTGTCTTCGAGGAGCTGATTCAGCTCGGGGTCAAGCGGCTCCTCCGCGTCGGCACTTGCGGAGGCCTCCAGCCCGATCACGCGCTCGGGGACCTGATCGTCGCACTGTCGGCGGTACCCGCGGACTCGACGGCGACCCACCTCGTCGGGGGAGAACCGCACTGTCCGACGGCGAGCTGGGAACTCATCCACGAGGCCGTCCACGTCGCCAAGACGAGCGAGCAGACGCTTCGCGTTGGTCCGATCGTCTCGAGCGACCTCTTCTACAACCCTGACGAGGGCCAATACGAGCGCTGGTCGAAGCGCGGAATCCTCGCGGTCGAGATGGAGGCCTCCGCCCTCTTCACCGTCGGCGCGCTGCGCGGCGTGCAAGCAGGATGCCTCCTTACCGTGAGCGACATCGTCGTCGAAGGGGAGTTCGTGCGCATCTCCGACGACGAGCTGCGTGCAGCCGTCGACCGGATGACGCGCATCGCTCTCGAGACCGCGACAGCCGGCCACGACGGCCATTGAAAGGACTCCCTTCAGGACGAAAGACCATGTCGCGATGCGGCGCTCCGCACCGCGATGCTGCGTCCTCGGTCGCACCCATATCTACCTCGATATGGGTGCTCGCTGCGTCCTTGCCTCGCGGTGCGCATCATCCGCCTCGCGACGGGCGATCGTCCTGAAGTGAGTCCCGATCGGACGGTCTTCCTCGTCAACCCGGCCTCCGCAGGAGGCTCGACCGGCCGCCGCTGGCCCGAGATCGCGCACCGCGCGGCTGCGCTCGGGCTCGCCGGAGACGCGCTTTTGTCGGAGGAGCCGCGGCAGCTCGGAGCGCTCGCGGCGGAGGCAATACGCGGCGGGGCTAGCCTCCTCGTCGTCGTCGGCGGAGACGGCTCGGTGAACGAGGTCGTCAACGGTATGGCCGAGGCCGAAGGCGTCGAGCTCGCGGTCATCCCCCGAGGCACTGGCTGGGACTTCGTGCGTACGTTCGGAATCCCGCGCGACGTCGACGCGGCGGTAGAGGTCGCGCTCTCGGGCGCCGTGCGTGAGATCGATCTTGGCCTCGTCGCGTATCGATCCTGGGCGGGAGCCGAGGTGCGCCTCTCGTTCGCGAACGTGGCAAGCGCGGGGATCAGCGGTGCGATCGCGCAGCGCGCGAACCAGACCTCGAAAGCTCTCGGGGGAAAGATCTCGTACTACTGGGCGACACTTGCCGTCTTCGCCCGCTGGAAAGCGGGCGAGATGCGCGTCTCGGTGGACGGCGAGATCCGCAGCGGAAAGATGATCGACGTGATGATCGCCAACGGCCGCTACCTGGGCGGCGGAATGATGATGTGCCCGGAGGCGGAGCCCGACGACGGCCTCTTCGACGTGCTTCTGATCGGAGACGTCACCAAGCGGGATCTCTTGTTCACCCTGCCGAAGAGCTATCGCGGCAAGCATCTGCCGCACCCAAGGCTCGAGGTTCTGCGAGGTCGGATCGTCACGGTCGACGCAGACGAGCCGCTCCCGATCGAGCTTGACGGCGAGCAGCCCGGGACAACACCGGCGCGGTTCGAGATCGTCCCGCGCGCGCTACGGCTTCGCGTTCCCGCCTAGCGGAACAGCTTCCCGACAATCCGGAAGAGAGCAGGCGAGGGGCGGCAGCCCGCCGAGTCGCACGCCGTTCCCATGAGGCCGATCACGACCTTCTGGACGCCTCCGCGTGGGACTCTTGCGCGCGCACGGTAGCGCCCCTGCTCGAGCTCGGAGGCGTACGCCCTCGGCGTGCGCGCACCGTCGGCGCCGAAGAGCCGGATGAACACGCCGCCGGCGCCGAACGGAATCCGCTTCCCGTCCTCGACGCGATAGAGGGTCCAGACAACGCTGACCTTCGAGGCGGGCTTGGCGCCACGGGGGATCGGCGTGAGCACGCGGGCGACCACACCTTCCTTCGCCGCCGCCGGCGTCGCGAACGCGAAAGCGGTGGCGACGACGACGAGGGCGAGCACGGAGGTAAGGCGGCTCATGCCGCTTCTACACCACACCTGGTCTTCCGGTTCCGCGGTGACTCAGGCGGAAGGCTTCCGACGCGTCGACCTGCGCGCCGGGGCGGCCTTCTTGAGCGACGCGATCTCCTTCTCGAGCTTCGCGACCCGCGCCTCGAGCGCGTCGATACCGCGCACCTTCTTCCCGAGGTCGTCGACGCGGGAGCGTAGCTCGTTGACTGCGTTGAGCGCCCGCTGCCCGCCCGGAAGCTCCGCGAGCCGCTGGAGCGCCTCCTCGCCCGCGTCGGCGAGGCGGGTGACGAAGTCCTTGTCGCCGGGCTTCGCGCCGCTCGTGGCGCCCTTCGTTCTCGTGGATTTCTGTGGCATGGAGCTAGTCATAGCATTCCGGGCAGCGCTCCGCGAGCGGCGGTCAAAGCGCTGCGACCACAGCCTGGAGCGTCTCGCCGGCCGCCGCGTCGATCTTGACCAGGGCACGATCGTCGAGCGCCGTCGGGCCGCGGTTGACGATCGCGACCGCGCGTGCCTCGAGCGGGAGCCCTGCGACAGGCCACACTTCGAGCGAGGAACCAACGACGAGCATAAGCTCGGCCCCGCGTGCGAAGTGAGTCGCCCGCTCCATCGCCGCACTGGGGAGCAGCTCGCCGAAGAGCGTCACCCCGGGCTTCAGGATCTCACCGCACTGGGCGCAGAGGGGCGCCGGGCGCTCCTCGAGCTGGACGAGGACGCCCTCGGCGCCTTCGGTCCAAAGACAACGCAGACACGCGGCCGAACGGATGGAGCCGTGCACCTCGATCACCTCGCGGCTGCCGGCGCGCGAGTGGAGCGTGTCGATGTTCTGCGTGACGACGGCCTGGACGAGCCCGTGCCGTTCGAGCTCGGCGAGCGCGTAATGGGCCGGGTTCGGCTCCGCCTCGAGAAGCGTTCCGATCCTCGTGCGATAGAAGCCCCAAACCCGCTCGGGGTCCCGCCGGAACGCCTGGATCGAAGCGACCTCGAACGGATCGAAGTCGGCCCAGATCCCTGTCTCCGAGCGGAAGTCGGGAATCCCGCTCTCGGTGGAGATGCCTGCGCCTGTCAGGACCACACACGGCTGTCGCTCACGTAAGAGTGCTGTGAGTTCGGCAACGGACACGCTTCGATTCTAGGGTTGCACCCATGGAGGGCTTTTCGTTCTCGACCGACGTCCGTGTCCGCTTCGCCGAGACGGACGCCCAGGGAATCGCGCACCACGCGTCGTTCGTCGTGTGGTTCGAGGTCGCGAGGGTCGCACACCTTGCCGCATATGCGGGCGGGTACCAGGCGGTCCGAGACCGCGGGCTCGAGGCGCTCACGACCGAGGCCCACGTCCGCTACCACCGGGCCGCGTACTTCGACGACCCGCTCACGATCTGGACGCGGTGCGTCGACATGCGCGGCGCCCGCTTCCGCTACGAGTACCGGGTCACCCGGGACGACGAGCTCGTCGCCGACGGGTACACCAACCATGCGACCGTCGACCGTGAGACCTACCGGCCGACGCGGGTTCCGGCCTGGCTCGCAGAGGCCCTCGCTACGGCCGAGTCGGCGGCTCCGTAGCGCCCTCGCCGGGGGGGCTCGTCCTCGTCCCTCGGCCCGGAGGCCCATTCGCGCCCTCGACAGGCTTCTTCGCCTTCGTCCCCACCCGAACGATGCGCGTTTCCCCTCTGTACGACGTATTCCATGTCTCCTTGCGGATCAACTCTCCGTCCGCTCCATAGATCGACCTGGTCACCGACGTCCTGCTCGGCACCGAGCCCTCTTCCTCGACGACCGTCTTGCCCTTGGGCTGGCTCGGATCCTTGACGCGCTTGACGGGGGCTGAACCGGTGATCCTTCTCGTCCCCGCGGAGCTCTCGATGCGACGGCGCTCGCCGCCATAGATCGACACGCGAATGCCGTCTGGCTCAGCGAAGCCCTTGACGAGGACCCAGCGCTTCGTGTCGTTGACGAATTTGAGGTCGAGGGAGGGCCAGTAGACGGTCGCGTCCCGGCCGAGTTGGTAGCGGCTGATGTAGAGCGAGTGAGGATTCCGCTCGATGATCTTCACGCCCGCCTCCCAGGCGGCGTTGAACACGGTCGTCGCCACCTGCGAGGTACCGCCGCCGACCTCCTCGGCGAACTTCGTTCCGATGATCACCGGCGCCGGGCGAAAACCTCTCTCGATCGTCCGCTCGCCGATCGCCTCGTTGAGCGAGAACGTTCCTCCCGGGGCGACGAGCGTGTCGTCGAGCTCGTGGACGCCGAGGCGGAGGTTCGTGATCCGGTCGGTCGTACCCGAGTTGTACGTCTTGTACGTGGACATGCGATGGTCGATTCCCATCGCGAGCGCTTCGGCCGTCGTCCGCTCCGGCCGTGCCGGTGAGACGGACAGCGCCGCCACTCGGTTCGTGGGCCTGGTAGCCGCTCGGAGGAGCGCCTGCGCGGTTCGGGGTACGTCGAGCACGGTTCCATCCCTTGCGGGAACGACCTCGATCTTCTCGCCCGACACCGCAAAGCCGGCGTCTCGAGGCGGCTTGTCGACGCGGCGAGCCAGCGCTGCGAAGTAGGTGTCGGCAAGCGGCCCTGTTAGGGCGACACGCGAAGCGCCGTCGCGCGGGAGCGAGAGGAGCTCGGCAATGCGCCAGCGCGGCAGCCTCCAGCTCCGACCCGTGCCGCGCAGGATGACGGGGGCCGAGAGCGCTGCGCGCGCCCGCCGGGCGGCAGGCGCGATCATCGCGACGGTCACGGGGGGCGACGCGGTGACGATTGGGAGGGCGGTAGGGCTCTCCGATCGATCGAGCAAGCCAAGAGCGCGGACGACGACCTCCGCCGCACCCTCACCGTCGAGCCGCTGGCCGGCGCGCTCGGGCACGGTCTCGATGCGCAGGCCACGGCGAACGACTGCGGCACTCTCAGCAGCCCGGTCGACCTCGCGCGCGATCCTGTCCAGGGCGAACTCGAGCGCCGCGTTGGAGACGGCAACGCGGGGGATCACCTCGGCCCCGAAGAACCGCGTATGGAGTCGACGGAAACCGCGGATCGGCCCGAACCCGTCGCCCGCTCGCCCGGCCGCGGCCACGGCGGCGCTCCAGTCTGGTTGGACTCCAAGTTGGTTCGCGGCGAAGGAGAACGTCTTCTCGCCCGCGGTAAACACCACAGGCTCGCCCGACACTTCGGAGAAGCGGCGCTCCAAGCTCGAGACCGCGTCGCGCTGAGTGAGTCCGCCGATCTCCACCCCGGCGACCCGCGTTCCCTGCGCCAGCTGCTGTTGCGAGCCCGCAAAGGCGAGCCCGACGAGCAGGGCCATGAGCGCGACGAGACCCGCCGCGAGCGCGAGCGCCAGCAACGCCGGACGGCTGCGGCCGCGCCGACGCGCGCTGGACGCGAGGAGAGGCGACTCGACGCGCACCGAACGGGAGATTCTACCGGCGGGCGCGAGGCGACCTGTCGGCCTTGTGTCTAGCTCGTCGCAGGCACAGTATTCACCAATTCGTTGCAGCTTCGGTCAACACTCGTACGGAGCTCACCGATAGAATCGGCAGTGGGTGGTGGGTTGGGGTGCCCCACCTGAAGTGCCTCAAAACACGAACAGCTCGACGCCGCCGGAGACGTAGAGTCCGACCCCGGTGATGTAGCTCGCGAGGTCGGAGCAGAGGAACGCGATGGCGTTCGCGATGTCCTGCGGCTCGCCCGGTCGCTTGAAGACCGTGCGCGCGACGATGCGCTCGTTCATGACCGGATTCGCCATGTTGAAGGCTTCCGTACCGATCACGCCGGGAACTATGGCGTTACACGTGATTCCATGCCGCCCGCCCTCCATAGCAAGCGTCCGCGTCAGCCCCAGCACTCCTGCCTTCGTCGTGGAGTAGCTCGCCTGACCGAAACCGCCGAGCGTCCCCGCCACCGAGGCCATGTTGATGATGCGACCCCATCCCCGCGCCTTCATATGAGGCCACACCGCCTGCGCGCAGTTGAAGCCACCGGTGAGGTTGACCCGAAGATCGCGCTCCCATAGCTCGGTGCTCTGGTCGTGGAACTGCCCAACGTGATCGAGGGTGCCCGCGTTGTTGATCAGGATGTCGACGGAGCCGAGCTCCTCGACCGCCCGCGCGACCGCTGCCGCAACCTGCTCTCGATCCGTGACGTCGCAGCGGACCGCGAGCGAGCGCCGGCCCATCCCCCGGATCTCCTCGACCGTCTCCTCCGTGTGGACCATGCCCTGAGCCCTCGCAGCGGTCGCGAGCGCTCCCCAGCTGTCGGTGGCCTCGGAGAGCTCCGACTCGACGAGGATGTCCGCGACTGCGACGTCCGCACCGGCACGAGCGAGCGTTAGTGCATCCGCGCGGCCAAGGCCACGCGACCCGCCCGTGACCAGCGCAACGCGACCCGAGAGATCGATCTCGAGCGCCATCAGTCGCCCTTCGGCAAGAAGATCTCTTTGGCGATGACGAGCCGCTGAATCTGGGACGTCCCCTCGTAGATCTGGAAGAGCTTGGCATCGCGCATCAGCTTCTCGACCGGGTACTCCTTGATGTACCCGTAGCCGCCGAAGACTTGCACCGCGTCGGTCGTCACCTTCATCGCCGTGTCCGCGGCAAACCGCTTCGCGAACGAGGACTGGAGGGTGGCGCGCTTGCCCTGGTCGAGCATCCACGCGGCCTGCCACGTCAAGAGGCGTGCAGCCTCGATCTCGGTCGCCATGTCGGCGATCAGGAAGTTGACGCCCTGGTGCATCGCAATCGGGACGTCGAACGTCACGCGCTCCTTCGCGTACTCGACGGCGTACTCGTACGCGGCCTGCGCGACCCCGACCGCGCCGGCGGCCGTCCCGGGTCGCGTGAAATCGAGAGTCTTCATCGCGATCTTGAAGCCCGCGCCTTCCTCGCCGAGCCGGTTCGCCGCCGGAACGACGACGTCGGTCAGCGCAAACGCCGACGTGTCCGTCGCGCGCTGGCCCATCTTGTCGAGGTGCTTCTCGATCTGGACACCCGGAGTGTCCATCGGGACGACGAACGCCGACATGCCCCGGTGGCCCTTGG